>Ga0056121_1000373_pt1 | contig 11194 bp, 12 predicted proteins | sample WorMetHEROISLAND_FD_83872 | JGI IMG/M metagenome (GOLD analysis project Ga0056121, IMG submission 83872) | Marine gutless worms symbiont microbial communities from Max Planck institute for Marine Microbiology, Germany - Olavius sp. 1 HERON ISLAND ...
TAAAAACTAAGCCATTGATTTTCATAGAACCGTACCCGTAGGGTGGGCTGTGCCCACCGGTCAGGCATAGTATTTGGTGGGCACAGCCCACCCTACGGGTTAGTTAGTTCTTAGACAGTCTCTTACGTTTGACCGACGATTTAGAAGTTCGACCGGCGAAGCTCTAAAATCCATACGGTAATCCGGTACGGAGCAAGTCATGGATTTTGTTACTGTCGGTGAGTTGGGGTCGAAATCGGTCCAGGTGTGGGGAAAGTTCGAAGCAGGTGAAGAAATGGTGGTGACCCGCAACGGCAAGCCTTTCGCCATCCTGGTTCATACCGATCCATCTGAGCTGGAGGAAACACTGCGCGCTTTCGCTGGGCGCGCTTCGACCGCCTGTTGGCACAGCAACACCGAAGGGCCGCTGAGCGAGGATTAGACAAGATGAGCATGGAAGAAATCGACGCCGAGATCGCCACGGCCCGGCGGCAACGCAGGGAAGGCATTGCTTGCGGTCGTTGATACGAATGTCTGGGTATCGGCCTTCCTCACTCCGGCGGGCACAGCCGCTAAGCTGATGGTTGTATCCAGGGATGCACGTTTGCGCTTGGCATACAACAATGCCGTCGAGACTGAATACCGGCACGTGTTGGGGCGCCCGAAATTTGCGATCGACCGACGCCTCCTCGTAGCGTTTCTCGACCGGCTTCGCGCCGAAGGTCGGCGAGTTGACGGGGTCCCACCGGTAACAATCGACCTACCTGACCCGGACGATGCGCCCTTCATTGCGTTGGCGCGACATCTGTAGTGTCCTATCGTGACCGGAAATGTGCGACATTTCCCACCGGAGGCGGGGGTGGCGGCGCTGACACCGAGCGAGTGTTTGACGCAGCTTTCGCTCACGGCGGCGCCCACACGCAAACAGGCGCGGCTGCGAATTCCACCAGGACGGCAATTTCCAAAGCTAGGCAGGCCAGTGAGATATGCGGGCTAGTTATCTTCCATGGTGTGCTACATTATGTACCACAATTCGTGTTGTGAGGTCTAGGCTATGGGTTCGATGAGTTTGCGATTGACCGAAGGGTTGGAACAACGCCTGGCGGAGGAGGCCAAGATCGAGCGCAAGTCGCGGTCCGAGCTGGTGCGCGAGGCGGTGCGCGAGTTCCTGCACCGGCGCGAGCGGGAACGGTTCATGGCAGCCATGGTCGCCGAGGCGAAGCAGGCGTACGGCGATCCCGAAATCCGACGGGAAGCGATGGCAATCGCTGAAGAATTCCTGCCCCTCGACAATGCGGCGTTGGACCTTGCAGAGGGGCGTCGTCCCGGCGAACCTTGGACGGAGGAGGCATCCGGCGACAAGTGGTGGAAGTGATGCGCCGGGGAGAAGTTTGGACGGCGAATCTCAACCCTCCGCGCGGACAGGAGATCGGCAAGATCCGACCTGTCGTCATCATGCAAACCGATAAGCTGGGTGGAGCGCTCACGCCGCTGGTTGTGGTGCTGCCGATGACCACCAGGGTTTATCCGACCTTCAAAATCTGGCGTGTGCAGATACCGGCCCGGGAGCGACTGCTCAAACCCTGTCAGGTAGTAACGGACCAACCCCGGGCCCTGGACCGTGCCCGCATTGGAGAGGGGCCCCTGACGACCCTCACACCGGCTGAAATGGCCGTGGTGGAAAAGGGCCTGAAGGCGGTGTTGGGAATCCTGTGAGATGTTGCCGCAAACCGTCGAAAAGCAAGATACCCTCTTTACCTGGACCGACTACCGTACTTGGCCGGACGACGAGCGTTGGGAACTCATCGCGGGCGTGGCCTATGCCATGGCGCCGGCGCCATCCACCAAGCACCAAAGTGTAGGTGCACGCTTGTACAGCCGCCTTGAGCGCGGACTGGAAGGCAAACCCTGCAAACCCTTCATCGCCCCCACGGATGTCAAGCTCTCGGACCTGGATGTAGTGCAGCCGGATATCCTGGTGGTCTGCGACTCCGCCCGCATCACGCCTACCCACATCGAAGGCGCCCCGGAGGTGGTGATCGAAGTCCTCTCCCCCGCCACCGCCGCCAAAGATCTGCGGCAGAAGAAAACACTCTACGAACGGGCCGGGGTGCGCGAGTATCTGGTGATCGACCCCCTGGAAGAGTACGCCATCCGCTTCCTGCTCGGCACCGGCGGCTTCGACAAAGGCACCGTCTTCGCCACCGACGAGCTATTGGTCATCGTCACCCTGGAGGATCTGGAGATACCCCTGTGGGAAGTGTTCGAAGTGGAAGGGCCGCACGACAAGACAGGCGCGGAATAGGTCGAACCGCAAAGGTGCAAAAGACGAAAGGTAGGATGTGGTGAACCGCATCTTTGGATGGCGGCGTGCCCAACACTTAGGTATTGTCATAACTTGAGAATCATCCAAAGCGACGCGAATGTTCCCATGGGCACAGACAACCCGATTCGCGCGATTCGTAGTTTTCTCCCGGTCAGGACTATGCAGGAGAGAAAAAATGCAACCAGCACCTCAACCTACCCTCTATGAACTCCTGGAGGCTTTGCCCGAGAGGTTGACCGGGGAGATCCTGAACGGACAACTCGAGACCTACCCACGGCCTTCTATTCGGCATATAAATGTAGGCTCTGCACTCGGCGGCGAGTTGTTCGGTCCCTTCCATAAGGGTAGCGGGGGCCCTGGTGGTTGGTGGATTTTCAATGAGCCTGAGATCCGCTTCATACGGAACGTGGAGGTAGCGGTACCGGACTTGGCCGGCTTGCGGCGTGAGCGGATGCCCTACTTTCCGGAAGACCATCGTCTCGAGGTGGTTCCCGACTGGATCTGCGAGATCCGGGCTCCCTCCACGGCAAGTAGGGATCGTGAGGTCAAGATGCCGCTCTACGCCCATTATGGAGTGCAGTACGTATGGCTGATCAATCCGATCAAGCATACGCTAGAAGCGTATCGGCTCGACGCCGGCGCTTGGGTTGAAATCGGCCGCTTTGCCGATGCTAATCGGGTTGCCGTACCACCGTTCGAGGCTATAAGCCTCGATCTGGAAGTCCTCTGGGGCCTCGGCGGCCGACTCTCGTGTGAACTTTGGGTAACGCTTGGGTATTGTTTCAACCGCGAGTCACGCGAATCGACGCGAATGTTTCCATGGGCACAAACAACCCGCTTCGCGCCGATTCGCGTGATTCGTCGTTTTCCTTTTGTTTTCCCTTCGGCGACCACAGCGCATAGGCTGGGCAATGGATGGCTGTATTTGGTCCTGTTCTCCGGAGATCATAGATGTTGCCGCAGGCCGTAGCAAGACAAGACACCCTCTTCACCTGGGCCGACTACCGTACCTGGCCGGACGACGAACGGTGGGAACTTATCGCGGGCGTGGCCTATGCCATGGCACCGGCGCCATCCACCAGGCACCAAAATATTACCCTGAATCTGGCCTCCCGGCTCCGGGAGAGGTTGGCCGGTAAACCCTGTCGCCCTTTTATAGCCCCCACGGATGTCAAGCTCTCGGATCTGGATGTGGTACAGCCCGACATCCTGGTGGTCTGCGACCCCGCCCGCATCACGCCTACCCACATCGAAGGCGCCCCGGAGGTGGTGATCGAGGTCCTCTCCCCCACCACCGCCGCCAAGGATCTGCGGCAGAAGAAATCACTCTACGAAGGGGCCAGGGTGCGCGAGTATCTGGTGATCGACCCCCTGGAAGAATACGCCATCCGCTTTCTGCTCGGGGCCGACGGCTTCGACAAAGGCACCGTCTTCGCCGCCGATGAGCTATTGGTCATCGCCACCCTGGAGGAACTGGAGATACCCTTGTGGGAAGTGTTCGAAGTGGAAGGGCCGCACGACAAGACAGGCGCGGAATAGGTCGAACCGCAAAGGCCCGAAGGACAAGGGTAGGATGTGGTGAGCCGCCGGGTGCGGGACGCGCCCGGCGGCGAACCGCATCTTTGGACGGCGGCGTGCCCAACACTGAGGTATTGTCATAACTTAAGAGGCTGTGTAAAAAGGGTCGTAGGCCAGGTCGGGAGTAAGCTGGGTCTCGTCCTTTGACCTAGCCTATCGGATTAAAATCAATGACTCAGTTTTTAGGCAGCCTCTTAAAGTGGTTCGGTTATGCGACCTAGGGGGTGTTCTCAATCAACAACCTGAATCCGTGAGGTCAACGCCAGGGTCGAACTTAACTATATGGTTTTGCTGCTATTAGAAATTGGCCACGGCATCCGCCGGATGACCCGGGCAAGCTCAGTCTATCGAGTAAAATCATCGTGTTACCTCTAATTGAGAACACCCCCTAGTGATACGAACCCCCGCTGTTTTTGCCATCCATGGCACCTTTCCCCGGCACTTGGGATTCCGGCAATCCCTGCCGGAATGACGAGGTAGAGGCTGAGAGCCTGTCTAAGAACTAACTTATTGATTTTACTTGTTCCTACGCTCCAGCGTGGGAACACCGGCTTGGCTGCTCCAGCGGCCAGGCTTAGTGACGCCGGAGCGTCAAGACCTGCTCCCACGCCGGAGCGTGGGAGCCAGATGAAGCAGTGAGCGTAGCTTGCCGCATGTAGACAAGCGAATCGCGGCGATCGGTATTTCCTGCGGGTAAGATGCCCACGCTCCAATGGTCGGGCAGTTGGCGACAAGCAGATCTGTTTGGAAACCTGAGTCTCCTACTCCTGACATGCGAACAGGCCCAGGCCGAAGTGACTGCCATAGCCCAGGCAGATCGGACCTTGTACCGGCTGGTCGAATTGCATCTCTACGGCGAAGCCGATGTCTACCGGAGGGGAAGGTCCCCGCCTGCGCGCGCGAACGAAATGACGTATACGCAGCGACTCCAGAGGGTCGAGGCGTCTTACCATAGTGGGGGCTGGCCGGTTGCGCGAAGAGAGCTCCGCGGCGATCTGGCCTTCGAATGAATTTCTACCACGCGGTTTCAAGTAGCGTGGTGGGACGAAAGGGGTGCGAGAAATCCATCTGGACGGGCCTTCGGCAGGACCAAGCAACGCACGTATTTCTTCCCTGTAACGTTCGTCCAAGCAACGCAAGTCCTCGAGATCGCCCACTACTTCGAGTGCCAGCTTGAGTGGATCGACTCCGCCTTTGGTGAAGGTCTGGCGAGCCGCGCGAATTGCGTTCTGGGCATTGCCGTCCAGGCCCATCGGCGCCCAGATCAGGATGTGTTCCAGATGGTCGTCCCGATCCAGGTCTAATGGCGGATATGGGCATGGCGATGAGGACCCGTGAGGGGTTGTCTCTGTTCATCACACCCCGATAGAACCTCGGAATGACCGCTCTTGCGTGCTGCTTTGCCTACCAGTTCGGTGTGCAACAATTCCGCCTGCGGCAACGTCCGGGTGATGTGGGGTAACGCATGGTCGTTGCCGCTGGCGGTGGCTATGGACAGAAGCATAGCTTCGACCGTAGGGATCGTGCGCCGCCGCGGTCTGGGTGCACTCACATCCAGCGCATCGGTCTTTCGCCGGTAGAATACCCGCCGGCTGCCGGGCGGCTGGCTCCAACCGTGACGGCGGAGCTCCGTGGTATCCGCCTGCAAACAGGCGATGAGATCTGCGGGGTAGGAGCCCTGGACCTCAGCACGTTCCAATTCACGGGCTTCCGTGGGCTTACGATCTTTCTTGGTAAGCCTTTTCTTTTCGGGCAAGGGGATGGGGGGCAGTTGGTCCAGCAGTGCCTTAACCTGCCGCTCGCGCCAAGTCAGATACTCAGGGTCCGGGGCAAGCAGGGGAACCTGCTCCCATCCTGACCCTGGACTCACATGCCCCTCCTCGGGAAAGCAGTCGGTGCCTTCTGAGGGTGTCTCGTCCGACTGCGCCAGATGCGCATCCACCCAGCTTTCCGAACGCCCCAGATAGCCCATCTGCTCGGCGAGCTGGGCCAGGAGTCGGGTTTCCTCGGCGGTTAGCGATACGTCCCAGGTGATGCCCAGTATCCCGTCTCCGACCTTGCCCCAGGTATCGAAGACTAGGGTGGTCTCCTCGCGTCCCTTGTCCAGCACGCCCAACGGCATATAGTGTCTGGTGTGTGAGCCCATTGCTTCCGGCAGGCGATAGGTGGGCAGCGTGCTTGCCAGCTTTAGTATCAGGATGCGTGCTTCCTCGGGCGGCGCGCTGTGCATGGGCTGGCTCAGGTCACCTTCCCAGTTTAAGGCCGTGTAGCCGGTGGCGAGCAACGCTCGCAACAAGCGCCAGGGCGAGGGGGGCCATTCGATCAGTCCCTCATTAACATGATGGCCCCAGGGGGGGCGTGGTAACGCCCGCCGGGGAACCGCAGCAATAGGGTACCCCAACTTCACACCGAGGTAGAACATGGATCAGAGGCTCTACATCGTCACCTACGACATCTCGGATCAAGGCCGCTGGCGCCGGATCTTCAAGCTCATGAAGGGCTACGGCGAATGGCTCCAGCTCTCGGTCTTTCAGTGTCGGCTGACCTCCCTTCAACACGCCGAATTGATTGCCCTGCTCGACGCCATGATCCACCATTCCGAAGACCACGTGATCCTGCTCGACCTCGGGGTAGCGGACCAGGTCGTGCCCCGAGTCGTCAGCCTCGGAAAAGCGGATTTCACCCCGATCGAGCACGAGCCGGTTATCGTTTGAGACCACCGGCTTCAGGGTGGACCCTGCCCACCGTTCCGGCTGCGTGATCTGAGACTTCAAGTAGTGAGGTCTACCAGCCCCCACCCCGTCATTCCAGCAGGGAGTGCCGGAATCCAAAATACCATGGAATAGGTGCCAGGGATGGCAACAACAGTGGGGGGGGCAAATCATTACTTCGCACAACCATGCCACTTTAAATTTAACCACTACCCCCTATTCGGTTAAGCCTCAAGGCCCTGTTCCCGGCGGGAGAAGGGTTGGGGTGAAAGGACCAAAGGGCATGGGACTTTCCGGGCCCCACCGGACTGCCGAACCGCTGCGAGCACTCCGGTAGTACCCCCAACCCCGGACAGCGCTCGCAGAAAATCGCTCTTTAAAAATCAGGTAATTGTCCTATAATTCAAAAGTCCGTTGGGTAGTCCTGGAACTTGCTCATAGCACTTCGCCACGAGTCTTCGAAAACGACCCGGCAAGGCGCGACAAAAAAGGACTGCCGAGCGGGCTGTATTCCGCGGCATACTGCCGCGGCCTCATTGAAGCCAGTGGGATGTCGCCAGAGGCATATCTCCGCTGCCACTATTCCGTGGCCATTCGCCGCGGCCTCATTGGGCGTCGGGTCATTAGTTATACAGAGCTGGTAACCGTTCAGCCCTCCGCTGTTTTTACCATCCCTGGCTCTGGATTCCGGCAATCTCTGCCGGAATGACGCGGTGGGGGCTAAACGGTTACCAGAGCTGCTGTTCGTGGACTATTCCGCGGCACACTGCCGCAGCTTCATTGAAGTTAGTTACCTCCTGCCAACTGCCCCCTGATAACTGTCCCCTGTATTCCGCGGCACACCGCCGCGGCCTCATTGAAGCGCGCGGGCAAGCCCGCGCCTACAGCGAAGATGCGGTATTCTGTGGCTAATCGCCACAACTTCATTGAAGCACGGTCACTGAATTCCAGCGCAAGTACCACGGCTACAGTATTCCATTGCTCGTTCCCACGCTCCAGCGTGGGAACGTCGCCTTGGCTGCTCCAGCGACTAGATTTGGTGACGCTGGAGCGTCAAGACTTACTCCCACGCCGGAGCGTGGGAGCCAGATGAATCTGTAGTTTTTCTAACTAGAAATCAATAGGTTAGTTTTTAGTCAGCCTCTTAAACTGGCAGCCCCCCTGGGAGCGCCGGCATCCGTGGGTACGGGCTATTTGGAGGGGAAGGAGATACCCCCGGATCAGCTTCTTACTGACGCCTGCCGCCTGAAAGGCGGCGCTCCCGGCGACGGGCTTTTGCGACACCCTCCCCAAGGAGGGTGTCGCAGAAGGCAGTGCCCGTTACAATCCGGAGATCGACCACCCGATTTAACTACTGCAACCGATTGAAAATGTATGTTGCCTTGTCCCTGACGCTCTGAGAATCCGGTAATACTTTCCACAGTCTCCCTCCGGAGCGTGGGAACGAGCGAAATCGGATTCGTGTTTAGGGCACTTTGAAAAATGCGATTTTCGTCTACGGAATACATCAACAATCAATGGCTTAGAGTCGCTTGATTGGTGAAAATACCTATTTTTCAAGGTGCCCTTTATTCGTGTCCATTCGTGGTTCTTCCAGATAATTTGGCGCAGTTTGGGGGACCGGGCGTGTTGCGTTGCGACGCACCGAGGTTCGTTGATCGACGGCTAGTACCCCATTTCACCTTATTTTTGGTTCTCAGCACGGCGAGAGGCGGCCAGATGCGAGGCGCGCGAGCGCTGGAATAGCGAGTCCTCTTTCAAGCTCGCGCAACACCGCAGCTGGACACCTCTTGTCGCGCCCGAAGGGAGCCTCCCAAACGCGCCAAGGCGGCGTTACAGCGCTTGGCAAGAGAGGGAGCTATTCCCTGCGCGGTGCCTTGCCGTGACGCGTTTGGGAGGCTCTGAGAGCGAAAAATAAGGTGAAATGGGGTACTAGGGCGGTGCCGGCGTCTTAACGCAGCCTACCCCCTGTTACCGCCTGCGCTGCCGGCCTGCGCGGATCTCGCTTTGGGCGCAGGTTGGATTAGGCGTGCTGCCCGATCTCGAAGAACACAAAAACCGTCGAACGCGCCGTAACCCGAACACGATGCCTTCGCAGGCGACGCCAAATAACTCCGAACAAGCGTATGATTGGACAGGAGACGCATGGAGTGGGTGCAATGCTGGATCGGCTCGACCGCGGTGCAATCTCCGATCGGCTGAAATCCGGTCGGGTATCCCGTCCCCACGCCCAGGAGCTGCCGGGGGTAGCGCGCCGGGAGCCCCAGCCGGCGGCGGTGCTGGTGCCCATGTTTCGACATCTGGAGGCGTGGCATCTGCTCTTCATCCGCCGTACCGAGTATCCGGGGGACCATCACAGCGGCGAGGTTGCCTTTCCCGGTGGTCAATCGGAGCTGGGGGATGCGGATGCCGCTGCGACGGCGCTGCGCGAGGCACGGGAGGAAATCGGGCTGGATCCCGAGCGGGTGGTGGTGTTGGGCGAGCTGCAACCACTGCATACGGCAAGTGACTACCTGATCACCCCCGTGGTGGGCGAGATCCCATGGCCCCTGGCGCTGAGGCCGGATCCGAGCGAGGTCGCGCGGGTATTCGGTATCCCCCTGGCCTGGCTGGGGGATGCCGCTAACCGGCGGATACTCACCTGGCCGGCACCGGATCACCCTGAGGCCAGGGAGGTGATCTTCTACGACCAGTTCGATCAGGAGCTGCTATGGGGAGTGAGCGCACGCATCACCGTGGATTTTCTTGCCGTGCTTGCCGGTTCCGGCCTTCCGGAGAGGGAATGACATGATCGATTGTCCCGAGCACGACGGGCCGGCGTCGCTTTCGCCCCTGGATGTCTGGTATGGCTCGACCCTGGGCCGGGAACTGGCCGGGCAGGAGGCGCGGTGTCTGGAGCGTATGCTGCGGGACACCTTCGGCTACTATCTGCTCCAGGTCGGCGGGGGCATGGCCCTCTCGGAGGCGATCCAGGTCAGCCGCGTCCAGCGGCGCATCTTGCTCCTGCCGACCGCTGCCCCCTATTCTCTCGGATTACAGCTGATTGCAGCCCCTGAGCGGCTCCCCATCGCCGCCGATAGTGTGGATCTGGTAGTGCTGCCCCATACGTTGGAGTTCGCGCACGATGCCCGTCAGGTGCTGCGGGAGGCGGAGCGGGTGCTGATCCCCGGGGGGCAGTTGGTGGTGTTCGGTTTCAACGCCCTGAGCCTGTGGGGCCTGTGGCGTCTGGTGCGACGGGGACAGGGCAGCGTACCCTGGTGCGGCAGGTTTCTGACCTCCTTCCGCATCGGTGACTGGTTGTCGCTGCTTGGCTTCGATATCGAGCAGCAGGAGACACTGATGTTCCGTCCTCCCTGGCGCCGCGCCCTGTTGCAGCAGTTTTCGTTTCTGGACACCCTGGGGCGGCGATTCTGGCCGGTGCTGGGCGGCGTCTATGCCCTGCGGGCCGTCAAACGGGTATCCACCCTGACGCCGCTGCGGACCTCCTGGAAGAGCCGGCGGCCGGTGCTGGCTGCCGGGGCGGTGGAGCCCACCACGCGGGGGACCGCCACCCGCGGTGTCGGACCCGGTAGAGCGGGGGAGGGGACTTGTGTCTGAGCCTGTGTCTGAACAGGTGGAGGTCTTCAGCGACGGGGCCTGTCAGGGCAATCCGGGCCCCGGCGGTTGGGGTGCCTTGCTGTGCTACGGCGCGCATGAGAAGGAGCTCTGGGGTGGGGAGGCCGACACCACCAACAACCGCATGGAGCTGATGGCCGTGATCCGGGCCTTGGAGACCCTGAAGCGTCCCAGCCAGGTGCGGGTCACCACCGACTCCCAATATGTGAAGCAGGGCATCACGGCCTGGGTGGCCCGCTGGAAGCGCAACGGTTGGCGCACGGCGGACCGCAAACCGGTCAAGAACCGGGATCTGTGGGAACGCCTGGATCAGGCGGTCGCGCGGCACCACCGGCTCGAGTGGCGCTGGGTACGGGGGCACGCCAGACATCCCCGGAACGAACGGGCGGACCGACTCGCCAGGCGTGGGATCCCTAAGAGGCTGTATAAAAACCAGGAACGGATTGCGTAGGATACAGAGAGTCTGCGGGCTCGGTGACAGCCGCTAATCGGACAGGATTAACAGGATTAACAGGATTTTTTATAAGTTCTTGTGTTAATAAAAATAATCCTGTTAATCCTGTACCATTGGCGGTTACCTCCAATCGACAGCGGGTGCCGTTCGCCGCCGGCGTTCCTGCCCGTCGGCTCACTCCATCTTATGCGCTATCTGTTAGAGGATAGATCTTTATAATCAATAGGTTAGTTTTTAGACAGTCTCTAAGGGTTGATGCGTTGTTCTTTTCGTAGATTACGCAAATTGGTAGTGGATAAATTTTAAGTGGTGAAGTCTGCCAGCCCCGACCTCGTCATTCCGGCAGGGATTGCCGGAATCCCAAATACCATGGAATAGGTGCCAGGGATGGCAAAAACAATGGGGGGATTAAGGCGATTTCTGTCAAATGACAGACCAGCCTGCTTGTCTTTTCGTCCGTCTTCTGTGTCGCGACAACAGTTACATCGCACAACGATGCGCCTGTTGTCGCTCCTTGAAGACGAACGAATA
>Ga0056121_1000374_pt1 | contig 11192 bp, 7 predicted proteins | sample WorMetHEROISLAND_FD_83872 | JGI IMG/M metagenome (GOLD analysis project Ga0056121, IMG submission 83872) | Marine gutless worms symbiont microbial communities from Max Planck institute for Marine Microbiology, Germany - Olavius sp. 1 HERON ISLAND ...
CGCGAAGCGCATCATCGTTGAAACTATGGACGTTAAGTCCCTTCACGTTCAGTCCGTGGCTTGTCCACGGATGAGGACGTTAGTCCTCCAGACTATGGACTTTCAGTCCATAGTGGTTGATGTGGACTCTAATAGTTCATCCTCGGGAAAACCGCGGGATTTGACTATCTGGTCCAGCTCCAGCAGGGTCTCCAGCAGCTCACGCATGCGATCCAGGGGCCAGGAATTGGGGCCATCGCTCAGGGCCTCGTCGGGCCGGGGGTGGGTCTCCATGAACAGGCCCGAGACTCCGGCGGCGACCGCGGCGCGTGCCAGCACCGGCACCATTTCTCGCTGACCGCCGGAGCTGTCCCCGCGGCCACCGAGCAGCTGGACGGAATGGGTGGCGTCGAACACCACCGGACAACCGGTGGCACGCAGCAGGGCCAGGGCCCGCATGTCGGCAACCAGGTTGTTGTAACCGAACGAGACGCCGCGCTCGCAGACCATGATCGCCTCATTTCCGGTGGAGCGGGCCTTCTCGACCACCAGCCGCATGTCCCACGGGGCCAGGAACTGTCCCTTCTTGATGTTGACGGGTCGCCCCTGGGCGGCCACCGCCCGGATGAAGTCGGTCTGGCGACACAGGAAGGCCGGGGTCTGGAGCACCTCCACCACCGCGGCCACCTCATCCAGCGGCGTGTCCTGATGGACGTCCGTCAAGACGCGCACCCCGATCTGCTCGCGCACCTCGGCGAGAATCCGCAGGCCCGCCTCCATTCCAGGTCCGCGGAAGCCGTGCAGGGATGAGCGGTTTGCCTTGTCGAAGGAGGCCTTGTAGATGAAGAGGATACCGAGCGCGTCGGTGATTTCTTTGAGCACCCCGGCGCTTTCCTGCACCATAGCCGCGCCTTCGATGACACAGGGGCCGGCGATCAGGAACAGGGGGCGGTCGAGCCCCACCTCGTAATCGAGCAACCGCATCATGCCGTTTGCTCCTCCACTGCGGCGCGCCGTCCGAGTGCGGCCTGGATGAAGCCCTGGAAAAGGGCATGGCCGTCCCGCGGGGTGGAGGTAAACTCGGGGTGGAACTGGGAGGCGATGAACCAGGGGTGATCCGGGAGCTCCACGATCTCCACCAGCTTGCCGTCCAGGGACCAGCCCGAGAGGCGCATCCCGGCGTCCATCATGCGGTCCAGATAACGATTGTTGAACTCGTAGCGATGCCGATGGCGCTCGCGGATCTGGGGCCGGCCATAGACCTTACGGGCCAGGCTGCCGGGCTCCAGTCGACAGTTCTGCCCCCCTAAGCGCATGGTACCGCCCAGATCGGTATCCGCGTCGCGCCGCTCGATATGGCCGTCCGTGTCCTGCCACTCGGTAATCAGGGCGATGACCGGGTGCGGCGTCGCGGGATCGATCTCGGTGCTGTGTGCCTTTTCTAAGCCGGCCACGTTGCGCGCGTACTCGATGACTGCCACCTGCATCCCCAGGCAGATGCCGAGATAGGGGACCAGGTTCTCCCGGGCGTAGCGTGCCGCCGCGATCTTGCCCTCGACCCCCCGCTCACCGAAGCCTCCGGGAATGAGAATCGCATCGAGATTCTGCAGACATCCGGTGCCTTCGTCCTGGATCCGCTCCGAGTCAAGATAGACGATCTTCACCTCGGTGCGGGTGTGGACGCCGGCATGGGCCAGGGCCTCGGAGAGGGATTTGTAGGCCTCGGTGAGGTGGGTGTACTTGCCCACCATGCCGACCGTCGCCGCGTGCTCGGACTGATCGAAGCCCTGGAGCACCTGCTCCCACTCGCGCATGTCCGCCGCCGGTGCCCTGAGTCCGAACTGCTGCACCACCAGGTCGTCGAGCCCCTGGGCGTGGAGCAGGAAGGGGATGCGGTAGATGTTGTCCGCGTCCACGGCGGAGATGACCGCCGCCTCCGGGACATTGGTAAAGAGGGCGATCTTTTTGCGCTCCGCCGCCGGTAGATAGCGCTCGGCGCGGCACAGCAGGATGTCCGGCTGGATGCCGATGGAGCGTAGCTCCTTGACCGAGTGTTGGGTGGGCTTGGTCTTGATCTCGCTGGAGGTCTTGATGTAGGGGATCAGGGTCAGGTGCATGAACAGGGCGTTCTCGCGCCCCATTTCCACCCGCATCTGGCGGATCGCCTCCAGGAAGGGCAGCGACTCGATGTCCCCTACCGTGCCGCCGATCTCCACCATGGCGATATCCGCGCCCTCCGCCCCCAGGCGGATGCTGCGCATGATCTCGTCGGTGATGTGGGGGATCACCTGCACCGTACCGCCCAGATAATCGCCGCGCCGTTCCTTCCGGATGACGCTGTCGTAGATCTGGCCGGTGGTGAAGTTGTTGTTGCGCCCCATGCGGGTACGCAGATAGCGTTCGTAATGCCCGAGATCCAGATCGGTCTCCGCGCCGTCGTCGGTCACATAGACCTCGCCGTGCTGAAACGGGCTCATGGTGCCGGGATCCACGTTGATATAGGGATCCAGCTTGACCATGGTTACCAGCAATCCGCGCGCCTCCAGCAAGGCCGCCAGGGACGCGGACGCAATACCCTTGCCCAGCGACGACACTACCCCGCCCGTAATGAAGATGCATTTGGTCATACTGACAAGGCGTCGGGGATTGAAGAAGAATCGGCCCGGGTACCGCGAACAAACTAACAAATTCCCTCGGGTGCCTCAATTCTTAAGGTGCGGTGCATGTAAGAGGAGCGCGTGTAAGAGGGCTGTCTGGTTTAAAATGGATCCTAGCATCGTATTGCGTTGTATCGTGTTCGACGCCGTGCCTGTCCGGGCGCGATCCTGGGTTATTTGGCGTTGGTTGTGGGATCTGACGTGTTGGGTCACGGCGCGTTCAACGCTGTTTGTGTTCTTCAGAATCGGACAGCGCGCCTAACCCAACCTACACCCGACGCGAGGTCCGCGCAGGCAGGCAACGCGGGGGGTGATGTGGGTGTAGGTTGCGTTGAGCCGCAGGCACTGGCTTGGCCGTAGATCAACAAGCCATTGTACGTCGAAACGCAACACGTCAAATCCTCCAGACAACACCAAATAATTCAGGATTGCTTCCCCCGCGGGAGTGGGGAACGGCTTGTAATCACCTCTTTTATCCGCAAATTACGCAGATTCCCACAGATGAAAAACCAAATAATCTGTGAAAATCTGCGTAATCTGCGGATCGAAAAAGGGGTTTTTATAAAGGCCCCGACCTGCACGTCCTGCCGATTACGACGGGTGGGCTGCGATGTGGTGGGTGACAGGTATACAATATCAAATGTTTATACTTCGCCGTGCCTCCAGGGTCCTGTGCAGCTAGGCCCATTTAAGAGGGTCCCGTTTCTCTCGCTAGGGATGCTGGGAATCCGGGTCCGCTGAGGGCACGGCGTGTCTCGATCAACGACCAAACCGGAGGAATCCCACCATGCACCGCCTACTCGCAGCTGTCGCCACTCTGCTCATCCTACTTGGCATGACCCCCATGGCCTTCGCGGACAATCCCAAGCTACGGATTGAGACCACCAGGGGGCCCATCACCGTCGAGCTCTATCCCGACCAGGCTCCGGTGACCGTAGCGAACTTCCTGAAGTATGTGGACGCGGGTTTCTACAACGGGACCGTCTTCCATCGGGTCATCAAGAACTTCATGATCCAGGGCGGCGGGTTCGATAAGGAGATGCGGAAAAAGGCTACCCGTGCTCCGATCGAGAACGAGGCGGACAATGGGTTGAAAAACCAACGCGGCACCCTGGCCATGGCCCGTACCATGGACCCCCACTCGGCTACCGCCCAGTTCTTCATCAACCACAAGGACAATGGCTTTCTGGATCACAAGTCCAAGGATCGGCGGGGCTGGGGCTACGCCGTCTTCGGCAAGGTAACCGATGGGATGGAAGTGGTGGACGAGGTCGCCAAGACTTCCACCGGGGCCTTCTCGAAAGACGGGAAAGAGGTGTTCTCGAAAGATGTGCCGAAGGACGCCGTCGTCATCGAGAAGACCACACGCTTGAGCCGCTGACCTGGAACGACCCGATGATAAAGTTGACCACCAACCACGGCGAGATTTGCATCGAGCTGAACCCGGATAAGGCCCCCATCACCTGCGACAACTTCGAGCGTTATGTCCGCGAGGGCCACTTCGACGCCACCCTCTTTCACCGGGTGATCGATGGATTCATGATCCAGGGTGGGGGCATGACGACCGACTTCAGGGAGAAGGCCACCCACGCGCCGATCCGAAACGAGGCCAAGAACGGCCTCAGGAACCTCACCGGCACCGTCGCCATGGCCCGTACCATGGAGCCCCACTCGGCAAGCTCTCAGTTCTTCATCAACGTATCCGACAACGCCTTTCTGGACTATCCGGGCCAGGATGGTTGGGGCTACTGTGTCTTTGGCCGCGTGACCACTGGCATGGACGTGGTGAACACCATCAAGGGCGTCAAGACCGGCTCCCGGCACGGCCACCAGGATGTGCCGGTGCAGGATGTGGTCATCGAGAAGGCAGAGATCGTCGATTAACGATAGCATGTCTTCTCATTACCCCAAGCCTGCCCGCTGCGTCGGGATCTTCCTGTTGCTTGCAACCGTTTTCGCCGTCTGCACCGGCGAGGATCGGAGCTGCGGTGCGGGAGCGGGTGGTATTGAACGGCACTGCCCGGATCAAAGTCGAGCAAGGACCCCGACACCGGAGCAATCCCCGGTCCGGACATCCACTGCGAGGTTCTCGGAGGCGACCACCGCTGCGTCCACCCAGGCGACTGTCGGTACCGGTCTCCTCCATGAGGGCCTGGATTGGGAGTATTGCGGTCTCCGCCCGATCAGGCTCGGGTCGGCGGTACGCCCGCCACCACTGACTGCGGACGGTCCATTGTCCTTGAGCGCCGATGCCTTCGATTATGACCAGGAGCGGGATCTGCTGTGGCTGAGAGGGAACGTCCGAGGGGCCCAAGGCAGCCGCTTCGTCGCGGCGGACGAGGCTGTTTACGACCACAACACCTCGGACCTAACGGCCAAGGGGAACATCTTCCTCACCGACCCGGGGGTCCGGCTCATCGCCGACGAGGCACAGATGAACCTGACGTCGGACCAGGGTAACCTCTCCGACGTTTATTACCGATTAATGGGCAAGATCAATGCCCGCGGCAACGCCGACCAGGCGGAATTGGTTGACCCCACGTTGACCCGGTATCGGAACATCGTCTATTCCACCTGCCGACCGGGACAGCGGGCCTGGTCCCTGGATGCCACCGAATTAGAGCTGGATCAGGCCGAAGGGCGGGGCGTAGCACGCCACGCCAAGCTGCGGGTACGCGGCGTGCCGGTTTTCTATTCCCCGTATCTGTCGTTTCCGATCGATAATCGGCGCAAAAGCGGCTTCCTGGTGCCGACGTTCGGCACCTCGGACCGCAACGGTATCGATATTACCGTGCCCTATTACTGGAATATCGCCCCCCATATGGACGCGACCTTCTCCGTGCGTCATATGACCAAACGTGGCCCGATGTTCGGGACCGAATTCAAGTACCTGTCACCCCACCAGAGGGTGCGATTCTCCGGCGAGCTCCTGCCCCAGGACAGCCAGCGCGACAGCCAGGACGCGCGCTGGGCGTTACGGATCAAGCAGAGGGGGAGGTTCGGTCGACGCTGGTCGACTGCCCTGGATTACCGGGCCGTTTCCGACAACCAATATTTCGAGGATTTCGGTGCCCAACTGGAGCAGACCAGCGTGCGCCACCTCGAACGCCGGGGCGATTTGCACTATTCCGGCGACGGTTGGTACCTGCGTACCCGGCTGCAGGAGTTTCAGACCCTGGATGAAACCCGTGGGCCCGCGTCCAAACCCTATGCGCGATTACCCCAGATAGTGTTTGGAACCAAGCGGCGCAACCGCAACCGGCTTGGCCCCGGAATCGAGCTGGGCGTTAGGGGCGAATATGACTACTTCCACCATGATACGCGTGTGCGTGGGCACCGCGCCGCCCTCCAGCCCTTCGCCCGTTGGCCACTGCGCAAGCGCTATGGACATCTGATCCCGCAGCTGAATCTCCATCTGGCCGGATACGACTTGCAGCAGGACCAGCAACCGGATAGGGAGGCACGTCCCTCCTATGCGATCCCGAGCTTCAACCTGGATGGGGAGCTGGTATTCGAGCGCACGGTAAAGTGGTTTGGTCAGGAATCGCTGCAGACGCTCGAACCCAGGGTCTTTTATCTGCACATCCCCCTCACGGAGCAGGACGATATCCCCGTTTTCGATGCCGCTAAACTGAGTTTCAGCTACAACAATTTGTTTCGACCGAACCGGTTCGCGGGATGGGACCGCATCGGCGATGCGAACCAAGTCACCCTCGGCCTTACGTCACGAACCATTGCTAGGGACTCGGGGCAGGAGTTGCTGCGGGCCAGCATCGGTCAAATCCTGTACGCTCGTGACCGGGACGTCCAACTCTCCGGTCCGCCCGAAGAGGAGGGCAGCTCCCCGATTGCAGGTCTCCTGAGCGCCCGGTTCCTGCGGAACTGGACCGGTCGCGCGAGCTTCGAATATGACCCGAACCAGGAGACCGACCAGTTACGAAAGCAGACCCTGGAACTACACTACCAGACGCCGGACAATCGGCTGTTCAACCTGGCCTACCGGTTCGCGCTCAATGCCCGCGAGGAGAAGCTGTACGAGGATACCGACCTGTCGTTCAACCTACCGGTCGATCGACGGTTCCAATTCGTCGGTCGGTGGCACTATTCTTTGCTCGATAGCCAAACGGTGGAGGCCTTCGCCGGCCTCGAGTACGGCCAGTGCTGCTGGCGGGTACGGCTGCTGGGCCATCACCTGAAGAACGAGCCGGACAGCGCCGGCACCAACAGTGTCATGCTCCAGGTGGAGCTGGCGGGGCTCGGCTCGATCGGGCAACAGGTGGACAGATTCCTCGCGCGCAGTATCTATGGTTATTCCATACCCTAGGGGCTGTTGACATCATCATCGTGCCAACCGCTAATAGACAAGATTAACAGGATGATCAGGATTATTTTTCTTAAATAACAATTATAAGACCCTGTTAATCTTGAAAATCCTGTGAATCCTGTACCATTAGAAGACAAACCCGAAGGTTGAGATTTGCTCCTTAATCGAATGTCAACACTCCGTAGTACAGAAGCCCCCAATTACCGATAACCTTGAGCGAGCGGATCTTCACGGAAGCGTTATCCGCAAATCAACGCAAATGGACGCAAATCAACGCACTGGGATGAAGAACCATCAGTGATGGCGAATCGGTCCCGACTGAGTTGCGTTGATTCGCATTCATTGGCGGCAACCAGCGGAGCCACCAAGGTTCGGATTGAGTATGGGAAAAATGATGCGGTCGCTTCGATCTATCTGCGTCATCCATGGACAGACAAGATCATCTGATCTTTTGCGACCGATTTGCGTTCATCGCTTCAATAACTTTAGTGCGCGAAGCGCATCATCGTTGAAACTATGGACGTTAAGTCCCTTCACGTTCAGTCCGTGGCTTGTCCACGGATGAGGACGTTAATCCTCCAGACTATGGACTTTCAGTCCATAGTGGTTGATGCGGCAAAAAAGTGATTCCTATGTCATCGATACTTCGGTGCTGTTGTACGAGGGGTACCGGTGGGCAAGGTCTGCTGATGCGGGCCCTGTTCGTTGTCTTGATCTGCTCTCTGGTCCCTGCCGACGCGCTGTGGGGGGTCGAGAAGCTGGACTCTATCGTGGCGGTAGTCAACAACGACGTCATCGTCGCCAGTGAGCTTGAGCACCGGATAGCCTTGGCGATCCCTGAGATCCGAGATAGGGGGATAACACTTCCGCCGCGTCCGGACCTGGAGCGCCGAGTCCTCGAACGTATGATCCTCGGACGCCTCCAGCTCCAGAAAGCCGAGGAGCTGGGGATCGTGATCGATGACGCCGTACTGACCGAGGCCATCACCAACATCGCCACCCGCCACGGCATGAAGTTGGAGGAACTGCGCGCCACCCTCGGGTCCGAGGGCGTGCGCTACCAGGACTTTGCCGCGGATACGCGCCTGAAACTGATTACGACCCGCCTCCAGACCCATGAGGTCGTTAAGAATATCAAGGTCACAGATCAGGAGATCGCGCGTTTTCTGGAACGGGAATCCGGTCGCCTGATCGGGCGTAGCGATGTGAGGCTTTCCCATATCCTGGTCGCGATCTCCGAAAACGCATCCGCCGCAGCTGTCAAGAAGGCCGAGGCCAAGGCCAAAAAACTGGTCAAGCGCCTCCGCGGCGGTGCCGATTTCGCACAACTGGCGATCCGTTTCTCCGATGGACGGCGAGCCTTGGAAGGCGGCGATCTCGGCTGGTTCCCGATAGGCCAGGTCCCAACTTTGGCAGAGGAGGCGGCCCGCTCGCTGACCAAGGGGAAATACACCGAGCCGCTACGCAGCCCAAGTGGTTATCACATCATCAAATTGACCGATTTCAAGGGTTCGGGCCCTGAGATCGTCGACCAGATCAATGCCCGCCATATTCTCGTCCGCACTAACGAGGTCGTGTCCGACGACGACGCCAAGACCCACCTGGAACAGCTGCGGTTCCGTATCCTCGGTGGCGACGATTTCGCCACCCTCGCCCGCTCCCACTCCGACGACACAGGCTCCGCACTCAAAGGCGGTAATCTGGGTTGGCTCGGCCCCGGAGATACGGTACCCGAGTTCGAAAAGGCAATGAACACCCTGGCGCCGAATCAAGTGAGTGCACCGTTCAAGAGCAGCTTCGGGTGGCACATCGTCCAGGTCATCGAGCGCCGCACCCAGGACACCACGGACGAGGCCATGCGGATGAAGGCCCGCGAGATGATTCGAGAGCGTAAAGCCGACGCAGCGATCGAGCTCTGGTTGCGCCGACTGCGCGACGAAGCCTTCGTAGAGATTCGTCTCCCACGTGCCGAAGCGGAAGAGAAATCGCGGTAAAGATCCTTATGGAAGATTTAGCCATATCAAGGGGGCAGTTATCAGTTGGCAGTCGGCAGGGGTCGAGATGTTGGAAGAGGTAGTGGTTAAATTTTAAGTGACATGGTTGTGTGAAGTAATGATTTGACCCCCCACTGTTTTTGCCGTCCCTGGCCCTGGATTCCAGCACTCCCTGCCGGAATGACGAGGGAGGGGTTGGCAACTTCACCACTTAGGGTTTATCTACTACCAGGTATCCTAATAGCTTTAGTCCTGCCCCCTGATAACTGTCAACTGTCTCCCACTGGTGTGTTGCAGCCATTTAATACATGAAAACAGTCGGTTAGAGTTAAATGTCAACAATCCCTAGCCCAGCGTTCTTCCCCCCACGGCGCGATGCCCGATAAAACCAGTTCCGACAAGCCTTGGGCCGGGCGCTTACATGAACCCACGGATGCCTTTGTCGAGGCATTCACCGCGTCGGTAGGCTTCGACCACCGGCTCTACCGCTACGACATCGAAGGCTCTATCGCCCATGCCACCATGCTGGCCCGCCAGAGCATCCTGACCGCGGCAGAACGTGACCTCATCGTCAATGGCCTGATCCGAATCCGCACGCGTATCGAGGCCGGTGAATTCGAGTGGTCGATCCCCCTCGAGGACGTCCACATGAATATCGAGGCGGCGCTCACCCTGGACATCGGTGACACCGGCAAAAAACTGCATACCGGCCGCTCGCGTAACGATCAGGTGGCTACGGACGTACGGCTCTACCTGCGCGCCGAGATCGATACCATCCGCGTTGAAATCAGGCGTCTGCAGAGCGCGATCCTGGAGCTGGCCGAACGCGAGGTCGAATCGGTGATGCCCGGCTTCACCCATCTGCAGGTCGCCCAACCCATCACCTTCGGCCACCATCTCATGGCCTGGTTCGAAATGCTGCAGCGCGACCGCGAGCGTCTCGCGGATTGCCGTCGGCGGGTCGACAGCCTGCCTCTGGGGGCGGCAGCCCTAGCCGGTACCACCTATCCCATCGACCGCCACTATACGGCGGAGCTGCTGGGATTCGCGCGCCCGGCGGAGAACTCCCTGGACGCTGTCTCGGACCGGGATTTTGTCGTCGAGTTCAGCGCCGCCGCAGCGATCCTGATAATGCATCTGTCGCGCTTTTCCGAGGAGCTTATCCTCTGGTCCTCCGCCCAGTTCGGCTTCGTCGAACTCTCGGACGCCTTCTGCACCGGTTCCTCCATCATGCCCCAGAAGAAGAATCCGGACGTACCCGAGCTGGTGCGTGGCAAGGCAGGGCGCATTTTCGGGCACCTGATGGGATTGCTGACCCTGATGAAGGGGCAGCCGCTGGCCTACAACAAAGACAACCAGGAAGACAAGGAACCCCTGTTCGACACAGTCGACAACCTCAAGGGCTCGCTGAAGGTGTTCACGGACATGATGGGGGCGCTGCAGTGCAATTCGGAGCGCATGCGCGCAGCAGCGCGTCAAGGCTTTGCGACTGCTACCGACCTGGCGGACTATCTGGTACGCAAGGGTATTCCCTTCCGCGATGCCCACGAGATCGTCGGTCAGGCGGTGGCCTTCGGTGTCCAAGAAGGGAAAGATCTCTCGGAGCTATCACTGGAGAAGCTACAGCAGTTTTCCGCGGATATCGCCGAGGATGTCTTTGCGGTGCTGACACTGGACGGTTCGGTAGCCGCCCGGAATCACATCGGTGGTACCGCCCCGGTCCAGGTGCGCGCGGCCATCGCCCGGGCCCGGGAGCGCATGGCGGATGACTCGTAAGTATCTAGCTGTCACGTTCCGTGTGATTATACCCATGGCATGCTAGTTGCTCGCGTTTTGTCGCTTTTCTAGCACTGATAATTGATATTTCAAGCTTTCTGCCAAGCACAGCAACAAACTTTTCAAGTGTTGATAACCTGATATCTTCAGCATGATTTTCGATCCGGGAAATTGCTGATTTCTTGGTATGAAGCTTTTTTGCTACCTCCTTTTGCGTCATGCCTGATGTTTCTCTGGCCTGCTTTAGTAATACTCCGATCTTGAATGCTTCATACCCTTCATCGAAATTTTCTTCAAACTCGCTATCGATTTGTTTGGGATCTATATACATAGCTAGCTAAAACAACGCGCAATCGTTCAGCCCCCCACTGCTTTCGCCATCCATGGCACCTGGATTCCGGCGTCCCAGCCGGAATGACGGGGTGGGGGCTGAACGGTTACAACCCCGCGGCTAGCTATGTA
>Ga0056121_1000375_pt1 | contig 11161 bp, 12 predicted proteins | sample WorMetHEROISLAND_FD_83872 | JGI IMG/M metagenome (GOLD analysis project Ga0056121, IMG submission 83872) | Marine gutless worms symbiont microbial communities from Max Planck institute for Marine Microbiology, Germany - Olavius sp. 1 HERON ISLAND ...
GGGCGCCGGCGCCCAGCACCAGCTGGTGCGGCATGCCGGCGCCGTAGACGGGCTCGCGCGGGTCCGTCTGGCCGATGATGGTCAGGTCGGCGCGACGGGCGCAGGCCGTCAGCACGTCGCCGGGGCTGCCCTGCATGATCCGCCAACCCCCGCTCAACCCCTCTTCGCCCAGGCGCGCGGTGAACGCCTGCTCGAGATCGGCGTGGACGCGCTCCATGCCTGCCAGCCACTCGGCCATCCTGTCCTGGCGCGATGCCGGCCACCACTGCCCGGGCGCCCCCGGCTCGGTCGTCGCCAGCACGCCGGTGATTGCCGCCTCGTGCGCCTGGGCGAGCGCGATGGCGATGTCGAACCTGGCGGCGGCGCGTGCATCCGTCCCCAGGTGCAGAACGATGTCCCTGATGGCCATGGGTCGTTTCTTCCGTTGCTGCAATTGGTTGTTGCTGCTCAAGCATGCCGATCGCAGGCGGACGCACCATGATCCCGGTCAACGGGATGGCCCCCGGGCCTTCATCCTTCGAGACGCGTCCTTGCGGACGCTCCTCAGGATGAGGATCGAGAAAAAAGGCACCTCACCCTGAGGAGGCCGCATAAGCGGCCGTCTCGAAGGGTGTCTCTCCGATACACGGAGTCACTTTGAGGCGGACGCTCAGGTCGCCGCCTTGCCGCCGCCCCCGTTCAGTGCGGCTGCTTGCCGGTCACCGGGTCGGGGCTGCCGGCGCGGAAGGCGTCCTCCAGGTCGAAGATGGTCAGCACCTTCTCGCCCCAGTCGTGGGGCAGGTCGACCAGCTCGCCCGGCTCATCGCAGGCCTCCAGCCGCTCGAGCGCGGCGCGCAGGATCTCCCGCTGCGTGGCCTTATCGCCGGCCCGGCCGAAGGGGTTGCCCATCGGGTGATTGACGAACACCGCGCGCGGCGGCCTGACCTGGGCCGTCAGGTCGCGGCCGGTGGAGACGTTGACGGTGGCGATGCCATGTTCCTCGACGACGCGGGAGACCAGACCCACGGTCTGGTGATCCAGCGGTCAGGCCGGCACCATGACGACGGCATCGACGCCGTCGCGGCGCAGTTCCGCCGCGAACCGCGGCGCCTCCTCGTCGATCAGCTGCTGGCGCTTGTAGATGCGGCCCATGAAGCCGCTCCACAGGCGCGCCGCGACCGCGCCGATCACCCCGTCCGCGGCCAGCTCGCGCAGCCGGGCCAGCGGGAACACCACGTTGAGGTCGCGCTCGGCGTCGCGGTGATCGTAGTAGGCGTCGTGGATCTGGAAGACGTCGTCGGCGCTGTCGGCGGCGATCGCGTCGAGGCGGAAGTCGTCCTTGGCGACCGGGTTGAACGGCGCCGCCGTGCGATGGGAGATGCCGCCGCTGGTGAGCAGCGACACCGTGCACTCGCCGAGCGGCTTCTTGAGGCGCGTCAGCGGCGCCGTGTCGTTGACCGTCCAGCGATAGGCCGGATAGCCCTTCGACTGGTAGTAGCTGTTGATGAGCTCAACGTAGTTGATGGGTTTCATGCCACCTCCCGTGGTCTTGCCACGCCATCATAACCGCGGATCGGCCACGCTTGCACGCGGGGCGGGCGAGCCGCCCCGTTAGCGCGGCGTGCGTTGCGGCGCCATCACCAGGGCGACGCCGGTCGCCGCGAGCGCCATGCCGGCCAGCGCCACCGGGCCGACCGGCTCGTCGAGCACGAGGTAGCCCAGCAGCGTCGCCACCGGCGGCACCAGGAAGAACAGGCTGGTCACGCGCGATGCCGCACCGCGGCGGATCATCACCGTCAGCAGGATCATCGACACCAGCGACAGGAACACGGCGATGTAGGCCAGCGAGGCGACGAATTCCGGGGTCCAGTGGATCACCCCGTCCTCGAAGGCAAGCGCCAGCGGCGTCAGCAGCACCGCGGCGGTGAGGAACTGCACGGCCGAGCCAGTGCGCGGGTCCATGCCGGCGCAGAACTTCTTCTGGTAGAGCGTGCCGAAGGTGATGCCGATCAGGCCGACGACGGCCCAGGCCATGCCCTCGGCGCTGCCCAGGCCCAGGCTCAGCCGGCGGGCGACGACCAGGGCGACGCCGGCCAGGCCCAGGGCCAGGCCGAGCCACTGCCGCCGCGTCACCCGCTCGCCCAGCAGCGGTCCGACCAGGGCGGCGGTGATCACCGGCTGCAGGCAGACGATCAGCGCCGCGACCCCGGCGCCGACGCCACGGCCCATGGCCAGCCAGACGCCGCCGAAATAGACCGCCTGCAGCAGCGATCCGGCGACGGCGATGTGCGCCAGCTCGCGCCGGTCGTTTGGCCAGGGCGCTCGCATCGCCAGGGCGACGGCGGCCATCAGCACGGTGACCAGGGCATAGCGCAGGCTGAGGAAGGTCAGGGTGTCGGCGTGGGCCAGGCCGGCCTTGGCGGCGATGAAGCCGCTGCTCCACAACAGCACGAACAGCATCGGCGCGCCGGCGTAGAGCAGGTCCTGCCGGGCGCTGGCGGAAGAGGCGGCCATCGGGCCGAGGCGGGGCCGGCCGCTGTCGGCTCAGGCCTGTGCGGCCAGGAACATGCGCACGTGCCGCAACGCCAGCGGGATCCGCTCGGCCGGCTCGCGCCAGGGGAACAGGCTCGCCTGGGCGTTGGGCGCCAGCAGGGCGGTTTCCATCGCCGGCGCGAACGGATGCGGCGGGCTGTCGTCGGGCAGCACCAATAGCGGGATATCGCAGCCGCGCACGAAGTCGCGGTCGACGGTGAAGACGAAGTCTGGGTTGGCGCGGTACATCCGTGTCAGGAACGCCTCGCACGTCTCCATGCTGACGTCGTCGCGGGCGGCGCACAGCGGCGGCGCCCAGTTGGTCATGTTCATGTCGTAGAACACGTCCGGCAGCTCCGGGCGGAAGCCGCTGGGGTGCACCAGCACCGCGGCGATCACCCGCTCTGGCGCCCGCTTGATGAGGTTCCAGATCATCGGCCCGCCGATGCAGTAGCCCATGACGACGAACTTGTCGGCGCCGAGGTGATCCATCAGCGCCAGCTGGTCGTCGGTGAAGGCATCCCAGGGCCGATCGACCTCGAGCGGCCCCGACGAGCCGCCACCGTCGGCGTTGCGGTGGTCGACGGCGATCACCCGGTGGCTGTCGGCGAACGCATGCAGGGCGTTGAACGAGTTCGGCCCGTCGAGCTTGGCGATGGTGCCGTTCAGGCCGCCGCCGGGCAACACCAGCATGGGCGTGCCGGCGCCGGCCTCGGCGTAGTGGATCTTGACCGGGCCGGTCTCGAGCGTGGGCATGGCGGGTCCTCCGGTGTTTCGTTGCGACGATCATGTCCGGTTCCGGCGTGGGCGTCACCGTCCGGGGCCGTCATCCTTCGAGACGCGCCCTGACGGGCGCTCCTCAGGATGAGGGCAAACACGAAAGCACCTCACCCTGAGGAGCGCAGCCACCAAGTTACTTGGTGGCTGCGCGTCTCGAAGGGCGCGCCGCCCGGATCGCCTGCCACACGCGCTCGGGCGTGGTCGGCATGTCGACGTGGGTGACGCCAAGCCCGCGCAGGGCATCGACGACGGCGTTGACCATCAGGGCCAGGGCCGGGGTGGTGCCGCCCTCGCCGCCGGGGCGGATGCCCATCGGGTGGGAGCTCGCCGGCACCTCCATCAGCTCCGTTACGTAGGCCGGCAGGTCGCCGGCGCGAGGGATGGCGTAGTCGAGGAAGGCGCCCGTCGTGAGCTGGCCCGTGGCATCGTCGTAACGGATCGCCTCCATGAGCGCCTGGCCCACCCCTTGGGTGATCGAGCCGTGCGCCTGGCCGTGCAGCACCAGCGGGTTGACTGCCAGGCCGACGTCGTCGACCCCGGCCCAGGCGACCAGCGCGACCTGGCCCGTGGCCGCGTCGACCTCGACCTCGCAGACGTGGCAGCCGTAGGGGAAGCCGCCGACCCGGTTGGTGATGTCGCCGACACCGGTGAGGCCGTCGTCCCCGGCCACGGTCCTGAGATCCACGCTGGCGCCGCCGGGGGCGTGGAAGGCGCCGTCGGCGTAGCTGACGGCATCGGCGTCGGCCTGCAACATCGCCGCCGCGATCGCCGTGCCTTTCGCCAGCAGGTCCCCGGCCGCCTCGGCGACGCAGATCGAGACCAGGCGCATGGAGCGGCCGGAGTGCGAGCCGCCGCCGACGGCGATGCGCTCGCTGTCGTTGGCAACGAAGCGCACGCGTTCGACCGGCACCTCCAGCGCCGCGCACACCAGCTGCGGGAAGGTGGTCTCGTGGCCCTGGCCGCTGCTCATGGTGCCGACGGCGAGCTCGACGCTGCCGTCGTCGCGCACGCTCAGCTCGGCGCGCTCGCGCGGGAAGCCGCTGGTCACCTCGATGTAGTTGGCCACGGCGATGCCGCGGGACCTGCCGCGCGCGGCGGAGGCGGCGCGCCGGGCGGGAAAGCCGGCCCAGTCGGCGGCCGCCAGCGCCCGGTCCATAGCCGCCGCGTAGTCGCCGCTGTCGTAGGTGACCCGGACGGCGTTGGTGTAGGGCAGGGCGTCGGGCGCGATCAGGTTGCGCCGGCGCAGGGCGATGCGGTCGAAGCCGCATTGCTCGGCGGCGAGGTCGATCAGCCGCTCGATCATGTAGATCGCCTCCGGCCGGCCGGCGCTGCGGTAGACCGCGGTCGGCGCGGTGTGGGTCAGCACCGCGTGGCCATGGAAGTGCACGGCGGAGATGCGATAGACGCTCTGCATCATCGACAGGCCCTTCCTGAGCGGCCAGAAGAACACTGTCTGCGCCCCCAGGTTCATGGTGTTGACGCCGCGCATCCCTAAGAAGGTGCCGTCCGCGTCCAGCGCCAGCTCGGCTTCGCTGGCGAGGTCGCGGGCGTGGTTGTCGGAGAGGAAGCACTCGGTCCGCGTCGCCGTCCACTTCACCGGCCGGCCGACCCGCCGCGCGGCCCAGGGCATCAGCGCGTACTCGGGATAGAAGGCGTTGCGGGTGCCGAAGTTGCCGCCCATGTCGCCGAACACGCAGCGGCAGGCATCGACGTCGACGCCCAGCGTTGCCGCCAGGCGTTCGCGGCTGCGCACCACGCCGGCGCCCGAGGCCGTATGCAGGGTGTAGCGGCCGGTGTCGGCGTCGTATTCGCCGACCACGGCGCGCGGCTCCATCGGCGTGCCGGTGACGCGCTGGGCATGGCCGGCAAAGCGGACGACATGCGCGGCCGCGGCGAAGGCGCGCTCGGTGGCGTCCTGGTCGCCGACCTCGCAGGTCAGCGCGATGTTGTCGGCGCAGTCGGCCCAGACCCGCGGCGCGCCCGGGGCCATGGCCGCGCGGGCGTCGGTCACCGCCGGCAAGTCGTCGTAGTCGACGGCCACGGCCTCGGCGCCGTCCGCGGCGGCGGCGGCGTTCTCCGCCACCACCAGGGCGACCGCCTCGCCGACGTGGCGCACGCTGCCGACGGCCAGCGGCAGATGCGCCGTGGTGAAGACCGTAAAGCCCGGCGGCAGGCGCAGCTCTGCGTCCGGCGGCGCCGTCCAGTCGGTGTTGTGCGGCATGGCCTTGAGGCCGTCGGCCAGCGCGTCGGCGCCGGTCAGCACCGCCAGCACCCCCGGCAGCGCTAGCGCCGGCTTCACGTCGATGGCACGGATTTCCGCGTGCGCGTGGGGCGAGCGGACGACGGCGGCAAAGGCGCAGCCGTCGGGCGCCAGGTCGGCGGAAAACCGCCCGCGGCCGGTCAGCAGGCGGCGGTCTTCCACCCTCGGTCGGGCGGCGCCGATGCCGCCGGCGCGGCCAGATGGTGGTGTCGGCACGCTATCCCCCCACTAGGCCGGCAAGCCGGCGCCAAGTGTGATTGGTCTCGCCACCGTCGATCTGCCATCGTGGCGGCAATGCGACACGGAACTGCCCTCGCTCTGATCGCCCTTGGCGCGCTGGCGCTTTCGGCCTGCGCGAAGCCGACGCCCTATGTCCCGGCCGTGGAGGGCTTCGGCTACGCAGAACAGCCGATCGAGGCTGGCCGCTACCGGATCAGCTTCTCCGGCAACAACGTGACCCCGCGCGAGACCGTCGAGAACTTCCTGCTCTATCGCGCCGCCGAAGTGACGCTCAACAGCGGCAACGACTATTTCGTGCTGGTGCAGCAGGATACCGAGCGGTCCACCGTGTATCGGACCACGGGCACCAGCTATGGCGGTGCCTACGCGCCCTACTACGGCTATGGCCGATGGGGCTACGGTGCCGGCGCCTTCGGTTCGTCGACCTCCCGGCCAAGCGACAGCTACACCGCCTATGCCTACATCGTCGTCCGCCAGGGCGAAAAGCCGCGCGACGACCCGCATGCCTACGACGCCCGCGCCGTGCTGGAACTGCTGGGCCCCACGGTGGTGCGCCCGCCGGCGTCCTAGCGGGTTTTTGCTTTGCCTGTAAGCCGCCGCGCGTCCTGCCGGGCCGCGACGTATCGCTTTGCCGCACGCATGGACGCCGGCTTTCGCCGGCGTTTCAGCCAAGGTTGGTGAATCCCCGGCGAAAGCCGGGGTCCAGTGGTGGCGATTCCAACTGAACCGAAAGCGCTCCAGCCCGCCCGCGCGGCGATCGGCCACGGCCTAGAGGTCGCCGAGGAAGCCGAGCACGGCGGCATTGAAGGCGGCCGGCTGGTCGACGTTGGCGGCATGACCGGCATCGGCGATCACCGCCTTCTGCGCGTCCGGGATCTTCTTCGCCATGTAGTCGCTCGCCGCCAGGAACGGCTCGTCGCGGTCGCCGACCACCACCAGCGCCGGCACGGCGATGGCGGGCAGGGAGTTGATGGCATCGGCCGTATGCTGGACCAGCATGCCGTGGGCGGCGTGCTTCAGGCCCTGGAAGTCCTGCGCCTGCAGGCGGGTCTCGGCGCTGTCGGCCAGGGCCGCGTCGCCCTCGGCCAGGAGCCTGTCGCCGCGGTCGCGGGCATAGTCGTTCCAGCGTTCGCGCGCCGCGTCGTTCTTGAAGCCGGGCCCGGTGTCGATCAGCATGAGCGCCCGCACCCGCGGGCCATGCGCCAGGTGATAGGCCAGCGACATGTAGCCGCCCAGCGACATGCCGCCGATCACCGCCCGATCGGTGCCGGCGGCATCCAAGAGCGCGTCCATATCGGCCACGGTCAGGGCGGGCGAGTACTGCGCCGGGTTGTCCGGCGAGGCGCTCTGGCCATGGCCGCGCATGTCCCAGGTGATCACCCGCCAGCCGGCTTCGGCCAGCGCCGGCACGTTGTCGCGCCACATCGCGCCCGAGGCGCAGAAGCCGTGGGTCAGCAGCAGCGCCGGGCCGTCGCCGGTCACCTCGTAGTGGATCGCCACGCCGTCGCGGTCGAGTAAGGGCATCCTTCAGCGCCTCCGGCTTTTCTGTTCCGGTCAAGCCTTCGGCCCGGCGCCGGGGCTGTCAAGCGCTGCCGGGCGGATGCGACTCGGGCTAGACTGGGCGATGCAGGCCGCCGCGAGAGCCGGCCGGAACGAGAGGAGTTGCGCCCGTGAGCGAAGACCTGTCCCCATTCCTTCAGGCCGGCCCGACGGTCGAGAGCGACCACCCCGAGGTCGCCGCCTTCGCGCGCGCCGCCGCTGGCGCTGCCGCGAGCGACAAGGAGAAGTCGATCCGCCTCTACTACGCCGTGCGCGACGGCATTCGCTACGACCCCTACACATCGTCGCTGGAGGTCGCCGGCCTGCGCGCCAGCCGGACCCTGCGCGAGAAGCGCGGCTACTGCGTGTCCAAGGCGATCCTGCTGGCCGCCGCCTGCCGGGCGGTCGGCATGCCCGCGAGGCTGGGCTATGCCGACGTGCGCAATCACCTGTCGACGGCGAAGATGCGCGAGCGCATGCAGACCGACGTGTTCTACTGGCACGGCTATACCGCCCACTACCTCGACGGCCGCTGGGTCAAGTCGACGCCGGCCTTCAACATCGAGCTGTGCGAAAAGTTCGGCCTGAAGCCGCTGGAGTTCGACGGCGAGACGGACTCCATCTTCCACCCGCTGGACAAGGCCGGGCACCGGCACATGGAGTACCTGCACGACCGCGGCGAGTTCGCCGAGCCGCCGCTTGATCGGATGTTGGCCACCTTCGTGCGCGAATACCCGCATTGGCGCGACCGCGACGTCGCACCGACGGGCGACTTCGAGGCCGAGGTCGACGCCGAGACCGGTCACGGTTGACGCCGGCGCCGGCAGACATAACTACCGACGTTCCGCCGGACCGCACCCAAGGAAGACCCAGATGGCACAGCATGACGACGGAGAGGCGACGGCCGGCGTGGCCGCCGACGACCCGGACGTCATCCTGGTCCGCAACCTGCAGGTCCAGGCGTGCGTCGGCGTGCTGGCGGAAGAGCACGGCCGCAGCCAGGGACTGCGCTTCGACATCGAGATCGAGACCGTGCCGGACTACGCCCGCATCATGCGCGAGACCCGGGCCTACGTCTCCTATGCCGACGCGGTCGCCTTCATCGAGGCCAAGGCCGCGACGGGCGAGCACGTGGAGCTGGTCGAGACATGGGCCGAGGCGGTCGCCGCCTGCGTGCTGGAGAACCCGCTGGTCGCCGCCGTCACCGTGACGGTGACCAAGCCCGACATCTTCCCCGCCGCCGACGGCGTCGGCATCCGCATCCGCCGCCGGCGGACGCCATGAACGGGTCGTTCAGCATCCATTGGTGCACGTCGCCCTGGGTCCCCGTGTCAAGCACGGGGACGACGAAGGGTGCGGGGGCGGCAGTTCTCTCTTTCATCGTCACCCCGGACGCAGCGAAGCGGAGATCCGGGGTCCAGGGGCGGCACCACCGCATGGCGTTGCGAAGCACGATTGAGGTGACGGCATGACCACCGCCCTGATCGCGCTGGGCTCGAACCTCGGCGACCGGCTGGCCCACCTCCGGGCCGGGCTGGCGGCGCTGGCCGCGCTGCCGCAGACCCGCATCACGGCCGTTTCCGGCCTCTACGAGACCGCGCCGGTGGGCGGCCCGGACAACCAGGGCGCCTTCCTGAACGCGGCCGTGGCGGTCGAGACGGCACTGCCGGCGGCGCAGCTGCTGGCGGCACTGCACGCCATCGAGGCGACGCGGGAACGCGAGCGCAAGGTGCGCTGGGGCCCGCGCACGCTGGACCTGGATCTCCTGGTCCACGGCGATGAGGTCAGCGACGTTGCCGGCCTGACCCTGCCGCACCCGCGCATGCACGAGCGCCGCTTCGTCATGGTGCCGGTGGCCGATGTCGCCCCGGACCTGCTACACCCCGTGCTCGGGCGCGCGATGACCGCGCTGCTGGACGAGCTGCCGGTGGAAGACGGCGACCTGGTGCTGGTCGACCGCGACTGGGCCGCGCCGCTGTTGGCGGCCGATGCCGAACGATAACGGAGATTAAGTCAGAGCGATGATCACGGCCGACCAGATCCTGCCCCTCTGGCTGCGCTACCGCGACGCCCTGGAGGCGCCGATCCGCAGCTTCGAGTTCCCCCGCTTCGGGCAACGCTTCGAGGACAAGGCCTACCAGATGGGGGTGCTGAACCTGTCGCCCGACAGCGTGTACCGGGAATCCATCTGCCACACGGTCGAGGCGGCGCTCTACCGCGGCCGGCGCATGACCCTGGAGGGGGCGGCGATGGTCGACATAGGCGCCGAGTCGACCGGCGAGATGGCCGACATCGTCTCCATCGAGCGGCAGGTCGACCGCATGCGCCCGGTGGTCGAGGGGCTGGCGGCGGACGACATCCTCTGCTCGGTCGAGACCTACCATCCCGAGGTCGCGGTGGCGCTGCTCGAGGCCGGCGCCGGCGTGGTCAACCTGACCGGCCGGGTCGACGACCGCGGCTTCTACGAGGCTGTCGCCCGCCACCAGGCCGGCGTCGTGCTGTGCTACACGCCGGGCGAGCACGCGCGCTCGTCCGACCACCTGCCGCCCGCCGACGAACTGATGGACGCAATGCTCGAGTTCTTCCGCGAACGCCTGGCGCTGGCCACGGACGCGGGCGTGGAACGGATCTGGCTCGATCCCGGCTTCGGCTTCGCCCTCAACCTGTCCGACGGCCCCGAGCGCGTCCGCTATCAGACCAACAGCATCCTGCACTCGTTTCGGCTGCGCGAGCTGGGCTGGCCGGTCGCGGTGCAGATGACCGGCTCGGTCTGGCAGTTCCGCGACGAGGTGCGGGTCGGCGCCACCAGCGCGGCGACGCTGGCGCTGGTCTGCAAGGCGAACCTGATGCGCAGCCACGAGGTGCCCCGGGTGCAGCCGGTGCTGCGACTGCAGGAGTTCGCGTGACGCCATGACGGCGCGCGCCGACACGCCCGGCAACGCCCTGGTCACCGGCGCCGGGCAACGCCTGGGTCGGGCCATCGCTCTGGGCCTGGCGGCACGGGGCCATGCCGTCGCCCTGCACTACAACGCCTCGGCCGCTGGCGCGGAAGCGGCGGCGACCGAGGTCCGCGACGGCGGCGGTCAGGCGGTCGCGCTGCAGCAGGATTTCGCGGCGCCGGAAGCGGCGGGCGACCTCATCGGCAAGGCGGCGGCGGCGCTGGGCGGGCCGGTCTCGGTGCTGGTCAACTCCGCCTCCGTCTTCGACAAGGACCGTCTCGCCGACCTGACGCCCGAGAGCTGGCGCCATCTCATGGACGTGAACGCCACGGCGCCGGTGTTCCTGATGCAGGCCTTCGCCAACCAGGCGCCAGCCCCGGCATCGGGGGCGATCGTCAACCTGCTCGACACGCAGACGACCTCTGCCTCGCCGCTGCGGTTCAGCTACTTCTGCGGCAAGTTCGCCCTGGAAGGGGCGACCCGGCTGGCCGCCTACGACCTGGCGCCCCAGGGCATCCGCGTCAACGCCGTGGCGCCGGGCCTGGTGCTGCCGACAGGGCAGACGCAGGAACAGTACGAACGCCGTCAGGGGCTGACCCCGCTGGGCCCCGGCCTGGGGCCGGACGACATCGTCCAGGCCGTGCTTTACCTGGTGGCGGCACCGCAGGTCACCGGCCACGTCCTGGTGGTCGACGCCGGCCAGCGGCTGATGGGCTTCGGCAACGCGCCGATGGGCTGAGCGAAGTATCGGGGCCGAGTCGACCGCCATCCGTTGACCCCGGCTTTCGTGTTGTGTCCCGGGGGATTGCTGAGGAGCTCGATTGGCGCCTTGTAGTCGAGGCATCTGAGCCTGGTTCGATTGTAGGCGTCGACGAAGCTTGTGATGAACTGA
>Ga0056121_1000376_pt1 | contig 11158 bp, 14 predicted proteins | sample WorMetHEROISLAND_FD_83872 | JGI IMG/M metagenome (GOLD analysis project Ga0056121, IMG submission 83872) | Marine gutless worms symbiont microbial communities from Max Planck institute for Marine Microbiology, Germany - Olavius sp. 1 HERON ISLAND ...
TACAGATGATATTATCTAAAGAGTATATCAGGAAACACCGAGAGCATATGAATCATCATGATGATGACTTTCCAGTCGAATGAAACCTGACTTTTAGTCTGAGGCGTTCAGTCGGCTTTAGCCGAAACAACGACTTTCAGTCGCACCCCAGACTATGGACTTTCAGTCCATAATGGTTGATCAATTGGTTGCAATATCCAAAAATGATGGTCCATCCTTTTCGTACACCCTCTAAGCCTTTTTTGAAGATTCTGAAAGTGCCTTTACCATTGGGGGTTCTGTAGATAGATCGGACGCGGCTCGGAGACGAATGTCTTGTACGGGGGCGGTCAGCTCAATACCTAACTTGAGGATACGCTTTTGCAACAGCTTCAGCAAGTCGACATAGACCGCCGAATATTCCTCTGTGTTCGACCATGCCGATAGACTTACGCTGATGTAAGACTCATAATGAGCATTCCATGGGGACCACCCAGGTGCGGGGTCATCCAACACCTTGGGATGTGAGGAAGCAAGCTCCATCCACATATCCTGCACTTGTTCCATATCTTGCTCGAACTTGATATGGATACGGAACATGAGCTTTCGGATATCCGAATGGGTGTAATTGATAATGTTGCTACCCCAGACGGTATTGTTAGGCAGGCAAACCATACTGCCATCGAATGCCTTGAGTTTGGTGTTGGCAAGTGAGATAGAGTCCACGTAGGCCCAATAGTCCGCTATCTTCACTTCATCGCCGACGTCGAAGGGTTTGTAGAGCATCAGCATCAAACCACTCGCCAGGTTGCCGAGGTTGCTTTGCAGGGCAAAGGCGAGCACGAACCCGAGACCACCAATAATGACAAACAGCGGACCGATGCTGACCTCCAGGGCACTCAATCCGATCAGAACACCGACAATGGCCCCACCACGTTTGATCAGTCCGACCACGAATTTGCGCAATAATAAGGAGGCCCAGCTGATTTTGCGCAGCGCGCGGTTTCGATCGCCCCGATTATGTGGGCAACCACAATCGAGATCAGCACGATGCCGACGAATTTACCGACATTGATCGCCCAGCGTAGTCCATCTTCCTCGGATTGGAGCCAACTGAGCAGTCGGACGCCTAGTCCTTGGGTATCGGTGATATCGAGTTCTACGCCGCTTACCGCCTGAATGTAAGCTCTGTAGGCCGCCGGGTCGCCCCCTTTGGCTTCCAGTTCATCCAAGATCACTTTCAAGCGGTCGACCAAGGCGATGCGTTCCGATTGGAGGGTCGTGACGTTGACGACCAGTTGGGTTTGACCTCCTGTTCGGCTTCGGTAGCCTCTTCCAGCTTTTCCACCGCTTCGCCCAACTCTTGTTCTTTTTCCTTCAGTTGGGTTTCGCTGTCGGCGCCACCGGCTTCTATGTCTGCGGCGGTTTGGTCGAGGTCTTGGGCTATGTTTTCCGCGCTTGGTTCGGATTCCTGAGTAGCAGAGGGATCGGATTCCAACGGCGTGACAGTGCCTGCCTGGTTCTCGTGTTTTTCTTCTTCCTGTTCAGCTGCGGTTTTTCCTCCTGCTTCCACATCTTTCTCGGCCTCTTTAACGATTTCCTTCAGTGACTCGTCTTCTCCAAGTTCCTTTTTCGTCTCGGCGGCTTCAGCGATCGCTGCCTGGGCTTTTTTCAAGGCTTCCTTGGCTGCTTCGACGTTCTCGGTGGCCACTTCGGCTTCGGGAGAATCGGGAGTCGTTGCCTGTTGGGCTGCTTGGGCTTTCGTCAGGGTCGCTTTGGCGTCTTCCAAGGCTGCAATTGCCTCCCGTTCTTGGTCGAGCTGCCGGTTCTTGCGTTTGATGGCAATTTCGGCATTGCTGATTTCCTGAACTTTGGCTTTGACTAATTCCAGCCATGCAGCGGCCTCCGTCTCCAACTCGGCCAGGGTTAAAGGCTGGACCAATAGCTTTAGCTCATCGACGGGGATGGTCGGCTGTTCGGTGGTGATCGCCTTGGGGGCAGGTAAGGAGGTGTCGGCTTTGGCTGGTGTCAGCAGATCGGCTGCCGGCTGCTCTAGGGTTTTACCCTCGGGTTGCTGCGATCGCGCCGGAGAACCCCAGGCGACAAACATGCAGACGACCCCGGCGAGCACCATGGTTTGAATGCGATAGCGGAACATCCAGTTGTCCTCCGAGATGAGATATCAGTATATAATCGCATGCAACGTAACCGCATTCGTGTCCTGTTTGTTATAGAGGATAGCAGGCTTGCAGCGAACTACCTTTTCCGCGTTTTCTAGGTTTGCCGCGCTGACGGCTTTGCTGGCGCTCGCGGTCATTATGCTCGGCGCCTATGTGCGCCTGTCCGACGCCGGGCTCGGATGCCCGGACTGGCCCGGCTGTTACGGGCGGCTGGGTGCGCCCTCTAGCCCGGAGGCCATCGACCGGGCTAACCGTGCCTTCCCGGAGCGTCCGGTGGAGACGGCCAAGGCCTGGAAGGAGATGACACACCGCTATCTAGCGAGCGCCCTGGGTCTGGCTATCCTGCTGCTGGCCTTGAGTGCATGGCGGAGTCGCGGTCGGCTCCCCATGGGGCTGCCCGGTCTGCTGGTGGCATTGGTCGTCTTCCAGGGATTGCTCGGCATGTGGACCGTGACCCTGCGGGTTATGCCCGCGGTCGTTACCGCCCATCTGGCGGGCGGGCTCGCGACGCTCGTCTTGCTCTGGTGGTTGGCCTTGCGCCGGTCCGGCTTTCCCGGATCGCCTCCCGCACCGGCGCTGATGCGGCTGCGGCCCTGGGTGTGGGGTGGGCTCGCCTTGGTCGGCGTCCAGATCCTGCTCGGCGGCTGGACCAGCACCAATTACGCCGCCCTGGCCTGCACCGAGTTTCCGACCTGCTACGGGGGTCGTTGGTGGCCGCCCACGGATTTCGGGGAGGCCTTCGTCATCTGGCGGGACTTAGAGATCGACTATGAATTCGGGGTCTTGGACAGCACCGCGCGCACGGCGATCCACCTGACCCACCGCCTCGGGGCCCTTGTGGTCCTGCTCTATGTCGGCGCCCTGAGCCTGGTCATCCTACGCCGGGCGCAGACCGGCCTCGAACGTGGTCTGGGTATTGCGATCGCCGCCGCCCTGTGCTTGCAACTAGGACTGGGTATCGCTAACATCCTCGGCCACCTACCGCTCGCGGTGGCGGTTGCCCACAACGGCGGTGCCGCATTGCTGCTCGTCGCCCTGGTGAGCCTGATTCACGTCCTTACTCCGGGCCGCCAAGCGACCGCTACCGGCATTGCAGAGACGTCGAGGAACTCGTCATGACCCACAACGCCGGTGGCAGCCTGCGCCGCCTTCTGATTCCGGTTGGTGTACTGGCCCTAGCAGCGGGCGTCTGGCTCGGTATGAGCCGTTTCGACCCCGGCGCCGCGACCAGCTCGCCGGTCGCGGCAATGCAGGCGGGCACCCCGCTGCCCCAGCCCAAGATCTTGTCCCCCTTCACCCTCACGGACCAGGATACACAACCCTTCGGGCTTGAGGAGCTCAAGGGTCGTTGGACCTTCGTGTCCATCGGCTTTACCGCTTGCGGGGGGGTCTGCCCGACCAACATGGCGACCTACCGCGCCATCAACCAGGAGATCGGCACGGCCAGTGCGGAACAAGCGGTGAATTTCCTGTTCATATCCGTGGACCCGGAACGGGACAGCCCGGAGCAGCTCAGGCAGTATGTGCACCGGTTCGATCCCCGCTTCCTCGGGGCGACCGGCAGTCACGCTCAACTCCAGCCCCTCGTCCGCGAGCTCGGACTCATGTACGGGCGTTCCGGGGAAGAGAGTGGCGCCATGGGTTATATGGTGGACCATTCGGCATCCATCCTCTTGCTCGACCCGCGGGCCCGCTTGGTAGCCGTCTTCAGTTGGCCCCACAATAGCACCGCCATGGCCGCCGACTTTGGAGTCCTGCACGACCATTATTACCAGGGTTAGAAGGTCTGCAATCGGTGTGGTGTGGATCAAAGCCACGACTCAGGGCGAAAGATTGCAGCGAATAGCGGAGTGAGCAGGACATAACTCCAAAGATAGTGGTTGAATTCAGAGTGGCATGGTACGCGACCGAGTGATTCGAGTCCTCACTGTTGTTGCCATCCCTGGCACTGGATTCCGGCACTCCCTGCCGGAATGACGAAGTAGAGACTGGCAGACTTCACCACTTAGCATTTAGCCACTATCCTCCAAAAAATCGAGAAGAGAAACAGGTCGCTGACTCCACTCAAATTCGTCGAAGAAAAGCTCGGGACGAACAACGCAAAACTGACGAGCGACGCCAAACACACTAACGTGAAGATAATTATTGAATTGAGCCAGGTAGATGCTGAGGAGAACTTTCATGGCCGTCCGACTTTTCGATCAAAGCTACCGTGTATATAGATTTCTCCTGATCTGGTCACGGATGCTAACCAACCAACACGATCGCTATCATCGACAACCGTGATTTCCATCATAATCCCCTCATCCGCCATTTCTGTCTGACGTAATGGGCGTCCTGCGTCGAGGCTTGGGTTGACGTGTTACCGATTGTCGATCCGATTCGGCATGTCGCCGCCGCAAATCGTCATTATTGCACGCAAGTCACCATTGAATTGTTGAGTGTATTCTTTGCGAATACGCCGAACTTCTGAGAGGATTGGATCAAGAGCCATTGTCATCCCCGTGTCATCACTCCCTGTCTCCTGCAAGCGGATAAGAGATGCCGGTCAAAGGAAAGTCTCTTTGGCCTAGGCCTGGAACCTGGCCGCTTGCCGGGTGATCAGCCCTTTCTGCAGCAGGCTTTGAAGGTCTTGGTCCAGGGTCTGCATACCGAAGGCCTGTCCGGTCTGGATCGACGAGTAGAGCTGGGGCACCTTGTTCTCCCGGATCAGATTACGAATGGCCGGGGTGCCGATCATGATCTCGTGGGCGGCGATACGCCCATCATTGATCTTCTTGAGTAGAGTCTGTGCAATCACCGCGCGCAGGGATTCCGAGGGCAAGGAGCGCGCCATGTCCTTCTCCCCTGCGGGGAAGACATCGATAATGCGATCGACGGTCTTGGCAGCGGAACTGGTATGCAGGGTCGCAAACACCAGGTGCCCGGTCTCCGCCGCCGTGAGCGCCAATCGGATAGTCTCTAGATCCCGCATCTCGCCCACCAGGATGAGTCCGGGTCCTCACGCAGGGCCGACCGCAGGGCCGCGCCGAAGCTCAGGGTATCCTTATGGACCTCGCGCTGGTTGACGAGACATTCCTTACTGCTGTGAACAAACTCGATGGGATCCTCAATGGTCAGGATATGGGCGGAGTGTCGGTGGTTGAGGTGATCGATCATGGCCGCCAAGGTGGTCGATTTGCCTGAGCCGGTGGGACCGGTCACCAATACCAGGCCGCACGGCACGTCGATGATCTCCTCGAACACCTTGGGTGCGCCCAGTTCCCGGAGGGTCAGCACCCTTGAGGGGGTAACGTGAAAGACGGCTGCCGCTCCGCGTTGCTGGTGGAAGGCGTTGACACGGAAGCGCGCAAGGCCCTGGATCTCGAAGGAGAAATCGACCTCCAGCCGCTCTTCGTAATCCCGGCGTTGCCGGTCGTTCATACTATTCTGGACCAGCGCGTGGACGATGGAGTGCTTCAGAGGGGGCAGGTCGATGGGGCGCAGATCTCCGTCGACCCGGATCATGGGCGGCAGTCCGGAGGAGAAATGCAGGTCGGAGGCCTGATTCTCGACACTGAAGGTGAGCAGCTCGGTGATATTCACTCGGCGGTCCTCAATTCTGATTTTCTCATGCTCAATCCGGCCTGGGCTGTCTTATAGCCTGTAGGCGCGAAAGATTCGGGGAGTAGTGGGTAAATTTTAAGTGGGAACCGATTTGATCCCCTCTCCCCAAGCCCCCTCGCTGCGCTCGGGGCAGGCTCTCTCCCGGCGGGAGAGGGGCTGTTCGTGCCTACGGGAACGTTCGTGGTGCTTGTTTCCGAATTTTGTGCGCAGCTGTACGAGGGCCTGTTGACATTTGATTAAGGAGTAAACCTCAACCTCCGAGCTTGTCTCCTAATGGTACAGGATTAACAGGATTTTCAAGATTAACAGGATTTTATAATTTTTATTTAAGGAAAATAATCCTGTTAATCCTGGAACTCCCGTTAATCCTGTCCTATTAGTGGTTGGCACGACGATTCTGTCAACAGCCCTTAGTCGCGGTAGAGATCCACGGTTTGCCGGCTGCGGACTTGCCCTCCCTGGCCACTGGGTTCCTGCTTCCCGGCCGGAATGACGATCTTCGGTTAGAGTCAAATGTCAACAGGACCTAGCCGATCGCAGGTTCGAGACACGCATCCTCCACACCATCTGCAGGCGACGGATGGAGTCGCAAGCTGCCCGTGAGCTGGCTCACGTTGGTGAGCCCGTGGCGGTTCAGGTAGGCGCAGAGCCCTTGGTTGACGGCTGGGAGCAGCAGCGGATCGTAGAACAGGGCGGTACCGATTCCTACCGCGCTGGCGCCGGCAATCAGGAACTCGAGGGCGTCTTCGACGCTGGCAACACCGCCCTGGCCGATGATGGGAGCCCCGTGCCCGCGGCATACCTGGTAGACCTGGTGTACCTTCAGCAGGGCGATGGGCTTGATGGCCAGCCCGGACAGCCCCCCCTGATTGTTGCCGATGACCGGAGTCCGCGCCTCGCTGTCGATCGCCATCCCCATCAGGGTATTGATGGCGGCGAAGGCGTCCGAGCCGGCCTCCAGGCAGACCCTGGCGTTCGCGGCGATGTCGGTCTGATTGGGTGAGAGCTTGGTGATCAGGGGCTTGGTGGTCGCGGCCCGACAGGCGGCGACTACCTGTGCCGACAGCTTCAGGTCATTGCCGAAGGTCACGCCACCTGCCCTGACATTGGGACAGGAGATGTTGATCTCGATGGCGTCGATGGGAGAGTCATCGAAGCGGCGGGTGACCTCATAATACTCCTCGACCCTGGAGCCCGAGACGTTGGCAATGAACCGCGTCTCGGTAAAGTCGAGGGTGGGAAGAATCCGGTCCACCACATGATCGACGCCGGGGTTCTGCAGGCCGATGGCATTCAACATACCGCTCGCGGTTTCACAGATCCGGTGCGGTGGGTTCCCCAGTCGGGGCTCCAGCGTGGTTCCCTTGAGACACAGGGCCCCGGCGTCTCGATTCGAGAATCCCTTGACGCGCGTATACTCCGCACCGAAACCGACACACCCGGACAGCAGCACCAGGGGGGTGTCGAAGCGCAATCCGCAAAACTCGATCGCCAACCGGGGGTCATTCGCCCTGCACATGTGGGTCATCCGTCATGCCGTTGCTCGGCTCGTGGTGGCCTGCCAGGCCCTCGCCACCGCTAGTAGTGGTTAAATTCAAAGTGGCATGGTTATGTGACGTAATGAATCGAACCCCCACTGTTTTTGCCATCTCTGGCACCTGGGTTCCGGCAATCCCTGCCGGAATGACGAGGTGGGGTCCGGCAGATTTCACCACTTAGAATTCAGCTACTACCCCACCGCTTAATTCAACAGGACCGGCCTATGTTCGACGTGGTCCTATACCAACCGGAGATTCCGCCCAACACCGAGAACATCATGCGCCTGTGTGCCAATGCCGGTGCTTGTCTGCACTTGATCGAACCCCTCGGATTCGGGCTCGAGGACCGGCAGCTGCGCCGCGCGGGTCTGGACTACCGCGAATGGGTCGAGGTGCGGGTGCACGCGTCCCTCGGGGCCTATCTGCGCTCAAGACCCGAAGGCAGATTATACGCCTGCAGCACGCGCGGCAGGGTCCTTTATGTGCAACCGGCCTACCGAGCGGGGGATGCCTTCCTGTTCGGCCCGGAGACCGGCGGTCTGCCGCAAGCGGTCCTCGAAACGCTACCGGAGCGGAACCGGTTGTTCATCCCCATGTACCCGGACGACCGCAGCCTTAACCTGTCTAACGCGGTGGCGGTCATCCTGTACGAAGCCTGGCGTCAGAATGGCTTCGCCGGGGCCCGGCGTTGAGAGCCTGTATAAGAACTAAACTTATTACTTGTTCCCACGCTCCAGCGTGGGAACAAGCAAATCAATGGATTAGTTTTTAGACAGCCTCTAAGACCAAAGGGTCGAATCGATCAAGCGAAAAAGGCGCCTGGCGATTTTCCGCACAAAACCCTTATAGTACAGGGGTCGGTAGGACCATGGAGCCCGTCTATGATGAGTACACAAGACAGTGGAAATACCATCCAGGAACACCGGAAGACCAGGGTTGTCATCGCTGAAGACGAGCAGCTGCTTGCCGAGATGCTTCCCGACCTCCTACAGGCAACCTCACAGGGCAGAATCGAGGTTGTCAAGACTTGCCTCAGTCGATCTCAACTATCCAGGACACTGGGGACAACGAAACCGGATATCCTGTTATGCGACATTTGGATGCCCTGCGACGGTGAGGGTCTACCCGCGCCGTATAATGCACCATCATTGAAGGCACTCAAGCGACGAAGCCCGGACACTGCTGTCCTGTTGTTGAGTGGAAGCTCGGATGCGGTACTGGTGAAGAGTCTTCTCGACTCGGGGGCCGATGGGTTCATCAGCAAAGGCGTGCCTCCGCAACAAGTCTGCCAGACTATCGAACGGATCAGACGAGGTGGCAAGTACATCGACCCTCGTTTCAAACAGCAAATCGACCGGTTGCACATCGATTCAAACGAGCCCATCCGTACTCGGCTGTTGACAGGACGCAGAGGAGACGTATTGAGGCTGTTATTGGAGGGATTTTCCATACGGCAGATTGCGGAGGTACTCCCGATCGGGAGGAAACATGTGACAAAAAAGGTTTCAGAAATCAAGTCCATGCTCGGTGTCGAAACCCACATCGGTATCTTCCGGGCCTGCCTCGGACTTGGGATAATCAAGGTGTAACACGATGATCACAGAGCACTCGGACAAGACCCTCCATTATGATGCCGAACGGGCACTATGTAATGCCGGTGATATTCCAGCCATCCGAGACCAACTCACCAATGGCGTTCTGGAGCTGTTCTCCGATGGAGGCGACCTGGCGGCCCTCTTCGATGTCTCGCTTTATCGCAGTAACCCAACCCAAAGTCGCGTGCTGACGCATCGCGCAATTGCTCTTGCAAAGCAAGGGGCAATGCCCTCCCTGGAGCTGCAGTGCGAGAAAATCAAAATTGCCATAAAGTCGGGTAGGTTTGCGGTGGCCGAGGAGCTTGGCAGAGAGCTGCCTACAATCATAGCAGCGCTACGCACGGCCGTCCTATCCGAGCACCAATCCTGATCGCATCGCCTTGCCCGCCGACTTCAGGGCACTTTGAAAAATACGGTTTTCGTCCACAGTACACATCAACAATCAATGGCTTAGAGTCGCTTGATTGGTGAAAATACCTATTATTCAAGGCGCCCTTTAGTCGCATGATAATTTAAGTAGCAAATTTGAGTACGAATTCCGTGTATTGATTGAGTTCGGAATTGCAATGGATTGAGCCACCCATATCTGTCATGCCGCGTCTGCAAAATGCAAGACCTAACCCTGTGCCTTGCTTATTGCCTGCGGTCACGAAGCTGTCAAAGATCGTCTCGAGTTTGTCTTTGGGAACACCAGGGCCGTGATCTTTGACCGTTAGGGTCCTATGTGCGGCATCGGCTGTTATGGTAATGGGCAGGGTAGCGTTGGCGGCATAAAACAGTGCATTACGCAGTAAATTGAAAATAATGAATATGACCAGCCCTTCATCACCTTTGAATTCAAAAGAATCATCCAGGTCAGCGGCTATTTTGTCCCGTTCACCCGGTTGGAATACATATTCGGCCAGGGCTCTCTCCGTAACCGACTTGATATCAAGCATTACCAGTGATGAGGGGTCGACCGGTTCTTCTCTCGATATTGCGCAGAATGAGGTTGATGACCATACTCCCTCCCGTACTTTTAATCGAAAAATCCATTTTCGGCTTCAATGCCTCATCGTCTTTTAATGAACTGGCTATATCGGATAATACGCTTCGTAAAAATTCAGCAGATTGTTGGCCTCCGGCAACCGGCGTTCTGACCTCATGGGCAATACTGCTGGATAATGCCTTGAATATTCTGTTGCGCTCTCTTTCGCGAGTTAGGTCGTTGATACCCGTGCGTACCAAATATTGAAGAAGCATGCCCACGAGCAGCATAAATAAGAATACAGGGGTGTATTCGAGACTGAAGGCATCAAATGAAATAGACCCTTTTTCTAAAGTAAATAAGGTTGCCCCAGCTAATGAGCCTGCGATCAAAACAATGATAAACCAAACGGTTTCAGTAATTGATTGTATCAAGAGAACTATCATTACCAGGTAGCACAATAGCCACACCGTGCTATATTCGTTTTGCAGTATGATGTAGGTGAAGATGAAAGGTAAGATGTATAAGAGCGAAAAATGCCAATAGGCAGGCAAGAATCGTTTGAGCTTCGCGGGCCAGAATCTGACCAACGCCAATGGGATGCAAAGCGCGGCACTCGAAAAACGTAGCAATGGACTTTCGTAGGGTTGGGGAAACAGATAGACCCAGATCGCCCAGTAAAGCGGGTGGCCGATCAACCCGATAATGCCGGCCAACATAATATATTGCGAGTTATATGTACCTCGCTTCAGGGCACTGTTGAGATAATCAACCAGGTGATGCATGTCAGGATACCTCGAAGATGATCTTAAAACACAAAGTGCGTCGCACTAAAGCTCATGCCGGCGGAGCCCACCCACAAGGCCACCCGTTCATGCCGCTTTAGCTTATCGGACTCGATGGCATCGACTATCGCGGCCGGGATGGATGCGGAGATCAGATTGCCGGTCAGGGGATAGATATGGTGTATCTTGTCGGCGATACCGATGGCTTGTCCACATAAGTCCCATTCTCTTTTGGACGAGGCATGCACGAATGTCTTATTGACCTGCTTCTTGTTCTTTGCCATTTTCCTTATCATCCCTTTATACACAGCGATGACTTCATCCTGTCCTTTTTTATGTAGATCGATGCCGAATGCTGTAAATTGAAGCGGGCCGTTGGCACCGATCAATTCATTGCTTCAATAACTTTAGTGCGCGAAGCGCATCATCGTTGAAACTATGGACGTTAAGTCCCTTCACGTTCAGTCCGTGGCTTGTCCACGGATGAGGACTTTAGTCCTCCAGACTA
>Ga0056121_1000377_pt1 | contig 11122 bp, 5 predicted proteins | sample WorMetHEROISLAND_FD_83872 | JGI IMG/M metagenome (GOLD analysis project Ga0056121, IMG submission 83872) | Marine gutless worms symbiont microbial communities from Max Planck institute for Marine Microbiology, Germany - Olavius sp. 1 HERON ISLAND ...
GCGCGAAGCGCATCATCGTTGAAACTATGGACTTTCAGTCCCTTCACGTTCAGTCCGTGGCTTGTCCACGGATGAGGACTTTAGTCCTCCAGACTATGGACTTTCAGTCCATAGTGGTTGATCTTCTTGCGCCTGGTTGCTATCAGTCCTTGTAAGCCCATTCCACGTCAATACTGCAAATACGATTGAATAAACAATATAACCCATAATTTCGCCTCATTGGAACCTTGTCTGACGATAGATCGCATATAGTTAAGGATCCCAGATAACTTTAACCACGAATCACACGCATCGACGCGAATGTTTCCAGGGGCGCAAACAATCCAATTCGTGCAGATTCGCGTGATCCGTAGTTTGAATGCACTGTGATCCTGTCGATCCGTGTGACGGGCAGCCGCGGCCTCAACCGGTAATAGCCGCGAACACCGCCGGCAATCGTTCCGGTAGCCGCTCTAGGTGATCCACGATGGAGTAGTTGTTTTCTCCGAAGATCCGGGCCACATAGCGATCGGCATTGGGATCCAAGGTCAGGCAATAGGTGTAGACCCCCTGTCTGGCCAGGTCTTCCACCGCCTTCTTGGTATCGTGGCGTAGGTATTGGGGATCGCGCTCGTCGATGTCGGCAGGCTCGCCGTCGGTGATGAGCAGCACCAGCCGCTTCTGGGCCGATTGTTGGGTCAGGTGCCAGCCGGCGTGGCGCAGGGCTGCGCCCATGCGGGTGGAGAGACCGCCCTGCATGCCGGCCATGCGGGATTTGGCCTCGTCGTCATAGGGTTGGCCGAAGTCCTTGAAACGATAGTACTGGACGTCGTGGCGGCCATCGGAGGCGAAGCCATGGACGGCAAAATTGTCGCCGATGGCATCGATGGCCCAGGCCAACAGGCCGGTGGATTCTCGGGTAAGATCCAGGATCGAGGGGGCCGTGTCGTACTCCGGCTCGCCTTCCTGCACGCCGATCTTCTCATTGGTGGATTCGGAAAGATCCATAAGCACCAGAATGGACAGGTCGCGGATGTGGCGGTCGATGCGGATATTGATGCGCGGGTCCGGCATGACGCCGCGCCGGATGTCGATCATGGCCCGCACCGCGGCGTTGAGATCCAGCTCCTCGCCCTCCTCGTAACCGCGCCGGCGCACGATGCCTTGGGGCTGCAGGGCGTCGATCAGGTGACGGATGCGGCTGGCGATGGGTTTGTACTTGGTGAGGATCTCATCCATGCGGTCGGGGTCGTCCCTACCTTGGCGGCGTTCGATGACCGTGGCCCAGTCCGGGCGGAAGAGCTGGACGTGATAGTCCCATTCCTGATAGTGGTAGGGATCGGAGACCGGCTCCTTGCCCCACATCTGGTTGTAGCTGATGCCCTCGTCCTCGTAGGGAAAGAGTTCGGTGGCGCAGATCCAGATCTCCTGGGCGTCGTCACCGGCCAGCTCGCAATCCACCTCGTTGGCTATCTCCACCGCAGAGACATACTTGCGTACCTGCTGCTGGCGCTCGGGCAGATAGTCCAGCCCCGCCTCCAGGAACATGTTCTCGGTGAACGCCCACAAATACCGGTTGTCGTCCCGGTAGGGGATGGGCCAGGTCTCCATGACCCGCAGATTGGGCAGGGCGACCTGTTGGATAACCTTGTTGTAGAAGGTGACCCCTGCGTCCCAGCTAAGTTGGTTGTCATCGGCGCGCACTTCGAGCTGGCGGCGAAAATCGGCGGCCGTGTCGTTGATCAGGGGCTCTTCGTCCCGGTAGTGGGGATCGAGCAGGGCGGTGGCTAGGCGCATCATCCTGTCCATCATGGGGTGGAGCTCCACGAACTCTTCGTCCGGGGTCATGGGGGCCGTGAAGAAGCCGAGCCACAGCTTACGCAGCCCAGGGAAATCGCGAATCGCCAGATGCTCGATCCGGGCATCCTCGAACAGCTCGATGAGCTTCATCTGGGCAGGACTCAGCTGCTCGGCGCTGAGCGGCTGGCGGGTATAGACCATGTGGGCCGCGCAGTGGGCCGCGCTCGCCCGGTAGACCTCCAGCCCCGAGATGCCGCGGAAGGAGTCGAAGGCGTCCGGCAGGTGGATCTGGAAGTCCTCGATGAAGGGTCTGAGGCCCTGGCGGGTCTCATAGTCGCCGGAAGTGGGACGCATGAAGAAGGCACGGGCCCAGAGGGCGCGTAGATAGAAATTGAGCTTGCGCTGGTTATCGACGAACAGGGTCCCGCGGCGTTCCTTCTGGAGCACGGCTCGGGACGATTCCGTCTTGAGGCCGAAGTAGGCCATCTGCCCGTCCAGGTCCCGCTGATGGGCCTGCGCACCCCATAGGGCCCAACGGCGCAATCCCCCCAGGGTGAGCTTGGAGAGCAGCTCGTCCATGTTCTCCATCATGGGACGCAGCCCCCGCGGGGCCTTGCCGGCGAGTTGGTGGAGCAGCTTGAGATAACTCCGCATCACATCGGCATCGCCGAGTCGAGTCGCGGCCAAGGGCATGGTGGCCATCATCAGGGTGACCACGGTCCCCGAGGTGTGGGAGGCGAGCTTCATCAGGGCACTGACGATGTCGGGGATAACATCCTCCCCCAACTCCTTGGCTACGCCGGGCATCTCCTGGACATAGGTCAGGATCAGGTCCTCCCCTTTGTTCAGGGTGCCCATGGCCTTCATACCCGTCAGGTAGTGATCGAGCCCCTGGGGGGACATGACCCGGGCCGCCTCGTGATAGCTCGATTCGAGCGCCTGACGGTGCTCGTGCCCCGGCTCGGTGTTGAGACTGGTGACGTATGCGGAGAAATCGATGGTCATAGCTTGGCTGCTCCCCGGCAGGACGCCGGTCTGTATGAAGCTGTCTGGTTAAAAGCAATCCTGAATTATTCGGTGCTGTCTGGGAGACCGGACGTGTTGCGTTGCGACGCACCAAGGCTCGCTGATCGTCTGCTTAGATCATACCGGCGTCTTAACGCAACCTACACCCGCATTTCCCCCGCGCGGCCTGCCAGCCCGCGCCGACCTCGCGCCGAGCGTGGCAACACTAAGAAGCTGTCTGGTTAATAGCAATTCCGAATTATTCGGCGCTGTCTGGAGGACCGGACATGTTGCGTTGCGACGCGTCAAGGCACGCTAATCGTCTGCTTAGGTCAGTGCCAGCGTCTTAGCGCAACCTACACCCACATTTCCCCCCCGCGTGGCCTGCATGCGCAGATTCTGCTTTGGGTGTAGGTTGGGTTAGGCGCGCTGCCCGATCTCGAAGGACACAAATACCGTTGAACGCGCCGTAACCCAACACATCCGATCCCCCAAACAACGCCAAATAATCCAGGATTGCTTTTAACTAAACAGCTTCTTGCAAAATGTCATGATGCGGCATACATGAAAATTCCTCTGGCCCCCCCTGATTACGACAACCTCGGCCGCTCGGTGGTAGGGGCTAGTGCCGAACATCTGCGACGGCTGCTCAGCGCCTCCATCGGCCCGGCTCCCGGTGGGTGTTATCTGCATTGGGACGAGCTACGCCACAAGTCACCTCCTGCGGGCTTCTCCCATGAGGATTGGTGGTTCGCCGTCAAGAGTGCCCGCTACCTGCTCTACAAACCGCTCCCGCTCCGGGACAAGGGGGATCGCCCATTCCAGTTCGTGCTCGCCGATCCGATCCTCAGCCGGCTGCATCGCATCGACCGGGATGCGTCCGGCCAGATCCGCCTCGCAGCCCCGATCGCCAATCCCGAGACCCGCGACACCTATCTGGTCAGCTCCCTGGTCGAGGAGGCCATCACCTCCAGCCAGCTGGAAGGCGCCTCGACAACCCGACAGACAGCCAAGGAGATGCTGCGCCAAGGGCGCCAGCCACGGGACCAGAGCGAGCAGATGATCTGCAACAACATCCAGGCCATGCGTTCGATCTCCGAGCACATTCGCGAGCCCCTGACGCCGGACGCAATCCTGGATCTGCACCGCGTCCTGACCCAGGATACCCTGGACGATCCCTCCGCCGCGGGTCGGCTGAGATACCCGCACGAGCGCATCGAGGTAGTCGATCATCGCGACCACCGCGTTCTGCACGTACCCCCCGCCGCTGATGAGCTCCCCGGACGCCTGGATCTGCTGTGTCGATTCGCGAACGCGACCGACGACGAGCCTTTCGTGCATCCGATCATCCGCGCGATTCTCCTGCACTTCGCACTCGCCTACCACCACCCATTCGTCGATGGCAACGGCCGGGTCACCCGCGCACTCTTCTATTGGTCCGCCCTGTCCCGAGGCTATTGGCTCCTGGAATTCGTCTCGATCTCCAGGGTACTGAAACAGGCCCCGACCCAATACAGCCGTTCCTACCTGTTCACCGCAACGGACGACAGAGATGTCACCTATTTCATCATCCACCAGCTGACGGTCATTGCCGAAGCGATCGACGCGCTCCATGCCTATCTAGGCCGCAAGGCCACAGCACTGCATGAAACCGAATCGTTGCTGCGCTCATCCGAGCAGCTGCAGGCCAATCTCAATCACCGTCAGCTCGCGCTGATCCGCCACGCGCTTCGGCACCCGGGCACACGCTACACCATCGAAGGGCACCGCCGGAGCCACAAGGTGGTCTATCAAACGGCCCGGACCGACTTGTTGGGGCTGGTCGAGCGCGGAATCCTGGTAAAGCGGAAGATGGGGCGCTCATTCGTTTTTTTCGCCTCTGCATCACTCCGGGATCGGTTGGGCGATCTTTAAGTCCTGGCAGCAGCTACCAGCCGCCAGTTTCCGGTCGTTAGCTATCGTCATGAATAAGCTGGCCCAGAAAGCGCGCCGCCACAATCACTAAGCAATGCTCTGAACTCGACGCACGCTTTTGGGGTCGGCTTGATTCAATTGTTGGGCAAATATTTCTTTGACTAACCCTCTTTACCCAAACCTTTTACCGAAACAACTTTTGCGGATGTATACTGCCCGTGAAGTTCTCTGACAAGAATGCTCATAAAAGTTTTTCGTTTTCCTCAACTGTTATTTTTTAGAGCTTCCATTTGCTCGTGTCCAAGCACACCCAAGGGAATATCTGCCCTAAAAGAATAGCCATCCGATGTGCGCTGAACTTCAACTCTAACGCCTTCTCTATGCGTAAAATCCGCGGATTTGAGAAAAAACTCATCTTCAATCATGCGCTCTACTGATGTCTCTCGCGGTCTATGAGTAAGTTGCTCAGCCTGTTCGCCATTTACGGAAACAGGCGTTGGATACGGTTGTTCCAAAGTACCAGTGTCTATTTCTAGATTATCGGTGGTTTTTAGTTTCGTTAATAGATCGTTACGTATGACATCAGCGCTTGCTGATGCTATTTCCGATGCGGGAAACTTTTGTATAGCGTACTGGATAACCTCCATTTTCTCTTTTTCCAAACGGGACATTTGTATTGTTTGCTCTAGTTCTCTTTCCTTAATCCGGTGATTTAACCATAACTTCCAAAAAACAACGCTTGTGACAGACAGCCCGAAAACAAGAAGAATCGCTGTAAGTTGCTCTGGAGACATTCTTGCTAGTGCATCTCGGAATATCTTTGTGATGGGCTCATTTAATAGAGTCTCGAATATAGACGATCCCTTGTCTACCCGCACGAGGAGTTCCAACTGCTCCCGGTCTTTTTTGGTCAGCTTCCGTGTGCTCCCATCATTATAGTACGTTGAGCAGTAGATTCTATGTACTTCTCGCTGCAATTCGAGAAGTGTCGGCATTATTCGCGTGGGAATGGTTCCGTCGAAATCAGTACCCTTGATTGTTATATCAACCACTATGGACTGAAAGTCCATGGTCTGGAGGACTAAAGTCCTCATCCGTGGACAAGCCACGGACTGAACGTGAAGGGACTTAACGTCCATAGTTTCAACGATGATGCGCTTCGCGCACTAAAGTTATTGAAGCAATGAACCTGGGCCATGACTCAAACGATATTTCTACAGATTCCTCGAACTTATAGTCTTCAACAAGTTTCCGGAGAAGATCGAACGCTTCATCTTCAGAAGTTATTCTTATTGTTTCCATTTACAATCTCCATGCGTTGATGATGTTGAAGTGGTTTTTTACGCCCAATGTTGCAAATCAGCCGACCTAAAAGCGAAGAGCCGACGAAGGAGGCTCGTAGCTTTTTGGGTCGGCTGGATTTACCTTGTTATGCCTAGCATGCAGAATATACCCATTTCTTCTGTTTCTCCGAAAGGGCGTATCTCGGCCTTGAAAGATACTCCGTTTCCATTTCAAACAGTTTTACCCTATTTGTTTGACTGCCATCATAGGAGATACGGGGCAAATGGCAGTTGCGACCCCTATCTATCCAAAGGTCCCCGTAATCTCTCACCTCGGCTTCGTAAAAGAAACAGCCCGCGTAGGTTGGGGTGAGGGACGAACCCCAACAGCTTTGGTTTGACATGGCTATCTGTTGGGGTTCGCAAGCTCACCCCAACCTACGGGCTAATAGGAGTGAGTTGAGACAGCGGAACAGTTAAACCATCTTTTCCCCATCGAATTGTAACAAACATTTCTTTGTTGCTCTCCTCTTCAGGGGCCACTCCAATAATATCAACCTCATCTTCAACTTGCAGCGGAGATATTGCGCGTTTCCCAGTGCAGATAGCAGTAAATGGAAAATCAAGTTGATCTTCAAGGTAATAATACCAACCCATGGCTTGTTCCTCTGGGCCATAAGCATCAACGATGATCTCCGTCGTTTGCGTTCCTCCCTATCTTCATCCTGTATAGTCATGATTATATATCATTGTTTTCAAATACTGGAAATTAATAATCGTTCAGACCCCCACTGCTTTTGCCATCCCTGGCGCCTGGATTCTGGCAATCCCCGTCGGAATGACGGGGTGGGGGCTGAACGGTTACGGAAATTAAGGGCACCTTAGTTCATTGCTTCAATAACTTTAGTGCGCGAAGCGCATCATAGTTGAAACTATGGACTTTAAGTCCCTTCACTTTCAGTCCGTGGCTTGTCCACGGATGAAGACTTTAGTCCTCCAGACTATGGACTTTCAGTCCATAGTGGTTGATGTTGAGCCCGCCGCAATTCTCGCAAAGCGGTCGCAATCCTGGTCGCTGCCTCGGCCACTGCCTTCCGCGATATTCGAGGGAATGAATACCGCCACCCTTCGCATCTGGCTAGTCAAACCGAATCGCTCATCAGCTGGAAACCGTTGCGTTTTTCGATAGACAAGCAGCACCAGCTGATGGACCTTCCCCCAAACACTGAGTTGTCGGTAATCTCCCATCGCTGGTAGCGGGCGACTGGTAGCTGGCGGCTGACAGGGCTACCAGTCGCCAGCTATCGGCCTAGCTCAGGCACCCAATGCCGCGTGGCACCGGGCTTGAAAGTTGCTGAGGAGCCGGACCGTGGCAGTGGGTCGCTTGCAGCTGAATGTTAGGCGAATGAGCCGTGAGAAACGACTTATCAATTGAACCTGGCCCCTTCTCCGCCGCGGTGGGCAGTCGGCTGGAGCACAACGTCAGGCTATAGTTTTTGAAGTATTTTTTGGGACCTATATACATAGCTAGCCGCGGGGTTGTAACCGTTCAGCCCCCACCCCGTCATTCCGGCTGGGAGGCCGGAATCCAGGTGCCATGGATGGCGAAAGCAGTGGGGGGCTGAACGATTGCGCGTTGTTTTGGCTAGCTATGTATATAGATCCCTATTTTTTCATATTCCCTATGAGAACCAATCCAAAACCACACGATTTCACCATTATCAACAATACCCACTGCCCTATAATCAATGTTGATTCGTACTGAATAAATAGGCTTGCCGGAATGAACGCGTTTGAATTGTAAACTCGGATGATGTGGATTGTGTTTGAATTGAGAATAGGCAATCCTCGCCTGTTTTTGAGTGTCTTCAGGCAAGGCAGAATATAATTTCTAAACTTTTCAGTCGTGTGTGAAATCACAACATATCCAAGCCTGAAGGTTTAGTTTTCCCAGCATGATGCTCTTTTAATGCTTCATCTGCAAGGTCAGCTAAAAAATCTTCAGATTCGGCAAACAGAGAATCCCACTTTTTTTCCGCCAATAACTCATCCAGTAACCATCTTGCAAGCATATTCTGCTGTAAGTCTGGAAGTTTAGATGCTTCTGTAAATGCGCGTTCAAGTAAACGTGCCATTCTGCTTTCTATTGGTTAAGCTGTGAAAAACGACCCATCAATTGAACCTGGCCCTTTTTCCTCTATTTCTACTAACGCCAAGCTAACCTGTGGCCCAAAGTGCGTCAGCACTTTTCATGGTCGGGTTTAATGTTGTGCTAGTCTTTTTCACTTATTCTCTAATTTCTTTTGAAACTCCATTGCTCTTTCGCTTATTTCCTGACCACTTAACTCATCGAAAAGATCTTGTCTCCATTTCGTATAGTCGAACCTTTCCCTTTGGATAAGGGCAACAAATCTCTCGGCTTCAACAATACCAAGGCTCTTGTTTAATACTTCAAGAGCTAACATCTTAATTTCGGAATCTGCCCTCATTTTCAAGTCGTATGGTTAGCGATGATTGATCGTCAAAGGGTCTATTGAAACAGCAATTATCAAGATATATTCTCATTGATAGTTATTATTTAAGCAGATGCTGAAACGGACCGAAAAAAATTACATGTGGTCTACCCCTATTTACGAGGCGAATGATCCGTGAAAAATGACTTATCAATTGAGCCTGCCCCTTATTCTACTACAGCCCTTTTGACCTTAACTCTGAGAGATAGGGAGTCGCAACGAGAGATTCTTCCGCGGCCGGATCGTAAACGATTAACGTAGAATATGAATGATAGCTACCTTATTTAGCTTCGTCTGACACCCAAATAACCCAATCAGGAGTTTTATTGTCATTCAACGGTATGATAGCAACTACTTCCAAGCGAAATATCCAATCTTTAGTTTCAAGTGACGTAGCGGTATCATCAGACATAAAGTTATCCTTTGGATATAGTGCTAGCAAAGTATGCTTTTCTTCATCGCTAATCCTGAACAGCGAAGAAGGAAAAGATCGCAAATCCAATTTCGTAGACAACTTCTCGCCTATACCACGACCAGTGGCGCTTCCCTCATACACAACAGAAGCTTCAGCGAGTATTTTTAGGGCATCACATACTAGATACTCACTCTTCACCAGTTGGTTATGAATTGACTCATCAATTTCCTGTTCTGACAATAACCTATAATATTCTAAACAATTTGTCGCTGAGCTTCCACCGGCGAACTGAAGTTTCGAACGCGGAAGATCTAACGATTCACCATAGTTTCTTTGCATATGCAGCAGACCCTGATTGAAAACATAACCAACCTTGTATGATTGTGCATTGGCACTCAGATCAATCATCCATAAAAATAGAAAGAAGGCCGCATAAGTCGCTTTTGTTGCTCCATTCTGCAAGCAGTTTTTCGTAGCTTGTCGCTGTGTGGTGTGAACTTGCATAATGAAGCTCTTATGCTATAGGTGAAATACTTAGCGGGAACGATTGCGGTGGAAACAGATGAGGCATGTCGAAGCAAAGCATTTATTTCTTTACTTTGGCTTTCTCTCTCTTCCAGCCTTTTTCCAGCAAATCAGCCTCTAGCTTGCGCCGCGTGGGATAGTTATTGCCGAATTTCCTAAGTTCCGCAATCGCCTTTTCCCAATCCTGAGTCGTAATGTGCTTCCAGAAAGTTGGAGCCTTCGACTTGAAACCCGGACCATATTGAAAGCCAACGGAGCTGATTACTGTTTGCGCCTCGGAAAACAGCGAATCGAACTTTGTCTTGCCAGCTCCAACCGCAGCGTTGTAGTTAGTCTTAATTTTTACAAGATCTAACGATTTTACGGTTTTGTCGATTTTATCCGCATCTGCCTTAGTGATAGATGGCGGGTTCTTTTTGAGGTAATTTACTGCATCCTTTTTTTGGTTCCCTAAATAGGGTTTAAGCTTGATAAGAAGATTACCCGAGATGCCCAGTTTTTTTAAGTCTGCTTCCTTACGAGCACCAAGATCAAAACCTGTCGCAATTGTTACTCCGCTCTTGCTTACTCCCGCAGCCGGGACATAGCCTTTAAGCTTCTGCCCACCTTCACGATCGCTTATGAATTTGTAGTCAATTCCTGCCATGTTGCACCTACCTAAACAATAGAGGTTATACAGGTTATCAGGTTTCGATCAGGCCGCCTAATTTGTGGTATTAGGATTTTTACTATGCTGCACTAGGGGGCGTTCTCAATTGAGCCAAATCATCGTAAAAATCAAGCTGGAAAAGCGCGGGCAAGCCCGTGCCTACCGCGTAGTCAGCTTAGGCGCCGGCGAGGCATCGGGGCCATATGGTTGTCAGCGAATCGCTCATAATGGGTTGTTATCCTTGGATAATTTATTGATTGAGAACGTCCCCTAGCATGCGGCTTTCCATCAACGACCGTTTGCTGGCGAACTTGCTGCCGGCTTGGTCGAGGCCGCGGAGTCATCGTGTTTCTCGCTGTCTTCAGCACCCCCCGCGTTACACCGCGGTCTTGCCGGGAGTGTAGGATGCGGTGAGCGCGGTATGCCATAGCAAGATTACATCAACCCCGACTGCGAACCGCATCAATGGACGCCCGCAGCGGAGCCGGAAGCCAAAGATGCGGTTCGCGCCGGCCGCTCTCGCGCCCGGCGCTCACCACATCCTACGGGTCCATGCCGGGGGTGGCGGAGGGATCAGTCCGGAATCCATAAAGAGCCTACCCGCTGGTGCCGACGCGGGGCGTGTCTAATGCCATTAAGTCAAGCGTACCAGTTGGCAAAAAGGAGAAGAAACTACGAATCACGCGAATCCTCGCGAAATTGTCATCTCGACCGAAAGGGGAATCGTTCAGCCCCCTCACGATCCTGATCTCGACAGCCAGAAATCAAAGGGCTATGTCCACATTGAGCCAAATCCGAAGGGAGTTGAACGGTTACCCGAAGGGAGATATCCTAGATCGTAAAATTAGGCGTATATTCACAAGATTTCTCGCTTCGCTCGAAATGACAAGTAACAACAAACGCTGCCGGCAGCGCTTAACTTAACGGAATGATAAGTTATGGGCTTGATATTTCCGCTTGACGGGTGCACAATGCGCTCAAGTCGAGAGGAAATGCCATGAACCTGCTAACCGTCTTCCAACGCTACCCCGATCAAGAA
>Ga0056121_1000378_pt1 | contig 11082 bp, 8 predicted proteins | sample WorMetHEROISLAND_FD_83872 | JGI IMG/M metagenome (GOLD analysis project Ga0056121, IMG submission 83872) | Marine gutless worms symbiont microbial communities from Max Planck institute for Marine Microbiology, Germany - Olavius sp. 1 HERON ISLAND ...
AAACACCCCCGCCCTCATCAATCAGGGCCGAAGCCAGAAGCCGAAGCGGATTCTCACTAGACGCTCCCCTTAAGGCCTCATCCTCAGCAGGCCCGCCTCCGGCCTCCGCAGGGTCTTCTTGAATATCTACCTGCCCAGGCTCCCTGGTCCCCGCATCATCAATCAGGGCCGATGCCGGAGGCTGAAGCGGATTCTCACTAGACGCTCCCCTTAAGGCCTCATCCTCAGAAGGCCCGCCTCCGGCCTCCGCGGGATCAGGATATCCAACCTGCCGGACATCGGATCCGCGAGCAGCGATCCCCCCAAGAGGCGTATCGCCCCAAGCTTACTTGAGCAAGCAAAAGAGATTCCGCCATAACAAGGGCTATTGCCCGCCGCAGAAAATCTTTCAACTCGAAAAACCTCCCAAATCTTAGGCCTCTCATCGTCGAAGAACGTCTATCAGTAGGTGAAGCGCACAGAAACTGTCTAACAAGAATTATTATCGCATCTTGTCTTTTTTGGGTCAACAAGAATTTGCTAAAGAGGATATATCTTTGACATCTATTGGTGATCCAAGATTTCTTACAGAGATCGAAATTAGCCGGCCTGAGCGGCTGGAAGACGGTGCTTTAACAACTTGTGCATGTGCATGATATCAGGCAATAAGGCTTCCCAGTCGGATTCAGTAAAACGTCTCTAAAAACCTCGTAAAATTTGAAAATGTGCTATTCCCTGTAACTACCGCAGCACGTTCAAAGATTCGGTGCAGAGTCGGTTCTTGCCCATCAGAAACACAGGTTATTCATCCGAACAATTGACATAGAACTTAAGTCAGAATCAAGATCGCTATGGCTAACATCGCCTATGCGTCGAATGGTCCGGATTAGCGAAGTCGAGGTGATTGGGCGGATCGTCGGGAATGCCTCAAGCCCTGGCGGGTTGCTCCTCCGGAACATAGGTAATCCCACTTTGCAGGGCTTGATCCTCTGCTGCAGCGATCAGAAGCGTTTGGTGAGCCAGTCGACTTATAGGTTTGTTCAGACTTATCCACCTCTTGGTCAATATTCTGTATAGTCAACGTGGATCGCCGGATCTATACTATAATTACGCCCAGCGGAATTACCGCCCCGAGTGGAGGTTTAGGATATGCATCCATTCACTTACCATTCTTCCGTCGACTTCCCTTTCGCCGACGGCATCACGAGCCAGGCCGGCCCCTTCGAGCGATTCGCCCGCAATGTGATGGGAGCCCGCGACGATGATGATGCCGAGGCGCTCGAAGGGGTCGCTTGCCATAAGAAGCGGCTCGAAAGAGTCAACGCCCCCCGTCACTTCGCGGATTTCGGCCCCTCGGTCTCATTCGACGGCGACGGATTGGAGACCGCGGCCAAGAATGCCCTGCGGATCTATGGGGGCTCCATCGGCCGGCTCCATCCCCTGAGACGGGAAGAGAATATAATCTTCCTTCTCCGAGCCGGTCGGGGGTAGGCCGGTGGAGAAGGAAACCAGCATACGTGCCTACGTCCAAGAAATCGCTGGCTTGGAACGTTTTCTTCGGATAGAGCGCCTAAAGGAAGCGATGCAGTCCGAGGCCCGATACGTCTCCATGGACCAGGCTCGCATCATCACCAGGGTTTACCGGGAAACCGAGGGAGAGCCAACCAACATACGAAGGGCCCAATCCCTAGCAGCCGCCCTCCGGGAAATGCCCATTAGAATCGACCAAAGGGAGCTCATCGTGGGAAACCGCACCCCCGGCGTGCGGGGCGGCGTGGTGTTCCCCGAGGGAGGGCTCTCCTGGGTGGATAAAGAGCTGGAAACCCTATCCACCCGGCCGCAGGACCGGTTCGAGGTCCTTCCCGAGGACATACCGTACTTCCGTAATGAGATGTACCCTTATTGGCGAGGGAAGACCCTTGAGGACGTCGTAAATGCGGAACTCGGTGAGGAAGCCAAAACCATGGCCCGGGTGGTGAAGATCAACCAAAAGGACCATGCGCAGGGCCACATCTGCCCGAACACCCCTAAATGGCTTTCCCTAGGGCCTGCCGGCTTGATAAAAGAAGCCCGATTCGCGGCGGAGAAAACAGGCGATCCGAAGCGATTCCTCGAAGGCGTTATCCTCTCCCTTGAGGGCGCCCGGGATTTCATGCTCCGGTACGCGGACCTTGCCGACGCCCTGGCGGACGACGCGGCTGAGCCTTCAGCCGCTGAGGAATACCGTGTGATCTCAGAGAATTGCCGCAGCCTAGCCACCCGGCCGCCCAAAACCTTCCATGAGGCCCTCCAATCCCTGTGGTTCCTCTTCGTCACGCTTCACATGGAATCCAACGCTTCGTCGTTCTCCCCCGGTCGGATGGACCAGTACTTGATGCCCTTCCTCAGGCGAGACCTGGACGCTGGCATCGTGGACATGGCCGGCGCCTTGGAATTGGTGGAAGCCCTCTGGCTGAAGTTCAACCAAATCGTCTACTTGAGAAACTCCAACAGCACTAAGTACTTCGCCGGGTTCCCCATCGGCTTCAACATAGCTCTCGGCGGGCAGGATGCTGCGGGCAGGGACGCCTCCAACGAGCTTTCTTTTCTGTTCCTCAAGGCGCAGGAGCACATCGGCCTGCCCCAGCCCAACCTGTCGGCCCGGCTCTTCGACGGCAGCCCCGACGACTTGGTGGATACCTGTTCCCGGGTCATCGGCCTCGGCAGCGGGATGCCCCAGATCTTCAATGACGAAGCGGTTATCCCTGCCCTGGAAGGCGTCGGAATAACCGAGCTGGACGCCAGGAACTACGCCATCGTCGGCTGCGTTGAGCTCACGACCCAGGGGAACAGCCTGGGTTGGAGCGATGCGGCGATGTTCAACTTGGTCAAAGCGCTGGAACTGACCCTCAATGGGGGGATAGACCTCCTGGATGGCAGCAAAATGGGACTGGACCTCGGAACTCTGGAAGATTTCGCAACCTTCGAGGAGCTGGAAGAGGCCTACCGGAAGCAAATCGACTATTTCATCGACCGTATGATCCCTGCCTGCCATATTGTGGACCGAATTCACGGTGAAATCGTCCCCTCACCCTTCCTTTCCTCGGTCATCGAGAGCTGTATTGAGAAAGGAATCGACGTTACAGACGGAGGCGCCCATTACAACCTGTCCGGGATACAGGCGATCCAGCCTGCCAATGTCGCCGACAGCCTGGCGGCTATCAAAACTCTGGTTTACGACGAGCAAAGGGTGACCCCCAGGCAGCTTCTTGAGGCTTTTCGCGGCGATTTCCGGGACGACGAGATTCTCCGGCAGAGGCTTATAAACAAGGCGCCCAAATACGGCAATGACGTCGAATGGGTGGATGAAATCGGGCACAAGTGGATCCGTCACTTTGCCGCCAGGCTGAAGGATTTTACCAACCGTCGCGGCGGACCATACCACACTGGGCTTTATACTGTGTCAGCCCACGTGCCTATGGGGCAGAACGTAGGAGCAACTCCTGACGGCCGACATTCCCAAGACCCTCTGGCCGACGGCGGAATATCGGCGGTTTACGGTCGGGACAGCTCCGGCCCCACGGCTCTCCTGAAGTCGGTTTCTCGGGTGGATTCCGCTCTTGGAAGCAACGGAACCCTCCTGAACATGAAATTCTCACCCCAACTCTTTAGAACCGAAGAAGGCATCAGGAAATTCTCATCGTTCCTGCGCACCTTCGTCCGTCTAAAAATCAGCCATATTCAATTCAATGTGCTCACAGAAGACGATTTGCGCGCCGCGATGGAGCGCCCCGAAGACTTTCGGAACCTCACCGTGAGGGTTGCAGGTTATACCGCCTATTTCACCGAGCTCGCCGGCGATCTCCAGGAAGAAATTATCGCGAGGACTTCCTACCTCGAAGTCTTATGACCTTCGGCGCCGTCTTTGACGTGAAGCGATTCGCCCTTCATGACGGCCGAGGCATCCGCTCTACGCTTTTCCTGAAGGGATGTCCCCTGACATGCCCCTGGTGCCAGAATCCGGAAGGCCTCAGCGGAAAAATCTCCCTGCGCCGGACTCCTTCGAAGTGCATCCTCTGCGGCCGGTGCGTCGCGGTTTGCCCGAATGATGCGCTTTCCCGGGAAAACTCCGTCGGTATCGGGATCAATTACGCTAAATGCGACTTATCAGGTCTCTGTATTGACGAATGCCCCACAGCGGCCCTTTCCTTTGAGGGCCGGAGGGTTTCTGCCGCTGAAATCGCCGAGGAGCTGCTTCGGGACAAGGATTTCTTCGAAACCTCCGGCGGCGGCATCACCCTTAGCGGCGGCGAACCTCTTACCCAAGCAGTCTTCACCGCGGAAGTGCTCCGGCTCTGCAAGGATGCTGGAATCCATACCGCGGTGGAGACGTCTCTCGCGGCGCCCCGCGCCGCCGTCGCCGCCCTCATGCCTTACACCGACCTCTTCCTTGTCGATCAGAAAATCGCCGACCCGAAAGAGCATCACCGGATACTTGGCGTCGAGCTGGGCCCCATCCGGAACAACCTGGAATTCCTCCTCCGCGAAAATACCGACGTCCTGGTGCGGATTCCGCTCATCCCCGGATTTACGGCCACCGAGGAAAATCTAAGAAACCTTGGGGACTATTTAGCCTCTCTCGAAAGGGAAGTCCCAGTGGAGCTGATGAACTTCAATCCTCTGGCGGAGAACAAATACCGGGTCATGGGCCATGACTGGCCAATCCCTCAAGGAACTCCTCGATACACGAAGGCGCAACTGGAAAATTTCGCCAGGATTTTACGGGATGCCGGCCTTCAAAGGATTGCTATGTGACGGCAGAAAACTGCGTTCGCACCGGCCTAGCCGATTTCATCGCCGAAGCCGAAGCCGGTAAGTCCGTATATATCAGCCGGGTAAGGCGGCTCTTCGACGGTCTGAATTCGGATACTGAGGGATTCGATATGCCTATGGTTCTGAAGTTTGCGGGAAAACTTCCTCCACGGAGCTTCCCTTTGCGATTGCCCAGGCTTGAGGGATTGTCAGCGGAAGAGATCGGATTCGTCCGCGAATACGCATGCGCTTCCATCTACAACATCCTTTCCACCTTTGGCGGATTGTCACTGACTTTCTGCTGCCCCTTCGATGAGGGCGCCCTTGATAACCTGATCGACGAAGTCATTGCCAAATTCCATCCTGACGCGCCGAAGAAAGACCGGCAGGGCTATGGGCGCTGCTTGAATGTCGCCGAGCGCGTCTCCGACGCCTTGGATGGGCTGGCGCCCGGTTCGAACCGCTTCCGCTTCCTCAAAGGGCCTCCGCCGATTTCTTCGGATGAGTCCGGTGGATGGAATGAACCGATCTCATCGGAGATCGGAGCCCTAAAAGAGCTGCCAGGCCGCCTGGCAGGCAAAGCCATTCTGGGAATGGATATCGGCGGAAGTGATATCAAAGCCATACTGGTCATAGACGGCAGGATTGTCGCCTACAAGGAATACGATTGGTTCCCCGCGCGATTCACCGAATGCCGCCAGCTAGTGGACCCAGTGCTTCTCATCGCCCGATGGGCCAGGGCCAGGATGTCGGTGGAGAAACTGGCGGATGCCGATGCGGCAGCTCGCGATCTTCGGAACTCCCTCGATGACGTTTCGTCCGCCGACAATCCTGACGGGCGCCTGGAATCGGCCATATGCGACGCGGAGGAAACCTTAAGAGGGATTTCCGACTGTCTCGAAGGATTGGATGCCATCAGCCTTTGTTTTCCGGATGTCGTCGTGAGGGACAAGATCGTCGGTGGCGAAGTCTACAAAACCCGTGGCATCCGAGACAATACCGAAATTGACTACGAGAAGGATTTCCGAACCCTCACCGACCTGAATACCAGGCTGGAGGAATATTGCCGATCCGACGGCGGCGACACCATCGTCCGCAACGTCAACGACGGCTCGATGGCGGCGTTCACCTCGGCGGTGGAACGAGCCTATTACGGGGACTCAAGGGTCAACAGCGGTGTGTTCGCCCACACCTTGGGGACCGAATTGGGCGCCGGCTGGCTTGACTCCGCCGTCAGGATGCCGGACATACCGCTGGAAGTATATAATTATGTCATTGATCTCGGGTGTCGGCCCGAACGCCGGTATCATCCCGACGATCCCCGGAGCCTGAATAACTTCAACACAGGCATCCCCGGAACGCTCCAGAAATACACTAGTCAGAGCGGCGTGTTCCGCCTGGCGATGAAATACTTCCCCAGTTCCAGGCCGGATCTGCTCGCTGAGCTTTACGAAAAAGGATTTCTCGAAGACGGCCCCGGCGGCGAGGTCCGAATCCGCCAGCAACCCCGGGATATGCGAAAACCGCTGCTGGAGCATCTGATGTCGCTGCCGAACAGGGAGGGGGACAATGGCGTCTGCAGTGAGATTTTCCGGGAAATCGGAGAGTTCCTCGCCATCACCTGGGACGAAACCAGACAGATACTGCAGCCCAGAGCCGAAGATAGAATCCTCTTCGGGCGTCTGGTGAAAAACCAAACCTGCTTCCGACTCATGCAGGAGGGCGCGGCCAGGCTCCATCCGGAACTCCGGCTTGTGGCTGCCGACGATGAATCGGCCTGGACGCCTCTTATGCGGCAGCTGCGGAGCGACGGCCGCTACACCGTCGCCCAATTCGCCCAGGCTGTCGGCGCCGTTCATTATGCTGTGCTTTAAAAGGAGTTACGCATGAATGACACGACATCTCGTTTTGCCCCTGGCGCGGATCTCGCCCTTCTTCCCGATGAACAGAAAGCGAACCTGGACGAGAAGGGCCTCATCATCCCTGATCCTATCAATTCCCTCAATGGGCTGCTGGATATTGATTGAAGGGATTGTTTTTTCGGATTCTGCTCAGAATCATCTACCTTTCCGTCAGTAACGTTGGTATCGGCCTACCGCCGGAGGAGGAGATAATATCCGTAACGCTAATCTGGATTACGAGAAATGAAAAGGAGCAAAAAATGAAAAAAGCACTCGCTATCGTTCCCGTTCTCACCCTGACGGCTGGCGCCGCCTTGATGGTCAATGGCGGTTCTGAAGGTGGAAAGGATGACAAACTGGTCATCGGAATTACCCTGATGTCCCTGCGCCACCCCTTCTTCCAGGAAAGGAGTTACGCATGAATGACACGGCATCTCGTTTTCTCAATGCCCTTGGTGCGGATATCGCCCTTCTTTCCGATGAACAGAAATCGGACCTGGACGAAAAGGGCTTCATCATCATCCCTGATCTTATCGATTCCCTCTGGCTGCGGGATCTGAAATTCCGTTTTGATGAAATCACTGAGGAGGAAGGCGATAACGCTGCCCGGGAGCACCATAAGGAGACTGGCGCTCCCCGCCTAGCCAATCTTGTGAACAAAGGTGTCGTCTGGGAAAAGGTGTGGAGCCATCCTCTTCTCCTTTCTGCGTGCCTCCATATCTTCGGCGGTGATTTTAAAGTCAGCTCCCTAAACGGACGGGAGCCCATCAAAGGCGGCGGCCGTCAGCCCCTTCACGGCGACTGGAAGAAGCCCCGACCCGATTACCCAAAAGTTCATGTCGTCAATTCTCTCTGGGCGCTGGACGATATTTCGCCTTCGAACGGCGCTCCCCGTATCATCGCCGGAACCCATAGGAGGCCCGAACTCCCCGAAGATGTCATCGACAACGTGATGGCGCCTCATCCTGATGAAATCATCTGGGAGGCCCCTGCCGGATCCGTGCTGATTTTCAATGCCCACACCTGGCACGGCGGAACCGATAACAACACCGGAGCCAGGCGTCGTCTGCTCCACGGGTATTTCACGTCCAGGGACGATCCCCAGCAGCAGAATCAGAAGAAATGGATCACCGAAGCCACTCGGTCGCGGCTGACTCCCGCCCAAAGGTGGCTGCTGGATATTGATTAAAGCGATTTTTTTCAGAATCATCCACCTTTCCGTCAGTAACGTTGGTATGCTCTACCGCCGGAGGAGGAAACAATACTCACAACACTTAATCCTAAATCTGGATTACGAAAAATGGAAAGGAGTAAAAAAATGAAAAAAGCACTCGCTATCTCTCTCGTTCTCACCCTGGCAGCCAGCGCCGCCTTGATGGCCAATGGCGGCTCTGAAGGTGGAAAGGATGACAAACTGGTCATCGGAATTACCCTGATGTCCCTGCGCCACCCCTTCTTCCAGGAGATGAAAGTTGCGATGGAAGAGACCGCGGATGAGCTGGGAATCATCATACGCCTCACGGACGCCGACTTCGATGCCGGCATTCAAGCCAACCAAGTGGACGATTTTATCCAGCAGAAAGTCAGCGGCATTATTATAACCCCCTGCGACTCCAAGGCCCTCGGGCCCGCGGTGCAGAAAGCCATCGACGCGGGCATCCCCGTTGTGACCGTTGATGTCGCTGCCGAAGGAGCCGATGTCGTCACCCATGTCGCCTCCGACAACTTCAGGGGCGGCCAGATAGCCGGCGGTCTGATGACCGGCGCGCTCGAAGAGCGGGGCGTGGATTCCGGAACCGTCATCATTGTCGACCACGTCGGCGTCACCTCCACCCAGCAGCGCAACGCCGGGTTCACTGAAGTCATGGCCGCGAACTTCCCCGGAATCACCATCGAAGTCTTTGATGCTGTCGGCCAGCGGGACAAGGGCATGGCCGTGACCGAGGATGCCATGCAGCGCTTCGGCGGCGACCTGGTGGGCGTGTTTGGAGTCAACGACGATACCTCCCTGGGCGCTCTTTCTGCCGTCGAGCGGGCCGACAAGCTCGACCAGATTTCCATCGTCGGTTACGACGCCGGCGATGAGTCCCGGGCCGCTATTGAAGCCGGCAAGATCGTGGGCAACACCATCCAGCTTCCGGCCCTCATGGGCAGCATGAGCATCGAGAATCTCGTGATGTACATCACTGGCGAGAAGACCGATTTCCCCGACTTCATGCCCGTCGCCGTCGGCACCTACACCAAAGCCGGCGCCGAGATAGCGGACTGATTCCCGTCTAATTAGATAGACACATGATCTGGAGCCTCCGCCTTTCGGGGCGGGAGGCTCTTTTTACACGGAAGAGGCCAAGAGTGAGAGCAATTTGGAAAAAGGCGGCCGACACGGCGTCCCGGGGGAGCACCCTCCTGATATTCATCGGTTTGTGCGCTGCCATCTTCATCCTGACGGACCTTCTGAAGATCGGCAACAACAGTGAGGGTTGGATATTCCTGGAACTGGGGAATATCCGGAATATCCTGAATCAGATATCTATCAACGCCATCATCGCCTTCGGAATGACGCTGGTTATCCTGGTGAAAGGTATTGATCTGTCGGTGGGCTCCATGGTCGCCGTGGCCGGTGTGGCTCTGGCGATCTTCTTTATTCAGCTGGAGATTCCCCTACTGCTCTCCTACCTGCTGGTGCTCATCACCGGCAGCCTGGTCGGTTTCTCAAACGGCATCATGGTTACGAAAGTGAAACTCCCGCCGTTCATCGTCACCTTGGCTTCTTACCAGATATTCCGCGGCCTAGCCTTTGTCCTGGTGAACGGCCAGGCAAAATTCACTTCCGATGAGAGCTTCAAGATCATCGGAAACCGCTTCCTCTTCGGATTCATGCCCATCTCCATTCTGGTGATGCTGGTCATCTTCGTGTTCTACCAACTGCTTCTCAGTCGGACCGCGGCCGGACGCCGATTCTATCTGACCGGCGGCAACGAAGAAGCGGCCACTTTCGCGGGCATTCGCGTGGACCGCGTCAAAATCACTGCTTACACCCTGGTGGGAGTGTCTTCCGCGGTGAGCGGAATTCTCCTGGCGTCCCGACTCGGTTCCGGTTCCCCCAATGTCGGCGTGGGCTACGAGCTGGATGCCATCGCGGCGGCCGTGGTGGGAGGAACCAGCTTCACCGGCGGGGTAGGAACTATCACCGGCACCCTGATCGGCGCCCTCATCCTGGGAGTCATCAGCAACGGGCTGAATCTCCTGGGCATCTCGCCTTTCTTCCAGCAAATCGTCCGGGGGCTCATCATCCTCGGCGCCGTCATCTTCGGCAGCAAGAAGCGTAGGTGAGGAAAGCATGTCCGCCCAATATGTTATGGAGCTCCGGAATATCGAGAAGTCCTTCCCCGGAGTAAAGGCCCTGGACAAGGTGAATTTCGCCCTTCGGAAGCAGTCGGTCCATGCCCTGTTTGGAGAAAACGGAGCCGGGAAATCCACCCTGATGAAAATCCTCTCCGGGGTGTATTCCCTGGAAGAAGGGGAGATCCTCCTCGATGGCGAAAGCGTCGAATTCGCTAACTGCCATCAATCCCAGGAGCGGGGCATCGCCATTATCCACCAGGAGCTGAATCTCTGCTGGAACCTCACCGTGGCGGAAAACATCCTTCTGGGTCGGGAAACACTGGGGAAGCTGAACTTCTACAAGAAGGCCGAAAACAGCGCCCGAGTGAAAGAAATCCTTGACCGCCTGGGAGTGGGGCATATTGATCCCGATGAGAAGGTGAACAACCTGAGCATCGCCAACCAGCAGATGGTGGAAATCGCCAAGGCCATCTCGGTGAACGCGCGCATCCTCATCATGGACGAGCCCACTTCCTCCCTGACGGAAAAAGAGGAGAAGATTCTCTTCCGGATCATCAAGAATCTCCAGTCCCGGGGAGTCTCCATCATTTACATCTCCCACAAGCTGGGGGAAATCTTTGAAATCTGCGACGAAGTCACGATCATCCGGGACGGCCAGTGGATCAGCACTTTCCCTATCGCCGAGGCGTCTAGGGAGAAGATCATCGAGCTGACGGTGGGCCGGCCCCTGGATATGATTTTCCCCGAACGGCCGTCGGATCCCTCGGGGAACCCGGTGGTTCTGGACGTGAAGGGCCTAGGAAAAGAGGGGCTCATCTCCGGCATTGATTTCCATATCCGCGCCGGAGAAATCCTGGGCGTGTCGGGCCTGGTGGGAGCCGGGCGCTCCGAGATGGCTAAGACCATCTTCGGCCGGTTCCGCAAAGATGAGGGAACGGTAATAATCGACGGCGCTGAGGCGGATATCTCCTCTCCCGCCGACGCCATTGCCCGGGGCATGGCCTTCATCTCGGAAGACAGGAAATTGGAAGGCCTCACCCTCGGGCTCTCGGTGAAAGACAACATC
>Ga0056121_1000379_pt1 | contig 11077 bp, 10 predicted proteins | sample WorMetHEROISLAND_FD_83872 | JGI IMG/M metagenome (GOLD analysis project Ga0056121, IMG submission 83872) | Marine gutless worms symbiont microbial communities from Max Planck institute for Marine Microbiology, Germany - Olavius sp. 1 HERON ISLAND ...
GGATTCCGCTCCAGCTTCCGCGACTGGTCCGGTGAAGTCTCCAGTTTCCCGCGTGATGTGGCGGAGATGGCTTTGGCCCACGTCATCGAAAACAAGGTGGAGGCCGCCTACCGGCGCGGCGACCTGTTCGACAAGCGTCGCAAAATGATGCAGGAGTGGGCAGACTACGTGAACAAATAACAAACCGGCATGACCCCCTCAACAAGCACGCCTGACCCGAACGGGGGAGTCCCTTGGGGGCGGACGGGTGGCCCGGGCGGGAGATCAAAAACAGGTGGAGGTAGTTTACACATATGGAACGGGCTGGGTGAAATGCACCTACATTGATCCGCCTTACACGAACACCCCGACGATAACCTGGACGTACTCAATGGTTGGTGATGTGACCGTGCAGGGGATCGATATTCCTCGCCGATTCACACCTTGAGCCCTTCAGGTCATCGTCGGTCAGGGTCACGTTGATGCGCGTGGTGTCCGCATCCCACGGCATTCCAGATCAGCTCGGCAAGAGTCAGGATGGGTTTCAGGTTTTGCTGTCATACGACCCACCTCGCCGAGAGAACCTCGGCCTGTTGCAGGACGGTCTGCACGACGGCATCCTGAAGGTCTGGCGGATAACCGTGCGTGCGGAGGATGCGCTTGACCAGAATCCGCATGCGCGCCCGTGCCGACTCCTGATGCTGCCAGTCCACAGAAGCAGTGCTTTTCAGGCTGCTCAACAGCTCGTGGGCGATCAATCGGAGCTGGTCGTTTCCCATGACCTCAACCGCGCTCTCGTTCTGGGCCAGGGCGTCATAGAAGGAAATTTCCTCCTGGCTGAGCCCTTCCTCCTCGCCGCGTTGGTGTGCGGCACAGATGTCCTTGGCGAGATTGATCAGCTCCTGAATGACCCCAGCCGTCGTGATGGCGTTGTTGTGGTAGCGGGTGATCGCCGCCTCCAGACGATCGGAGAAGGCGCGGGTCTGCACGACGTTGACCCGGCTTTGTGAGCGAATCTCGTCGTTGATCAGCTTGCGCAGCGCTTCCATAGCGAGATTCTTCTGCTCCATCCCTTGAACCTCGGCGAGGAACTCGTCGGAGAGGATGGATATGTCAGGCGTCTCAACCCCGGCGGCTTTGAGAATATCGACGATCTCGGTCGAGACGACGGCGCGGCTAACGATCTGCTGCACGGCCAGGTCCCGCTCGGCGGAAGACCTGCCCGCACCAAGTGTGCTCTTGGTCTTGGCGAGCGCTGCCCGAATGGTCTGAAATAGCCCGACCTCATCGCGGATGCCCTGCGCCTCGTCGCTGGCGGCAGCAAGGGCGAATGCCTTGGAGAGCGCCAGCACGGCGTCGTTGAAACGGCGATGCGCGCGCTTTTTGCCCTCCTTGGTCTGTTCCCTGGAGGCCTCGCGCTGCTGCATGCCGAGGACCCACTCGATCGCGTCGCCAAGTGCCACGAGCCGTTCCTGCGGACAGCCAGTGAGCCCGGTCCGATAATCGAAACCGTGGAACATATCGCGCACGATCTCGTACTTCTCCAGCATGACGGCAACGGCCTGGGCCTCGTCGATGCCGGTTTGTTTCTGGTCGTCCCGTGAATACTGGCTCAGGGCGCTCCTCAGGTTCTGGGCGATACCGATATAATCCACGACAAGGCCGGCAGGTTTGTCGCGGAACACCCGGTTCACGCGGGCGATTGCCTGCATCAGACTGTGGCCCTGCATGGGCTTGTCGATATACATGGTGTGCATGCAGGGGGCATCAAACCCTGTAAGCCACATATCCCGAACGATCACGAGCTTCAGCTCATCGTTCGGGTCCTTGGCTCGCTTGGCGAGCAGCACACGGCGCGCCTTGCCGCCGATGTGCTGTTGCCATTCCTTCGGATCCGAGGCCGCGCCGGTCATCACGATCTTGAGGACGCCGCTCTCGTCGTCGTCACTACGCCACTTTGGACGCAGTTTGATGAGCTGGTCGTAGAGTGCGACGCAAATCCGGCGGCTCATGCAAACGATCATTACCTTGCCATCAAGCGTGTCGAAGCGCGCCTCGGCGTGTTTCACCAGGTCTTCGGCGACGAGGGCAAGGCGCTTACCGGAGCCGACCACGGCCTCGACGCTGCCGAACTTGCGATTGAACCGCTCCTCTTCGCCTTCACCCAAATCCTCGGTCAGCTCGGCGAGCTCGGCGTCAATCTTCGGCTTTTCTTCCTCGGGAAGTTTAATGCGAGCGAGGCGACTTTCGTAATAGATCGGCACGGTCGCGCCATCTTCGACGCCGCGATTGATGTCATAGATATCAATATACTCACCGAAGACAGTCGGTGTATTAACGTCTTCTTTTTCAATTGGTGTTCCGGTGAAACCGATAAAGGAGGCGTTTGGCAGGGCATCGCGAAGGTACTTGGCGAAACCGTAGGCAATCTCGCCGGTTTTGCGATCGACCTTGGCCCGGAAGCCGTACTGGCTGCGGTGCGCCTCGTCGGCGATCACAACGACGTTCCGCCGGTCAGTCAGGATCGGGTAGTCGGTCCCGCCGCGCCCGGGCGCAAATTTCTGGATCGTCGTGAAGACCACGCCGCCGGAGGGGCGAGTCAGGACCCGCTGCAAGTGCTCGCGGCTGTCGGCCTGCTGCGGGGTCTGCTGGAGGAGATCGCGGCACATAGCGAAGGTGCCGAATAGCTGATCGTCGAGGTCGTTGCGGTCGGTGATGACAATCAGCGTCGGGTTCTTCATGGCCGGATGGGCGATAATCTGCCCGGCATAGAAGGCCATGAGCAGGCTCTTGCCGGAACCCTGGGTGTGCCAGATGACGCCGATGCGACGGTCGCCCTCGGGGTGTACAGTGGCGAGCGTGCTCTCGACCGCTTGGCACACGGCGTGGAACTGGTGATACCCAGCCACGATCTTGACGAGGCCTGAGCCAGTACCCCCGAACACGGTGAAATCCCGGATCAGGGCCAGGAACCGGGACTTCTCGAACACACCCTCGATGACGGTGTCGAGCTCCGGTTCGCTCTTCGGCGCGACGGCGGACCCGTCCACGGTGCGCCAGGGCATGAACCGCTCGAAGTGAGCGGTCAGGGAGCCTAAGCGCGCCTGCAGTCCGTCCGAGATCACAAGTGCCGCGTTCGTGCGGAACAGGGACGGTATCTGGTTCTTGTAGGTCTGGAGCTGGTTGAAAGCCCCTTCGAGGGTGGCGTTCTCGTCGCCGGGGTTCTTCAACTCGACCACGGCCAAGGGAAGCCCGTTGACGAACAGCACCACGTCGGGGCGGCGGTTCCTCTGCCCCTCGATGACCGTGTACTGGCTCACAGCCAGCCAGTCGTTGGCATCCACGTCCGCGAAGTCGATCAAGCGCACATGATCGCCCTTTAGGACCCCGTCCTCGCCATAGAACTCGACCGGCACGCCCTCGACCATGAAGCGGTGGAGTCGCCGGTTTTCCTCGACCGGGTCGGGATACTCTACCTGTTCGATCTTGCGCGCCGCATCCTCGCGCGCTTCCCTGGGCAGGTCTGGGTTCAGACGTTCGATGGCCTGCGCGAGCCGCCCCGATAAGGTCACGTCACTGTAGCTGGCGCGTTCCGGCGTCTTGCTGTCCGGCGCGATGTCCTGACCGTTCCGAATTGAGTAGCCGAGCCCAGCCAGCCAATCGAGCGCAGCGTCTTCAATGTCGCTTTCGGTGAAACCAGCCATCAGGTGACCTCTCTGCCTGACCCCAAGACGAACCTCGCCTGTTCACGGCGGAGCATCTCAAAAGGGTTCACACAGTGGATGCTGAAATTATCACAGGCATTTGGAATCTTGATTGTTTGAGTGGTATTGGCATGCACTTCATGCGTGACAACAGTGCAATTGTGAGCGAGCGCATGCGCGACAAGCCAGCAGTCGGCGGTCTGTAGAAAGGTTGCGACGGCGCCTGGCTGGTACCCATTGACGCTCACCCAATCGCTGACGGTGCGAAGCTTGGATACTACTGCGTCATCCGGCGTCAGAAAGAAGCCGTCGCCACGTGCCTCGGCCCAACCCGTGAGATCGTCTTCTCCCTTATTAAGCTCTTCAGCAACTTTCTCAATGCTCGCAACTTTTCCTGCGCGGTTTTTCTCGACCAGCCAATCCCAAAAGGCGGGGCAGAAATCGAATCCGTAGTGCCTATTCTTGGCCTCGATGAAGACGTTTGTGTCGAGGAGATAACCAGTCATTTTATCACCCCGACTTTGCGCCCGAACTCGTTGAAAGTCTCGGTACTGGAGACGCCAAGCATCCGAAAAGCGTCTCGATAAAGCGTTTGCCCTTCAAGCGTGCTCACGACAAGCGCATAGGCAAACCGGTGGCCCACACGTGTTAGTGTCGTGCGGAAGAAGTCGCCGCCGCGGCCTTTTGGGGCGAGAGCCTGTAGATGTTCAATCTCTTGCGCCCAGGCAGTGTCAAAGTGCTCACGAGTAAGCCAGTCCACATCGAGTAGACGCCGCAGAATGACCAACGTGCTGACCTTGAAGGTCCGCGCTAATCGGGGCAGAGCATCTGAGAGCGGTTCGCCCTCTCGCAGATCGGAGCGCAACACGGCCAACGGCACGAGAAGCTCTGCCGCAACAGCGTTGCACCAAGTCTCCTCGCGTCGGAAGCCCTGCTGCCCCGGTACCGCCCCGAGGTTCGACAGAGCGGATGCTCCCAGCCAGATATGTGCGAGCTCATGGGCAAGCGTGAACATCTGCGCCGCCTTGGTATCTGCGCTGTTGACGAAGATCAGCGGCGCAAAGGGATCGGATAGCGCGAAGCCGCGAAACTCACTAGGATCAAGGAGGCGGCTGGGGTTGCTCATCACAATCCCGCTCACCATGACGAGGACACCAGCCTTGTCGGCGTGGTGGATGAAGAGCTTTAGAGCGTCGGTCCAGGTCTTGCAGTCCCGACGGGCTTCAAGATCGAAACCGAGTGTCTTGCTCACCTCCCTCGCGACGGTTTCAGGAGGCATCTCAACCGTAGCGCTACCAACGAAGTCTAGCTTTGGCTGGCTGGAGGCCCGGGTGAAATCCTGGTACCAGCTCTGCCGCTCCTGGCAGATGTAGATCATGTCTAGGAGGTTTGGGCTTGGGCGCGTAACGGACTGCCCGGCCAAGGTTCGGAAGTCGGGAATGGGGATGGGTTCCTCCGGGGGCTGGGAGAGGAACAAATAACCGACTGGAACATGAACGGCGTGTGCGAACGCCTCTACCTGCTTTAGGGTCGGCTGCGTCTCGCCGCTCTCCCATTCAGGCAGCTTCTTGAACTTCGCCGCAAGGTCCTCTTGCACGATCCCGGAGCGCTCCCGCGCCCAATGGAGTAGCTCAGGGTTAACGGGGACGCGCATCATGCAACAGCCTCCACAGCATTCTCGGCCTCACGGAGGCGGATTTCGCCGGACATTAGCTTCGGAAGGAGGAGATCACGCGTCTGGGCGAGGGATGCGGATTCCTTTATGTTCGCAACGATGCGATCGTAGAGTGGGCGGATGAGGCCTTCGTAGGCTATGAGGGCCTGTTCCGAAGGCATGACAACCGGAACGGATCGGAATGCCTTTTTGCTGATCTCAGCGAAGGTCGAGCCACCGGAAATGCCCTTGATGTAGTCAAGGTTCTCGTAGCACCAGAACAGTACAAAGACGTTCGGGAGCCGCTTCTTACAAACCATGGCGATGAAGCCTTGGTTCACGGCGGTTGGCACCCCGGCGATCGCGAGATAGCCGATAGGGGCGCGCGACGACAAGAGCACAGTGCCGACCGGCAAGAGACCAGAGCTAATCTTCTTGGCTCCAGCGTCGGTGATCTTCCTATCTGTATCGAGCAGCACCAGTGATGTTAGCCTTGACAGGTCCTTCGGCGTCGCCCAGTGGTGATCGCCTCTCTCCCAGTAGGAGGGTTCTTTCGTGCTAGGAGTTGCACCGCCGACAGCTTCAACCTCCTTACCGATCTCCGACAGCTCCCAGCCACCGGGCATACCCTCCTCGTTGAAGGCATCTGGGAAGAGGTCCCAGATTTCGGGGGCGAGGTAAGGGGCACGACCTTCCGTCTTGGCCCGGGTGGGGCCGAAATCGACAAACCAATCCTTGAAGATCGCCCGCGCCATCGCTTCGAGCGTTTTGTTCATTCGCCGGTTTAGCTCGATCTTGTCGTCGAGAGAGCCGAGAACAGAAGCAATTGCTTCCTGCTCCTTAATGGGTGGCGCCTCCAGGTCGCGTACGTAGACCGCAGCACGCGTAGTGGATGGGATAGGTGAGCCGTCGTCAATCTCTCCCAGCTTATGATGGATTATCGCGTAGTAGAGCCACCGCATAATCAGATCAGGCGATTTCGGCCTAACGTAGTAGGCCGTGTCGATTACAAAGAATGGCTCAGGGCTATAATGAACACTGCGATATGCGCCCTTGCGCCCGAGAATCACACCTGGACCCGGAGCTAGAGGCATATCTGTAAAGCCTATAGGTCCGTTAGCCCCATAAACCCGGTATAGCGCAACTGCGTCTTGGTAGCCCCTGATCGCCTTTCCGTACTCAAGGCTAACCTCCTCGCCCCATGTTGTGGCTCGCCACTCACCCATGCGCACCGACCTCCTCCAGCTTCTTCTGGATGAGGGCGCTTAGTTCCTCAGCCTCGGCAAATTGCTCCTCCAACCTCGCCCTGAGCGTCGCGAACCGTTCCTCAAACGGCACACCATCATCCTCGGCGGCTTCAGCGCCCACATACCGCCCCGGCGTCAGCACGTAGCTGTGGGCCTTGATCTCTTACAGGCTGGCTGATTTGCAGAAACCTGGCACGTCTTCGTAAGCTCCTGCTTCCGGTTCACCGCGCCAGGCATGGTAGATACCGGCAATCTTTGCAATATCCTCCTCGTCGGAGAACTCCTTACGGGTGCGGTCCACCATGTGACCCAGCTTGCGGGCGTCGATGAACAGCACCGTGCCGCGACGGTCACGCCAGTTGCCGGGATTCTTGTTGCGGGCCAGGAACCACAGGCAGGCCGGAATCTGGGTGGAGTAGAAGAGCTGTCCAGGCAGGGCGATCATGCAATCCACCACGTCGCCCTCGATCATGGCACGGCGGATGTCGCCCTCGCCGGACTGTCCCGACGACATGGAGCCGTTGGCGAGCACCACACCCGCCATCCCGTTCGGCGCAAGGTGATGGTGAATATGCTGGAGCCAGGCATAGTTGGCATTGCCCACGGGTGGCACACCGAACTTCCAGCGCGCGTCCTCGCGCAGCCGATCACCGCCCCAATCGGAGATGTTGAAGGGCGGATTGGCGAGAATGAAGTCGGCCTTGAGATCCTTCAGCTCGTCCTTGTGGAAGCTGCCCTCGTTGTTCCAACCGATCTTGGCGTCGATGCCGCGTACGGCCAGATTCATCTTCGCAAGCCGCCAGGTCGTATAGTTGCTTTCCTGCCCGTAGATGGCGATGTCGCCGATGCGGCCACCGTGCTCTCTCACGAACTTCTCCGACTGCACGAACATGCCGCCGGAGCCGCAGCATGGGTCATAGACCCGGCCCTTGTAGGGCTCCAGCATCTCGACCAGTAACCGGACGACGGAACGGGGCGTGTAAAACTCGCCGCCGCGCTTGCCTTCGGCACCAGCAAATTGGCCAAGGAAATATTCGTAGACCCGCCCGAGGATGTCCCGGGAACGGTCGGCCTCCTCGGCCATGCCGATCCCGCTCACGAGGTCGATCAGCTCACCAAGCATGACCTTGTTGAGCGCCGGGCGGGCGTAGTCCTTTGGCAGCACGCCTCTGAGACTCCTGTTCTTGGCCTCGATCGCCAACATGGCGTCATCGATGTCCTTGCCGATCGTCGGCTGTTTGGCCTTGGCCTGTAGGTGCAGCCAGCGGGCCTCCTTGGGGACCCAGAAGACGTTTTCAGCGAGGTACTCCTCCGGGTCTTCCGCGTCGGCCAGTTCCTCCTTGAGCAGCCCAGCCCGCTTCGCCTCGAAGGCATCGGAGATGTACTTGAGGAAGATCAGACCAAGCGCGACGTGCTTGTAGTCGGACGGCTCCATATTGCCACGCAGCTTGTCAGCCGCCGCCCAGAGATGTGCTTCGAACCCGAGGTTCGCGCCGTTGCCATTCTGCTTCTTCGTGGGAGATTTGGTCACCGGAATACCTCAAGTCTTCGTCGTTGCGTTTTCAAGGGCCGCACTACGGCTTCCGGGAAAGTGACGTAGAGGGCGGCGCACGGCCCTCTTGATCGGAATGCTCGGAGCGCGGAGGAGCGCCAACTCAAGGTGATCCAGGAAAAATAATTTTCGGAAGTATGTACTTAAGCGAAACCCCAAGCCTCAAGCTAAATTTATACCTGCAGAGTTTAGTAGGGTTTCGCTAAATACATACTTCCGATTTTTTATATCGTGGGTCAAACATTGACCCCTTCTTTCGCAAGGCCTTGGTCCTGACTCGTCCGCGCGCTCCGTCGGTTAGCTTGCCGATGTTGGCCGGGTACTCCAATGTTGCAAAATATATACTACAACACCCCATATAATCCTAGGGAGTTGGTTCCGCCTCAACGGGGAAGAGGGATATGGCACGCGACTTTTCACCCATCACCTTTTTTCAGCGCACGCCCAACGCGCTATTGGGCCGCTATTTCCACCAGAAACAGGAGGTGTTGCTGGAAGTCGCCTTTGACGAATTGGAGGAAACGCGGAAGTCGGCGGAATTGATCTTCGAGGCATTCACCGTATTCCCTGACGAGAAAAAGGCGGAGATCGAAGCGGAATTCCAGAACATCGAATCCATGACCCACCAGGCCGGGGTGACGGCGCTGATCGACGAGGCGACGGACTTTCACAAAAACGCCGATTTCCCGGAAGCCATCAATCGACAGGACAGTTTTCACGGCAAGGTAATGTGGGCCTTCCTGGAGCACCGGAAATACTGGGCTGGAGCCACCGCGAACCTCTACGCGGAAAACATCCCCGATACCTCCTGGAAAAAACGCAACGATCTGCCCCATTTGCCGTCCCATGTGGAGCCGGAAGACATCGCGCGGCTGGAGGATACGCTGAGCCATTATTTCCGCGAAAAGGAAGGCCGTGGCTGCCATTGCAGGGTGGATGTGTACCGCAAGGGTAAGAAGGAGAACTTCTTTGCCCAGCTTTCCGATTTCGGGCAGGCAGACCAGGAATGGGAAGACAACAGGGTGAATCCCCGCGCGCGGATTCCCTCATTCGAGATCATATTCGTTTACACCCAGTCCGAAGGCGCGCTGGACATCCACGCACCGGGCAACACCAAGTACGTGGAAGACCTCCAACAGATATTTGCCGCCAGCATCCTCGAACTGAATGAACTGGACGACGATCAGAAAGACAATCAGATTTACCGGCTGGACCGGATGGGCAATCGGGCGTTTGATTTCCAGAAACCTGAAAATTCCGGCATTCAGTCTGCCGTGATCAAACGCCTGCGCCTGTCACTGATCGGCAAGGGCAAACGCAAGGTCACCGTGGAGGCGGATCCCGCCCACAACCCGAAGGCCGTTTATGACCTGATCGACACGCTTAATCCGCCACCCTTTCATGTCATCCAGGCGGAGATCAAGGTCATTTTCTTTGCGCCGCTGCCAGGAACCCGCCGCAAGACCCGCACATTCCGAATCAGCTATCCGAACTGGTGCAACCTGCGCCATGTGGGGCGCGATGAAATCATCCGCAACATGCTGACGGCATCCGGGATCGAACTGGTGGAACTGGAATCCACCGAGGAAGATGGCGCCGCATGACGCTGGAGGATGCTGTCCAGGAGTTGTTGCGGTGCCTTGGCGACGATGGCGATTCCACAATTTCTTGGGAGCAGGTTCGCCACTGGCCAAAGGGGGCGGTTGACACCTTCTGGAATGCTGGTTGGCTGAACCCCGGCGACCTTGCCGAAACCGTTGAATGCCCCGGCTGTGAGGAAAATTGCCCAATGTCGGTCGAGGTGCATTCCGCCGATGGCGGACAAGCCATTCGCGCCTTCGTCGCTTGCGAGGACCGCAACTTGGGCAGGGTGAAGATTCCACCCGCCCGATTACAGCAGTGGAATTTGACCCAGGGGCGGCTTGCCCGATGGATAGCCGACGCCCTTGCCCTTCGATTCAGCGGTCAGCGACTGGATGAGGGAAACCTGCTGGAACTAGGCCTGGTCAGTGGCAAAAAGCGCGCCCAGATGCTTTGTCTCCAGACGGTTGGCGAACTGGCGCTGGTGGCCGGTTCAGGCCGTATTCCCCTGATAGATGCCATCCAGTTCAAAGAGGGAAACTTGGCCCTCGATGCCAACCTGATCCATCAATTGGTGGATAGCGCCACCACCGGAGACACCCGCTATACCCCCAACACGGCCCGGCGGGAGGTGCGGAAACTGGAGACCGCCGCCATGCACGAACAATGGCGGAAAGCGTACCGGGCGCTGAAAAAGAAACAGCCGAATAAGTCCGATACCTGGTACTCGCAGCGGATCGCCAAGATGGAATACGCCCATAACAGGCAATCCGAGACCATCCGCAAGCAGATGAAAAAGTAAAAAAGTTGGGCGGAATTTTTTCGCCCACTTTACCCGCCCGTAACCCGCTGATTAACCGTACATCTGTCACGCTCCTTCGTACACGGATAGATCGACCAGAAATCCTGCAGCAGATTATAAGTTGCTGTTTTAAAGGGTCTTTCCTGCAACCCAGGTGGACATTACCGGGTATTTTATCGCCCTAATCGCCCAGCCATCCTGCTTCCCACTGTTTCTAAAACCACAGTAGGAGGTTTGTATGGACACCGCAATTCTGCGGCTACCCGCCGTCAAGGCCCGCACTGGGCTTTCCCGCTCCACCATCTACCTGCGCATCTCCGAAGGCGGCTTTCCAAAGCCCATCTCCCTCGGCGGCCGTGCCGTCGGGTGGGTCGAGGCGGAAATCAATGCCTGGCTGAACCGGCAAATCGAGCACAGCCGTCAGGCCAAGAGTGAGGGGAGGGCTGCGCGATGAATGATGCCCTCTCCAACTTTCGTGATGCGATCCGAGCCGCCGGTCTGGAACCGCCCGCTGTGATCGAGCCGGGCAAGCTGCACCGCTTCCCCGGAGCGGGTAAA
>Ga0056121_1000380_pt1 | contig 11016 bp, 10 predicted proteins | sample WorMetHEROISLAND_FD_83872 | JGI IMG/M metagenome (GOLD analysis project Ga0056121, IMG submission 83872) | Marine gutless worms symbiont microbial communities from Max Planck institute for Marine Microbiology, Germany - Olavius sp. 1 HERON ISLAND ...
GGGTGCCGGCGCTGACGTAGTGCATGGCGCAGGCGCGCCGCCAGCGGCTCGAGTTGTTGTCCGCGGACTGATGCAGGGTATTGCCGTGGTGAAAGGAGATACCGCCGCGCGGCACCGGTGCCGGCGTCATCGCGAAGCCGGCGGCAACGTCTTCGGGGATCTGCAGGTCGAACGGCCGGTCTGCGGGCGCCTCGTGTGCCAGCACCGGACCGCGGTTGCTGCCGTCGGCATAGTGCAAGCAACCGTTCTCGACCGTGGCGTCGTCCAGCGCGAGCCAGACGGTGACCAGTCCGTCGGGCGCGTTGGGGCCGAAGTAGAAGTTGTCCTGATGCACCGGTTTCGGTCCGCCGCCGCCGGGCGGCTTGAAGAACACCTGGCTGAAGTAGACCACAAGGCCCGGTCCGATCAGCTGCTCGACCATCGCCAGCAACGACGGCTTGGCGGCGAGCTGCCGGAACAGCGGCCGCCGCGCCACCGGCTGGTCGAGCTTGCGCAGCACCGGCAGTCCCGGCACCCCGCGGTCGACATACCAGGCCCGCTCCGCGGGGCTCATGCGCTTCAGTTCGGCGGCACTCCACGCCTCCAGGTCGGCCAGCGCGGCCGCCACTTCCTCGGCCTTGAACACCCCCGGCACGGTGAGATGGCCGTCCTCCCGGTACCGCGCAAGCTGCGCCGCGCTGAGCGGCCCGGCCGGCACCGCCGTTTCGGTTCGCTGGGTCGTCGCCATGATCCCGCTCCCGGACATGCTGCGATTACGGCCGCAAGCCATTCAGCACCAGCTCGACGACGTGACGCTTGCGTTCGTCGCGCTCGCTTTCGGCGGTGAAATCGCGGCCGAAGATGGTCGACAGGGTATGAATGTTGGAGAAGTAGAAGTAGCTGACCCCGGCAATGGAGATGAACAGCTGCACCGGGTCGATGCCGGCGCGGAACAGGCCGGTCTCGGCACCGCGCGCCAGCAGCTTTTCGAGCAGGTGGATGATCGGCGAGTGCATCTCGCGGATCCGCGACGAGCGGCGCAGATGCCGCGCGCCGTGCAGGTTCTCGCTGTTCAGCAGCGGCACGAAGTGCGGGGCCTGGACAAAGTAGTCGAAGGTAAAGGCAACCAGCCGCTGCATCGCCTCCTCCGGACCCAGGTCCTCCAGGTGCAGGTCCAGCTCGGCGTCGCGGATCTCCGCGTAGGCGAACTCGAGCACTGCCAGGAACAGCTCCTCCTTGTTGCCGAAGTAGTGGTAGATCATGCGCTTGTTGGCGCCGGCCCGCTTGGCGATCTCGTCGACCCGTGCCCCCTGCAGGCCCTTCTGCGAGAATTCGTCGAGCGCCGCCTGCAGGATGTTCGCGCGCGACCGCACCGGATCCCGCCGCACCGGCGGTGCCGTCTGCTTGTCCGCCTTGGTCCTGTTGACAGTCGCCATGTCCGGGACGTATCTTCCAAGTAACTAGTTGGTTACTAGTGATACATGACCGGGACCACGGTGACAAGGCTCGGCGTGTAGGGATACCGGGGAGGATCAAGGAATGACGAAACTAAGACGCACGTTGACCGGCGTGGGCGCGGCTGCGGGCCTGCTGCTCGGCCTGACCGGTGCGGGCCAGGCGACCGAAGTCAGCTTCATTCTCAACTGGGTCGCCGGCGGCGACCATGCGCCGGTCTACTGGGCCAAGGCGCAGGGCTGGTATGCCGACGCCGGCATCGACCTGACCATCGAGCAGGGCAAGGGCTCGACCCTGTCCTCGCAGCGCGTCGGCATCGGCAAGAACCAGCTCGGCATCGCCGATCTCGGCACCGCGCTGGTCAACAAGGGCAAGGGCGCCGACCTGGTGGCGGTGTTCAACATCTACGCCAACTCGCCCTACGGCTTCTACTGGAAGAAGAGCTCCGGCATCGCCGGCGTGAAGGACTTTGCCGGCAAGAAGATCGGCAACCCGCCCTGGGACGCGGCGCGGCAGATGTGGCCGGCGTTTGCCAAGGCGGTGGGCATGGATCCGGCCTCCGTGACCTGGGTCAACGTCCAGCCGAACGCCAAGATTTCCGCGCTGAAGTCGGGCAGCATCGACGTCACCACGTCGTTCTACAACATCCACTTCATCTTCCAGCGGGTGTTCGCAGACGACATGGGCTTCGTCTCGGGCAAGGCGATCGGCGTCAATCCCTACGGCAACTCGGTGATCGCCAACGGCGACTTCCTCAAGAACAACCCGGAGGTGGTCGGCGGCTTCGTCAAGGTGACGCAGAAGGCCTACGCCGCCTGCGCCAAGGCGCCCGAGCCCTGCATCGATGCGCTGATCGCGGCCAACAGCGGCCTGAAGAAAGCCGACAGCATGGCCAACTGGGCGCTGGTGGCGGAACTGATGGACGCCGACAGCTCGCGCCGGCTCGGCCTCGGCTACTTCGACCCTGAGCGCATGGCCGCCGACTACAAGCTGATCGAGGCCTACTTCAAGCTGGAGAAGCCGTTCGACATCACCAGCGCCTACGACAACCGCTTCATCGACCAGAGCATCAAGTTCGGCATGTAGTCGGGCACGAGGCACAACTTCAACGCAGGCGAGAGGGCGGGTCCGGGACCCGCCCTTTCCGCGCTGTCACGGGCCCATGGCGTCGGCCCGGTCAGGCGCGCGCAGCGGCGGCTCGCTTTCGCGTGCGGCCAGGACGGCGGCATGCAGCGCCGCCGCGTCGAGGGTGAGGCTGCCGGCAAGCACGCTCTGGCAGATCCGGGCGATATCCCCGTCGGCCGCATGCAGGATGGCGTCGCGGATCCGCCGTCCGGCCAGGTCGGCGATCATCTGGCGCACATGGCGGCGGCGGCGCTGGGTTCGGGCGTCGGCCGTGATGGTTTCACCTGCCGCCTCGATTGCATCCAGCAGTGCCGGCACGCCGTCGCCTGTCATCGCCACCGTCAGCAGCAGCGGCGGACGCGGACGGTGCGGCGGCCACAGCGCCAGTCCGGCACGCAGCTGTTGCGCCGCGTCTTCCGAACCGTCGCGGTCCGCCTTGTTGACCACGAGGATGTCGGCAATCTCAAGCACACCGGACTTCAGGGCCTGGATCTCGTCGCCCAGCCCCGGCGCCGTCACGACCAGCTTGAGGTCGGCAATGCCCGCGACGGCGGTCTCGGACTGGCCGGTACCGACGGTTTCGATCAGCACGACGTCGAAACCGGCGGCGTCCAGCAGGTCGGCGGCCGCGGCCGTGGCCACCGACAGGCCGCCGGGGTGGCCGCGCGCGGCCAGACTGCGCACGAATACCTGCACATCCTCGTCGTGCCCGTGCATGCGGATCCGGTCGCCGAGAATGGCGCCACGGCCGGCCACGTTCGAGGGGTCGACCGCGATCACGCCGACGCTGCGACCGCGCTGGCGCAACGCGCCGGCCAGCGCCCCCGCAAGCGTCGACTTCCCCGCCCCCGGGGGCCCCGTGATGCCAACCACCAGAGCCCGGCCGAGGTGCCCGGCCACGCCGCGCAGCAGCGTGCCGGCGCCGGCCTGGCCGTTCTCGACGATCGTGATGGCCCGGCTCACGGCCAGCCGCTCGCCGTCGAGCAGCAGCGCCAGCAAGCCGTCGGGGCTGCGGGTCATGCCACGATCAGCGGCTCGCCGAAGCCGACCTCGCGGCGCGTGCGCGCGCAGATCTCGCCGTGTGTGGCCCCGGCCACGGCCGCTTCGACGACGGCGGCATAGGCATTGGCGGTTTCGTCCTGCAACGCGGCCGCCAGGGCATCGAGGGCACGCGCAACCGGCCCTTGATCGCGCTCCGCCCGGAACGTCGCCAGTTGCGCCAGGTAGCGCTCGACCGCCGCCGGCGACAGCCGTAGCGGCGCCGGCGCCCGCTCTGTCTCTTCCTCCGCCTCCGTCTGATAGGCGTTGACGCCGACGACGGTCTGCTCGCCGCTGTCCACCTGGTTCTGGAAGCGCAGGGCGGATTCGCCGATCATCCGTTGCACCAGGCCGCTCTCCACCGCGCGGTACATGCCGCCGGCGGCATCGACGGTGTCCATCACCTGCCGGATGCGCGCCTCCATCTCGTTTGTCAGGCTTTCCACATAGTAGGAACCGCCCAGCGGGTCGATCACCTGGTCGAGGTGAGCCTCTTCGCGCAGCACGTTCTGGGTGTTGATGGCGATCCGGGCCGGCCCGGCGCCGGGCGAGGTGAGCGCCTCGTCGTAGGCATCGGTGTGCAGCGACTGCAGGCCGCCGAACAACCCGGCCATCGCCTGCACGGCGACGCGGGAGATGTTGTTGAGCGGCTGCTGCCGCGTCAGGTCGGCGCCCGAGGTCTGTGCATGAAAGCGCAGGCGCCAGGCGCGCGGGTCCCTGGCGCCCAGGCGCTCGCGCGCAAGCCGGGCCCACATCCGGCGCCCGGCACGGAATTTGGCAATCTCCTCGAAGAAGCTGATCGAGACATCGAAGAAGAAGCTGAACCGCGGCAGGAAGTCGTCCGGGTCGAGGCCGCGGGCCAGCAGATCCTCGGCGATCTGCACGGCCGAGGACAGAGTAAAGCCCATCGCTTCGGCCGGGCTCGCCCCGGCCTGCTGCATGTGCTGGCCGATCACCGACACCGGGTTCCACTTCGGCGCATATGCCAGCATGAACTCCACGTGGTCCAGCAGCAGGCGCCGCGCCCCGGGCAACGACAGGCGGAAGAACATGTGCAGGGCGGCATAGTGCGACAGGTAGTCGCTCTGATTGGTGGTGCCGCTCAGCTGCGACCAGGGAATGCCGCGGCACTGGGCCAGGGCCAGCAACATGGCCGACAGCGTGAACGGCGCGGTGTCGCCCAGGCTGAGCGACTGCTGCTCGAACGGCAGGCCGTCGAGGCAGCGCGCCATGTCGTCGACGGTGTTGATCACCGTGCCGCAGGTGCCCAGCAGTTCCGGCTCAACGGCATCCGCGTCGAAGCCGCGCATATGCGAGTTGCAGGGCGCCAGGTACAGGCCGGTGACGCCGGACCGCCAGAGCGCGTGCATGCGCCGGTTGTAGTCTTCGGGCAGGCCGAGGCCGACCACCAGGCGCTGGCTCCACGGCCGGCCGCGGTACATGCTAGCATGGATGCCGCGGGTCAGCGGGTACTGGCCGGGATAGCCGGGTTCCGACGGCGGGCCCTCCTCTGCCGGGTCAAGCGGGCCATAGAGCGGCTTGACGACGATGCCGGAACGGTTGACCGCCCGGTCCGGGCCCGCGACCTGGGCCGCATAGTCATCGCGCCAACGTTGTTCGGCGCTGCCGGTGGCAGGCGGCGACGGCGCCTGCGGATCATCGGTGGCTGTCGACATGTTCACGCCTCCCGCTCAGAACGCGCGCGCCCGCTGCGCCTGCCGCGCCAGCGACGCGATCGCGCTGCAGATGTCCTCGCGGCTGGCCCCGGGATGAAAGATCTGCCGGACCCCGTCGCGCAGCAACGCGTCTGCCTCGTCGTCCGGCACGATGCCGCCGACGACCACCGGCACCTCGCCCGCGCCGGCCTGTTTCAGCGCCTGCAGCAGTTTGGGGACGAGCAGGTGGTCGGTGGCCAGGCTGGAGATGCCGATCACGTCGACATCCTCTTCGATGGCCATGTTGGTCACGGCGGTGACGCTCTGCCACGGACCGGTGTAGATCACTTCGAAGCCGGCATCACGCAGGTAGGCGGCGACCAGGCGACTGCCACGGTCGTGCCCGTCGAGGCCAAGCTTGGTCACCAGGACGCGGCCGACGGGCGGCCCGCCCGCGGTTTCGCCGGCCGGGAGGTCGGCCTGCCGGCGGTCCTCTGGGATGTGCGGGTCGCTCATCGTCATCTCTCCGGGTCCAACGGCTCACGGAACAGCGCGACGATCTGCGCGGCGATCTTCTCGGGTGCATCGCCGCCCGGGCGGTACCAGGTCGGCACCGCGTTCAGCGCCCCCAGCAGAGCCAGCCTCAGGTAGCCGCGGTTCGTCTTCGGCGCCAGCGGCAGCGCCGCCATCAAGCGCGCGAACTGCGCCTCGTAGCGGTCACGGTGGACGATCAGCCGGCGCCCGAACTCGTCACCCTCCTTCGGCAGCACGCCGGCAACCACGGCTGCGTAGTCGCCCGGATCCAGCAGGGTCGAAAGGTGCGCTGCCGCTGCGGCCTCCAGCCGTCGCCACGGGGCCCGACGGCCGGCGACCGCCTGTTCCACCGCCGTGCTGATCCGCTGCACGCCTTCCGCATAGACGGCTTCGAGGAGGTCTTCCTTGGAGCAGAAGAAGTAGTAGACCGCGCTGGGCCGCATGCCGGCGGCAGCGGCGATGTCACGCACGGAGGCGCCATCGAAGCCAGACTGCCGGAACACGGCGGCCGCGGCGTCGAGCAGCCGATGGCGGCGGTTCTCCCGCCGCCGCGGTCGCCCCGGGGCCTGATGGCCGGTCATCGTGCCCACAGCCTGCTGCATGGTCCGTCGTCGCCTTTTTACTGAACGATCGTTCGTTAAGTTTAGCATGTTGGCAGGGGCCTGCAAATTCCCCGACCCCCCGGTGCCCGACGGACGCGCCATGGCCCGGCGCGCAAGTTGACGCGCGCAGGACGCTCGGGCGTTTTCCTTACCCGTGCCGGTGCCCTACTTTGTCGACGGACCGAATGGACGCGAGGAACATCACGGCATGAGCGCAAGCGCGCGGGGCATTCTCATCACCGTCATTGCCGTGCTGGCGGTGGCGGGCATCACCGTCTGGCTGCTGCCATCGCAGGTCGACAGTGTCCTGGAGGGCATGGAAGCAGACGACGTCGCGCCGGTGGCGCAATCGAATGCGATACCGGCTGTCGACGCGGCGCCGTTCCCGAGCGACGACCTGCCCTGCCGCACCACCGCCTACGCGCCGGTGTTGTCGTCGGTCTACATCGGCGGAGACCAGGCCCATACCGGCCTGGCCGGCACCATCAGCATCCGCAACATCTCGGAAGCAGAGGGCTTTGCCCTGACTCGCGCCGATTACTTCGACAGTGCCGGCAGGCTGCTGACGCAGTTCCTGCAGGACCCGGTCAAGGTGGGCCCGCTGCAGACGGTCGAGTTCTACGTCGACGTGGTCGAGCGCGAGGGCGGCAGCGGGGCGAATTTCGTTATCGGCTGGGCCAGCGAGCAACACGTACCGGCGCCGCTGATCGAGACGGTGATGATCGGCGCCGTGGGCGCCCGCGGCATCTCGGTGGTCAGCCGGGCGGTGCAGATGCAGCGCAGTTGCCGCTGAGCGAAGCGCCCGCGCTGGTCAGTCAGCCCAGCTCCGGTCCCGCCAGCAGTACCACCCGGGCCGGATCGTCGAGGGGTGCACTGCGGTCCAGCAGCATGCGCACGTAGCCGCGCTGGCGGCGGAACCCGCGTTCCTGCAGCCAGCCGGCGAGCCAGCCGTGGCCGTCGACGCCGTCGAGGAACACCGCCCCCTCGACCCGGGACAGGGCCGCCGCCAGCAGGGCCTCGGCCGTCCCGCGGTCGGCGGCGACCAGCGGGCCAAGCTGGGTCGCCTGGCGGCCGTCGCGGGCCAGCACATAGCCGCGCAGCTCGGGGCCGGCGCCGGCGACGTGGGCGAGCGTGCCCGACCGCGCCGCGAGATGGCGCAACAGCGGTGCCCGATCGGCACCGAAGGCGGCCCCATCCCAGTCAGCAACCGCGTCGATCTCGCCCGTCTGCAGCGGTCGCGCGCCGGTCGCCGGTGCCGATACGTCCACGGCGTCAGCCTGCCAGCGGCTGATCGGGTAGACGTCACGAAACCCGAATGGCAGGTAGACCGGGCGGCCCTGCTCGGTGGCGTCGAGGCCGGCAACGAGACCGAGCTCGCCGCAGCGGGCGATACAGCGCCGCATGACCTCGGAGGCAATGCCGCGCCGCTGCCATGCCGTCGTCACCAGGATCATGGCGATCCAGCCGAAGCGCCGGCCGTCCCAACCGCCATAGGGCAGCAGCATGCCGGTGGCGATCAGCCGCCCGTCCGGCGCCTCGACGGCCAGGCCCTCGCCGGCCTCGAGCATGTAGCGCCAGTCGGCCGCGACCTGGTTCCAGCCGGCCTCGGCGTCGAGGGCGCAGGCATCGTCGATGTCGGCGACCGCCAGCGGCCGGAACGCCAGGCCGTCAGTAGTGGCCATCGCGCACTTCGAAGTGGGTCGGCTTGCCGTGGCTGCCCTGGCCGCGCTGCAGCCAGTCGGCGGTCCAGTCGATCATCCGGTTGAGCGGCACCAGGGGATAGCCGAAGCGGGCGGCGGCCTCGCCGGCGTTGGAGATCAGCGCGTCGCCGGCCTCCGCGCCGGTGACCGTCACCGCCACACCGAAGCGTTCGGCGAACGCCTCGGCCAGGCCGCGCACGGAGACCGTCTCGGGTCCCGACAGGTTCAACGGCGCCGGCGGCGAGGTGCAGTGGCGCAGGCTGCGCAGCGCCTGGGCGTTGGCGTCGCCCTGCCAGATCACGTTGACGTGGCCCATGGTGACGTCGACCGGCTGGCCGGCCAGGACCTTGGCAGCGATGTCGTGCAGCACGCCGTAGCGCATGTCGATGGCGTAGTTCAGCCGCAGGATGATCCCCGGCGTGCCGTGCACCCCGGAGAAGTACTGGAACATGCGCTCGCGGCCGAGGCAGGAGTTGCCGTATTCGCCGGAGGTCGAGTCGGGCGGCGTGCGCTCCGTTGCCCCCATGCTGGCGAGCGGCACGAAGGGATAGACGTTGCCGGTGGAGAAGGCGGCGATGCGGCTGTCGCAGAACGCCTCGGCGACGATCGCCGGGACATGCACGTTCATCGCCCAGGTCAGCTCTTCCGCCCCGGTCGAGCCGAACTTGCGCCCGGCCATGAAGACAACGTTGTCGACCTTCGGCAGCGCCGCCACGGCGGCGCGGTCGAGCAGGTCGCAGGCGATGGTCTCGATACCGGCCGCCTCCAGCCCCTCGCGCAGCCCCGGCTCGGAAAACCGGGCAACACCGACGACGCGCTTGTCCGGTGCCGCGCGCTTGGCCAGCCGCGCCAGGGTCGGTCCCATCTTGCCACCGACGCCGAGGACGATCAGGTCGCCGTCGATGGCGGCGAGGTCGTCGACCAGCGCCTGGCTCGGCCGCGACAGGAAGTCTTCGAGGGCGGCGGCATCGGTGAAGCTGTCCGGCAAGGCGCCGGGGTCCAGGATCTCACTCATGCCGGTCATGCTAGCCCGCGCAACGACGGCGGTCACCAGATGCCCGGTATCAACCGGTAGCGGACCCGGGCCTGATAGGCGACGTAGCCGTCGAGGGCGGTGCGCAGATGGCGCTCCTCGAAGGTGCAGCGCACGGCGAGCTGCAGCGTCATCAGCAGGCCGATGGCGGCGCCGGCCCAGGATCCCAGCAGCAGGGCGGCGCCGACAAAGAACACCCCCATGGCGACGTACATCGGATGGCGCACGACCGCATAGGGACCGCTGTCGACCACCCGGTGGCCGCGCTCGACCTGCAGCCGGACTTCCGGCACCAGGAAGCTGTTGACGGCGAAGGTCGCAAACAGCAGGACCAGGCTGGCAAGCAGCAGCAGGCCCCCGCCCGCCTGCAGCCACAGCGGGACCTCGGACCAGCCGAAGCGGTAATCGAAGCCCATGAGCGGCAGCCAGGCCAGCGCCGGCGGGATGAAGGCGGCGAAGAACAGCTTGTCGGACAGCGGCTGGTCGCGGTGAAACCGCAGGCCGGCGCGGGCCTGCAGCAGTGCCGGATCGTGCCGGCGCAGGTAGCGGTAGACGACGAAACTGAACACCGCCAGCAGGCCGAGAAAGAGCCACGCCTGCGGCCAAGCGAGCGTGCCCGCCGGCCAGAACAGGCCTACGGGGTAGAACAGCGAGCCCAGCACCAGCCGGAGCCGCTGTCTTGGCGTCAATGTCGCGTCCGGTTTTTCCGCCACCTGGGCCTCCTCCCAGCGCCCGCATGGTAGCGGGTGGCGGACGCCCGGAACATCGATTGGCGCAACGCGACGCTCTTGCCCGGTACCGTTTCGACGTCCAACAGCGTCTCAAACCGAACCGTAGCGCCATGCGTACGAGAACAAGCTCATGGCAGCCGCAAACAAGCAACGCTCTTGATGAAGCGCCATATCCGCGAAGCGGCAAATTCGCGCTCAATCCTGTCGGCGCCGGCCGCGAATGCGCCAGTGATTTGTGCCGGGGACATCGATGCAGGAAATCCAGGGTAACGCCAAGACCATCCGTCAGCTTCTCAGCGGCGCCAAGTACACCATTGACTATTACCAGCGGGACTACGAGTGGACGACCAAGCAGGTGCAGGAGCTGCTGGACGACCTGACGCTGAAGTTCCTGGAAGACTACGCCGAAGGACATTCCCGCGGCGAGGTCGATGGTTATGGCCACTACTTCCTCGGCTCTATCATCATCAGCGACAAGCAGGGGCAGAAGTTCATCGTCGACGGCCAGCAGCGTCTGACCACGCTGACGCTGTTGCTGATCTTCCTGCACAACACGCTGGCCGAGGAGGAGGAGCGGAACGACCTGACCGAGCTGGTGTTCTCGACGCGGTTTGGCCGGAAGTCCTTCAACATCGACGTCGAGGAGCGGGTGGAGTGTATGGAAGCGCTGTTCAACCAGCAGACCTTCGACGAGACCGACGCGCCGGACTCCGTGCAGAACATCGTCGGCCGCTACCAGGACATCGAGGACCTGTTCCCCGATGAGCTCAAAGCAAGCGCGCTGCCCTACTCCAAGGACTGGTTGATCGAGCACGTTCACCTGGTGGAGATCACTGCGTACGCGGACGAGGACGCCTATACGATCTTCGAGACCATGAACGACCGCGGCCTGTCGCTGTCGCCGAGCGACATGCTGAAGGGCTACCTGCTCGCCAACGTCAAGGACCAGGACCGGCGCAACGCCGTCGCGACATCCTGGCGACAGCAGATGTCGGCGCTGCAGGAGCGGGGCAAGGAAGAATGCGCCGACGCAGTGAAGGCCTGGCTGCGCAGCCAGCACGCCAGGAACATCCGAGAGCGGCGGAAGGGTGCCAAGGCGGAGGACTTCGACCGCATCGGCACCGAGTTTCACCGCTGGGTGCGAGAGAACAAGGAACTGCTGCA
>Ga0056121_1000381_pt1 | contig 10941 bp, 9 predicted proteins | sample WorMetHEROISLAND_FD_83872 | JGI IMG/M metagenome (GOLD analysis project Ga0056121, IMG submission 83872) | Marine gutless worms symbiont microbial communities from Max Planck institute for Marine Microbiology, Germany - Olavius sp. 1 HERON ISLAND ...
CCGTTCAGCCCCCACCCCGTCATTCCGGCTGGGACGCCGGAATCCAGGTGCCATGGATGGCGAAAGCAGTGGGGGGCTGAACGATTGCGCGTTGTTTTGGCTAGCTATGTATATAGATCCCCATACTTTCTACTGGCACGACTATGAGGCCTGGGGCTCCGATCCGCGGCGGGACCGTCCGGCCCAGTTCGCGGGCCTGCGTACCGACGAGGCATTGAATCCGGTCAGTGAGCCCCTGGTCCTCTTTTGCCGTCCGGCGCTCGACCGGCTTCCCGATCCCGATGCCTGTCTGATCACCGGCATCACACCCCAGCGGGCGGAGTGCGAAGGCCTGATCGAGGCCGAGTTCGCGGACGCCATCCAGCGTGAGCTGGCGCAACCCGGTACCTGTGGGGTGGGCTATAACAGCATCCGTTTCGACGATGAGGTTACCCGCAACCTTCTGTACCGCAATTTCTTTGATCCCTATGCCCGCGAGTGGCAGAACGGCAACTCGCGCTGGGACCTGATCGATGCCCTCCGTCTCGCACATGCCCTGCGTCCGGAGGGCATCGAATGGCCCCAGCGAGAGGATGGAACCGCATCCTTCGCGCTCGAACACCTGACCGCCGCCAACGGCATCGAGCATACAGATGCCCATGATGCCCTGGCGGACGTGCATGCCACTATCGAGTTGGCGCGGATGCTCAAGGCACGTCAACCGCGTCTGTTCGACTACACCCTGTCGCTGCGTTCCAAACACCAGGCAGCGGAGCTGCTGGACCGAGGCGGTCCCTTGCTCCATGCCTCCGCCCGCTATCCGGCAGAGTTGGGCTGTATCGCTCCCGTGCTGCCGGTAGCGCGGCACCCGGTCAATCGGAACGGCATCGTCTGCTTCGATCTGCGCCAATCCCCGGACCCGCTGCTGAAGCTGAACCCCGAGGAGGTTCATCGCCGCCTGTTCAGCCGCGCCGAAGATCTGCCCGAGGGCGTGGTGCGGATTCCCCTGAAGACAGTCTACATCAACCGCTGCCCCATCCTGGCCCCCATGAACATCCTGACGGCGGAGGCCGCCGAACGCTGGCAGATCGACACCGCAACTGTCAAACGTCATGCGCAGAATCTACAGGTTGCACCCGGACTGGCGGACAAGATACAGCAGGTCCACAGGATGGCGACCTTCGAGCCGGAAACCGATCCGGATCTGATGCTCTACTCCGGTGGTTTTTTCCCCGACGCCGACCGGCGGGAGATGGCGCACCTGCGTGGGCTCAGACCCGAGGAGCTGGCAACAGAGCGGTTTGCGTTCGAGGACCCACGCCTGCCCGAGATGCTATTACGCTACCGCGCCCGCAACTGGCCGCATACCCTCACGCCCAAGGAGCGGGAGGTCTGGGACACCTACCGGGCGCAACGCCTGACCGGTCCCGGTTCCGGTGGCAGTGTCATCCTGGATGCGTACCGGAAACGCCTCACCGAGCTCCGTGCGGAATCGACCACAGATCCGCAGCGGCTCGATCTGCTGGACGCGCTCGAGCAATGGGCAGGGCGGGTGGTGGATATATCTGTCGCGGGTAGTGGTTAGATTTTAAGTGGCATGGTTGTACGGTGGAGTAATTCAAACCCCTACTGTTTTTGCTATCCCTGGCACCTGGATTTGGGCAATCCCCGCCGGAACGACGCGGTAGGGGCTGGCAGGTTTCACCACTTAGAATTTAGCCACTACCCGGCGGCGAACTGGAGCTGGTGGACAGCATCTGTTGGCGGCATACCTGCTTCCGTATTCGCCTGCCGGTGGTCCTGAACACAATGGCGAGGAGGAAGACTCGATGAAGCCGAATGAGGACCGACCCAGCCTGCTGGTGATCGACGACAATGACGATTTCCTGGAATTGATTGAACAGATCCTCGCCGACGACTTTGCCGTCACGGCCCTGCGTTCAGATCTGGATTCGGGGCAATCAACCACTATGGACTGAAAGTCCATAGTCTGGAGGACTAAAGTCCTCATCCGTGGACAAACCACGGACTGAACGTGAAGGGACTTAACGTCCATAGTTTCAACGATGATGCGCTTCGCGCACTAAAGTTATTGAAGCAATGAAGGCTACCGTAAGGGACGCCCGTCCCGATTATGTGCTGCTGGATGTAAACCTGCACCGGACAACGGCAAGCCGAGCATCCTCCGGGAGCTGACACTTAGAAGCTGTCTGGCTAAACGTGTATCGGCTGCAACTGTCCCAAACTGGTCCCTGTTTCCGCTCTTTCTTGTTAAATAGGTCGGCTATTCGCCTCGAAAGCGCGAAAAAATGCCCCAGTTTGGATCATTTTCGCTACGATCCATTTTAACCAGACAGCTTCTTACTTCTTTGCTCTTTGGTCTCTCGCTACGAACGTGTAGACTGGACCGGCTCTGAATTACCCGGTAACAGAGGGGAAAGGTGAAACTCATGACACGACGAGGATTCTTCATGTTTCTAGGAATAGTGTTGTTCGCAGGCCGTTATCGATCAGGTGAGGCAACCCAGGTTACGCAGGCAACGTCAGCACGGGTCAGGGTAGTCATGTCGGAAACCAACGGACGTCGCATGTGGATACTTGGGGCTGATGACTGATGATAGTTGGGGATCCAGAGCTGATTGCAGGCAGGAGATTTCCCGTCGCAATCATGGGAAGCGGTCTGGCCGGTCTGTCCATCGCCCTCGAAGTTGGACCGTCACGGTATCGACTCCCTCCTGTTGGAGGCGGGGGGGATAAAGTTCGATGCTCAATCTCAAAAAGAATATCGCGGCAGGGTCGTAGGCAACCCGCTTTATGATCTATCGCATGCGCGGCTCCGCCAGTTTGGGGGAACCTCGGGTCAATGGAATGGGTGGTGCAGACCGTTGGACACACACGATCTATCGTCTTGGCCTATCTCCGCCGGAGCGCTCGAGCCATATCTCGATCCAGCCTGTGCGTTACTGGAGATCGTCCCGAATTTTCGCGACCTTTGGCTCAACGATAGCTTGAGGCAGATTCAATATCGTTTCAGCAACCCCCCGGTCAGGTTCGGAAAGAAGTTTCTGGGCAAAGTCTCCGCTTCGAAGCACATTTATTGCTTCAATAACTTTAGTGCGCGAAGCGCATCATAGTTGAAACTATGGACTTTAAGTCCCTTCACGTTCAGTCCGTGGCTTGTCCACGAATGAGGACTTTAGTCCTCCAGACTATGGACTTTCAGTCCATAGTGGTTGATGGTGCTTCATTCACCCGTCGTAGAGCTAGCCGGTTCCGCCCGGAGGATCGGGTCCGTCAGGTGTGCAGGAAGAAAACCATGGACAGCACAGGCAGAGGACTATGTGCTCTGTTGCGGTGGTATAGAGAACGCCAGGCTCCTGTTATGGTCCAAAGTACGCAACAACAATGGTCTGTTTGGTAACTTACCGTTGGGGCGGTACTGGATGGAGCACCTGCACTTCGGGGTTGGCAATGCATTACTTTGGGATCTATATACATAGCTAGCCAAAACAACGCGCAATCGTTCAACCCCCCACTGCTTTCGCCATCCATGGCACCTGGATTCCGGCGTCCCAGCCGGAATGACGGGGTGGGGGCTGAACGGTTACAACCCCGCGGCTAGCTATGTATATAGGTCCCATTACTTTCGGTGGATCGATTTCTAGCCGCAATCCGAACGGACCTTTCCTTCCGCGACTACTTTTTCTTCAGTCCGACCGCAGCCCTGATGTCACGAGCAGACATTGGGAATGCAAGTATACACGTCATTATTCGGAAAAGCTCGAAAAGTGATTCGATTAACGTCAAGCAGCTCGCTGAAAGTCTTCTTTGTGTGGCGCCGACGGTCGGCACAAGGATAGCCCACTGGATGAACAAAAGGCTGGTGTGTGTGAGCCCAATCCGCATGGTGTGGGAGCGGGTGCCCGTGAGTGAGAATCGAATAGCACTCGATGCTGTCCGGGACTCTTTCGGAATACCCCGTCCGTTAGTCTATTGGACAAAATCCGATCAGGACCGTAGGACGCCACGAATATGTACCGAGACCTTCGGAGAGTACCTCATCACCCAGGATATCGGTCGAGTGGCCGGACGACCATTCCTCTACGAGGACATTCCCTTTCCCACGAATGATCAAATCGGGTGGGGGCACCACATGGGCGGAACCCGGATGGGAAGCGATCCTACCGACTCGGTCGTGAATAGCGATTGTAAGGTCCATGGAATCGAGAATCTGTATATTGGAGGCAGCTCGGTCTTTCGGACCGGTGGACATGCCAATCCAACCCTGACAATCGTCCAGCTCGCCTTGAGGCTTGCTGATCTTCTCCATGCCAGAAAATCGAATAGTGCTTAATAGTCAAGGACTCGGATTCGGGTTGAAGGCGTGAATAATCTCAATCTTTTTGAGCACTTCCTCTGACAGCATAAGCCCCTCGCTGCCGAGGTCGGCCTCCAGCTGCTCCATCGTCGTGGCGCCGATGATGGTGGAGGTCACGAAAGGCCGGCTGGTCACCCAGGCCAAGGCCATTTGGGCCGGATCCAGGCCGTGCCTGTGGGCCAAGGCCACATATGCCGCGATGGCTTGGGCTGCCCGCGGTTTGGAGTAACGATCGAAGCGCGGAAACAAGGTCAGGCGGGCATCGACCGGGCGGGCACCATTGAGATATTTCCCCGACAGCGCGCCGAAGGCCATGGGCGAGTAGGCCAGCAGCCCACACTGCTCGCGGACCGCGATCTCGGCGAGGCCGATCTCGAAGGTGCGGTTGAGCAGGTTGTAAGGGTTCTGAATGCTCACCGGCCGCGGCAGCCCAAGCTCTGCGGCGAGTTGCAGCATGCGCATGGTCCCCCAGGGTGTCTCGTTGGAGAGGCCAACATAGCGGATTTTGCCTGCGGCTACCAGGTCACCGAGCACTGCGAGGGTCTCCCTAAGGGGAACGCTGGGATCCGCCGCAAGATGCCGATAGCCGAGCTGGCCGAAATAGTTGGTCTTGCGGTCCGGCCAGTGGAGCTGATAGAGGTCGATAGAGTCGGTGCGCAAGCGCCGCAGACTCGCTTCGATGGCTGTCTCGATGTTAGGCCGATCCAGACGCGCTTTACCGCCACGGAGATAGGGCAGCCAATCGCCCGGACCTGCCACCTTGGTAGCCAGGACGATACGGTCGCGGCATCCGCGTGCGGCGAGCCAGTTGCCGATGTACTGCTCGGTGCGACCCTGGGTCTCGGACCGTGGCGGGACCGGGTATATCTCGGCGGTGTCGAGAAAATTGATCCCGGCCGCCAGTGCTCGATCGAGCTGGGCATGGGCCTGGCGTTCGGTATTCTGCTTGCCGAAGGTCATGGTACCCAGGCATAGGGCACTGACTTTCAGACCGGTGCGACCAAGTTCTCTTCCTTGCATGGTACTCTCCTTTAATTCCGTCGAGTATCTATCAAGCGTGACCAGGCCTCATGATCGGCATTCGCCGATGGATCGGCCGAAAATATCTTAAGTTAACCACGAATTACCGGAATTTGCGACATTCGCATCCCGAATCCATAAAAGAGCCGACAATCTTTGCGCCTATGGGGTCCACAATCCCGATCCGCCAAGACCATGTTCTTGGCAGGATCCATAGATGCTCGTCCTAAGACCCATGGCCGCGCCCATGGTCTCTCATCCCCACTGGGTTTACCCTTTACGGCACGAGCAATTCTTCACAGGTGATCAGGGGGTCGGCACATGGCATGGTGGGGCAAGCTGATCGGGGGCGCCTTCGGGTTCATGCTCGGTGGGCCCTTAGGGGCCCTCCTCGGGGGTGTGCTCGGCCACGGTCTCGACCACGGTGTGGTGGGTCTGCTGAAAGACTCCGATGAGCTGGATCCGGAGACCCGCGAAAGAGTCCAGACTGCCTTCTTCACCGCTACCTTTTCGGTCATGGGATACCTGGCCAAGACGGATGGTCGGGTCACCGAGCGGGAGATCGCCCTGGCCGAATCGGTGATCGCCCGGATGGAGCTGTCGCCGGACATGCGCCGCGCGGCCATCCGACTCTTTACCGAGGGGAAGACGGAGGGATTCCCCCTCGGCGACGTGCTGGCACAATTCCGGCGCGAATGTCACCGCCTCCGCTCCCTGCTGCGGATGTTCATCGAGATCCAGATCCAGGCCGCCTACGCAGATGGGCGGCCTGGACCGGAGGAGGAGCGGCTGCTCCTGTACATCTGCGACTACCTGGGAATCCCGGAGCATGAGTTCCGACACCTGGAGCAGCTGGTACGCCTGCAGCAGACATTCTCGGCAGGCACCCGACGAGACCGCAGGCATGTTCCACGGCGTCCCGTCGCCGAGGAGCCGACCCCGGACCAGGCCTATGCGGTCCTCGGGGTCACGTCTAGGGCCACGGACACGGAGGTCAAACGCGCCTACCGGCGCCTGCTCAGCCAGCACCACCCGGACAAGCTCGTTTCCAAAGGACTCCCAGAGGAGATGATGAAGCTTGCCGCCGAGAAGACGCATGAGATTCGGCAGGCCTACGAGGCTATAACCCGGGCCAGGGCGAATTGAGCCAGGCGTGAAAACGGGGGCGGTTTGGGGTAAATTAGAAAATCTTGATTTTCCGGTACCAGACCCGTGACCGTCACGGGAGCGACCGGCACTCACGGGGAGAGACATCCATGGCAGAAGATTTTATTGCACCTTCCATCCTGTCGGCGGACATGGCAAAGCTCGGCGAAGAGGTGGACAACGTCCTGGCCGCCGGCGCCGATATTATCCACTTCGATGTGATGGATAATCACTATGTGCCGAACCTGACCATCGGTCCCCTAGTCTGCGATGCATTGCGCAAGCATGGGGTCACGGCCCCCCTTGACGTCCACCTCATGGTCAAGCCGGTGGACCGCATCGTCCCGGATTTCGCCAAGGCGGGTGCCGCCTATATCACCTTTCACCCGGAGGCCAGCGAGCACATCGACCGTACCCTCCAGCTCATCCGCAGCGAGGGCTGCAAGTCGGGTCTGGTATTCAATCCCGCCACGCCGCTGAGCTATCTCGACCATGTTATGGACAAGGTGGACATGGTGCTCCTGATGTCCGTCAATCCGGGCTTCGGCGGGCAGAGCTTCATCCCCTCCGCCATGGACAAGCTGCGCCAGGCGCGCAAGATGATCGACGCGTCGGGATTGGACATCCGCCTGGAGATCGACGGCGGGGTCAAGGTCGACAATATCGCCGAGGTCAAGGCGGCCGGCTGCGATACCTTTGTCTCCGGCTCGGGCATCTTCCACCAGGGCAAGGACAGCGATCCCAACCGTTACGACAGCATCATCCGCCAGATGCGCGAAGAGATGGCCAAGGTCAAGCGGTGAGCTGAGTGGGTTCAGACCGTTTCTGAGAAGCTGTCCGGTTAAAAGCAATCCTGAATGATTTGGCGCGGTTTGAGAGACCGGACGTGTTGCGAGTGCAGTCCTGAATGATTTGGCGTTGTCCGAAGGATTCGACATGTTGCGTTCGACGCCCAAAGGCTCGCTGATCGTCTGTTCGGTCAGTGCCGGCGTCTTAACGCAACCTACACCCATATGCCCCCCCCGCGCGGCCTGCACGCGCGGACTTTGCATTGAGTGTAGGTTGGGTTAGGCGCGCGGTCCGATCCCGAAGTACCGCGAGAGGGCCGAACGTGCCGTAACCCAACACGTCAGACTTGTCCCGACACAGGAGGGATCTTTTCCCACAACCAACGCCAAATAATTCAGGACCGCACCCGGACAGGCACGGCGTCGAACGCGGGGTAACGCAACACGATGCTAGAATCCGTTTTAACCAAACAGCTTCCGATTCGTGACCTTGGAACCTGGGAACGAGAGAGCTTGAGGACCCTGAGTATGAATCGACCCGAGATGATCCTTATCGACGTAGACGGCACCCTGGTGGATAGCGTGCCGGATCTGGCCTTCTGTGTCGATGCCATGATGGAGCGGCTCGGCCGTCTCCCCTACGGCGAGGCGGTGGTGCGCAACTGGGTCGGCAACGGGGTCGAACGCCTGGTCCGCCGGTCGCTGATCGGCCAACTGGACGGCGAGCCGGACGCGGCCGATTTCGAGCGGGCCTACCCAATCTTTCTCGCGCTCTACCGCGAGAACACATCCGGGCGTTCACACCTGTATCCGGGGATCCGCGCAGGGCTCGATTATCTCCGAGACGCGGGCTATCCGTTGGGCTGCGTCACCAACAAGGTGGCCCAATTCACCGAACCCCTGCTGCGGGATCTGGGAGTACGCGACTACTTCGACATCGTCATCAGCGGTGATACCCTGCCGCGTAAAAAGCCCGATCCCCTGCCCCTGCTGCACGCAGCAAAGCACTTCGGGGTCGCTCCCGAGACCGCTCTGATGGTCGGAGATTCGGTCAGCGATGTGAAGGCAGCGCGGGCGGCGGGCTTCACCATTGTCTGCATGAGCTATGGTTACAACCACGGCGTCGATATTCGTACCGCCGACCCGGATGCCGTGATCGATTCCCTAATCGAGATCAAGGGTCTGCTGGAGCAGACGCCCTGACAGGAACGAACGTAGACTGCATGTAATCCAACACGCCGACATCTGCGTGCAGTCAGGAAAACTGCTAGACAAGAAGATGTATACGGGAAAGAGAGACATGAATACTATGTTTGATAGAAAAAGGCATTTCCTGAAAGCGGAGTGGTTTGTATAGCATCACTTGCCCAAGCAGGCAGTAGCCGAGTGGTTTTCGATTGCACCACAGATTATGGAACGTTAGATGTTGTTTTTGATTTCGATGATGAAAGCTGAAGTAAAGTGCAATTCGTGGTTCTACGATTTCAATCCGCACAGGTAGCGCCGAGGAGAATCAACCACTATGGACTGAAAGTCCATAGTCTAGAGGACTAACGTCCTCATCCGTGGACAAGCCACGGACTGAACGTGAAGGGACTTAACGTCCATAGTTTTAACGATGATGCGCTTCGCGCACTAAAGTTATTGAAGCAATGAACCTTGGAGAAGTACGTTTCCCGCGCTATCCTTCATCTGGTCACCGTCGGGAGGTCATCAGAACAATGCCCGTTGTATCCAACCCTGACATCATGATGGGGAAGCCTACGATTAAAGACACACGCATCACCGTGGAATCAATCCTGGAACGGCTGGCGGCAGGCGAGTCCGAGGCGCAGATCATGGAGGCAAATCCGCGGTTGAGTACCAACGATATCCGTGATGCGTTGCGCTTTGCGACGCGGGTGATGCACGCCGATGTGTTGTATCCGACCAATGCCGACATGGCCTGATCGCTGCTTCGCCCGGCTCGTATGATCTTGCTCGCCGACGAGAACGTCGATGCGCCCATCGTTGCTGATCTTCGCAAGGCTGGGCATCGAGTTGGTTATGTGTGTGAGTTCGATCCCGGAATAGATGACCACAGCGTACTGGCCCTAGCGAATGCCGACAATGCGCTTCTACTGACCTCAGACAAAGACTTCGGTGAGCTTGTGTTCCGGTGCCGACTGGTTCATGCCGGAGTCATCTTGTATCGACTCGCCGGTCTGTTTCTGGATGGTAAGAGCAGAATTATTGCGGCCGCATTCGCTGCGCACGAAAGCCAAATGCAGGGGGCGTTTTCGTTGATTACGGCCGGTCATGTACGTATCCGGCCGGCGTTCCGGATTGAGTCTGAATAGGCGGTCAGCGCGTAGGTTGGGGTGAGGTCGCCCCGGTAGGGGTGACAAACCCCAACAAAAGAAAAATGACGGATCATACGAATCCTCGCGAATCGGTTCGCGCGTAATCGTTCAACCCCCTCCTCGTCATTCCGGCAGGGAGTGCTGGAATCCAGTGTCATGGACGGCAACACAATGGGGGATTGAACAATTATGATGGTTTAACTTAAGGGCATTGAACTAAGTCCCCAGTCGACCATCCTTTGCCACGCTGCAGGTGGCAGCTAAGGCCAGCGTCAACACCGCACCAACAGGTGACTAGATATGTATGGATTACTCTTGTTATTACATCTATTGGCAGCCGCAATTTGGACAGGTGGGCATCTTATACTCTTGATAGTGGTTTTGCCAAGAGCTTTAAGGGAACGCTCGCCTGAACAATTGCTGCAGTTCGAAGCCGGATACGAAAAAATAGGCCTGCCTGCTCTTGTCATCCAGATAATTACCGGATTGATACTGGCTTACCGAATGCTGCCGGATTTCGGTCAGTGGCTGAACTTCGCCAATCCGATAACCCATGTGCTGGCGATGAAGTTTATTCTGCTGGCACTCACCATCGGATTCGCGGTGGACGCAAAATTTCGGGTTATTCCCCACCTTTCCGACAAAAACCTGGTAGTGATGGCATGGCACATCGTACCTGTCACGATATTTTCCGTGTTATTTGTCGTTGCGGGTGTTTCATTCAGAACAGGGTGGGCATACTGAGTGTTGACAAGGCCGTTAAAGTGGATCGGTTCGCGTGTAACGGTTCAGCCCCCTCCTCGTCATTCCGGCAGGGAGTGCCGGAATGTAGGATGCGGTGAGCATGGTAGGCCGTAGCAGGACTACACCAACCCCGACCGCGAACCGCATCAATGGACTGGAGCATACTCTGGCCGGGCGCAGTCCCGGATGCTTCAGCGTTGCCGGAAGGCTCTAAAACAGTACAGGATTTACAAGATGTTACAGGATTGACAGGGTTTTTTGTTTAAGAGTCGAGTAGTGGTCTCCGGCTCCCACGCTCCAGCGTCGATAAGCAATCAGATAGACTGCACTAATGCCTATCAGTACAGAGGGGCACATTCTGCTGGAGCGTGGGAACGAATGCATAAAACCGGCACAATCCTTTAACCCCTCGAAGAGAGATCAACCACTATGGACTGAAAGTCCATAGTCTGGGGTGCGACTGAAAGTCGTTGTTTCGGCTAAAGCCGACTGAACGCCTCAGACTAAAAGTCAGTCCACGATGACTAAAAGTCAGGTTTCATTC
>Ga0056121_1000382_pt1 | contig 10930 bp, 12 predicted proteins | sample WorMetHEROISLAND_FD_83872 | JGI IMG/M metagenome (GOLD analysis project Ga0056121, IMG submission 83872) | Marine gutless worms symbiont microbial communities from Max Planck institute for Marine Microbiology, Germany - Olavius sp. 1 HERON ISLAND ...
CGGGCAGTGGTGTGGACCTGCGACCTGACGCACGGCTACATCGCCATCAACGCCGACTACCGCTCCTGATGCCGGCTTCGCCCATCGTCCTGGTTGCCGCCATCGCGTTGGTCGACGCCGACGACCGGGTGCTGCTGCAGCAGCGGCCGGAAGGCAAGTCGATGGCGGGCCTGTGGGAGTTCCCCGGCGGCAAGGTCGAGCCGGGCGAGACCCCGGAGGCGTCGCTGCTGCGCGAACTGAAGGAAGAGCTCGACCTCGACATCAGCGAATCCTGCCTGGCGCCGTTCACCTTCGCCTCGCATGCCTACGAGGACTTCCATCTGCTGATGCCGCTCTATGTCTGCCGTCGCTGGGAGGGCCAGGTACGGCCGCTCGAGGGCCAGGCGCTGGCCTGGGTGCGGCCGCTGCGGATGGGCGACTACCCGATGCCGCCGGCCGACAAGCCGCTGGTGGCGATGCTGCGCGATTTGCTTTAGCGCCAGTGGTGCCGGCCGCCCTTCGAGACGGCCGCTTGCGCGGCCTCCTCAGGGTGAGGGGTGTCAGGTCTGGACCCTCATCCTGAAGAGGGCCGAAGGCCCGTCTCGAAGGATGAAGGCCCGGGCCCTTCTGCTTGCAACCGAAGTGACTGCGCTTGTTACTGCGCGTCCCTGAGCGCGCCGAAGTAGGCGAGCACGTCCTCGATCTGCTCGGCCGACAGTTCCAGGGGCGGCATCGGATGCCGCGGCGCCAGCAGGAACGCGCGCAGGTACTCCTCGCTGCGGGCCGGGTCGGCCGCCAGCTTGGGGAAGCTGGGCGCGTTGTCGGTCGCGGCGTTCTGCCCCTCGGCAACGATGTGGCAGTCCTGGCACCAGCGTTCGGCGATCGCCTGGCCGTTGGCGGCGTCGGGGGCCGCGCCCTTGGGCTGGGCCAGGGCCACGCCGGCGACGCAGATTATCGCCATTCCAACCACGAGTTCGCGCACCTTGGCCTCCATTTGCTGTCCGCCGGCGAATCCTTGAGAACACTATCGCGCCCGACGTTAAACGTCGGCAAATTTCGCGACCGGAGCAGCAAGAACCCCGGCGTTCAGCCGCGCCCGGTCTTTTCCCCGGCGCTGCGTTCGCGGCTGTCGAGGGCGTCGGCCAGGCGGTGCTCGGCGCTGCCCGGGCGCAGGGGTTGCTGCTGGCTGGGGTGGGGCACCCAGCCGGTCAGGAACAGCACCTCGAAGGTGGCGGGGATCCGCCCGTCGGCGTCGGCGTGGCGGGCGTGGTAGAGGCGCGCGGCGGTCTCGAACAGGCGCCGCGGGGCGATCCCGCGCGGCCGCGCCGCCAGGGCATTGGTTTCGCCCAGGCCGCGCAGCTCCCGCATCAGCGCGAACGGGTTCTCGTAGCGGAACTCCAGGCGGTCGCTGTCGGCCACGGGCAGGGCAAAGCCGGCGCGCTGCAGCAGGCCGGCGGCATCCTGCAGGCCGATCATCGGCGAGACGCGCGGGCGCACGCCGCCGCTGAGCTCCAGTTCGGCGGCCAGCAGGGCGTCGCGCAGTTCGTGCAGGCTGTCGCCGCCGAGCACGGCGGCCAGGAACAGGCCATCGGGCTTCAGGGCGCGGCGAACCTGCACCAGCGTGCCCGGCAGGTCGTTGACCCAGTGCAGGCTCAGGTTCGAGAGCATCAGGTCGAACCGGTCGGCGGCAAACGGCAGCCGCTCCTCGTCGGCCACCAGGCGCAGGCCGCCGGCCTGGCGCGCCATCGCTTCCGCCAGGTCGCACTGCACCAGGGCGCCGACCTTGTCGCTGCCGGCCAGGGCGGCGGCCAGCTGACCAGCGTGGCAGCCCAGGTCGGCGGCCAGGGGAAAGCGCCGGTTGACGTCCGCCAGCCGGTCGACCAGGCGTGCGGCGACCTCGTGCAGCAGGAAGTCGTGGCCGTCCGACAGGCCGGCGGCACGTCGCCGGTGGGCGCCGACAGCGGCGCGGTCGAACACGGTGGGGGGCTGGTTCATGCGCGCGAGCGGTCCTCCGGCAGGGCCCCGTGTCTAGACCGCGGCACCGCCGCCATCGACCGGCAGGATGACGCCGCTGACCCAGCGCGCCTCGTCGGACGCCAGATAGAGCGCGGCGGCGGCAATGTCTTCCGGTTCGCCGTAGCTGAGCGGGGCGGCAGCGGCGATCGGGTTGGCGGCGACATCGCCGCCGGTCAGCTGGCGCACCCGCTCGGTGGCGACCACGCCCGGGGCAATGGCGTTGACGCGGATGTCGTGCGGCGCCAGCTCCTGCGCCAGTGCCCGGGTCAGGGCGAGGACGCCGCCCTTGGCGGCGGTGTAGGCATCGGCGCCCTGGGTCGCCTTCAGCGCCCGGATCGAGGTGGTGTTGACGATCGCCCCGCCGCCGGCCGCGATCAGGTGGGGGATCGCCAGGCGGCAGCCCAGGAAGGTGCCATAGAGGTCGACGTTGATGGTGCGCCAGAACTCCTCGAGCGGGATCTCGGTGACCTTGCCGTCGCGTGCCGTCGCGCCGCCGGCATTGTTGTAGAGCACGTCCAGGCGGCCGAAGGCGTCGACGGCAGCCGTCAAAGCGGCTTCGAGCTGGGCCGGTTCGCACACGTCGGTCTCGGCAAACAGGGCGCGGCCGCCGGCGGCGGTAATGGCCTCCGCGGTGGCCCGACCCGCGTCGGCCGCCCGTTCGGCGACGACCACGCAGGCGCCTTCGCGGGCGAACAGCAGTGCCGCGGCGCGGCCGATCCCGGCCCCGGCGCCGGTGATCAACGCCACCTTGTCCGACAGTCGTGGCATACTCGCCTCCGTGGTGTTGTCGAACAGCGAGACTAGCCGTGGCCGGCCCGGGCGGGCAATTGCCGCCGGCCTCGGCCATGCGCGCGGGCTGCTGCGCGGCGCGACCGATGCGCTGCTGCCGCCGCGCTGCCTGCGCTGCAACGACATGGTCGACAGCCCGCATGCCCTGTGTCCCGCGTGCTGGGGGCAATTGAGCTTCGTCGTGCCGCCGCTGTGCGCGCACTGCGGCACGCCCTTTCCCTATGCCCAGGCCGCCGGCGCCATCTGCGGCGCCTGTGCCGCGGCGCCGCCGGTCTACGCCCGGGCCCGGGCGGCGCTGGTCTACGACGACGGCAGCCGCGACTTGGTGCTGGCCTTCAAGCACGGCGACCGCCTCGCCGGCACGGCGCTGTTCGGCCAGTGGCTGGGCCAGGCCGGCGCCGAACTGCTGGCCGATGCCGACGTCGTGGCGCCGGTGCCGCTGCACCGCTGGCGTCTGCTGGGACGGCGCTACAACCAGGCCGCGCTGCTGGCCCGGGCGGTCGCGCGTCACGCCGGCATCGAGCCGGTGCCGGACCTGCTGAGCCGGCTGCGGGCGACACCGAGCCAGGGTGCCCGCGGCCGTGCTGCCCGCGAACGCAACGTGCGCGGGGCCTTCGCGGTCCGCGCGCGTCATCGCCGCATGCTCGCCGGGCAGCGGGTGCTGCTGATCGACGACGTGCTGACCACGGGGGCGACCCTCGAGGCCTGCAGCCGGGCGCTGTCGCAGGCCGGCGCGGCGGCGGTCGACGTGCTGACGCTGGCCCGGGTTGTTCGCAGCCTGCCGCCATCCATATAGTGCTGCGGGGTGCCGCCTGATCAATCCATAGGGAAGAGCGCGTTTCCATGGCCGACGTGACCATCTACACCACCATGTTCTGCCCGTTCTGCTGGCGGGCCAAGCAGCTGCTGGACGGCAAGGGCGCCGCCTACCGCGAGATCGACGTCGACACCACGCCGGGCGCGCGCCAGGAAATGATGGCGCGGGCCGGCGGCGGGCATACCGTGCCGCAGATCTTCATCGGCGAGCGGCACGTCGGCGGCAGCGACGAGCTCTACGCTCTGGAGGCCGACGGCAAGCTGGATCCGCTGCTGCAGGCGGCCTGAGCGCCGCGGCGACCGGGGAGGAGACGATGGCACAGTTCAAGGCTGCCTGCGTACAGGTGAACGCGAGCAACGACATGGCCGCCAACATCGCCGCCGTGTCCGACAAGGTCCGCCGCGCGCGCGATGCCGGCGCCGACTTCATCACCACGCCCGAAGCGGTGGTGATGATCGAGCGCGGCCGGGCCAACATCGTCGCCAAAGCGGCGCCCGAGGCCGAGCATCCCGGCCTGGCGGCGTTCCGCGAGCTGGCCCGGGAAACCGGCGCCTGGCTGCTGGCCGGCTCGTTCGCCGTGCGCGTGGAGGGCGACGACCGGCTGGCCAACAGGTCGTTGCTGCTCGACCCGAGCGGCGACGTGGTCGCCCGCTACGACAAGATCCACATGTTCGACATCGATCTGCCCGGCGGCGAGAGCTACCGGGAGAGCCGCGTCTACCGTCCGGGGGAGGACGCGGTCCTGGCGCGCCTGCCGTGGGGCGTGCTGGGCATGACGGTGTGCTACGACATGCGCTTTCCCCACCTCTACCGCGAGCTGGCCAAGGCGGGGGCGGAGCTGTTGACCGTGCCGTCGGCGTTCACCCGACCGACCGGTCGTGCCCATTGGCATGTCCTGCTGCGGGCGCGGGCGATCGAAACCGGTTGCTTCGTCATCGCCGCGGCGCAGTGCGGCGAACATGTCGGCGGGCGCAAGACCTTCGGACACTCGCTGATCGTCGATCCCTGGGGCGCCGTGCTGGCCGACGGCGGCGACGATTCGGGGGTCGTCGTCGCCGACATCGATACCGCAGCGGTTGCAGAAGCCCGCGGCCGCATCCCGGCGCTGCAGCATGACCGGGACTATGCCGGGCCGGTTCGCGATGCCGCCGTAAGCGAGGCAGCGGAATAGTCTCGCGGCAATTCGCGGGGCCGCCTACAGGGCCGCGCGCGGGCGTCGAAATTGCACGTTAAAATCGTATTGTTTCGATATCTAACCTTTCGGCTATGATAGCTGCAGGTTCGGGCGGCGCGTGCTCACCCGGTCCCGGACCAGATCTCTGTTGTGACGAGAGGGGTGGCGTCATGATGAACCAGGCGGACAAGACGGTCCCGGTCGCGGCACAGTCACGGCCGGACAAGATCGAGCAGCTGGAGCATGAACTGAACGCCCTCGCGGCCCGGGCCCGTCGGGCCGGATTCGTCGAGGCCGGACATTTCATCGGTGTGGCTGTCGCGTCGATCGAAGAAAGCCGTCGTTCCGAAGCTGCTTGAGGGCGCCGCGTCGGTTTCGACGCGATCGTGTCAGGTCGGTATGGGTGCGACAGCGCGCCGCGGCGGGCGCTTGCGGCCGCCGCGCCGGCGCACGCGATTGCAGGCGCAGGCGGCGGAAGAGCGCTTTCGGTTCAGTTGGAATTGCTACCAGTGGACCCCGGCTTTCGCCGGGGATTCACCAACCTTGCCTGAAACGCCGGCGAAAGCCGGCGTCCATGCCAGCGGCACAGCGATACGTCGCGCCCTGGCAGGGCTGCGGGGCAGCTTGCAGTTAAAGCAGCCACGCTCTCTCTAGGGGGCGGCCACCAACGGTGCCGGACCTGGCGCTGCCACAGCGCAGATCCGCTGGCGGACCCGCGGCTGTGCACCGCCGGTAATGCCATGCTCGTAGGCGACGACGTTGAGGCGATCGCCGACCGCGGCCAGCAGTTCCCCAGGGCGCAACAGGAAGTCCGGGTTGCGCGGCCGGCCGAAGCGTTCGTTGCCGGCGGCAAAGGTCTCGTACAGCAGGACCCCGCCCGCGGCGACCGTGTCGACGATCGCCGAAAGGCGCGGTCGATGCAGGTAGTTGCAGACGACCACGCCGGCGAAGCTGCCGGCGGGGAAGGGCCAGGGGGCATCCGTTTCCAGGTCGACGGCGAGGATCTCCAGGCCCTCGCGGCCGGCGAGCGCGGCCAGCGCCGCGGTGTCGCGATCGACCGCGGTCACCGGGTGGCCGTGGACGAGGAACAGTTCGCTGTGCCGGCCGCGGCCCGCGGCGACGTCGAGCACGGCGCCGCCGGGCGGCACCAGGTGGCGAAAGCGATCGATCCAGGCCGACACCGGCGGCCGTTCGGCGGCGCTTGTCATCGCCGCGGCAGCGCCGCGCTGGAAGCTTGCCCGCGGACGGGCTCGGTGCCATGTATAATGCGATCCATGCGCGGGATTGCTGGCTGGTGGGCCATCGGCCTCATGTCCCGTGAACAAGGTCCGGAAGGACGGCGATGATTGTATTTGATCTGATCTGCGCGAACGAGCACGTGTTCGAGGCGTGGTTCAAGGATTCCGCCGCGTTCGAACGGCAACGGCGGAAGAAGGAGGTCGCCTGCCCGATGTGCGGCGACACCAAGGTGCAGAAGGCGCTGATGGCGCCGAACATCGCCACCTCCGAGCAGCGCGAGAAGAGTGCCGAGATGGCGACCAAGATGGCCGCCGAGACCATGCGGGCGCTGTCGGAAGCGCGCAGCTACATCGAAGACAACTGCGAGTACGTCGGCTCCGAGTTCGCCGAGGAAGCGCGCAAGATCCACCACGGCGAGACCGAGAAACGCGACATCTACGGCGAAGCGACCAAGGACGAGGCCGACGCGCTGCGGGACGACGGCGTCGAGTTCGGCGAGATCCCCTGGGTCCCGCGGATGGACAACTAGCGCTCAGTCCTGAACTGCTTCCCCGCCGGCCTTGCCGGCAAATGCCAGGTAATTGACCGAACTGTCGCGCGACAGACGCCATTCGCCCGCTGCCGGCCGGTAGCTGAGGCCGGTGACGTCCTCCAGGCGGACGCCGTGCGGTCGCAGGCGCCGGTTCAGTTCCGCCGGGCGCACGAAGCGATGCCAGTTGTGGGTGCCGGCCGGCAGCCAGCGCAGGACGTATTCCGCGCCGACGATCGCCGTCGCGAAGGCGCGCGCCGTGCGGTTGAGGGTCGACAGCACCAGGGCGCCGCCCGGCCGGGTCAACGTCGCCAGGGCGGCGAGGAAGGCCGACAGGTCGGCGACGTGCTCGATCACTTCCATGCTGATGACGGCATCGAAGCGCTCGCCGGCATCGACCAGGGCCTCGGCGCTGGCGCAGCGGTAATCGATTTCCAGGCCGGCCCCGGCGGCGTGCTGTCGCGCCACCTCGATGACCTCGGCGCCGGCGTCGATCGCCGTGACCGTCGCCCCCAGCCGTGCCAGCGGTTCGCTCAGCAGCCCGGCGCCGCAGCCGGCGTCGAGCAGCCGCAGGCCGGCGAACGGCCTGAGCGTGTCGGGGTCGCGTCCGAACCGCGCGCACAGGCGGTCGCGGGCATAGCGCAGCCGGCTCGGATTGAGCTGGTGCAGCGGCCGCATCGGCCCCTCCGAATCCCACCAGCGCGCGGCCATGGCTTCGAAACCGGCGACCTCGGCGTGGTCGACAGATGCTGGCGCGGTCATCGGGGGTGGTCCCTTGTAAGTCCCGGGACCTTTGAGTATGTATAGCCGCCCTTGCGCCGGCAAGGGTTCCAGGCAGGGCAGAAGTGGAGACAGACGGGAGCGGGCAACACCGACCCGTGTGGTTTCGCCATGGCACGCATCGTCATGAAATTCGGCGGCACCTCGGTGGCCGACCTCGACCGGATCCGCAACGTCGCCGATCGGGTGGCCGCTGTTGCCCAGGACGGCAACGAGGTCGCCGTGGTCGTTTCCGCCATGGCCGGCACCACCAACCGCCTGGTCGGCTGGACCCAGGAGATGAGCGTCGTGCACGACGCCCGCGAATATGACGCCGTGGTGTCGTCGGGCGAGCAGGTGACCGTCGGGCTGCTGGCCATGGCCCTGCAGCAGCGCGGCATCTCCGCGCGCTCCTGGCTGGGCTGGCAGCTGCCGCTGCGCACCGACGGCGTGCACGGGGCCGCACGGATCGAGAACATCGACGGCAGCGAGCTGATCCGCCGCTTCGCCGAGGGCCAGGTGGCGGTGGTCGCCGGGTTCCAGGGCGTCGGCCCCGACAACCGCATCACCACGTTGGGCCGCGGCGGCTCGGACACCACGGCGGTGGCGATCGCCGCGGCGGTGAAGGCGGATCGCTGCGACATCTATACCGACGTCGACGGCGTCTACACCGCCGATCCGCGCGTCGTGACCGGTGCCCGTAAGATTGATAAAATTACCTATGAAGAGATGCTGGAACTGGCGTCCCAGGGCGCCAAGGTTCTGCAGACCCGGTCGGTCGAACTGGCGATGAACCACCGCGTCAGGGTGCAGGTGCGTTCGAGCTTCGCCGATGCCCCGGGCACGTTGGTCGTGGATGAGGAAGAGATCTTGGAGCAGGCAGTCGTCAGCGGCATCACCTACACCAGCGACGAGGCCAAGGTCACGTTGCTGAACGTGGCCGACCGGCCCGGCGTCGCGGCGGCGGTATTCGGGCCCCTGGCCGAGGCCAACGTCAACGTCGACATGATCGTGCAGAGCGCCTCGGCCGACGGCAAACGCACCGACATCACCTTCACGGTGGCCCGCGCCGACCTGCAGCGGGTCGAACAGGTGCTGGAGGCTCTGCGCCAGGACGTCGGCTTCGAGCAGATGGTCGCCGACGGCGACGTGGTCAAGGTTTCGGTCATCGGCGTCGGCATGCGCAGCCATGCCGGCGTCGCCCAGCAGATGTTTCAGGCGCTGGCCGACCGGACCATCAACATTCAGGCGATCTCCACCTCGGAGATCAAGATCAGCGTACTGATCGCGGCGGAATATACCGAACTGGCGGTGCGCACGTTGCATGCCGCCTACGGACTCGACGCCGCCTAAGCTGGTGCCGCGCACAGCGAAGAACGTGGGCGCGGCCGCGGTAGAGCGGGAGCCGCGAGCCCGCCGCCGCGTGCGAGGGATGGAAGGGAGAGCGGTTTGAACACCGTGGTCGCGTCAGGCCCGCGCATGCTGTTGCGCCGCCTGCGCGAGGTCATGGCCGGCGGCGGCAGTGCGCAGGAGCGCATGGACCAGCTCGTCCGCGTGATCGCCGCCAACATGGTGGCGGAGGTCTGCTCCGTCTACCTCATTCGCGGCGCCATGCTGGAGCTGTTCGCGACCGAAGGCCTCAATCCCAAAGCGGTGCACAAGACGACGCTGAACGTCGGCGAAGGCCTGGTCGGCATGATCGCCGCCTCCGGCCGCTCGCTGGCCCTGCCGGAAGCGCAGTCGCATCCCAACTTCGCCTACCGGCCGGAGACCGGCGAGGAGATCTACCACTCGCTGATGGGCGTGCCGGTGCTGCGCGGTGGCCGCGTGGTCGGGGTCCTGGTGGTGCAGAACCGGACCGCGCGGCGCTACAACGAGGACGAAATCGAGGCGATGCAGACCATCGCCATGGTGCTGGCCGAGATGGTCGGCGGGGCCCTGGGCGCAGAGGCGCCGGGCGCCGGCCAGATTGGCCAGGACGACCTGCCGCGGCGCCTCGAAGGCATGGTGCTGAACGATGGCCTGGCCCGCGGCGTGTCGGTGCTGCACGAGCCGCGCATCGTCGTCGAGCACCATGTCGCTGACGACATCACCGCCGAGATCGACCGGCTGGACCGGGCGTTGACGGATCTGCGCGAGCAGGTCGACGGCATGCTGCAGACTTCGGTCGGCATGCCGGGCGGGGAATCGCGCGAGATCCTCGAGACCTACCGGATGTTCGCGCACGATCGCGGCTGGATCGCCCGCATGCACGACGCGGTGCGCGGGGGCCTGACGGCGGAAGCGGCGGTCGAGCGCGTCCAGGTCGACAACCGGACCCGCATGGCCGAGATCAGCGATCCCTACCTGCGCGAGCGGCTGCACGACCTGGAGGACCTGTCGAACCGGCTGATGCGCCATCTCACCGGCCGTCACCTGGCCTCGGAGGAGCGCGCGCTGCCGGAGAACGCCGTGCTGGTCGCCCGCAACATGGGTCCGGCCGAGTTGCTCGACTACGACATCGGCCAGGTCCAGGCCCTGCTGCTGGAGGAAGGCTCGCCGACGGCGCATGTCGCCATCGTCGCCAAGGCGCTGCAGATCCCGGTGATCGGCCGGATGGCGCGGCTGCTCGACGTGCTCGACGCCGGCGAGGACATCCTGGTCGACGGCGACAACGGCCAGGTCTTCGTCCGGCCCGGCGACGACGTGCGCGACGCCTTCTCCGCCAACCTCGACATGCGGGCCGCGCGCGAGGCCCAGTTCGCCGCCGTCCGCGACCAGCCGGCGGTAACGCGTGACGGCACGGCGGTGACGCTGAGCATGAACGCAGGTCTGCTGGCCGACCTGCCGCACCTCGAAGAGGCCGGCGCCGACGGCATCGGCCTGTACCGGACCGAGCTGCATTTCATGGTCCGGGCGACGCTGCCGACCGTGCGCACGCAGCGCGAGTTCTACGGCCGGGTGTTCGAGCAGGCCGGCGACAAGCCGGTGGTGTTCCGCACCCTCGACGTCGGCGGCGACAAGGTGCTGCCGTACCTGGCGCGCTATGACGACGAGCAGAACCCGGCCATGGGCTGGCGGGCGATCCGGCTGTCGCTCGACCGGCCGGTGCTGCTGCGCATGCAGCTGCGGGCGCTGCTGCAGGCGGCGGCCGGTCGCGCGCTCTACGTGATGTTCCCGATGGTCGCCGAGTTCGCCGAGTTCCGCGCCGCCAAGGAGCTGCTGCAGCGCGAAGTCCGGCGGCTGGAGCGGCTGGGCGGTCCCGGGCCGGCCTCCGTGCGCGTCGGCACCATGTTCGAGGTGCCGAGCCTGGTCTGGCAGTTCGACGCGCTGCTGCAGGAGGTCGACTTCCTGTCGATCGGCAGCAACGACCTGATGCAGTTCCTGTTCGCCAGCGACCGCGGCAATCCGCGGCTGGCCAGCCGCTACGACATTCTCAGCCCGGCGGCGCTGTCGCTGCTGCGTGACGTGGTCCGGCGCTGCGACGCGGCCGGGGTGCCGGTGTCGCTGTGTGGCGAGGCCGCCGGCCGGCCGCTGGAAGCCATGGCCCTGATCGGCCTCGGCCTGCGCAGCATCTCCATGGCGGCCGGCTCGATCGGCGCGGTCAAGATGATGGTGCGCAGTCTCGACCTGCCCGCCCTGGAGGCGC
>Ga0056121_1000383_pt1 | contig 10915 bp, 7 predicted proteins | sample WorMetHEROISLAND_FD_83872 | JGI IMG/M metagenome (GOLD analysis project Ga0056121, IMG submission 83872) | Marine gutless worms symbiont microbial communities from Max Planck institute for Marine Microbiology, Germany - Olavius sp. 1 HERON ISLAND ...
CGGCGCCGGCCTGAGCCAGCGGCAGCGCCGCCTGCTGCTGCTCGCGGCGGCGATGGTGCTGGTCGGCGGCACCGTCACCGGCGGCAGCTGGTGGCTGGCGCGGTCCGGCTGGGTCGGCGAGACCATGGCCGCGGCCGACCGCCTGCTGCACCGCCAGCTCGTCTCTGCCGGGCTGGAGGTGCGGGAGATCTTCGTCACCGGCCGCAGCGAGACCGGCAAGCAGCAGATCCTGGCTGCCCTGGAGGTCCGCCGCGGCCAGTCGATCGCCCGCTTCGATCCCCGCGGCGCGCGCGACCGTCTGCTGGCGCTGGGCTGGGTCAAGTCGGTGCGGGTCGAGCGCCGGCTGCCCGACACCATCATCGTGCGCGTCGAGGAGCGCCAGCCGCTGGCACTGTGGCAGCACGGCGGCCGCCACGTGCTGATCGACCGCGACGGCGAGCCGATCACGCGCGAGCGCCTGGGTCGCTTCGCCAGCCTGCCGGTGGTGATCGGTCCCGATGCGCCGGCGCATGCCGCGACGCTGGTCGACATGATGGCCGGCGACCCGGTGCTGTTTGCCCAGGTCGAGGCGGCGGTTCGCGTCGGCGGCCGGCGCTGGAACCTGCGGATGAAGAACGGTGTCGACGTGAAGCTGCCGGAAGGCGAAGAGGCCTCGGCCTGGGCCCGTCTCGCCCGGCTGGCGCAGGAGCACGACATCCTCGCCCGCGACGTCGTCGCCATCGATCTGCGCCTGCCGGACCGCCTGGTGGTGCGGCTGACGCCGGCGGCGGCGGCACAGCGGCGAAGCGGCGGCAAGGACACCTGAGATGGCAGGCACGCGCAACGGCCTGATCGTGGCCCTCGACGTCGGCAGCACCAAGGTCTGCTGTTTCGTCGCCCGCAGCGACGGCGCCGGCGGCCTGCGGGTGGTCGGCATCGGCCATCAGGTCTCGCACGGCCTCAAGGCCGGCACCGTGCTCGACCTGGAGGCGGCGGAAGGTTGCATCCGCGCTGCGGTCGACGCGGCCGAACGGATGGCCCGCGACACCGTCGAGCGGGTGGTGCTGAGCCTCGCCGGCGGCCGGCCGAGCTCGCAGACGATTGCCGTCGAAGTCGCCATCGCCGGCCATGAGATCAATGCCGGCGATCTCTCCCGCGCGCTGGCGCAAGCGCGCAGCCGGGCCCTGGAGCAGGCCGCCGGGCGCGAGATGGTGCATGCGATCCCGGCCGGCTACGCCATCGACGGCACCCCGGGCTACCGCGACCCGCGCGGGATGTTCGGCTCGCGCCTCGGCGTCAACCTGCACGCCATCTCCGCCGCCCCCGGGCCGATCCAGAACCTGCGCCTGGCCACCGAACGCTGCCATCTGGAGGTCGAGAGCCTGGTCGTCGCGCCCTATGCCGCCGGCCTCTCGACCCTGGTCGAGGACGAGACCGACCTCGGTGTGACGCTGATCGACATGGGCGGCGGCACCACCAGCGTGGCGGTGTTCTATGACGGCCATCTGGTCCACGCCGACGTCATTCCGGTGGGCGGCGGCCACGTCACCAACGACATCGCCCGCGGCCTGTCGACGCCGACCCGCAGCGCCGAGCGCCTGAAGACGCTCTACGGCAGCGCCATCGCCGGTCCGGCCGACGACGGCGACATGGTGACGGTGCCGCAGATCGGCGAAAGCGGCGCCAATGCCGTGCAGCACGTGCCGCGTTCGATGCTGATCGGCATCATCCAGCCGCGCATCGAAGAGACCCTGGAGCTGGTCCGCAATCGCCTGCAGGCCAGCGGCTATGCCCGTCTCGCCGGCCGCCGCGCCGTGCTGACGGGTGGCGCCAGCCTGCTGACCGGCGCCCGCGAACTGGCGGCGCGCATCCTCGACAAACAGGTCCGCATCGGCCGGCCGCTGCGTGTGCAGGGGCTGGCCGAGGCGACCGACGGGCCGGCCTTTGCCGTCTGCGCCGGCCTGCTGGCGCACGCGGTCCGTGAACAGCACGCCCTGGCGGTGGCACCGCCGCCAGGCACCGCCTCGGCCGGCCGGTTCGCCCGGCTCGGCCGTTGGTTCAAGGAGAACTTCTAGCCATGTCGGTCACGGCGCGCCGACGGGCGGGAACGAAGAGGACGACAGTGCCGAACCTGCAGGCTGGAGGGCAATTTCGAAGGAGGCCAGTATGACCATTAACCTCAGCGCACCACAGACCACGGAACTGAAGCCGCGGATCGTCGTCATCGGCGTCGGCGGCGCCGGCGGCAATGCCGTCAGCAACATGATCACGTCCGGCCTGGAAGGCGTCGACTTCATCGTCGCCAACACCGACGCCCAGGCCCTGGCAGGCAGCCAGGCCGAGCGCCGGATCCAGCTCGGCGCCAGCATTACCCAGGGGCTGGGTTGCGGTGCGCGGCCGGACATCGGCCGGGCCGCGGCCGAGGAGGCGATCGACCACATCCTCGACCACATGAGCGGCACCCACATGGCCTTCATCACCGCCGGCATGGGCGGTGGCACCGGCACCGGCGCCGCGCCGGTGGTGGCGGAATCGCTGCGTGACCAGGGCATTCTGACGGTCGGCGTGGTGACCAAGCCGTTCCACTTCGAGGGCACCCACCGCATGACCATCGCGGAAAAGGGCATCGAGGAACTGCAGGCGTTTGTCGACACGCTGATCATCATTCCCAACCAGAACCTGTTCCGCATCGCCAACGAGAAGACCACCTTCGCCGACGCCTTCACGATGGCCGACAACGTGCTGCATTCCGGTGTGCGTGGCATCACCGACCTGATGGTGCAGCCGGGCCTGATCAACCTCGACTTCGCCGACGTCAAGACGGTGATGGCCGAGATGGGCAAGGCGATGATGGGCACCGGCGAGGCCGAGGGCGAGAAGCGGGCGCTCGACGCCGCCGAGGCGGCGATTTCCAACCCGCTGCTCGACGACGTCTCCATGCGCGGCGCCCGCGGCGTGTTGATCAACATCTCCGGCGGCATGGACCTCACCCTCTACGAGGTCGACGAGGCCGCCAACCGGATCCGCGAGGAGGTCGACCCTGAGGCCAACATCATCGTCGGCTCGGCGCTGGACGACGCGCTGAACGGCCGGATGCGGGTCTCGGTGGTGGCCACCGGGATCGAGGTCGACGCCATGCAGACCCGCCCGCCGGTGCTCAAGCCGCGCCTGGCCGCCGTCGCCGGCAAGACCCTGGGCGACGACGAGCCGGCCGAGGACGGCGAGGCGCCGACGGCGGCGGCACCCGTCATGGGCGAGCCGGCCATGACCGCGCCGCAGCAGGCAGAGCCATCGCCGGCGGCCGCGCCGCAGATGAGCCAGCCGGCGCCGACCCAGGCCCCGAGCATGCAGCACGGTGCCGGCGAGGCGACCGCGGCGGCAACGCCGGTGCAGGCGGCGATGCCGGCGCAGGCCCAGGTTGCCGCCGTGGCGACGGTGGAAGAGCCGGAGATGGTCGAAGACCTGCTGACGCTGAGCGCCAGCGAGCAGGTGCCCCCGCCAAAGCCGATGCAGCCGACCCCGGAACTGGTCGACGTGCCGGCGACGCCGGCACCGCAGGCGGCCGACGAGGCGCCGTTCATCGCCCCCGAACCGACCCGTCCGGCGAACCGCCGGGCGGCCACGGGGCGGCCGGATCCGATGAGCGAAGCCGAGGCGGTGAATGCCGGCCGGCGCAGCGAACCCAAGCGCAGCCGCGGCTTCTCGCTGTTCCGCCGGATGACCGGGGCCAGCGCCGAACCGGCCGTGGAAACGCCGCCGGCCACGCCGGCGGCTCAGGCCGCGCCGGCGGCCCCTGAGGCGCCGGCCGCGGTGGCACCCGACCCCGCCCCGGCGCCGTCGCTCAAGGCGCCGGAACCGACCGACCGGCTAGGAACTTTGTCCGAAGAGGAGGACCTCCTCGAGATTCCCTCTTTTCTGCGCCGACAGGCCAATTGACCCGCGTGTCGACGGCCGGCCGGGGCCCTCGTTTCGCCCCGGCCGGCAGCCGTAACGATTTGTAGTAAAGAGTGATTTGTTGCTTGACGAGTGGATTGCTAAGTACTCATCACGACGTGAAGGAAAACGAAGGGGCTGACGGAAAAGGTCCGCGGATCCGGGGCAAATAGGGCAATAGTCCGCTTGAGGTAGCGCGTTAACGTTACTGCAGGATGCCCTGGCAACGATCCGCACCGACGCGCCGAACCGCCGGAGACCGGTGGGCCGGATCGCCGGGAAAGGCCTGGCAGCCAAGGCGGAAACCAGACGTGGAGATGGGACCAAGGGATCCTGCAGAAGCGGGCCGGAACAGCCGAGATCCTCGGCGCTAGTGTTTGTACCTGGATAGTGGATCGTAGCGTTGCAGCAACAAACCTTGAAAAATGCGATCAGTTGCACCGGCGTTGGCCTGCATAGCGGGGCCAAGGTGCAGATGGTCCTCCGCCCCGCCGATGCCGGTACCGGCATTGTCTTCCTGCGCACCGACATCGACGACCGCGATGCCCGTATTCCGGCGCGCTGGGATCATGTCACCGACACCACCCTGTGCACCACCATCGGCAACGAGGCCGGCGTCAAGGTGGCGACGGTCGAGCACCTGATGGCGGCGCTCGCCGGCTCCGGGGTCGACAACGTCATCGTCGAACTGGACGGCCCCGAGGTTCCGGTGATGGATGGCTCGGCCGCGCCGTTCGTGTTCCTGATCGACTGCGCCGGCGTGGTGCCGCAGGACGCGCCGCGCCGCTATATCCGCGTGCTGCGCGAGATCGAAGTCAGCGACGGCGAGGCGCGCGTGTCGCTGCTGCCGTCGACCGGGTTTTCCGTGGCCCTCGAGATCGACTTCGAATCGCCCGCGATTGCCCAACAGTCGGGTTTCTTCGACCTGCACAACGGCGGCTTCAAGCGCGAGGTCTGCCGGGCCCGTACCTTCGGCTTCGAACGCGACGTCGACAAGCTGCTGGAACTGGGCTTTGCTCGCGGCGGCTCGCTCGACAACGTCGTCGTCATCAGCGACGACCACAAGGTGATGAACGAAGGCGGCCTGCGCTACGGCGACGAGTTCCTGCGCCACAAGGTGCTGGACACCGTCGGCGACCTGTTCCTCGCCGGCGGGCAGCTGGTCGCGCATTTCTCCGGCGCGCGCTCCGGCCATCGTCTGAACAACCGTCTGCTGCAGGCGCTGTTCGCCGATCCCGACGCTTGGGAGATCACCGAGGTGGCACCGCTGCCCGCGCATGCCGCGCCCTGGCAGCAGAAGCTGGCCGACGGCGACAGGCTGGCGGCCACCGCCTAGAGCGACGGGCCGCGTTGCGCGGCGTCGTCACCCTGCCTCACGTGCGACATGCCCGGCCGACAGCCTGCCTGCAGGCCGGGCGCAGCCGTGTGCCGTCATCGACCATCGCCGGCGCCGGCTGCGGGGCCGACGCCACGTCGATGACACCACGCCGCCGCGCTGTCAGGCATGCAGTGGCGTGGGCCGAACGCCTGGCGGCGTCCGGTTCGGCCGCCCGGACCCGGGTCGGGTCCGGGGCGTCGGCTCAGAGGCTCAGAACTGTGCGGGCTGGTCCAGATCCGGCCGGGCGATGCTCTTCACCAGGCCGCTCAGGGCGGCGCGGACATCCGGGTCCCGGATCGTCGTAAAGTTGCGCACCAGCTCGATCGCCGAGCGATTCTTGCCGCCGTGATCGAGCGGCTGGGCATCGCTGCTTTCGTCGAGGCCTTCGAAGAAGAAGCCGATGTCGGTTTCAAGGATGCGCGCCAGCTCGAACAAGCGGCCGGCGCTGACCCGATTGGCTCCGGTCTCGTACTTCTGCACCTGCTGATAGGAGATCTGCAGGGCGTTGGCCAGATGTTCCTGGGTCAGACCGAGACTGGTGCGGCGGGCACGAATACGCTCACCGACATACGCATCCACACGTTTAGCGAGTTTCCCCATGACGTTCCCCTGACGCGAGTATTGCAAAGCGTAACGTTCACCTCGCTTTCCCCAAGCACGAGCCCCGGTTTTCTCTGTCGAAACCCGCTGCCCCCATACAGCGGACTTCTGATGCACCGGTATAATGCGCGTGCACGTAGGATTCCTTAGTGCCGGATTCCGCCTATGAATGCAACTGCTAATCGTGGTTACCAAGGGCGTTCTCGCCTTATCCGGCGGCTGCGACGCGGCTGGCAAGGGCCCGCCTACGTGGTATAAGACCAGCGCTTCTGCGGATTTTGTGCCATAGCGGAACTGTGATGCATCGTAGTCGTCTGCTGGTCTTTCTGTTGGCGCCGCTGCTCGCGCTGGCGGCCGGCTGTGGCTCGGATGGCGAGAACTACCAGGAACGCCCGGTCGAGCAGATCTACAACGAGGCGATGGACCAGCTGCTGAACGGCAACGCCGAATTGGCGGCGATCGACTTCGACGAGGTCGAGCGCCAGCATCCCTACTCGGTCTGGGCCCGAAAGTCGCAGTTGATGGCGGCCTATGCCTACTACCTCAACAACGACTACGACGAAGCGATCTTCGCCGCCCAGCGGTTCCTGCAGCTGCACCCCGGCAACCGGGATGCGCCGTACGCCTACTACATCATCGCCATCAGCTATTACGAGCAGATCGCCGACGTCGGCCGCGACCAGAAGATCACCGCGCTGGCGCTGGAATCGCTGCAGGCCGTGGTCGACCGCTATCCCGACACCGAGTACGCGCGCGATGCGCGCCTGAAAATCGACCTGGCGCGCGATCACCTGGCCGGCAAGGAGATGGAGATCGGCCGCTACTACCTGAAGCACAAGCAGTATGCGGCGGCCGTGAACCGGTTCCGCTACGTGATCGAGAACTACCAGACCACCACCCATGTGCCCGAGGCGCTGCACCGCCTGACCGAGGCCTACCTGGCGCTCGGCGTCAGCGACGAGGCGCAGACCGCGGCGGCGGTGCTGGGCTACAACTATCCCGGCAGCGAGTGGTACCAGGATTCCTACGTCCTGCTGACCGGGCGGAACCTGGTGCCCGAGGAAGACGAGGGCTCCTGGATCAGCCGGACCTGGAACCGGGTGTTCTGAAGCACGGGCGAGGCGGGGATGCTGGTTGCGCTGTCCATTCGCGACATCGTCCTGATCGACCGCGCCGATCTCGACCTGGAGGCGGGCCTGTGCGTGCTCACCGGCGAGACCGGCGCCGGCAAGTCGATCCTGCTCGATGCCCTCGGTCTCGCGCTGGGCGGCCGCGCCGAGGCGCGGCTGGTGCGCGATGGCGCCGATAAGGGCAGCGTCAGCGCGGTGTTCGAGCTGCCGGCTGACGCCGCGGTGCAGGCCCTGCTGGCCGAACACGAGCTGCAGGACGGCAGCCAGCTGGTGCTGCGCCGCGTGCTCTCGGCCGATGGCCGCAGCCGTGCCTTCGTCAACGACCAGCCGGTCAGCGTCGCCCTGTTGCGCCGGATCGGCGCCGGTCTGGTCGAGGTCCACGGCCAGCACGACGGCCATGGCCTGCTGCGTGCGGCGATGCACCGCGAGCTGCTCGATCGCTACGGCGGGCTGGACGACGAGGTCGCCGCCTGCCGCGAGCGCCATGCCGCGTTGCGGGCCGCCCGCGAGGCATTGGCGGCGACGCAGGCCGCCCTCAGCCAGGCCCAGGTGGAAGAAGACTATCTGCGCCACGTGCATGGCGAACTGGTGGCGCTCGATCCCCAGCCGGGCGAGGAGGCGGAGCTGAGCCAGCTCCGCGCGCTGATGCGCGAGGGCGAACGGATCGCCCAGGCGCTACAGGACGCCGATGCGGCGTTGTCCGGCCCCGACGGTGCCGACACCCGCCTGCGCAATGCCCAGCGCGCCGTCGAGCTGGCTGCCGACAAGGCCCAGGGCCGGCTCGACGGGCTGATCGAGGCCCTCGACCGCGCCGCCGCCGAGCTGATGGAAGCGATGGAGCAGCTCGGCGCCGTCGGCCGCGAGCTCGACAGCGATCCGCGCCGCCTGGACGAGATCGAGGAGCGCCTGTTCGCCCTGCGCGAAGCCGCGCGCAAGCACCGCACCACGGTCGAGGCCCTGCCGGCGCTGCAGGCCGACTTCGAACGCCGCCTGTCGGCGCTCGATGGCGGGGCCGCGGAGCTCGACGGCCTCGAGCGCGCGGTCGCGGCTGCCGGCGCGGACTACCGGCAGGCGGCGGAGGCGTTGTCGGTGGCGCGCCGGGCCGCGGCCGGGCGGTTGCAGGCGGCGGTGCTGGCGGAGCTGCCGCCGCTGGCCCTGGACAAGGCGCACTTCGAGGTTGCCGTTGCCGCCCTGGGCGAAGACGACTGGGGCCCCGAGGGCATGGACCAGGTCGGTTTCCTGATCGTCACCAACCCGGGCCAGGCGGTGGACCAGCTCATGCGCATCGCCTCGGGCGGCGAGCTGTCGCGTATCATGCTGGCGCTGAAAGTGGCGCTGGCCGAAACCCGCGAGGTACGCAGCATGATCTTCGACGAGGTCGACCAGGGGGTCGGTGGCGCCACGGCGAGCCGCGTCGGCGAGCGCTTGGCCCGGCTCGCCGACGACGCCCAGGTGCTGGTGGTGACGCATTCGCCGCAGGTCGCCGCCCACGCCGCCCGCCACTGGCGCATCGAGAAGGCGGAGCACGACGGCCGCGCCAGCACCAACGTCGTCGCCCTGGACGGGCAGAGCCGGCGCGAGGAGATCGCCCGCATGCTGGCCGGGGCCGAGGTCACGGCCGAGGCGCGCGCCGCCGCCGACAGCCTGCTCGCCGCGGGGCAGGCGTGAGCGGCCTGCGCGACAAGCCGGTCGCGGCGCTCGAGCCGGACGAGGCGGCGGCGGAGCTGGCCGCCCTGGCGGCGGAGATCGGCGAGCACGACCGGCGCTACTACCAGGACAGCGCGCCGACGGTGTCGGATGCCGAGTACGACGCCCTGCGCCGGCGCAACGAGGCGATCGAGGCGCGCTTTCCCGACCTCAGGCGGGCCGACAGCCCCGCCTCCCGGGTCGGCGCGCCGGTGGCCGACGGGTTCGCCGAGGTGCGCCACGCCCGGCCGATGCTGTCGCTGTCGAACGTGTTCGCCGACGATGACGTGCGCGAGTTCCTCGAGCGCATCCGCCGCTTCCTCAACCTGGCGCCGGAGGACGCGATCGAGGTCGTCGCCGAACCGAAGGTGGACGGCGTCTCGGCCGCGCTGCGCTACGAGGGCGGGCGCTTCGTCCAGGGCGCAACCCGCGGCGACGGCACCGTGGGCGAGGACATCACCGCCAACCTGCGCACCATCGCCGACATTCCCGGGCGGCTGCCGGACGGCGTGCCGGAGGTGTTCGAGGTGCGCGGCGAGGTCTATCTCTCGCACGCCGCCTTCGCCGACCTGAACCGGGGCCAGGAGGCGGCCGGCAAGCCGCTCTACGCCAACCCGCGCAACGCCGCCTCGGGCTCGCTGCGCCAGCTCGATCCGGCGATCACCGCCGCCCGCGGACTGCGCTTCTTCGCCTACGCCTGGGGCGAGGTCTCGGCCCTGCCGGGCGACACCCAGTGGGCGGTGCTGCAGGCCATGGCCGGCTGGGGGCTCACCGTGCAGGACCGCCTGCAGCTCTGCCGCAGCGATCAGGAGATGCTCGACTACTACCGTAGTGTCGAGGCGGCGCGGGCCGGCTTCGGCTACGACATCGACGGCATCGTCTACAAGGTCAACCGGCTCGACTGGCAGCAGCGCCTGGGCCAGGTCAGCCGTTCGCCGCGCTGGGCCACGGCGCACAAGTTCCCGGCCGAGCAGGCGCAGACGGTGGTCAACGGCATCGACATCCAGGTCGGCCGCACCGGCAAGCTGACGCCGGTCGCCCGGCTGGAGCCGGTCACCGTGGGCGGCGTCGTCGTCTCCAACGCCACCCTGCACAACCAGGACTACATCGCCGACAAGGACATCCGGGTGAAGGACACCGTGGTGATCCAGCGCGCCGGCGACGTCATCCCGCAGGTGCTCGAGGTGGTGAAGGCCAGGCGACCCAAAGGCACGCGAAAGTACCGGTTCCCCGACACCTGCCCGGTCTGCGACAGCCACGCCGTGCGCGAGCCCGGCGAGGCCGATACCCGCTGCACCGCCGGCCTGATCTGTCCGGCCCAGGCGGTCGAACGGCTCAAGCACTTCGTCTCCCGCGGTGCCTTCGACATCGAGGGCCTGGGCGCCAAGCAGGTGCAGGCGTTCTACGAGGCCGGCCTGATCCGGACCCCGGCCGACATCTTCCGCCTGGCGGCGAACGATGCCGCCGCGGACGACAAGCTGGCCGGGCGCGAGGGTTGGGGCGAGACCTCGGTCGCCAACCTGTTCGCCGCCATCGAGGAGCGGCGGACGATCCCGCTCGACCGCTTCCTCTATGCCCTGGGCATCCGCCATATCGGCGAGACCACGGCCCGGCTGCTGGCCCGCAGCTACGGCTCGCTGGCGCATTTCCTCGACGCCATGTCGGCGGCGCAGGACCGCGACGGCGAGGCCTGGGAGGAGCTGCTGTCGATCGACGGCATCGGCGAGACCGTTGCCGTGGCGCTGCTGGACTTCGTCGCCGAGCCGCACAACACGCAAGCGCTCGACGACCTCGCCGCCCAGCTCGAGGTGACGGACGTCGCCGCGCCGGCGGAGACCGGCTCGCCGGTCGCCGGCAAGACGCTGGTGTTCACCGGCACGCTGGAGCAGATGACCCGCTCGGAGGCCAAGGCCCGGGCCGAGGCCCTGGGCGCCAAGGTCGCCGGCTCGGTGTCGAAAAAGACCGACCTGCTGATCGCCGGCCCCGGCGCTGGCTCCAAGGCGAAGAAGGCGGCCGAGCTCGGCATCGAGGTGATCGACGAGGCCGGCTGGCTCGAGCTGGTCGGGGCGTAGGCGCGGCGACAGGGCGCGTAGGCGGTGCGACTGGACCCCGGCTTCCGTGTTGTGTCCCGGGGGATTGCTGAGGAGCTCGATTGGCGCCTTGTAGTCGAGGCATCTGAGCCTGGTTCGATTGTAGGCGTCGACGAAGC
>Ga0056121_1000384_pt1 | contig 10895 bp, 7 predicted proteins | sample WorMetHEROISLAND_FD_83872 | JGI IMG/M metagenome (GOLD analysis project Ga0056121, IMG submission 83872) | Marine gutless worms symbiont microbial communities from Max Planck institute for Marine Microbiology, Germany - Olavius sp. 1 HERON ISLAND ...
ATGCCTTTTACCATCCCATCCTCAAGTGGATACTTAGCATCGCCATGCTTGCGGGAAGGCTCGAAGTGTATACGGTGCTCATCCTCTTAACGCCCTCTTTTTGGCGCCGCGCGTGACTTCTGGTCTCTTCCTTTTTTCCCTTTAAGTAAATAAACTGAACAAGGAGTTGAACCCTTATGAATACACAATGTACCAATCGACAATTGACTCTGCAACGAAATGTTGAAGTACTGGAGGAGGAATAGCAATGGCGCAGCAAGCTCAAGTCCCTGTCACCCAGCGTGCCTATACGCTTCGCTTGAGTCGCGCACCTGGTGAGTGCTCCGTCTGCGATAGAAACACTTGTGAATGCTGGCGCGAGGGACTCTGGGCAACTCACGAGGCGATCAACAAGGGTGCGAAGGTATTCGGTGATTGGCTGCTTACGCTGCGCGGCGGGCTTAGCCATGAGCTTGCGGACTCACAGGAAGTGACAGGGCGCGACAGACGCCTACTCGCCCTTTCCTGGCTGTCGGTGGAATCCAGGGACGGCGCTCCAAAGGAGTACATCGTCGAAAAAGATAAGACCATGGAGACTCTCAGAGCCATTTTGAAAAAAAGGAAGGTTGGAGATGAGGAAATTGAGAATTGGGTGAAAATCTGCAAGCCGTCCCTCAATGCACCCATCCGGGAAGATGCCGAGTGGGTCAATCGGAGCGCAGTGTTCGATGAGGTTGCAAATGACTGGAATACCGCGAAGGCCCGTAAGGACGCGCATACCCTGTTGTCGTTCATTTTGGGAGACGATTTTCTCACACTCCCAACCCCCAAGAAATCGAAAAAGGCCACGGGCCAAGTGGACGAGGAAGACGAGGAACAAGAGCGTCAGCAGGCTATAAAGGCATCGTCGAAGGGCGCCGGGCAGAAGACGCGCCATCTTTTTTCCCATCTGCTCGGCCAGGGAAAGCCCTTCGGAAATTCGAAGGGCGAGCTTCTTCTCCGCGACGGGTGGCGAAACCACATCAAGTTAGAACTGGAGAATTCGACCGGCATTCCAGTTGTCGATTCCCAGAAAGACAAAGGGAAGAAGGAAAAGACCTCCGGACCCGCGCACACCGAACTTCAGCGCGAGATGTTCTCCAAGGCGGCATCCCGCCTCGCGCAGATCGTCACGAAGCAACGCCAGCAGGAGGCTGACCGGCTGGCCCGCAAGGAGGCCGACAAAGAGCTTCGCGAGATGGAGTCTACTTCTTCTGACGCATTGGCTGCCCTTGGAAGGTATTGCGACAAGTACCGAGTGACGGCCGGTGCCGCAAACGAGTTTCGCATTCGTCTGAGACAGATTACGGGTTGGGATGGCGTCCTCAGGCGCTGGGCTTCTATCGAGGAGCAGAACCCCGAACACGCCTTGGAGGCCCGCAAAAATGCTGTTAAGGAGGCTCAGGACGCGAACGAGGAGAAGAAGTTCGGCGACGTCAACCTCTTCATCTGCCTCGCCGATGATGAGTTCAGAGCTGTCTGGCAACAGGAAGGGAAACCCGATCCGACGATTCTCGAGCGCTTCGTCAAAGGCATGAAGGCTCGTAGCGATGCCGAACGATTGAAGGTCGCGACATTCAGGCATCCCGATCCATACGATCATCCCGTCTTTGCTCAATTCGGTGTCTCAAGGCCGGACATCCGCTTTCGCCGTCTGAAGGCGTTCACTGACGTTCCGGCAGGTGATGACCCTCGGGCGGTCGGCATGCTCCTGTGGCATCCAGAGCGCAAATCCGCAAAGCTCACGCTCATGTTTGGAGTAAGCAAGCGACTTGATCAGGAGATCGGCTCCGCTTGTGGTAACGTGCTCAAGGGTGCGGATCGCCTTCCCGAAGTCTCCCGCTGTGGACGATTTGGCACGGCCGCTGCCGGAATTCAAACGGCCGATACGCCGGTGCGTGTCGCGGGTGTCTTCGATCTCAAGAGCGTCAAGAGCCGGCTCGCGGGCGGCAAGCAGGGTGGCGAAGACGGTGCTGGGAAACTCAAAGAGCCGAAGTGGAATGGGACCCTCTCGACGAATCGCTTCGACCTGGCAAAGATTGGGAAGCTGGTGAAGGAGAACGTCCAGAAAGCTCAGAAAGCCAAGTGCCGCAGTCAGCTCCGGTGGATGCTCACTGTATCAATAGAGATGGAAAGTCGCGGGCCGTGGTTTCGATACGTGGCTGCGTCCCAAGACCAGACCCCCTTTGTCCGCACAGTACGCAGGGACAAACCAAACGGCAAGATAAATGGGTACTCCGAGCGGAAAGATGATAAGCGGATTGAAGTCGAAGGCTGGCCGTATCAGGAATTCAATAAGCCGCTCAAGGAGAATAAGGACCAGACGACCCTTGTCGAGGATCGGAGTGCAGCGCGGGGGAGCAAGGCCTGCCTCATCCTCTCCCGGCTCCCCGGTCTTCGCCTGCTCTCCGTCGACCTTGGGCACCGCTTTGCAGCCGCCTGCGCCGTGTGGGAGACATTGGCGAAGGACACCTTCGAGAAGGAATGCCGTGACGCCGAGACGGATGGGGCCAAGATTTTTCTCGGCCCAGAGGGATGCAAACCCGAAGAGGCCGTTTATGTCCACGTTGTCTGGCCGGAAAAGGAGTCCAACGCCGCCACCAACAAAGCCCGAGCCGAGGGACGTGAAAAGTTCCAGCCTACAACTGTCTATCGCCGCATCGGCCCCGATCAGATCCCCGGCGGGACGACCCATCCAGCCCCGTGGGCCCGTTTGGATCGCCAGTTCTCCATCAAACTCCAGGGGGAGGACGAAGGGACTCGTAAGGCATCAGACAATGAGATTGAGGCGGTCCATCAGCTCGAAATCAAAGTTGGGCGCACCGATGAGGAAGAAGGCAAGGCCCGCAAGGTATCGCGGTCTGTGGACGAGTTGATGCTCGACGCCGTTCGCACCATGAAGATTGCGCTCAGACGGCACGGGGACCGAGCTCGGATCGCCTTCGCTATGACCGCCGATCACAAGTCAATGCCCGGAGGTAAGAAGTACTATTTCGACAAGGCAGAGGACGCTTCCAAAGAAGATGACAAAGCGGCCCGACACGATAAGCACATCGAATTCTTACAGGACGCCCTGTCCCTGTGGCACGACCTGTTTTCCTCGCGGGGCTGGAAAGATGACGCGGCCAAGACATTCTGGGTCCAACACATTGCCGCCTTGCCGGAATACCCGATATCGAAAGACCGGACAGGCAGCAAGCGGAAGCCGGAGTGTGCCGAACTACGAGCGATAGCCGAAGCGCTGATAAAGGACACTAATCACTGCCGAAAATTACAGGAGAAGTGGAATCAACGCTGGGAGGCGGACGATGGCGCGCCGGCGAAAGTGGATCTGAAGACCGGGCGCAAGTGCAAGGAAGGTTCTGGTTGGTATGCCCGCCTGCTATGGTTCCAAAACTGGGTCATGCCTTCGAGCCGTCAAGGGTTGAAGTCCATCCGTCACGTAGGGGGCCTCTCCCTCACCCGGCTGGCGGTGCTGACCGAATTCCGCCGCAAGGTGCAGGTAGGATTCTTCACGCGTCTTCATCCCGATGGAACCAAGACCGAAACCAGGGAAAAGTTCGGCCAGAGCACCTTGGATACCCTGGAACACCTCCGCGACCAGCGGGTTAAGCAACTCTCCAGCCGGATCATTGAGGCCGCGCTGGGCGTTGGGCGTATCAAGTTTTCGAAGAAGGGCAGGGCATCCGAGCGCCCGCGCAGCGCCGTAGATGATTCCTGCCACGCGGTCGTCATCGAATCCCTCACATACTATCGCCCTGACGAACTTCATACGCGCAGGGAGAACCGGCAGCTGATGCAGTGGTCTAGCGCCAAGGTGCAGAAGCACCTCAAGGAAGGGTGCCAGCTGTACGGCCTCCACCTCCGCGAAGTGTCCGCCAGCTACACCAGTCGCCAGTGCAGCCGCACTGGTCTCCCCGGAGTTCGCTGTGATGACGTGCCGACAGAAAAGTTCCTGAACGCGTCTTGGTGGAAGGAGGACATTTTCCTCGTGGACCTTGCCGATCGACTCAAGAATCTCCAGGAGGATAAGAAGCAGCTGCCGCCCACCGTGCGGGTCCCGCGAGAGGGGGGCGATCTTTTCGTCGCCGCTCCGCCGAGGAACTTCGTATGCGGCAAAGCGGAGGCGGATCTGGACCGTGCCACCAAGCGAGCGGTCCAGGCAGATCTGAATGCTGCCGCCAACATTGGCCTCCGCGCTTTACTCGACCCGGACTGGCCCGGCCGATGGTGGTACGTTCCCTGCGAGGGCGGCACTTCAAAGCCAGAGTTGGACCGGATCAAGGGGAGCGCTGTATTCAAGGAAGTGCAGATCCTTCCGACCGATGGTGTTACTCCGTCTGGAAGTGACACGGGCCAGGATCGGCCTAAGAAGAAAACGAGGGAGATCGAGAATTTCTGGCGGGACGTTTCGACCGCTGATCTGACCAGCAGTACATGGAGATCGACGCGAGCTTATTGGGACTCTGTGCATTCGCAGATCGTCGAGTTGCTTCGGCGGCGGGCTGATCTCGATAGTTGATTTGGGGCGGTGCGGGCCAGAATGCATCACCCTCCGGGGCAGAACGCCGATAAGAGGCATAGAAGCGGAGCCCGCCATGGATGAAAGACATTGATCATGCCCGGGTGCAGTCGGATCTCAAGGAGGATCAGAGGATGATCCTGGACCTCGGCCCGAAGGAAGAAGAGACCCGGTGCAAGGCGACGGCGGTGAAGTTGGCGGATCAGCGCAACCGACTCGCAGCGGCCCTGGCGAGAATGGTCCCCGTGTCCCACGCCTCGCCAGGCGGAAAGACCGAAGCCCTCTGCCGTGAGGTCATCGCCAAGGAACTCTACGCCGATCTGGAGAAAATTCAAGCCGAAGGCATGGTGACCGTGGAGAATGATGCAGAGGAGAACAAGACGCGCATCGCGCTGGCCAATCCGTCAAAGGCGGAAGCCGCCCTAGCCCCGAAATCTCACCAGTATAGATAAACAAAGGGCCAACTCCTGGTTAATATATTACTACCAAAATAAATAGATTGAACAAGGATCTGAACCCTTATGAATGCACAGTGTACCGATCGACAATTGACTCTGCAAGGGCTCAGGTAGATGTCAAATCATCATCAAGAATGACGCGAAAGTAAACGGCAGCGGGTTGCTGCTGATGGGGAAATTAGAGGAGCGTTTCGGTATTATCCGGCGATTGTCCGAGTATTTTACCGATTCACGACAGAAGCATCAAGTAAAACATAGTCTACGCAACATGCTCACTAAAGGCGAATCTTTGGTTTGATTCAGGGCTACGAGGATCTGAATGATCATGAGCAGTTACGTAACGATCCTCTCACTCCAATATGTCTGCAAATCCGGAGGCCAGGGTGCCGGGAAAAGCACCTTGAATCGCCTGGAGCTTTAAGTCACGAGCCGGATAAGATTCTTGGTGACCGCTACAGCAATATCCGATGGGATGGCAGGGCCATTGAAGACCTCTTCTACCAAATTTTCCTCGAGAAAATCGACAAGGTTCCCAAAACCATCGTCCTGGATTTCGACGCGACTCCCCTGCATGGAGACCAGGAACTCAGGGTTCTTCCAAGGGCACTACAACCACTATTGCTACCTGCCTCTTCACGTCTTCAGCGGTGAATATCTCCTTTCGGCCCTGCTTTAGGCCGTCGAACATATTGTAAATCCGCGGATTCGGGGGGTTAAAACACGGAATTGTTTTGTCCTTGATGAAGCTGAGTCTGTAGGTACACAAGAAACATGCTGAAGACGCCGGTGATCGGGGGGGCGCCTAGAACGCTGGTGAGATATCAAGGTTAAGGCCTTGGCTGCCGATGATGCCATATCTGTGTGACGGGTTAATGAGAAGCCCAATGACGAGATATTGTCCAACTTTGCTGCCGCTGTTGAGGCGGAATTCAAATAGAAAACGATTCGAGGTGCCTGCCTACAGACATCCCGACCCACTGCTTTATCCTGTTTTTTGTGATTATGGGGAATCAAGATGGGCTATCAGTTTCGAAGCTCATAAGCCTAGGAAATCGAAGAAGGGAGTTGTTGATGTTCATGGCTTGAAAATGGGGGTATGGAACGGGAAGGAAGATGAAAAAAAGATAGTCAATCTCTGGCGCGATCCGTCTTGCAAATTTTCGAAAACCGGCTGGAAGTATTATGCGGAGTACTGGGACGATGCTGAGGTTCGGGTAATGGACTTAATTAAGAAATTGAGTCAGCAAGTGGTTTGGTGAGGTGTCCGACGAGTATCTATGGCCGGCCAGAAATGTGTCGGAATACGCATACTGTCCCCGGCTCTTCTATATGATGGAGGTGGAGGGTGTGTATCTGCCAAGCGCGGACACCGAGGAGGGCAGGTTCATACACCGCAGGGCGCATCATCCGAGTAAGACTCCGGAAGAAGAAGACTCAGAGTTCAAGAGGGTTGTACGCAGTCTCACTCTTTCAAGCCAGAAACTCGGCCTTACTGCCACCATGGACCTTGCCGAGATATCGGGCAATACCGCTGTTCCAATCGAGTATCGTAAGGGGCGGCCCAAGAAGGCGGCAATGGTTCCGGAGAATCCCGATGAGCCCCCAAACTCAAGCACTATACCATTACATTCATATGAGGCCTGGCCCACTGACAGGGTGCAGCTTGCCTTTCATACAATCCTTCTTAGAGAGGCTGGATACGATGTTGAGAGGGCGGTACTGTACTACGCCTCCGAGAAGCGCAGACTGGAGATAGATATCGACGACAGTCTCATATCCGAGGCCCTTTCAACATTGGAGACCGCGAAGTCCTGCGCATTGGGGGCGCGCCCCATGCCGCTCTTAAACGATGCGCGATGTCCTCGCTGCTCTCTTCAGCCCATATGCCTCCCCGATGAGGTGAACTATCAGAGAGGTTACGCGGGAGATATTGAACCCCGAAAGATATGGCCTCCAAGAGATGATGGAATTCACGTTGTTGCGCAGTCGAATGGAACCAGGATAGGCATAAGGGGAGAAACTATGAGGGTTACCAATAAAAACGGCGCAGTTTGTAAAGAGGTTCCGCTTCTAACAATGGAGAGCCTATCTGTGCTGGGCTCGGTGCAGATATCCACGCAGGCTCTGCACGCCCTTGCAAACAGGAGCATACCGATTGGATATCTTTCGCCGGCAGGAAGAATGGTAGCAATGGTGGACCCCCTGGATTCCGCAAGCGCAGAGATTAGAAGGGCGCAGGTAAGAAAATTTGACGATCTTAAGATATGTCTCAAACTTTCCAGGGCGCTCGCGGCGGCAAAGATAATGAACCAGCGCACCCTGCTCATGCGTAATCACAAATCACTTCCCGAAAGTGTTTTAGCGGAAATGAAGGCGAATGCGGAACAAATTCAGCGATCGGGCTCCATTGATAGCGTTCGGGGATACGAGGGTAGGGCAGCCGCCATGTATTTTCGGAATTTCGGAGATTTATTTGATGGCAAATCCGCGCTGGAGTTTAACGTGAATGGCAGGCAGCGCCGTCCTCCGCCAGACCCGATAAATGCTTGCCTTTCCTTTGCATACAGCATGCTTACGCATGAGTGTGTTGCCGCGCTGCGATTGGCCAGACTGGAGCCTTCCATCGGAGCTTATCACGTTTCCCGCCCGGGACGGCCTGCCCTGGCTCTGGATTTAATGGAGCCTTTTCGCCCGTTGATTGCGGATTCTGTTGCTGTTTCCGCCTTTAACCGCGGGGAACTATCCGAAGGGCATTTCATTAGGTCTGCCGCAGGCTGCGCCCTTACGGATTCAGGACGAAAGGCCTTCTTCAAGGTCTATACCAGGAGGATGGATACGCAGATAACCCATCCGGTTTTCGGCTATCGTCTTAGCTACAGGAGGATGCTTGTGCTCCATGCGCGTATGATCGCCGCATGGCTGATGGGAGAAGTGCCTACACTAGCCTTTCTGATTACACGGTAGGCAGGAGGATAGAAATGAGAAGCTCTTATCTGGTTTGTTATGATATACGGAATCCCAAGCGGCTTAGGCGAGTTTTCAAATTGATGAAGGGATACGGCGAACATTGGCAGTTCTCGATCTTTTTCTGCATCTTAAAGGATATCGATCGAGTGAGGCTTCAATCGAATCTTGAAGAAGAGATAAACCTGAGGGAAGATCAGGTGATAATAATAAATATGGGAGCTAACGAGAGGGCTGCACGAGGGGCCGCAACGGTTATAGGGCAGTCTCTCGATATGCAAGACGAGAAAATTATTGTTATCTAGCCTTGACAAGAGAACTAAGGTTGTGTAATTTTATGGAAGGTTCTATAGGAACTCAAAATTTCGCGGCACGTGTCGTCCCCTTCAATGGGTTTGTTCTTTTTGAGAACAGCTAAAGCACCGCGGGTTGATTTTTTTTATTTTGGGTGTTCTTTGAAATTAGATTTGCGAGCGTCAAGGTTATGCATAAGGGACTGGGGCATGCTCGTAAGCCTTTACTTCAAAGGATTTAGGATGGTTGAAGCGGGCATTGCAGATGGCTTGGTATGCTGCCTAAGAGATGCGCTCGCAAAACCCCCCGTAAGGGCCGGGCAGGCAAGAATTTACAGCCCTGCGGTTGCAGCGCCTGAAATTGAGCTAATCAGCTGACACTTAATTTATGTTTTAACACTCCCCATATATCTACCGTTGCAGCGCCTGAAATTGAGCTAATCAGCTGACACACCGTACATACTATACCACCTTCATTCAATTATAATAGTTGCAGCGCCTGAAATTGAGCTAATCAGCTGACACTGAAATAGCCCGCTCGGCAGGCCTTCCTGTTACGCGTTGCAGCGCCTGAAATTGAGCTAATCAGCTGACACAAAATGATAATGGTGAGTTTGTACCTTACTTACCGTTGCAGCGCCTGAAATTGAGCTAATCAGCTGACACATAAAGGGGGTCGCATAATGCCACAGTTAGGCTTGTTGCAGCGCCTGAAATTGAGCTAATCAGCTGACACGGTGGGTGTTTTTCCTGTTGGGATGTTTGATGCTGTTGCAGCGCCTGAAATTGAGCTAATCAGCTGACACTCAACTCCTGATACACTCATAGCGCGCCGGCGATAGTTGCAGCGCCTGAAATTGAGCTAATCAGCTGACACACGTAAGCCTGATATTGATAGTATAAAAGATTTTGTTGCAGCGCCTGAAATTGAGCTAATCAGCTGACACAAAATGATAATGGTGAGTTTGTACCTTACTTACCGTTGCAGCGCCTGAAATTGAGCTAATCAGCTGACACGGTGGGTGTTTTTCCTGTTGGGATGTTTGATGCTGTTGCAGCGCCTGAAATTGAGCTAATCAGCTGACACAATGCTTTAATATAATTTGTCATCATCTTAAGGCGTTGCAGCGCCTGAAATTGAGCTAATCAGCTGACACTCAACTCCTGATACACTCATAGCGCGCCGGCGATAGTTGCAGCGCCTGAAATTGAGCTAATCAGCTGACACCCGCTCGGCCTCGCAAACCCGCCAGAACATAATTAGGTTGCAGCGCCTGAAATTGAGCTAATCAGCTGACACATGGCAACTGGGTCCTGTATTTCGGCGCGACATCGTTGCAGCGCCTGAAATTGAGCTAATCAGCTGACACATTTGCACATTGAGCCGCTCCCTCATGGGATGATGTTGCAGCGCCTGAAATTGAGCTAATCAGCTGACACTTTTGCATCTGTTGTTTTTTCGGTTTTTGTTTCCAGTTGCAGCGCCTGAAATTGAGCTAATCAGCTGACACTGACAGCCTTAACGTCGAGCCGAGTAACCCCAAGCGGTTGCAGCGCCTGAAATTGAGCTAATCAGCTGACACACAAAATCCGAGCGATAGGCCAACTCTATAAGCCCGTTGCAGCGCCTGAAATTGAGCTAATCAGCTGACACGGAAGTGTGCCGTCCAGTGGTCGCATTCCTTGAAGTTGCAGCGCCTGAAATTGAGCTAATCAGCTGACACTATTCCTCCTTTTTTTATTGTACATTATTTTGGAGTTGCAGCGCCTGAAATTGAGCTAATCAGCTGACACTCAATTACCCATTGTCTATTATCGATTTTCCCACGTTGCAGCGCCTGAAATTGAGCTAATCAGCTGACACGGTCTCGCCGACTCCGATAAGACCCTTTTCCAAATGTTGCAGCGCCTGAAATTGAGCTAATCAGCTGACACCAATTAGGTCGTCCATTTTTCGGTCGGCAATATGCGTTGCAGCGCCTGAAATTGAGCTAATCAGCTGACACTATGTAGTTTCCTCTTTGTAGACTTAACATACCTGTTGCAGCGCCTGAAATTGAGCTAATCAGCTGACACCAAATGGTCAGCCTCTGATAAGATCGATTTTTGCGTTGCAGCGCCTGAAATTGAGCTAATCAGCTGACACTAGCCCTATAGTGTCCATTTTTAATATTCCTCCTTGTTGCAGCGCCTGAAATTGAGCTAATCAGCTGACACAGACTCCCCACAAAATGGACAAACCGCCCAATATTCGTTGCAGCGCCTGAAATTGAGCTAATCAGCTGACACGTGTTGTCCTTTGTCTCGGATAGGGGAGCTAAGAGGTTGCAGCGCCTGAAATTGAGCTAATCAGCTGACACTGATTTTGTAGGTGTCGATTAAATCCCTTATCCGGGTTGCAACGCCTGAAATTGAGCTAATCAGCTGACACCGAGAAGAGATGTTATGCTGATGAGAAAGAAAATGTTGCAGCGCCTGAAATTGAGCTAATCAGCTGACACCAGTGCTCCTCGTACTTTTCCTGCTCGCCATATCGCGTGCCCATCGCCAGACTGGCCGCGGCCCAGGCTGTACTGGCCGCTAAGTGAATTCAATGTAAGCGTTGTGAGTGTCATTATTCTCGGCGCCGGAAGGGTTGGC
>Ga0056121_1000385_pt1 | contig 10877 bp, 12 predicted proteins | sample WorMetHEROISLAND_FD_83872 | JGI IMG/M metagenome (GOLD analysis project Ga0056121, IMG submission 83872) | Marine gutless worms symbiont microbial communities from Max Planck institute for Marine Microbiology, Germany - Olavius sp. 1 HERON ISLAND ...
ATACCAGATGAACCTTCAGATCGTAGACCGCATGGGTTGCGTGCTTCTTCGGTCTCATCGCCAAGAGAATACTAAAGCCCTTGGACTAAAGTCCATAGTTTTTACTAGCGACCAGCAATAAAACAGGACTTTCAAAAGATCTATAGCGATGGAAATCTTATCAATACTCGTTATGGTCATTGTTGTGGGTATCTTTGCTTTCATGGCGTATGATGCCGCACATCAAAAAGACTAAACGGGAACAGACCATGTTGCCCAAGTCCGCCCTGTGGCTTCCTATCTTTCTCTTTCCGCGGACCCCCTCGTTTCTGCGGCTCACGGGAGGAAAGGGGGCAGACTCAATTAATGGCTCGTTTTTCACAGCTCATTCGCCTAACATTCGGCTGCAAGCGACCCACTGCCGCGGTCTGGCTCCTCAGCAACCTTTAAGCTCAGTGCCACGCGGCATTGGGTGCCTGAGCCAAGCCGTTAGGCTAGGAGCCGCGGATACTAGTGCTGTAGGCACGTCTACGGTAAATGACGCCGAAAAAGTATAGTTTACGCTTGACGTGAACTTCCAGAGTGTAGTATCATAATGGGGTGCGGAGTGTCGGCCTTGGTCGGCATTCCGTCGATTGACTGTTAAAACCAGAAGAAAGCGCTATGTTTAAACATCTGACTAAAACGATGGTGATCGCTGCGGCGGGGGCCTTCATTTCTACGAGTTCCGCCATGGCGCAAACGACACCAGATCACGTCTATCAGGTGGTGGATAACGTGAAGGCCGAGCTGGCGGAGATGCACAAGGCCAACCTTAGTGATCCACCTCAGGTAAAGGTAAACCTGACCGAGCGCCAGCCGCGTCACGTACTGCAAAAAGCGCGTGAAGTCTATGGTGATGTTCAAAAATTGCGTAAAGTCAATGGGCTTGATGGAAAACCACTGTCGACATTCCCGGTGCGTAAGGTAACGCCGGCCGACGTGCGTGAGCTGGCAGACAAGATACTGGCCGACGTGCAGGATGTGCGCAAAAAAACCAAGACACCGGCGCCGGCGCCGGCAGCCCTTCCCAGCGGAAAAACCCCGACGGATGTATACGGCAACCTGGTTCAGGTCAAAGCCTCCATCGGTGAACTGGGGGTTCCGGTGATCGTGCCGAATGACGTCTATCAGGTGGCGCTGACGATCATCAGCGACATCGAAAAAGTGCGTGCGGCTAAAGGAGTAACTACTGCGGTGGCAGAACCGGCTGCTTCCAAAGGCAAAACGCCAAAAGATGTCTATGCGGTTGCTTATAAACTGCTTGGAAAAATCAAAGCCTTAACGGAGAAAAAAGGCTACGGCATACCAGGTGGCGTGATAATGCCCAATAAGGTAAGCGGTCGTATTACGCCGGCAGATGTCATTGATCTTCTCAATAACATTCTGGCTGAAGTCAGCGCCGTAAAAGTGGCTGTAGGCTCCAGCGCTAAAACCGAATTTTCCGGTCCGCAATCCGGCAAAACGCCTTCTGATGTGTACGCCGCAATGGTAAAGGCAGGCGCATTGGTCGACACGCTTTAAAAGCATTTGCGTGGCTGCGCGCCGCCAGCGCAACGGTTGGCGGCGTGCAACCCACGCAGGTTGGGATGAAGCGAATCGGCATTTCGGTACTGCTGTACCAGGGGCCGGCAAGATCCATGAGCGCACGCTACCTGTACGCGATCATTACCGACGCTGCCGCCGGGGATGTCTTGGCCGGGCTCGGAGAGACCGGCATCGGCGATACCAAGGTCGAGACCCTGGCCGCAGACGGCATCGCCGCCGTGGTCTCCGCCTACCAGGACGCCTCGGTACGGCCACAGCGGACCAACATCGCCGCCCACCAGAGGGTACTGAGCACACTGCTGGCGGTGACGACACTACTGCCCATCAGCTTCGGGACCCCTCGCCGAGGACGCCCAGGCCATCCATACTGCCCTCCGCCACAGCCATGCGGATCTCAAGGAGGCGCTGGAACGGGTCCGGGGTAAGGTGGAGATGGGACTCAATGTACGCTGGGATCTGGCAAACATCTTCGAATATTTCGTCGACCGCCACCCGCCCCTGAAGGCCCTGCGGGACACCCTGTATGCCGGGAACCGGGAGCCCCCCCGGGACCGGAAGATCGAGCTGGGCCGGTTGTTCAGTCAACTCCTAGAGGAGGACCGGGAGCGTTACACCGCCCAGGTGGAAGCGGTCCTGCAAGGGTGCTGTGCCGAGATCCGACGCGGGGAGCCCCGTAAGGAGGCGGAGATCATGCGCCTGTCCTGTCTGGTAGGGCGCACCGACCAAGCCGTTTTCGAGGCGGCTGTGTTCAAGGCGGCCCAGGCCTTCGACTTCAATGGTCCATGGGCGCCGCACAGCTTCGTGGACGTGTCCATTACCCTCTAATACCTGATGTTGGTAATCGACGACTTGCTGTTGGTACCCTTCAAAGGGCTCTATTGGATCGGCAAGGAAATCCATAAAGCCGTGCTGACCGAACAGGTATCCCAACGCGAGGCCACTACCACCGCCCTGTCCGAGCTCTATATGGAGCTGGAGACGGGCCGCATCGACGAGGCGGAGTTCGACGCCCGTGAGGCCGAGCTGCTCGATACCCTGGACCGGCTTCACTCCCCGCCCTAGGACGGGGAGTGAAGGGCCCCGCGCTACTCCGCCCCGGCAAGTCACGTCTGGTGTTTTTCGGCGGCAAGGGCGGCGTCGGCAAAACCACCTGCGCCATGGCGGCGGCGCTACGCTGGGCCTGGGAGGACCCCGATGCCCCCTTGCTGTTGGTCTCCACCGATCCAGCCCACTCCCTGGCAGACTGCCTGGCAGGCGGGTCACCGCCGCGCAACCTGCATGTCGAAGAACTGAATGCCGCCGTCGACCTGGTGGCGTTTCGGGCCCAGCATGGCGACCAATTGCACGAGATCACGCGGCGCGGCACCTTCCTCGACGATCGCGACATCGATCGCTTCCTGTCCCTTTCCCTCCCCGGTCTGGACGAGTTCATGGCCGTGCTGGTGCTCAGCCGTCAGGTCTCCACGGGCCGCTACCGGACGGTCCTGGTGGACACCGCCCCCAGCGGCCACACTCTGCGCCTGCTGGCCTTGCCGTCGGCCCTGCGCCAATGGCTGGATCTGTTGGATACCCTACTGGCGAAACACCGTTACATGAAGGAGGTGTTTCGCGGTAGCTACGCACCCGACGCGCTGGACCGTTTCATCCTGGATTTGGCCGCCGAGCTCGAGGCCCTGGACCGGCTGCTGCGAGACCCGGACCGCTGCCGATTCGTGCCGGTCGCCCTGGCTGAGCCCCTGGTCCTGGAAGAGACCCTAGATCTGGCCCACACCCTGCACGCCGCCGGCATCGCCACCCCGGAGCTGGTGATCAACCGCTTGTATCCCGACCACCCGTGTCCCACCTGCCGGACGGTGCGGGCCGAGCAATCGGAGTGCTTGGCCCGATACGCATCGGTGCTTCAGGACATCGGACGCCTTTGGGGCCTCCCCGTGCAACCGGAGGAACCCCGCGGCATCGAGGCCCTGGCCGCGTTTTGGGACGGGGTGATGCCTATCGATCAAGCTGTCAGCTCTGCCGCAACGGCGCCCTTGCCGGTCCGGGTCGAGGCGCCCGGCCCCTATCCAGGATCGGACCAGCGCCTGTTGATCTTCTGTGGCAAGGGCGGCGTGGGCAAAACGACCCTGCCTGTGCCACCGCCCTGCATATCGCCGCCACCGAGCCCCATCGGCGCACCCTGCTGTTCTCCAGTGACCCGGCCCATTCCCTGGGTGATTGCTTGGGTGTTCCCGTCGGACCCGAGCCGGTTGCTGTCTCCCAGGGCTTGGCCGCGATGGAGGTCAATGCGCGGGCTGAGCCGCGGCTATGCGCTCGGTATACGGCGAAGAGCTGCGGGGTTTTTTCGCCGGGCTCTCGTCCAACCTGGATTTCAGCTTCGACCGGCGGGTTATGGAACAGCTGTTGGATTTCGCCCCACCCGGCATCGACGAGATCACGGCCCTGGCACGCGCCCTGGTGTTCCTGCGAGAAGGCGATTATGATCGCTTCGTGCTCGACGCGGCGCCGAGCGGCCATCTGATCCGATTGCTGGAGCTACCGGGATTGCTCGATGATTGGTTGCAGGCCATGTTTGAGCTGTTGCTTAAATACAAGGACACCCTGGGCGTGCCGCGTTTCGGCCGGCGGTTGGTGCAATTGTCGAGGGATCTCAAATTCTTGCGAGGACTGCTCGGAAATCGGGACCAGACCGGCCTGGTACTGGTCGCCATCCCTACGGATCTGGCCCTGGAGGAGAGTCGGGATCTGGTCGACGCCTGCCGGGCGCCGGGATTGCAACTCCAGTACCTCTTCCTCAACCTGCTGACACCGAATAGGGAATGCCCACTGTGTGTCGCCCAGGCAGGATACGACAAGACCCTTGTCGAAGCCTTCCAAGCTGCCTTTCCCGCTACCCCTCAGACCCGGATCTACCGCGGTGATCCACCATGCGGCCTGGAAGCATTGGCGGCCCTGGGTGCTGCCGGCTTCCGGTTGCCGGATACCGCATATTGAACCGCCGGTAGGTAGGGTGGACTGTGCCCACCGACGACTCACCCGAGTGTCCGGAGCTGTTCGGTGTTATTTGGCGTGATCCGAGAAGGTATCTCTTGACCACGAAAAGCACGAAAAGACACGAAATTGTCATCCTAACGTAGGAGAGATCTGTCCGTGTTCGTTCGTGTTTTTCGTGGCTCTTGGTGAGCGTCGTGTCGGGTTATAGCGCGTTCGACGCTATTTGTGTGCTTCGGGATCGGGCAGGTGTCGGGCACAGGCCATCCCTTGGCGGTTCGCCCGGGGAGAAGGTGCACCGGCCAGTAAGCCCGGAACTACCACGCTCACCAGCATCCTACGGGTGCTGTGGTATCTGGTGGCTACGGGTAGACTCGAACTACCGACATCGGCATTATGAGTGCCGCGCTCTGACCTGCTGAGCTACGTAGCCGGGATGAAAACGAAATACTAGCGATCAGGGGAGCATAGCGTCAAGTCAGACGTTGAACCGAAAATGGATCACATCCCCGTCCCGGACGATATAGTCCTTGCCCTCGGAGCGTAGCTTGCCCGCCTCACGGGCCCCCTGCTCGCCTTGGCAGGCGACGAAATCCTGGTGGGCGATGACTTCGGCGCGGATGAAACCGCGCTCGAAGTCGGTGTGAATGACGCCGGCGGCCTGAGACGCACCGGTATTCCGGGGAATGGTCCAGGCCCGTATCTCCTTGGGTCCCGCGGTAAAGAAGGTCTCCAGGCCCAACAGGTGATAGCCCGCGCGTACCACCCGGTTCAGACCCGGCTCTTCGAGCCCCAGGTCGGCGAGGAAGCTCGCGCGTTCATCGGCCTCAAGCTCCAGGATCTCCGCCTCGATGGCGGCGCACACGGGCACCGTCTCGGCACCCTCGTCCCGCGCCAGCCCGCGTACCGCATCCAGTAGGGGATTGTCCTCGAAACCGCCCTCGTCCACATTGGCAATGTACATGGCGGGCTTGGCGGTAAGCAGGAACAGGTCGCCTAGCTCCCGGCGTTCATCATCACTCTGCACCAGAGAACGCGCCGCCCCGCCGGCGTCCAAATGGTCGCGCAGTCGCTCCAACAGGGCCTTGCGGGGCAGGACCTTTTTGTCTCCGGTCTTGGCCTGACGAGTGGATCGGTCCAGGGCCTTCTCCACCGACTCCAGATCCGCCAGGGCCAGCTCCATGTTGATGGTCTCGATGTCCCGTATCGGGTCCACTGTGCCCGCGACATGTACCAGGCCGTCGTCTTCGAAGCAGCGCACCACATGGGCGATAGCGTCCGTCTCCCGGATGTGGGCCAGGAACCGGTTACCCAGTCCCTCACCCTGGGAGGCGCCGGCCACCAGGCCGGCGATATCCAGGAATTGCATGCTGGTGGGGATGACGTTGGCGGGCCTTACGATGCGGGCGATGGCATCGAGCCGGGCGTCGGGCAGGGGGACTACCCCCACGTTCGGATCAATGGTGCAGAAGGGGTAGTTCTCCGCGGCGACGGTGGCCTTGGTCAGGGCATTGAAGAGGGTTGACTTACCGACGTTCGGCAGGCCGACGATGCCGCATTTGAAGCCCATGTCAGAGCTCGCCTTCCATGCGGTTGTAGGCGTCCTCGAGACGGACGATGTCGTCTTCGCCGAGATAGCTCCCGGACCGGACCTCGATGATCTCCAAGGGTATCGCCCCTGGATTCTCCAGGCGGTGGATCGTACCGACGGGAATGTACGTGGACTCGTTTTCCGTGAGCAGAAAGACCTTTTCGCCGTTGGTGACCCGCGCCGTGCCCGAGACCACGATCCAATGCTCGGCCCGATGGTGGTGCATCTGCAGGGCTTGGGATTCGCCCGGATTGATCGTCAGGCGCTTGACCTGATAGCGGGCGCCGGAGCCGATAGAGTCGAAGTTGCCCCAGGGTCGGTGCATGCGCTGGTGGTGCCGATACTCACTGCGTTGCTCGCGTTGTAGGAACTGGGTCACGGCCTTGACGTCCTGGGCCGATTCCTTGCTCGCCACCAGGACCGCGTCCGGCGTCTCCACCACAATCAGGTTGTTCACGCCCACGGCCGCTACCATGCGGTGCTGGGCCATCAGTAGATTGTCGCGCGCGTCATGGACGAAGGCATCGCCGTCGAGCACATTGCCGGCGCCGTCCCGTGCGTTGACCTCCCACAGGGCGGACCAGGCACCCACGTCCGACCAACCCACGTCCAGCGGCAGCACGAGGGCCGATGTGTCCCCCTCCGGCGTATCCCCGGCCAGCTGTTCCATGACCGCATAGTCGATGGAATCGCTGGGGCAGATGTGGAAGGCATCCGCGTCCAGGCGTCGGAAATCCCCGTCCGGTGCGCCCCCACGGTAGGCTTTTTCGCTGGCTGCGGCGATATCGGGTCGGAAACGCTCCAGCAGCCGTTGCCAGAGCGAGGCCTTCAGCATGAAGATGCCGCTGTTCCAAAGGTAGTCACTGCTGCGTAAGTAACCCTCGGCGGTCGCCGCATCCGGCTTCTCGACGAAGGCGGCGAGGACATAGGCCTCACCCACGGTCCCCTGGACCGGAAAGGGATCGCCCCGGCGGATGTAGCCGTAGCCCGTTTCCGGCTTATCGGGGACGATCCCAAAGGTAATCACCGCCCCCTGCCGTGCCAGAACGTAGCCGTCCGCTACCGCTTGTCGGAAGCCGTGTCCGTCGCGGATATCATGGTCGGCAGGCATCACCAGCAGGACCGGGGCCTGGCCGTCGTCCACCGCCGCCGCGGCCGCGAGGCCGAGGGCGGGCGCCGTGTTGTGGCCCTCGGGCTCGAGGATAATGGCGGCCGGCCGGCGGTCCAGCAGGCGGAGCTGCTCGGCGACGAGGAAGCGGTGGGCCTCGTTGCAGACGACGATAGGATCGAGCAGACCGATGGCTTGGCGGGGATGCTCCGGCTCGATCCCATCGAGTCGCCTGACGGTTTCCTGGAACATGGTGTGCTTGCCGGTCAGGGGGAGGAACTGCTTGGGGTAGGCCTCCCGGGAGAGGGGCCAGAGACGGGTCCCGGAGCCACCGGAAAGAATCACGGGTTGCAGCGACATGGCAGAAAAATCCCTCGCAGGTAGTGGTTAAGTTCTAAGTTGGAACATAGCCAATAGCAGTATGTTGGGCACGCTACGAGCGCCCCCTCTCCCTCCGGGAGAGGACTGGGGAGAGGGGATCGAAATGAATCTCTCCACTCCAACCACTTAGAAATTTACCACTACCCCCTCGCATTCGGGCCGACCGGTACGGAGAAGATCCGGCTCAGGGGTACTCTGGAAAACGCAAGATCCCCGCGCAAGGCAGCGCAGACCTGAGCCTACTCATAGCTTCGCTCCCTCCCGAACGGGACCTTTGTATCCTTGAGCAGGGTCGGCGTGTCGATGAGTCTTATCTCCCCCTCTCCGATCAGGACCGCTGCCACTACACCGATGGCAATGGCCAATATCCCGAACAGGCCGAGAAGAAGGCTGATGAGCAGGAAAACCGCTTCCGGTGTCATGGTTATGCTCCGTCCGAATCGAAGCTGCCGCGCGGATTGCGGTGGATAGGCATCCATGCTGCAGCAGGATCTCGATTCGCACCACGTAGAACGCCGCCTCTTGGAGTTATTCCAGAACCGTACCAGTCTATCATCCCGACTGGCATAATTCCGTATCTAAGAGGCTGTCTAAAAACTAACCCATTGATTTTAAATGTTAAGAAAGAGTCATAATGATCCCTCGCTGCGCTTCGGGATGACCCAACGCGCGTCCTTGTCATTTCGAGCGCAGCGAGAAATCTTCAGGTTCAAGCGATTGGCAGGTACTCAGGTTTTTAGACAGCCTCTAGTACCTCATTTCTCTCGATATTGCAGGTTGAATCGCTTGAGTTTGATGCGAACATCCCCTATGCATTTGCAATATCGACCGAAACTATGTACTAGGCTCCGGGGCAAGCAATTCCGGCCGCCGGTCTCCCTCCGGCTATTTTTGAATTGCACCGGTTGCTTCTTCGATGCAACATAATAATTTGGTCATATCAAGCCCGAGCGCTATCCGGTGAGTCATGTCCATGATCTACTTTCCCGTCCCTCATAAGGTCGCAGATGCAGCCGTCGACCGCCCCCCTATCCCCAACCCCAGCTAGTGGGTGCCCCGGCGCGCCGTCAGCGAGCTCGCCCGATGCCTGCCGGCTACCCTACCCTGCGCGCCCCTGGCCCTGGTAGTCACTTTGGCCCTGATGGTCGTATCGACCCTAGGCAGCGGCGTTGCCCAGGCGGCGGAGTTCACCGTCCGCAACAATGCCGATTCCGGCCCCGGCAGCCTGCGCCAGGCGGTCAGCGACGCCAACGCCGCCGGCTCCGGATCCCATACCATCACCATCGCCGAGGGTTTAGGCACCATCACCCTGACCGGTGCCCAGATCGACATCACCCGGAAAATGACTATCGTCGGCCCGGCGACGGGTCAGACCATCGACGGCGATAAAGCCAACCGCTTCGGCCGCATCTTCGGGGTTACCGAGACGGTAGCGGTGACCCTGGAGAATCTGACCCTGACCAACGCCGAGACCACGGCGGACCGTGAAGATCTGCCGCGTGGATATGACTGTAGCGATAGCACGGGTTGGGGCGGGGCGGTCTGCGCGGAGGGTGATCTCACCCTCACCAACAGCACCGTCTCGGGGAACGCCACGCAAGGGAGATTCGCCGCCGGCGGCGGGATTTTGAGCTTTGGGATCATCACGCTGACCAACAGCACGCCCTCGGGGAATTTCACACAAGGGGAGCTCGCCCAGGGCGGGTGGCGGGATAACCATGTATGATCCGTACCAGCCGGGCATGTTGGGGCCGCTGGGGCGGCCTCCAATATATATTAATCCCCGGCTCACCATCACTAGCAGCGTCCTGGCGGGCAATACCGGGAGCCCCGATCAGATCCCCAGCGATTGCGAGAGGGGCAGAGCGCCAGATGAATGGCCAGGTGGCGGCGCCATGATCACCGTCGCCAGCAGCCTGTTTCAAGCAACCGGCGACGAGGCCTGCGACCTGACCACGGCCGACGGTAATCTTATCGGGGAGGATCCGCAGCTGGGGGCACTCACAGACAACGGCTGTGAGACCAGGGCCGGCGCGCCGGGGAGCGCTGCCTGCGTCCGGACCCATGCCCTGGGGCGGGTAGCCCCGCCATCGATGCCGGCAGCAATCCCGATAATCTGACCACCGACCAACGGGGCCAACCACGCCAAGTCGGAAGCGCCTTCGAGACGGCCCCCGATGTCATCGGCGACGACGACACACCCCCCGGCATCATCGACACCGGCGGCAGTATCCGGTGCAGCGACATAGCCAAGTGGTGGATCCATCGCGTCTATCGCGGCTATTACGGGCGCTGCGCCGAGCGTGGGGGTTTCCGCTACTGGTGCGAGCGCCTGGACGCGGAAAGCGGCAGCACGGATCCGGAACCGATCATGGCCGCTTTCGGCACCTCCCGAGAGTACAGCGGGCGCTTGGGTGGGATGAGTGATGTGGAGTTGCTCCACAGCCTTTATCAAAACATGTTCAATCGTGAGGCGGAGCGGGGTGGCCTGAGGTTCTATCTCGCGCTACTGGATGCCTATCGTCTGGAGTGGCGCGCCGATCACGACGGCAGCGACCAGGGCGCTACCGAGTACGCCTTGTCCCGGATCGCCCTAGACATCCTCTCCGGTGCCCAAGGCAACGACGTCGGCATCCTGGACACCAAGCTGGAGGCCTGTGAGCAGTTTTGAAGCCACCCGTCGGGCGGGCTGTGCCCACCGACTCGGCTTACCTGAATTGTTTGGCGTGGCCTGGAGGATGGACGTGTTGCGTTGCGACGCACAAGGCTGGTTGATCGTCTGCCGGTCAGTGCCAGTATCTTAACGCAACCTACACCCATCTTCTCCGCTGCGTTGCCGGCCTGCACGGACTTTGCCTAGCCCGGTAGGGCGGGACAGGCCAGAGATGGCCGCATCCCGCCTTACGTGATCGAGCTCGGCTTCGATCACGATCTCTACGTGCGATGACGATCACGCTACGGGTTTTAATCCCGGAAATGGTGTGGTGAGCCTTCCTCCGCCCGTTCCGGATCGGATTGAGCAAGATTGAGTATGGGAAAATAGCTGGTCTGCCCCGGGTGCCGCCATCCTGGCGGCAGAACCGGCTTCAAAGGGTCAAGAAGAGATCGGCTTTGTGGACAAGGTCCTGCCGCGGCAGGACCTCGGCGCGGGGGAACCGCACCAGGGCCCCGATTCTGGTACCCTGCCCGGCGACCCGGATCTCAAAAAGGGGAACCTGGTTGCCGGTGTTGGCCCGGTCGCCG
>Ga0056121_1000386_pt1 | contig 10867 bp, 11 predicted proteins | sample WorMetHEROISLAND_FD_83872 | JGI IMG/M metagenome (GOLD analysis project Ga0056121, IMG submission 83872) | Marine gutless worms symbiont microbial communities from Max Planck institute for Marine Microbiology, Germany - Olavius sp. 1 HERON ISLAND ...
CGCTAGCGCGGCCTCCTCAGGGTGAGGCGCCTGGTTGTCAATTCCTCATCCTGAGAGTCCGGCCGGAAAAGAGTGCAGTGTCTTCAAAAGTTTGGGTCGGTCCGGTCATCAGCTGAGGGCTGGTGAAGTCGGCACGGCATTGCCCGTCGCCCAGGATCCCGGATCTCCGCTTCGCTGCGTCCGGGATGACGATGGAAGAAAGCGCAAGTCCTTGCACTACCCCACCTTCGTCGTTCCCGCGAACGCGGGAACCCAGAGGCAACGCGTGCCGAAGGCGGCCGGCTACTGTCGGCCCGACACCCACTCTCCCGGCGCTGCTGCGGACGTGGAAGCCCACTGTAAGTGCCTGCAATCAAAGAGTTCATTTTCGGCCGTACTCTGAGGAGGCGCCGCAGGCGCCGTCTCGAAGGATGAAGGCCCGGTTCCGTGCCATTGCCAACCAAAGCAAATGTGCTCCAAAGCCTGAGGCGAGCCCCCCGGTGTTTACCTGCAGGTATCGTCGACTTGCCTTTCCCGCCTGGCCGTCCGCCGGCACGCCGCCAAGCCCGCGACGACGATCTGGTCCGCGCAGCGTCCATCGGTTGAAATCGCCTGGCGGCCTTGGCAGATTCGACGGGGAGCCGAGGGGACTCATGGCGTCACGTCGCGTATCGCTCAGCAAAGGCTTGGACATACCCATCGATGGCGCGCCCGCGCCCGTGATCGATCTTGCCAATGACGTCGGCTCTGTTGCCGTTCTCGGCGCCGACTACGTCGGCCTGGAACCGAAGATGCTGGTCGGCGAAGGTGAGCGGGTCGCACGCGGCCAGCCGCTGTTCCAGCAAAAGCGCGATCCCGCGATCGTCTTCACCGCGCCGGCGAGCGGTACCGTCGTCATCCACCGCGGCGCGCGACGCGCGCTCAAGGCCGTCGTGATCGACGTCGACGACGCAGACGAGCGCGAGGCAGGGCCAGGCGTGAGCGCACCGGGCGAAATGTCGTCGGCGATGCTGCGCGCCCGCCTGCTGGAAAGCGGTCTGTGGACCGCGTTTCGCACCCGCCCCTTCAGTCGGATTCCGGCATCGGATGCCGAGCCGCGCTCCATCTTCGTCACCGCCTGCGAGACCCGGCCGCTCGCCGGCATGCCGGAAGCGGTGGTCGCCGCCCACGCCGACGCATTCTCGCTGGGCGTCGACCTCTTGGCACGGCTCGCCGCCGGAAGCGTCTTTCTCTGCACCGGCGCCCAATGGTCGGGACCGACGGGTTCGGCGCCGACCGTCGAGCACGTCGTGTTCGACGGTCCCCATCCGGCCGGTCTTCCCGGCACGCACATTCATCACCTCGATCCCGTCGGCGCCGACCGAGAGGTCTGGCACATCGGCTACCAGGACGTCATCGCCATCGGCAAGCTGATCGGCGAGGGCCGCCTGTGGACCGAGCGTGTCGTGGCGCTCGGCGGCAACGGCTTCTCCAATCCCCGCATGGTGCGCACCCGGCTCGGCGCCGATCTCGTTGCGCTCACCGCGGGCGAACTCGCCGAGCCGAAGCCGGACGAGGCGGCGGCACGACTGATCTCCGGTTGTATCCTGAGCGGCCGGCACGCCCAAGGCTCGGAAGCCTGGCTCGGCCGGTATCACCTGCAGGTCTCCGCCATCGCGCAAGCACGGCCGCGCCGCACCGCCTTCTGGCAGCGACCGTTCGCGAACGGCTACTCCTTTGCCGGCGCACTGGCGAGAAGCCGCAACCCGCGCACGAGCGCGCGAACCACCACGGATCAGCACGGCCGCGCCACCGCCCTGGTGCCCACGGACGCGTTCGAGCGGTTGATCCCGATGGACGTCCTCGCCGTGCCGCTGCTCCGCGCGCTGCTTGTCAAGGACACCGACCGGGCCCAGGCGCTCGGTTGTCTGGAACTCGACGAAGAAGACCTGGCTTTGTGCTCGTTTGTCTGTCCGGGCAAGAACGACTACGCATCGGTCTTGCGCCGGAACCTCGAGCTGATCGAACGCGAGGGTTGAGCGGCGATGGCGCGGCCGGCACAAGACGCCGAGCGGGAAACCGGCACCGGGACCGATAGCCCCCGGAGCGCCATCGCGTTGACGCCGGAGCTGGCCGACCGGTTCATCTGGTCCTCCGCCACCCCTACCGTTGCCGCCCCGCACGTCCGCGACGCCAACAACGTGCACCGCCTGCTCAACCGCTTCGTCGTGGCATCCCTGCCCTGCTGGCTCATCGGTCTGTGGAACACCGGCGAGCAGATCGCCGTCGGCATGCGGATCGCGGGCATGGAGTCGCTGACCGGCTGGCGCGCGGATTTGATCGACGGCCTCGGGCTGTCCATCGACCCGGGGAACGTTCTGACGTGCTGGCTGCACGGTCTGTTGTACTTTTTGCCCATCTTCCTGACGGCCCTCGTGGTAGGCGTATTCTGGGAGGTCCTCTTCGCCGCAAAGCGCAACCGCCCCCTCGACGAGGGCGTGCTGTGCATTGCCTGGCTGTTCGCCCTGATCCTTCCGCCCACGATCGCGCTCTTTCAGGTGGCCTACGGCATGACCATTGCCATGGTCATCGGCAAGGCCATCTTCGGCGGCACCGGCCGCTACCTCGTAAGCCCGCCGATCCTCGGCATATGCGTCCTGTTCTTCTCCTACTCGAGCGTCGTCTTCGGCGCCGAAAGCTGGATCCCCTTGCCGGGATACGAGGAGCCGACGACGCTCGAGCTGGCCATCCTCGAAGGCGGCGTCAGCGCCTTGCACGCCGTCGACTACAGCTGGTGGCTGCTCTTCATCGGCAATCAGCCGGGGCCGATCGGGGTGACCTCGCCTCTCGGCTGCCTGCTGGGCGCTGTCTACCTCGTCCTGACCGGGGCGGGCTCATGGCGCATCATGGCCGGCTCGGCGGTCGGGCTGATCGCAACGGTTGCCCTGCTCGGCCTCGCCTATCCCGCCGACGACCCGCTGTTCTCGACCCCGTGGTACTGGCACGCGGTCATGGGCGGCTGGGCGTTCGGCACGGTGTTCCTGGCGACCGATCCCACCGCGGCCGCTACCACCAGGACGGGGCGCTGGGTGTTCGGACTGTTGGTGGGCGTGCTGACGGTCCTGGTGCGGCTGACCAATCCGGCCTACTTCGAAGGCGTGGTGTTCGCGATCCTGCTTGCCAGCATATTCGCGCCGCTCTGCGATCACTTCGTCGTCGAGAGAAACATCGCGCGGCGCCGCGCCCGCCAGGAGCGCCGGTCGTGAACGAGGGCCCGCTGCGCTCGCTCGCCGTGCTCGCCGGCGTCGCCCTGATCTGTGCCGTTCTGGTCAGCGTGTCGGCCGTCAGCCTGCGCCCCTATCAGGAGCGCAACGAGCTCCTGCAGCGATACCGCCACGTGGTCGCATTGACCGGTCTCGTTGAGCCCGGCGCCGACGACGAGACCGTCCTCGAGGTCGTCTCTCAGCTCGACGCCCGGGTGGTGGACCTGAAGACGGGGGCGTTCGCGGCGGACCTGGACCCGGAGAGCATCGACTCGCGTTCGGCCGCGGCCGACCCCGGGCGCAGTACCGCGATTCCGGCCGCGAAGGACCTCGCGCGCCTCGGCCGCCGCGCCAATCACGAGGTCGTTTTTCTCGTATGGGACGACGGGAAGCTGAGCCGGGTGATCCTGCCCATCAGCGGCCAGGGCATGTGGTCCACCCTCTATGGCTTCATCGCCCTGGAGAACGACCTGAACACGATCGCCGCGACCCGCTTCTACGAGCAGGGAGAGACGGCGGGCCTGGGCGATCAGATCGAGGATCCCAGGTGGCAGGCGCAGTGGCGGGGCCGCCGGCTGTTCGACGACGCCGGGGCCGTGCAGTTTCGCGTCGCCAGCGGCAGAGTCGATCCGTCGTCGCGCGCGGCCGGCTTTGAAGTCGACGGACTGACCGGCGCCACCGTGACCGGTACCGGCGTCACCAACCTGATCCGCTTCTGGTTCGGACCGCTCGGCTACGGCCCGCTGCTGGCGCGGATCGCCGAGCAACCGCCGGTACGATAGGGGGGCGCATGCGAGCAATGACGATACGTCGGCGGACGGTGCGGGCGAGGACACTGGAGAACGGACGATGAAGGCACTGTCGACGCTTCTGGACCCGGTGTTCGAGGAAAATCCGATCCTGCTGCAGGTGCTCGGCGTCTGCTCGGCACTCGCCATTACCAACTCCCTCTACACCGCGCTGATCATGGGCGTGTCGCTGACGGCCGTGGCGACATTCTCCAATGCCGTGATCAGTGCCATCAGGCACATCATCCCGGGCAGCCTGCGGATCATCATCCAGATGACCGTCATTGCCACGGGCGTGATCGTGGTGGATCAGGTGCTGCAGGCCTTCGCGCCCGAGGCCGCGCGCACGCTGTCGGTCTTCGTCGGCCTGATCGTCACCAACTGCATCGTGCTCGGCCGCGCCGAAGCGTTCGCGGCCAAGAACGGCGTCGTCATGAGCGTGCTCGACGGCATCGGCAACGGTCTCGGATACACGGCGGTGCTGATCGCGGTCGCAACGATCCGCGAGCTTCTCGGCGCCGGAACCCTGCTCGGCTACACGGTGCTGCCGCTGGCTTCGGATGGCGGCTTGTACGTGCCCAACCAGCTCATGCTGCTGCCGCCGAGTGCGTTCTTCATCATCGGCTTGCTCATCTGGGGCTTGCGAACATGGAAGCGCGAGCAGGTGGAAGCGCCCGAGTTCACCGAGGTGAAGGTGCGGCCCGCACCTGAGGCCGGGCCGACCGGGAGACAAATCTCGTGAACGCGCTGATGGACATTTTCGTCCGCGCCGTTCTGATCGAGAACCTCGCGCTCGCGTTCTTCCTGGGCATGTGCACGTTCCTGGCGGTATCGAAGGACGTGCGGACCACGATCGGGCTCGGTGCCGCGGTGATCGTCGTCGAAACCATTACCGTCCCCGTCAACAACCTCATCTACACCTATCTGTTGCGTCCTGGCGCGCTCGAATGGGCCGGCCTGCCGGAGCTCGATATGAGCTTCCTCGGCCTCATCAGCTACATCGGCGTCATCGCCGCAATGGTGCAGATCCTCGAGATGTTCCTGAAGCGCTACGTGCCGCCGCTCTACGCGGCGCTCGGCATCTTCCTGCCGCTGCTGACTGTCAACTGCGCCATCCTGGGCGCCTCTCTGTTCATGGTGCAGCGCGACTACGACTTCGTCGAGAGCACGGTCTACGGCTTTGGCGTCGGCACGGGCTGGGCGGTCGCGATCGTCGCGCTTGCGGGATTGCGGGAGAAGCTGCGCTACAGCGAGGCGCCACGCGGACTGGAAGGCCTGGGCCTGACCTTCATCACCGCCGGTCTCATGTCCCTCGCGTTCATGGGTATTTCGGGTATCGAGCTGTGAACCTGGTGGCGCAGGAAGTCGTCGTCGCGGTCGTACTGTTCACGATCATCGTCTCCAGCCTGGGCGTCCTGGTGCTGCTGGCGCGCGCGCGGCTCGTGCCTTCGGGCCGTGTCACCGTCAACGTCAACAAGACCCGCGATCTCGACGTCGCCCCGGGCGGAAAGCTCCTCGGCGCGCTCGGTGAGAGCGAGTTGTTCCTGCCCTCCGCATGCGGCGGCGGCGGCACCTGCGGCCAGTGCAAGGTCCGGGTCGTGGAAGGCGGCGGCGACCTGCTGCCGACGGAGAAATCGCACATCAACAAGAAGGAAGCGGCGGCCGGCCTACGCCTCGCCTGTCAAGTGACCATCGACCGCGACATGAAGGTCGAAGTGCCGGAGGACGTGTTCGGCGTCAACCGGTGGACGTGCACGGTCCGCTCGAACGACAACGTCGCCACCTTCATCAAGGAATTCATTCTTGAGCTGCCCAAGGGCGAGACCATCGACTTCCGCGCGGGCGGCTACGTGCAGATCGAGTGTCCGCCCTACCGTCTCGACTTCAACGACATCGACATCCCGCAGGAATATCGCGAGGACTGGGAACGCTACCATCTGTTCGCGCTCCAATCCGTCGTCGCCGAACCCACCCTGCGGGCATACTCGATGGCGAACTACCCGGCCGAGAACGACATCATCATGCTCAACGTGCGCATTGCCACGCCGCCACCGCAGGCACCGCCAGGCACACCGCCCGGCATCGTCTCCTCGTACATCTTCGGGCGCCGGCCCGGCGACGAGGTCGTGGTCTCCGGTCCCTACGGTGAGTTCTTCGCGAAGGAGACGGATGCGGAGATGGTCTTCGTCGGCGGCGGGGCCGGCATGGCGCCGATGCGATCGCATATTCTCGATCAGCTTCGCCGCCTGAAGACAGACCGTAAGATCAGTTTCTGGTACGGCGCGCGGAGCCTGCGCGAAGCCTTCTACGTGGAGCATTTCGACGAGCTTGCGCAAGAGCACGACAATTTCACCTGGCATCTGGCGCTGTCCGAACCGCTGCCGGAGGACAACTGGACCGGCTTGGTCGGCTTCGTTCACGAAGTGCTCTTGCAGAACTACCTGGCCGACCATCCGGCGCCGGAAGACTGCGAGTATTATCTGTGCGGACCGCCGGTAATGAATGCGGCGGTGATCGCAATGCTGGATGCCCAGGGCGTCAACGCGGACAATATCTTCCTGGACGATTTCGGAGGCTGACGGTTTGGCAGTGCTGCTTGCCAGTTTCGTTGTGATCTTCGCCAGCATGCTGATCCTGCTGGCGGTCCAGCTCCTCCGCAAGGACGAGCTGCCCACGGGCTGTACACCGGCGGGCTGCCGCCGCTGCCGTGGCAGCTGCGATGCCAAGCAGGGCCGGACCGGACCCTCGGCTGCCGGGGAGGTCTAGGCGTGCTGGTCCGCGACTACATGACACGGCGTTTGATCACGCTTGCACCGGAGACGGAGATCCTGAAGGCCATGCATGTCATGGACAGCCACGACATCGCCAACGCCCCGGTGGTCGACGCCGAGGGTCGGCTGGTCGGTATCCTGAGCGACCGGGACTGCATCCGCGGTGTGTTGCAGGCGACCTACCACTCCGAGTTTGCCGGCCTGGTGCGAGACTTCATGACCAGCGACGTGGTCACGGTGAGCCCGGACGAAGGCCTGGTCGAAGCAACCAGACGCCTGATCGACCTGCCGTATCGGCTCTTTCCAGTGCTTGAGGACGGTGCGCTGGTCGGCGTGATCAGCCGGCGCGACGTCATTGCCGCGCTGACCCGGGAATGGCAGTGGGCGAAACGATGAGCGAGACGCAAATGCTGCGATCAAAGGGCTTGGTTGAACGAAACGGTGGCAGCGCGGATATGGACGGGTCGGCTTTCATGGAACGCGATAAACCAGGTGCGATGGAACTCCGGGGCGGTCGCTTGAACGCCGTTCGCCGTGCTCTTCGGACCGCTCTGGCGTTAACGCTCGTCGTCGGCACGGTGCTGCTGGGCGGCGCGACAAGCGTGGCGCAGACCAAGAGCGGCGGACGCATGCCGGAAGCCCATTACACAGGCAAGGGGCCCGTCGCCTGCACGCGCTGCCACGCAAGCGAAAAGATGACGGTCATCGCCGAAACCGCCCATGGCGATGCGAAGAACTCGCATTCGCCCTATGCGACACAAGGCTGCGAGTCATGCCACGGTCCCGGCAGCCTGCACGTCTCCAAGGCGCGAGGCGGCGAGGGCTTTCCGCTGCTCCTTCGTTTCGGCCGCCGCGGCGACCCCGTGGAGCGGCAGGTCAACGCTTGCCTGGCCTGTCATGCCGAGACGACCGGTCACCGGCCGGGTGTCGGCTGGGTCGGCAGTATGCACGACAACGGCCACATGACCTGCTCAACCTGTCATGTGGTGCATTCGAAGGAGAATCTGCGTCTGGACGTTTCGAAGCAGAAGCGCGTGTGCATGTTGTGCCACAGCGAACAGGTCGCAACGCACGACGACTTCGCCGGCTCCGGCATCCTGTTCGACCAGCTCAGCTGCTCCACTTGCCACGACGTGCACCAGCTGTCGGTGCGCGCCTCGGGCCAATGACATGGCCGGGAGGTCCAGGTGACGCAATCCAGCGACGCCACTTCAACACCGACCCGGGCGCACCGCGCTCATTGCCCGTCTTGCGGCCTGCCCGCCGGAACCGTGAAGGGATGATGCCATGACACCGGGATTGACCAGCCTGACGCGGATCGTGGCGGCGTTGCTCGTCTCCGCCGCGCTGGTGTCGGCCACCTCGGCCGAGCCAAGCGACGACGACCCGCGCATCGAGACCTGGGGCGCCGACTGGCCCGAGTATGTCGAAATGTACCTGGAAACCAGGGACATGTCGAAACCGACGCCCTTCGGCGGCAACGTCCCCTACAGCAAGCTGATCAGGTTTCCGGGCAAGACCGTGCTCTGGGCGGGCTATGCCTTTGCCCTGGATTTCAACGAGGACCGTGGACACTACTTCTCCCAGATCGACCAGATGGAGACCAAGCGGAACGACCGGGCGTTCCTGAACGCCAACGGGCTGCCCGGGTTCAGGGGCCAGCCTGGCGCCTGCATGAATTGTCACAGCGGCTGGGCGCCGGTCCTCGTTGAGCAGATGGGCTGGAAGAGCTTCAACGGTACGCCGTACTGGGAGACGATCGAGCGGCTGCGAAAGGAACACGGTCACGGCACCTCGGGCGCCGAGCTCGGCAGCGCCTGCGGCGACTGCCATCATCCCGACGACATGAGCCTGCGCGTGAACCGGCGCGCCTATATCGACGCCATGGTCGAACGCGGCTACGAGGCGGATCCGAAGAAAGGCCTGAAGGGCTCGCCGAAGGAGATGCGGGACTTCGTCTGCGCACAGTGCCACGTCGAGTACTACTTCCAGGGTCCGGACGCGGTCCTCACGTTCCCGTGGAGCCAATGGCCCAAGGGAGAGCCCTTGGAATTCGAGATGATCGAAGCCTACTACGAGATCGCCCGCAACACGCCCGGCGGCTTCCAGGCCGACTGGACCCATGCCGTGACCAAGGCGCCGATGCTGAAGATGCAGCACCCGGAAGCGGAGGTTGTCTCGAGCGGCAAGCACGCCAGGATCATCGGCTGCGTCGACTGCCACATGCCGAGAATTCAGCGCAACGGCAAGACCGTGACCGATCACACCCTGAACTCGCCGCTCAACAAGCTCGACAACTGCCTCAGGTGTCACAACGGCATCTCGGAAGAGCAGCTCTATCAATGGGTCTACACCATCCAGGTGCGCAACGTGGCGGCACTGCTGCGCGCGGAGAAAGCGGTTCTCGCCCTGATTGGGGACATCGCCACGGTGCGGCAGGAGCTCGCCGGACGGGAACCGTTCGCGGCAATTGCCGACGACGGCGACCGCGAGGCCGCGATCACGCGCGAGTTGGCCGAGGTGCTGAACTTCCATCGCCGCTCCAGCATGCGCTGGGATTGGATTGGCGCCTCGAACTCGACCGGCGCGCACAGCCCGGCGGAGGCGCTGCGCGTGCTGGAACAGGCCGTCGTGCTGGCCCGCGACGGACAGGCTCTGCTGGCGGGCGTGGCGGCGCGGCACGGTATCGAGCTCGTCCCGACCGTCGAGCCTACCCTGCCGGCGGCGCCGGCCGTCCTCGAGCCGGGCAACATCGTCGGCTCCCTGCCGCCGGGGATAACCCATGAAGCCGATCATGCAACGCAGATCCGGCTGTCGCGATGACCGGTCCGGTTTGAGCGGCGCGTGGTACGCATGCAGCCCATAAAAAGACGCACGCTACTGGCGGGGGCCGCGGCGGTCTGCGCGGCGCCTGCGCTTGGTTGGTTCGTTCCAGGAGACCGGCGAGAGCCTGGATTGAGCGTCGTGTCAGGCTCGACGATGGGAACGTACTTTCGCCTCACGCTCCCTGTCACCGGCGAAGACGCGGCCACGCTCATGGCGGAGGCTGTCGCAATCGTGGATCGGGTCGACAACCTGATGTCCACCTACCGGACGGACTCGGAAGTCTCGCGCTTCAACCGTTCGACGTCCTCGTCGCCCCTGCAGGTCTCGACACAAACCGGCGCGGTGCTCGATGAGGCCATTCGTGTCGGCGCCCTCACCGGTGGGGCGTTCGACGTCACCATTGGCCCGCTTGTCGAGCTCTGGGGGTTCGGTGCGGCCGGCCGGGCGGCGACGGTGCCGCCGGGGGCGCTGGTCGGCGAGGCCGCGCGGCGCGTGGGAATAGGGGCGCTGAGTGCGGACGGCGGGGTCGCGCGGAAGACACGATCCGATCTCGCCGTCGACCTGTCGGGGATCGCCAAAGGCCATGCCGTGGACAGGTTGGCGGCCATGCTCGACGCGCGGGAGGTGCCGGCCTACCTGGTCGACATCGGCGGCGAACTGCGCGCGAAGGGTTGCCGCCCCGACGGTCGTCCGTGGAAAGTCGGGATCGAGCGTCCGGTGCCTGGCCGACGAGCGGTCCACCGCGTGGTGCGGCTCGAAGACCACGCCATTGCGACGTCGGGAGGCTACCGGAACTTCTTCGTGCACGACGGCCGGCGGTTTGTCCACGCGATCGATCCGCGTTCCGCCCGGCCGGTGACGCATTCCCTGGCGTCCGTCACGGTCATCGACCGAACGGCGATGACGGCGGACGCCTTGTCCACGGCGCTGATGGTAATGGGACCCGACGAAGGGTTGCGTTTCGCCGAACGAGCGGGTGTCGCCGCCTATTTCATCGCGCACGTCGCCGACCGGCTGGTCGACCGGCACACCTCGGCGTTCGAGCCCTGGCTGCACATGCCTGCCTAGAACGCGTTCGCTTTGGTTGGAAGCCGCTCGAACCTGGGCCTGCATCCGTCGAGACGCGTCCTTACGGACGCTCCTCAGAGTACGGCCGAAAATGATCTCTTTGATTGCAGGCACTTACAGTGGGCTTCCACGTCCGCAGCAGCGCCGGGAGAGTGGGTGTCGGGCCGACAGTAGCCGGCCGCCTTCGGCACGC
>Ga0056121_1000387_pt1 | contig 10839 bp, 2 predicted proteins | sample WorMetHEROISLAND_FD_83872 | JGI IMG/M metagenome (GOLD analysis project Ga0056121, IMG submission 83872) | Marine gutless worms symbiont microbial communities from Max Planck institute for Marine Microbiology, Germany - Olavius sp. 1 HERON ISLAND ...
CATGCATTCAGCATCACAAATACCACTGGTTTCTATTCAACTGTTATGTTCAAATACTGTTAAGCATTACAAAGGCCAAACGGCCCCAACGGTAACTTTACGATTTACACTGTCCTTATACACTTCCTTAATTGGCATATATTCAACATCACAAAAACTATCGGTTTCTATTCAACTGATGCTGTGTATGCTTTGAACTGTTGGCAACTGAAAGAGCATATCTGTAACTTTCTGTTAGTGGTCTGTCGTGACGATGTTTATCTTTCACTGTTTTTGCAATCTTTATACTTTTTACACACGTACCAATGACAATGTCGCTTGCAGAGGAATTTAATTTCAAGTGCTTCAATTTACACACAATGTCGACATTTTGAACTTTCAGCTGACTAACATACAATTCTATTTACACATGCTTGAAAGATTATTACCAAGCATGTCCAAACCTTTGCTTTGCTTTGCTGAAGTTGATACTTTTTCCTTTTCATCAGACTTCAATGCTGCAACTACGTGCTCTTGACCAGTGTCAGTCAACGTCTCAATGAAAGAATCGAGTGAAGATTCTGATTTCTTCATGAGCCATTCTACAATAAACTTATAACTGTAGAATATGTTTATTGGACTTTATGCTCATCAGTTTTGTTTGTAGTTTTTTGTCTAACTTTTAGTCTTCACTGATTTTTTTTTATTTCGTTTAGCTTCGTCTTCTTTTCCTTTGCAGATTGCTGTACTCTTACCAGCTGGTTTCAATTTGGCCCCACTGGTTTTCGGTTTATTCATTCATTCATTCATTTAAGAACTCAATACAGACATGAGCGAATGTAAAATAGCATATAAGACAAGAGTTGTTGAGTGCTAAGGCCAACGAAGGGCTATAAGCCACTTACACGAGGCCAATATATACATAAAAACACAACTGAATCGTGTGACACCAGTAAGAACAGGCTCTCAGGCACTTCCATGGAGCCTGAAACAACAATAAGGGTGTGAGTATTAAACATTATAATTTACCAATAAGGAAACCACTCAAATCTACAGATCTTAACCGTCTTGTAAACAATGGTAATGAGTTGGCTGAAACAACTTCGTCAGGTAACGAATTCCAAACTGTAACAATACGAACTGCAAAGAAATGTTGTCTACAGTTTACTCTAGAATCCGGTAAAAACAATTTAAAACTATGCCCTCGAGTAGCACGATTATGAAGTTATGAACAGTTGTGAAAAATCATCGGGCGACAGCAAAAACGAGACCGTGGAAAATTTTATATTTTATTTATATATATTTTTATGTCTTCCTCTTGTGTTTTTCTTTCTTTTCTTTTTCCTTCTCTTTTTCTTTTCTACTTATTTTCATTGATATTTCAGTTTCTATTTGATAAACTAAACTAGCTGATTTTTATCTACTCTTTTTCATCCTCCTTTGACCAATTACCGTACTGTTTGTGTTATCTGCTTCATCCTGATTGGTTTTCATTTTCTTTTCTTTTCTTAGTTCTTATAGTTACTAATTTTTAGCATAGGCATAGCCAGGAATTTGTCTTGGGGGCACTCCTGAAGCCCAGCGGAGTTTGGGGTGGAAAATAAAGAAATGTGGTGCAATTTTATAAAAAGGACTACATTTCAGTTATTTTCTTACCGAGTTACTTAGAAATTGCAGCATTTTACCCACTTTCTTACTTTATTTCCTTACAAAAATCACCAACACTTACTTACTTAGTTTGTTATTAAGTTTCTTACTTACTTACTTTGCTTACTTACTTATATAGCATCGGCGTTTTACATACTTACAAAGTTACTCAGAACTCGTCAACATATTATTTTCTTGTTTTACTTACCTATGGAACACTGTACTTACTTTTTTACTATTACACACGAGTTTAATTCACAAATAATGCAGAAATACACAAATAAAAAAAGCAAAAGACAGCTAAAATGGGCTAACATAAAATCATTACATAAAACACATTTCCCACCAAATACAAACAGTACTGTAGTTCAATTAGCAGTGATACTGTCCTCAAATTTCTTCCTCAAGCAATGTTTTATTTTATTTTTCGTGTTATATGGGCTAAGACTTGCAAATTGACAAACTTTTGCAAACTCAGACTGTAGAACACACATAAATTCCCATAACAGAACCAACAATACTCTTTTTACAGAATATCATGTTATGTAAAAAACAGTTTCTTTTGAAAAAAAAACAAATGCTCAAAATCCATTCGATTGGCACAATAAATCAGTTCTCCAACAGAAGTCCATGGTTTGTAATTAAATATCTTGCGATACACAGAGTTCACTCAGCTGCTGTATACACGTACTTGATAGATTGCAACATTCAGGAGCATATTATGTCAAGACTGGATAAGAGTAATTTTCCATCAAATGTAATTTCAATATTTCAGATACACCAGGAATGTGAACTAATATTGAATTCACACATCCAAAAAATTTCCGTCTCACTTGATTGAAATCTCGCCTACTGAAATTTTCTTTGCAGACATAAGTGTGACTCCAATGTACTTTACTAAATCAACCCATTGCACTGGTTTACCAAGTAAAGATAAGGGAGGAAGCTTTCACTGATACCTAGAGCCAAAGACAATGCAATAAGACTTTCTGTCATTAAACTGTAAGCATAGTTCTTTACAAGTCAGAACAGTAACATCAAGCAATTTCTAAAGCTCGGAGACAAATGACGACAATAACATCAGATCATCAGCATACTGCATACGTAATGCATGAAACAAAGCATTGATTAAAATAACAGCCATTATTGCATTTTAGCACATTGTTAATGAACATATCTACATAAACATTGAATAGACTGGGTGACAGAACCCCTCCCTGACGTACACCACTACGAACTCTAATGTATCTGAGACTGTTGTGTTCCATCTAACTATTACATTTAGCTTACTGTACATACTGTAACTTAAGTTTAAATTAAAATTTACATGTTTACAAATCAACAGTGTGGTTTTTGGTGCTCTGCCAATCTTAGATTCTTGGGGGCTATTGCCCCCCAGTGCCCCCTTGGCTACACCTATGATTTTTAGTTCGGTTCCGTGTGTAGACTAAACTGACAGTTTTCTGTCAGCATATTACATAAAAATGTCGTTACTCATTATAAAGTCAAAGGCTCCAAACTATAATTTTATTACCATGCGCAACCAAACCTTTAAGCAGTTTTGCTGAACATGATGTGCTTTCCTGTCCACCTGCTTGCAATACTACAGTTGTGTGCTCTTGGCCACTGTCTTTCAATGTCTCAATGAAGAAATCGAGTGAAGACTCTAATTTCTTTGTGAGCAAATCTACAATAAACATATAACTGTAGAATATATTAAATGCTGCAAAGTGGTTATATGAGAGACAGTGTACTATATGGAAATATCATTACTCATTATAAAGTCAGAGGCTCCAAACTGTTATTTTATGATGCGCACTATGTTCATCATGCACTCCACATTGTGTTCTCCAAGTTCCCTCTCTTGATCTTAAATAACCTTGAATAACCTTAGACATACATTCAGCGTTACAAAAACCCCTTTAAATTTTTATTCATTGGATAATTCTATTGACGCTGATCAAATCACGTATTCACTTCATCTGGTGAAACAAAAAGGAAGATGGAAGAGACAGTGCGATGAACTCTTTCAGGATATTAGTTCGTGCATTTCTTGTATATGTTCACCCGATTTTAGAATATAATTCTGTAGTGTGGTCTCCTCAGCTTATACAGGATATTACCAGAATAGAAAAGGTTCAAAGACAGTTCACCAAAAGGCTCCGTGGCTTCAGAAACCTGTGTTATGCCGACCGTTTAACCAAACTTGATTTACCAAGTCTTGAATTGCGTCGTCTTCAGCTTGACCTAATCTATTGCTACAAAATAGTTTTTGGGTTAGTAAAATTAAACTATGCTGATTTCTTTGAGTTTTCCACTGTTTCTAGTACGAGAGGACATAAATATAAGCTATATAAGCCCAGATGTAGCAATGTCAGAATACATTTTTTTTCTCCAACAGAGTTATCAATGTCTGGAACAGTCTCCATGACACTGTCAGTTTTGCAAACCTGTATGCTTTCAAGCGCTCTATCGTCACCGTCGATTTTAGTAATTTTTAAAAAAAGGTTTTTAACTTGTATAAGTTACTTAGTTTAAGGGCAGCTGTCAGTGTTTCATTGAGAAGCCTTGCTGTCCGGCTCACTGTCACTATATGTGCTTCTTCTGGATGTTCTTTCCGAGCAAATAAATGATTGATTGATTGATTGATTGATTGATACTGAGTACTGACTTAGTAGAAGCAACAGACGTGGAACGCAAATTACTGGCTTTGAGACGTGTTAACAAATGGAAGACATTGGGTCATGATGATTGATGACGAAATGACTGCATGGATCTCACCTTCATTCTTATGTTTAAAAAGGAAAACCCAAGCAAATGAATCAGTTGTCGTAAGATAGCACTGCTGTCTGGTGTCAGCAAGTTGCTGCTAAATGTCATAATGGTGAGGCTGTGACATAAAATGGATAACGAAAAAATGGACTAAAACAATCATGCTTCAGGATGTACTAAGTTACTTCGCTCACATAGCCTGTGGCTGTTATTTCCAGAGACTGTAACAGTTAGGAAAAGGTTAGATGTCAAGTTGACAAAGCATGGAGTATGATGTACAAACTTGGTAGATACTAGAAGTCGAACCAAATCTCAATAATACCAGAAACAGAGTTCTTTCAGCTCACAATCTAAGCGATAGCATTACGAATGTGAAATCTATATAGAATAGAATTCATGCGTTTCAGAAGACTTTATGTTGCAAAATCTTGAGAGTTTCTTGGAATCAGAAAGTCACACAGATGGATCTGGAGTAGATTGGCATTGAACCAGAACTCTTTCTATAAGTACATTGAGAAGAAACTACGATATTAGAGACACATACTGGGATGTGATAGATATGCTAGATATATGTAATAGTCTAGCACAATTAGAAAAAAAGACGGCTAGAAGGAGATGGATACGACACAGAAAACTGGACATGTAAACACAGAAGGAGAAAGAACAACAGACTGATTACAACAATGGAAATAACTTGTCCTCCGTTCGAAAGACGGCAGTGACTTGATGCTATGATTTTGCTGAACTTCTGCCAAACACGACTTCCTATTACTGGTCTGTCATAACTACCTTTCACTGTTTCCAATATGGTAATACTGTTTAACATTACGTGACTGTCAGTGACAGTGAAGGCTTGAAAGGTCCATCAGTTCACTCGCACACATTTTGTCTACGCATTATCAACTTTGCCTTTCTTTGGCCTAAATGTACTTATTATCTAACGATTCGACTATTGCTATCGTGTGACAGTTATCAAGAGAAAGCAAACCTTTAAGTGGCTTAGTTGAAGTTGTTGTGCTCGGCTTCATATCTTTCTCCAACGTTGCAGCTAAGTCCTCTTGCCTAGTGTCTTTCAGTGCAGCAATAAAGGAATCGAATGAAGAATGCGATTTTCGCATGAGCAAATCTAGAATTGTCTCGTTTATGATGACATTATCTTCACGATACTTGTTTCTCACGCGCTGTGCATCGTACTGCGAAAACACGCCCTTCGTGACCAAGGCTGAAACCAAACCGGACTTCTTGGCTTCCATAGTGGTTATTATATGAAGTCTGCGTGAAATGAGTATGTAAGTGAGTGGATCATTGAGTGGAAGAGTGCTGCGTTCTCCAGTCAAGATGAATGTGACGTGTGACTGTTCAGTCTGATTCAGTGCCTGAATCAACGCCTGAAAAGCGTCGTCGGATTTCTTCAAAATGGTATCGATTAGTTCCCTAACCAATGCCTCATGCATGTTCTTATTACGAATTCTTCTGTCATCAACAGAGCTAATGACTCCTAAACTGACCAATTTGTTCAGGAGACCATTTTCTGGATCCATGAATTGACAAAGTTGATACCTGTGTTTCACTAACATTTTGCGATGTTCACTGGACATGGGAACATGGTCAGACTCTTGACGGAAGATATTGGCAACGTGATTCTGACCGCTGTTTCTGAGAGCTGAAACAAAGCTATCCATGGCTGACTTCTGAAACTCGTCTGGTGTCTGAAGCAAAGCTGTTAGAAGAGCATTAGCCTTGTCATCGATTGTCACCTGCTGGTTAATAAGAGACAGATGATCATTCACAATCTGCACTGACATCAGTCCACCAAGCAGTTCGTTCGAGGGATCCATACATCTCAGTAAAAGTGGAAAGTTGTGCTTAATGAGATCTTTCAACGTTGCGTCATTCTCCACCATTTTTTGACGCTTTCTCTCTTGTTCCATTTGTGATGAACTAACGTCGCTTGTCCTCTTTAAAGCCTTGTGTCCAGGTGACGTGACTTTTTCCACATAACTCTGAGTTTTTGTGAGGAGCATTTCTGCAGTTTTCACTTGCTGGGTGCAGTTGAGAGCGTAGAGAAGCTCTGAGAAGGCAGAGTCAGGTCGACGTGATACAATGTCAATCAACGTCTTTACTTGTTGCTTACCCGTTGCTGCACTTTCAATCGCATGTCTACGTCGTTGACATAACGTTAGTTTCTTCAGCAAATCGTCACTGACTGTCATTTTCTCGACCAGCCATTCCTCTGATGACTCTAAAGCTTCCCGATGTTGTGACGTCATCGGTGCCCAGTCGTTGAATGACTTTTCACAACTGTCGAACTGTTCATAAGACATTTCAACCGCCAGAGACAGAAGACCTTTGTCAGCAAACTCGGGACAAAATGCCTCGTTCAACAATGTCTTTAACTCCCCTGATATGTACAGTTGTTCAAGATACTTCAGAGATTCGAGAGTTTTGCACGTAAATGTAATTTGTATGCAACCTTTTCTGACATCGGTTACCGCAACGTCCTTCTCTGACAGGGTTTTATTAATTCGCTGTACCACAATTCCGTTAGATTGAAACATTTCTTGCACATATTGGAGCAACTCTTTGTCAACGTTCGGTAGAAAATTATCACCATTACCTCCTCCAAAGTCAAACTCTGCCTTTAGTTTTGCGACAACGTTGACACCGATCAACTCTAGAAATGCGTGCGTTTGTTGTGTGTCATTCAAAGCCGAGATAAAATTAAAAAAGGCCGACTGTGATTTTTTGGCAACCAGATTAAGAATTATTTCATTTCTGGCCTGGGCTGTATCTGGCCTTACACTAACAACACGCTGTTCATCATTCTTGGAGAAGACACCTTTGCTCATCAAAGTACTGACGAAACTGCTGTATTTCGAATCAATCATGTTGATTACACGATCTCTTTGTTGTGACAACAAAGTATCTCTGAGTTTATTGTTCAGAGGCCGAGAGTCGCCTTCCCCAGTCAAGATGTATCTGACATGGTCTTGTCCGGTTTCTCTCAGGGCGTTGATAAAATCAATAAAAGTACCGTCATGTTTTCTGACCAAAGTACTTACTAACGTTCTGACCATGTCACTCTCATCTGCAAAAGATCGAATTCTCTCAGCTTCATCTAAACTAACAATCTCTTGGCCTACCAGTCGGTCAAGGAGACCATTTTCCACATCCACAAATTTACACAGGTCGTCAATTTTCGCCAAAAGTGATTTTCGATGTTGATCAGACATTGGCGGTGGACCAACGCCAGTCAAGAGGTAAGCTGCGTGACTCTGTCTGGTTTCGTTTAATGCTTTTACAAACCTCTCGAAAGCGCAGTCAGACTTCCGCAATAGTATGTTTAAGACTTCTCTTGCCGCGTCGTCAACTTGAGATTTGCCGAGAATTGCTGTATGATCTAAGGCGGAAAAAACGCCCGATCCAAAAAGACAATCTATTAATCCATCTTTGGGTTTTATTATCTGACAAAGACTGATTCGTTTATGAGTGAGTAGTTTATAATGTTCATCTGACATTGGAACTTTTTCCGATTCTTGACGAAAGATGTTGGCAACATGATCCTGATCACTCGATCTTAGAGCTGCAATGAAGTCATTCATAAGTGGTTCCTGGAGATCGTCTTGTACATCAAGCAGCGCCTCAAAAAGTGCTTCGTTCTTCTCTTTCAGTGTTTCTAGCTTTTTGATGGAAGGTAAACGATGAGTGATAGCAGCGACAGATCCGAGTTTAAGGAATAACTTGCTTGATGGATTAAGGCTCCTATGGAGAAGCTCGAAATTGTCATCAATTGCTTTTCTTAGTGTCATATTTCTTTCTTTGACTGCAATAAATGAAGAATACTACAGTTTGTTGCCAGTCAAACTATACTCGACGGGTTCTTCGAGTGCATGGTGCACTCCCTTAATTCAATAACGATCTAAGGGTATATACGTATACCAAAAATATGATAATCGGCTGACATATTCGAAAGTTATGCACAGAGACAAAGTGGACCCTTTATGAGATAGTTTAGTCCCAGCATACAAGAGACAGATCAGACTGCGTGTAACATCGGCAGGGCCGGTTAAGATCTTTGGGATCTTTGATAATGGTATCACAAAATTCATAGCATGTTATATGGCCATCCATTGTCATCGGGAACCTTACTTAGGCAAAGTAACGTTACAGTTAGAAAATGACAGTCATGTAGAGTGCCTTGGACCAAAGAAGCGCCTGTACAGCTTGGACTTCAGGTGACGCCAAAACACTGATAGCACTGTACAGCAGGCTGTTCCAGACAGCCGGTGCAGCAGCGGCCAAAACCTAGGTCGCAGATGGTGCAGCAGTGGCCACAGGCTATATAGGTCGTGGATGGAGGCGTGTTTGGTATGACAGCAGAGCGCCGAAGTCGCCACAGAGCGAAGTTGCTGTTGTGAACAACGCGCAGCAGATCGACTGTCAGGTAGGCGAGCGCCGTATCATGAAGACAGCGGCAAACAAGGAGCACCGCTAGGCTGAACGTGATCCACTCGGGCACCCGTTAGCACTGGAGAGTGGAGACTGCGGAGTAGCGGCATGACGTGGACCTGTCGACTGAGACTGAAGATCAGTCGAGCTGCAGTATTCTGTACCGACTGGAATCCGTTGAGCAACCGACTAGGCAGACCGACGAGGGTAAAGAATGGACAAACAAATAGCTTAATGCGCTTGCAAGAGTCATCGTTCCAAATCGGCCAACTGGCTCTTCTCTTTTCACCTTCTAAAACAGCTCCACTGGCTTCCGGTTGATTGGCGTATTAAATTTAAAATCGCCACACTCACGTTTAAAGTCTTGGAAGCTGGCCTACCACCTTACCTTTTCCAGCAGTTACTTCCGTATGCTCCTACCAGCTTTATGCTCTTCCTCATCCAAACTTCTTCAAGTTCCACGTACGAAACTACGCTTTGGTTCGCGCTCTTTTCATGTATCAGCTCCCACTACCTGGAATTGACTGCCTCACAGCGTTCGCTTCCGTGAATCTCTAACAACATTTTTGGAAACACCTTAAAACATTTTATTTCCAATCTGCATTCTCTGTCAGCCCCTAGCGACCTACTACTTCGTCTCAGATTCAGGTTTTGACTTTGGCGCTTTATAAATCAATTTACTTATCAATTTACTTACTTACTTACTTGAAAAATCTGGTTGAGAATTGTCCTCCTGTTCTGTGGTTATCCAGGATTTCGTTGAGGGGTATTCTATCCCTCCCTTCCATACTCTTCCATTTGCCTTTCCTCCCCTTCCTATCTTTCCCTTCTCTATTCCCTTCCAACTGGTACCTCTCCAGTAGCGTACGCAGTTCTAGTGGGCAGAGTTTATCCATCCACCTCCCTATACTTTGTCATTTCTCCTCTTCCTCCTCTCCCCTTCATGCAATTCCTCTTCCTGTTCCTTCCCCTCTCCTCCTGGTCTCTGGAAACGCTGTAAGCTCCGCAGCAGCCGGGTCCAGGCGGAGCCAGAGTGCCAGACGCCAAAGGTATCGCATGTTGTTGATTTTTTAGGTAAAAATGTCAACACACTTCACAATACAAAGCACGCGTATACCTTTACTGACAGAAAAGAAGGGGATAATAAACGACAAACAGCATGTATAACTATACACTATGCTTTAGTTAGCATAATATTGACTATTAATTAGACTATGGACCGTTGCTGTCTGGTACAAATAAATGATTGATTGATTGATCGATTGGGCTATAATTTTTGGTCTGAAATTTTTTTTGATGTTTAGTGGGGTTTTGAACGATACTGTACCACCTGTTCGCCTCCTCTTCCCTATTAACCCTTTCCCTCTCTTCTATCCCCCTTCTTGGAACTCTGGAATATCACCCTCTGAAATTTTTGAGATTTTTAGTATGCGATTTAGTGCCTTCTGGTGCACTATGACGACGAACATGGGCTCTCCAGTTTCATTATCGCGAATAATGGCCATGATATGCTGTGCCCACAGCGATACATTTATTTTATTATGGGGGATCTATATATGTTATCCCATAAATCACCCATGCACTGCGGTGATCACACATTAAGTGCTTCTGTCTGTCAGTATAAACCTTTGGCAGTGTGGTAATATGAACAGGAGGAGAAAGGACAGGTAGGGAAAGGACACGCGAACCCGGGAATTGAATTTGTATTCTAAAAATGTCAGCGCCGAGGAGGCCTTAGCTGCAGTGGCGTAGACATACAAGGTGCGTAAGGTGCATACGCACCCCCTGTCAGGAAAATACATAAATTTTTTGTACCTGATTTCTCAGTTGATTTTCAGCAAAATAATTAAAATTGTTGCCACCAATGTCATATTTTAAGGCTAAAATGCACCAAATTCGATTTCGGCTGGGGCTCCGCCCCAGACCCCGCTGGGGGAGCTCACAGAGCTCCCCCAGACCCCTAGCTGGATTTAAGGAGTCCTACTTCTAAGG
>Ga0056121_1000389_pt1 | contig 10688 bp, 10 predicted proteins | sample WorMetHEROISLAND_FD_83872 | JGI IMG/M metagenome (GOLD analysis project Ga0056121, IMG submission 83872) | Marine gutless worms symbiont microbial communities from Max Planck institute for Marine Microbiology, Germany - Olavius sp. 1 HERON ISLAND ...
ATAGTCTGGAGGACTAAAGTCCTCATCCGTGGACAAGCCACGGACTGAACGTGAAGGGACTTAACGTCCATAGTTTCAACGATGATGCGCTTCGCGCACTAAAGTTATTGAAGCAATGAAAAACAAGTTCAAACGCATGATGACATCACTGCTGCCGGTCGCCGGTAACCGCTACGGTGAGTGCAACCGCTGCGGGCAGTGCTGCAAACTCCCCTACCCGTGCCCGTTTCTGCGTTACGACGAGGAAGGACTGAGTAGCTGTTCTATCTACCATTTTCGTCCGCCGAGTTGCCGCAAGTACCCCCGTACCGCGGCCGAAAATCTGACCCCGGCGACATGCGGCTACTATTTCGTTCCCTCCGAAGAATTGGTTACTGCCGACGAGAAGCTGTAAATCGAGGAGGGATTGGTGCCGAGTTGCGTCTGATGGACCTGAGCCGACCCGCTATCCTTCTTACCCAAACCTTCATACAGACAGTGCTGCACGGGTATCGCATGAAGACCGAAGGTAGGGTGAGCGTGTATAAAATTTTTAAAAATCAATAACTTCAGTCGGTTGTGGAGCGGGCCTGATAATAAAGGTGAATTATAACTTATTGATTTATAAGGACACGCGCTCGCCCTGAAACCGAAGGGACACGCCTGACATCTATTACCATAGCGTGCTATGGTGGTATAGGTTACCGGACAATCAGACGTTCCAGGATCCCGGCAGACACGCAGATTCACTATCGCTGCAAACCAGATGGCGATCAAGTCGGTTTACGAACCCAACCCAAAGCACAAGGAACCTTGGCACCACCGCAAGAGTGGGACCCTGTGCCCGCGTTGGAGTCGGGACATCGCTCAGGAGATCCTCGAAGCGAGCGATCGATGCGGGCAGTCTCGTTTCGGCGTCCGCGACGGCATGGCATTCAAAGGCCATGAACATGCGCCGGGTAGATGGCATGGTCATCCTATCGCCTGGAACGAGGTCCCTCCGAAACTCGTCAACCAGTGGATTCGGGCCGAGCGCGTTACCCGTCGAGAGGTCCGCGAGCTGCGGACGGTTGAAGATATCCAGCACCACCTGAAAAGGTAATCCCCGGTGAACGGATGGCAAAAGTTCGGCGATCCCTCTGGATTCGCAATCGAGTTCAAATTTGTCCCCGATCCCCATAAAGGACAGGGCGCGTGGCCTGCACTAGCGGCATCTTGGGGTATATTCCAGCTATGGGTGCAGGGCCGCAATCTCTGCGAGCACCGTGCCCAGGGGCAGCTGCATACCGAGGTAACCTGGTATCTCCTGCCGCTGTTCGGATGGCTTGCCGAGAACTGGGACCCGCTTGTTCCATGAACATCGCTTACCGGAGCCAATAGAGATCACGAGTGCACGCCCCGCCTATCTGCAGGGACTGCGCGCTACGCTCGGGGACTCTGATCCTCGGGTAGAGCACCGGGCCGAGGTATGGCAGCGGTGGGGGCATCGCCACGCATTGCGGTCTTGTCGCGACGGTGGTCTCTTCCCGGATGTGTTCATCCGACGCCTGCTTGATTTCGTGGAGATTTCCTGGGGCAACCAGGGATTGCCGGGAGCGCCCGCCGAGTTCTATTTCACTACCCCGCTCGACACCCTCTACCTTGACGTCAGACAGGTTGCGGAACCCCTGTACCAAGCCTTGGAGGCTGCCACCCAAGCGATGGACCAATCGGGTATTAGCGAAGAGACCGAGATTGCGGCACTTTGTCGGGCGGTGAGGCGCATACCCGAGACGGTGCCCGATGAACGCGAAGGATGGTACTTGTGCGGGGAGCCGGACCGGCAAATCGGCACCTGGTCTATCCAGGCCACACTTGCGACCGCGCTGGGAAAATTCCCGGAGGCCGCTCAGGCCCTCACCGCAAGCGTTCCGCACCCCCTGTGCGTACCGCAACTCTCACCGGCCGTAGCCATGTTCGGCTCCGCGGCACCCGCTATCGGACCAGCGGCCGCCGGGTTGCTCGCCCAAGCCTTGCTGAAAGCATTTATCTGGGATGTGGGGCCGACGGCGCACGATACCTTGGTACAGGACCAACCCTTGGCGGAGGTGCGCGCGGCTTACGAGGAAGGCTACGACCTCGCCCTCGACCTGCTCGACACTCTGAAGCTTCCAGGCGAGCAAACGCAACGCATCGACGTGGCCCAGCTGCTACGGGACCTCGGGATTTCCATCTCCCCGGTGGAGCTGGAGGACGACGGGTTGCGCGGAGTGGCCCTCGCCGGACCCGACTTGCAACCGACAATCCTGATAAATACCCACCACCCGATGAACCAACACGAATCCGGGTATCGCTTCACCCTCGCCCACGAGCTCTGCCATGTGCTGCACGACCGGGGCTATGCTCGTCGGGTATCCCTGGTCAGCGGTCCCTGGGCACCACCCGGCGTCGAACGCCGGGCCAACGCCTTCGCCGCCATGCTGCTGATGCCGCCGGAACTGGTGAACCGACTCATCGCGGATCTGCCGTCACCTGACCTCGGCGGCGTTGATGCCATCGAGGACCTCGCCCGCCGTATGGGCACCGGGTTCCTGGCGACGCTGGAACACCTGACCAATATCGGTAAGTTGAACGATGGAGAGCGTGAACGAGTCAAGGCCGAGGCTTGGCGGAGGTCGGGGCTCGATGCTTGACCCCCACGCCTGATCGGAGCAATGGATTCGATACCGAAAATCAATTCTCTGCACCCTCCAGGTCTTCGGAATCGAATCATGAAACTCAATACCGAACATCTGGGACGCTGCATTCAAACTCTGGAAAGCTCCCTCGAACTGTTGCGGGACAGCGAGCCGGAGAGTATCGACTATGAGATCTATCGCAACGCGACCGTGAAGGGTTTTGAACTGGCGCTGGAGACCACAGGTAAACTGTTGCGCAAAGCGCTGAAACCCTATTTCGCCAGCAGCCGGGCGGTCGATGAACTTTACTTCAAAGACCTCTTCCGACACGCTGCCAAACACGGATTGCTGATAGTGGAGGAAGTGGAACGCTGGTTTCTCTATTGTGACAACCGCAATACCACGGTCCATGATTACGGCGAAAAATTTGCAGAAGAGACGCTGCGGCTAATGCCTGGGTTCATTGCCGACAGCAAGCGGTTAAAGGAACGCATCGACGATGCCGACGCTTGATCTGCCGGAACACCATTTAAAACTGCTGCGGGCATTGCTGAAAAAACATACCCCCGAAGCCGAAGTTTGGGCCTACGGTAGCCGGGTCAGCGGCAAGTCCCACGCAGCGAGCGATCTGGATCTGGTACTGCGCAACCCCGCTGATCTTACCCGATCACAAGATCACCTGTTTGATCTGAAGGAAGCAATCAGCGCAAGCGACATCCCGATCCTGGTGGACGTGCTGGACTGGGCACGTCTGCCGAAGCGCTTTCATCCCGGGATTGAGGCGGAGTACGTGGTGGTACAGGGGAAAAGGGACGGCTAGAAAGATCACCGGTCGGCAGAACGGATGGAACTGCGGCAGGCGCTGGACGCGCGGATTCGGAGGAAGTTGGCAAAAGTGAGACCACTACCGGAGACGCAGCCATGACCCCACACCTAAAGGATTACAACCTTGGCAATGAGTCGCTTAAGACACAGCGGATGCTCGGGAACACACTGTGTCTCTGAGGTTCAAATCACACAACGAACGAGGCTTCGCCTCAAACCGACGAGTGCCCCACTCGAGCATCGTCGCAAAACGCCAATAGGACAGGATTTTTGTCTTTCCTGAATTTCCGACGCCCGATCACACCCTGACCAAACCGGCAAGCACTCTTCACAACAAAAAATCCTGTTAATCCTGTTAATCCTGTTAATCCTGTACGATTAGCCGGCGAGACGAGACGTCGCCTTAAGCCCACCAGGCGTGAATGTTTTGTGCTGTGCACAAACTTGACTCATTTGTAGAGATACGGGTCATTCAAGGGATCTAGTTAAGTTCAACCCTGGAGTTTACCTCATGGCTTCGGGTTGTTGATTGAGAACACCCCCTAGCACCCAATTTCACCTGATATTGCGAATGAATAGGTAGGATGTTTGCATCAAGCTCAAGCGACTCTATCCGCAATATCAAGGGAAATGAGGTACTAGTACAGATGCTCTCGACTACCGATAACATCAGGCGAGCAGGGCCTTCACGAAAGCCTTAGCCATAAATCAATATGAATGGACGCATAACTGCAACCGGATGAGGGATCGTCAATGATGGCAAGGGATTGTGACCGATTTGCGTTGATTCGCGTTCGTTTGCGGAAACAAAGAGTTCGGCTGCCCCGGCTGCCCGCTCCTCATACCGATACGCGCCCCCGCGGCAATATCTCCTACTGGCCGCGCCACCCGACCACCGCCCCCCCGGGCCCGACGACCCGGATAACTTGCCCCGGCGACCTGAATCCAAGGGGATGCCGCAAGGTGCCGACGGCCAAAGGGAGCACCCTGTCGGTCCTGGCCCTGGTGTTGCTCATTTTCCTGCCTGTTTCCCTCCCGGGGCTGCAAGCCCAGCCATCGCAGGCGGACTCCCCAACCCCAGGCAAGCCCGGATACCAGCCGAGCCCGGCGATCACCCCGGACATGATCGAGAACAGGGGCGAGGAGGTCGCCTCCGCCGCGGATCTGAACGAGGCTGTAAAAACCAGACTAGGCGAGCTATACCGCAAGGCCCTGAGCAGCCTGGAGGCCGCCGAGACCTACCGGACCAGGGCCGCTACCCTCGTACAGGCCCTGGAAACGGCACCGGAACAGACCGAGGAGATCCGCCGCCGACTCGAGGCCCCGGCCCCCGAGCCCGCAATCGAACCGCTGCCGGCGAGACTCTCAGTCAAGGAAATCGAGCAGCGGCTTACCAAGCATCGGGCCGATACCGCCGCAGTGGAGGCCAAGCTCGGTGAGCTGGAGCAGGACCTTGCGACCCGGTCGCAACGTCCCACCCAGCTGCGCGACCGCATCACCGCGGCCAAGACCGAGCTCGCACGACTCGCCGCCGAGAACGACCCGCCGCTCTTGCAGGACGAACCGCGCTCCTTACCGAGGCCCGCCGTTGGGCCCTGCTGAAGGCCCGGAGGGACGCCGCCACGCGCGAGCGGGCACTGCTCCGCAGCCGGCAACATCAGCTCGAGGACCGGCTCGATCAGCGCCGTCACCAGGAGGCTGAACAGGCCCGCGTCGCGGCGGAGGCCGCCCGGCGGGAGGCTGCCGGAAAGCATCCCCTCCTCGGGGAGGAGGCCGCACGGAATGCCCAGTTCACCGGCGAGCTGTCCGAGCTCACCGCGGCCCTCGACGGGATCCACGCCCGACAGGCCCAGGTCGTCGCGGAGACCGAGCGCCTTGGCGATGAGTTGCGCAACACCCGCCGGCGACTGGAGATAGCGGGTCTGACCCAGGTACTCGGCCAGCTCCTCATCGATCGGCGGCAGAAACTACCCGACCAGCGCCCCTACCGCAGGGAAGCACAGGAACGGGAACAGGCGATCGCCGCCACTATGCTGAAACAGATCCGTTACGACGAAGAGGTGTTGCGCCTGCGCGACCCGGATACCTTCGTCGCTGCATTGACGGTGGATCATGAGGGGCCGGTACCGCCGGATCTGCGCGACGAGCTCCGGGAGCTGGCACGAGAACGCACAATACTGCTCGCCAAGGTCACTGTCGCTACCGATACCTATCTGCGTGCCCTGGGCGATTTGGACTATGCCTCCAGCCAGCTCCTAAAAACCATCACCGACTACGATGACTATCTCGCCACGCACCTGTTGTGGGTCCGCAGTGCCCCCGCGGTGAGTTTAGCCACTTTGAATGCCCTGCCTGGGGCCATCGCCTGGTTCTTCGCGCCGCTCAACTGGCTGAAAGTCACCCAAGTGCTCGTCCAGGAAGTAACCCGCCCCTCACTGCTCTGCTATGGCTGCCGCTCTTGGGCCTGCTGTTGCTCCGGTGGCGAGCGCGGGCCATCCGCCCGCCATCCTGGCCACTGCCCAACCCTTGTGCTGGGTAAGTACCGACTGCATCGAATTCACCCTTAAAGCGATCGGCTTGACCCTCTTGCTCGCTGTCCCCTGGCCACTCCTGCTGGCCCTCCTGGGCTGGCGACTCGAGGCCTCGTTGGAAGCGACGCCGTTCACCAAGGCCATCGGCCATGGCGCCCTGGAGGTGGCATTCGCCCTGTTTTCGCTGCGGGCCTTCCGCCTCCTGTGCATCCCGGGTGGCGTCGCGGATCGGCACTTTCGCTGGTCGAGCCAGGCCCTGCGGACCTTCAGGCGCCACTTCGACTGGGTGATCTGGTTCCTGGCACCGGTCGGCTGCGTGGTCTACGCCGTGCACAGCTATCAGCACGCGACCTATGCCGACAGCCTGGAACGGATCGCCCTGCTCGTCGTCATGGTAGGGACTGCGCTTTTCATCATATTCCTGAGCCACCCGAAACGGGGTGTCCTGAGTGCCTATCTCGCGGCCAATCCCACAAGCTATATCAACCGCTTGAGCTCGCTGTGGTACCCGCTGCTGGTGGTTATGCCGCTGGGTCTTGCGCTACTCGCCCTGCTCGGTTATGTCCACACGGCCGGTACCCTCATGCGTTCTCTGGTGGCCGAGCTCTGGCTCATGCTCGGACTCACGGTGACCCAACAACTCGGCGTGCGCTGGCTGACCTTGAGCCGACGGCGGTTGACCCTGGGCGCGGCCAGCGAGCGGCCCACGGCAGCGGGGACAGCGGCCCGTCCGGTCGCTCCGCCGCACCTGGGCCCGGTCCCGCAGATCGCGGAGCCCAAGGTGGATCCGGAGGTCCTGGACACCCGGACCCAACCCCTGGTCAACAGCCTGGTGTTGGTGGCCGCCGTGGTCGGTCTGTGGGGGATCTACTCCGAGGTCCTGCCGGCCCTCGCCGTCCTCGAAGACGTCTCCTTGTGGACCTACACCGGGACCCTGGACGGCCAGGAACAGGTGATCCCCGTGACCCTGGCCGACCTCGGTATGACCCTGCTCATCACCATCATCGCCGCGGTGGCGGTCAGGAATCTGCCTGCCTTCCTGGAGATGGCTCTGCTGCAACGCATCGCTATTTCCGCGGGTAGCCGCTATACGATCAAGACCCTCACCGGCTATATCATCGTCAGCGCCGCCGCCCTTACCATTTTCAGCACCTTCGGGCTCTCCTGGCCCCAGATCCAGTGGCTCGTGGCCGCCCTCGGCGTGGGTATCGGCTTCGGCCTGCAGGAGATCGTGGCCAACTTCATCAGCGGACTCATCATCCTGTTCGAGCGGCCGGTCCGGGTGGGCGATATCGTCACCATCGGGAATACCACCGGCGTCGTCTCCCAGATCCGGATCCGCGCCACCATCGTGCGCAGCTGGGACCAACAAGAACTCTTGGTCCCCAACAAGGCGTTGATCACCGGGCACCTGCTCAACTGGACCCTGTCCGATCGGATGAACCGCATCGTCATCGCGGTGGGGATGGACTACGCGGCCGACATCCCGCAAGCCCTGGATCGCTTGCGCCAGGTCGTCGCGGAGAACGAACACGTCCTCAGGGACCTGCGGCCCCTCATCACCTTCGAGGGCTTCGGAAGCAACGCCCTCACCCTGGTCTTGCGCTGCTATCTGGACTCCCCGGAGCATCGGCTCGCGGTCACCAGCCAACTGCATCAAAGCATCCACGAGACGTTTCGCGCCGCCGGCATCGCCATCACCGGCGGGTCCCAGAAAGCGCGGGAGGGATAAGGGATGGATGAGGGCCGATTCTGGTACTATGTCGCGACCTTCTGAATCGGGAATAGCTTATGGCTTCTTGGTCTTCCCCCAGTGCGGAAGCATCCTCGCCGGATACGGTGGCGGCCGTCGATCTGGGCTCCAACAGTTTTCATATGATCGTCGCCCGCATCGCCGACGGCGACCTCCAGGTCATCGACCGCCTCAAGGAGATGGTGCGCCTGGGCGAGGGGCTTACGGACGACAAACAGCTGCTGCCCGCGGTAGTCGATCGGGCCTTGGCCTGCCTGGAACGCTTCGGCCAGCGCCTGCGCGGAATGCCGCCGGACAGCGTCCGCGCCGTGGGCACCAACACCCTGCGCCAGGTAGATCCCGCGTTCGGCTTTCTCGAACAGGCGGAGCAGGCCCTGGGGCACGCGATCGACGTGATCGCCGGGCGCGAGGAGGCACGGCTGGTCTACCTGGGCGTAGCCAATGGTCTGGCCGCCGGCGACGGGCGGCGACTGGTGGTGGATATCGGCGGCGGCAGCACCGAACTGATCGTCGGGGAAGGCGTTACCCCGCGCTTGCGCGAGAGCCTGCAGATGGGATGTGTGAGCATGTCGCGGGAAGGGTTTCCCGACGGCCAGCTATCTGCCGACCACATGGATCAGGCCGAGCTCGCGGGGGCCCTGGAAATCCGCCCGGTGCGTGAGCAGTTTCGCTGTGCCGACTGGAAGCAGGCGGTGGGCAGCTCCGGTACCATCCGGGCGATCGCCAGGGTGGTGGAGGCCCAGGGCTGGTCTCCGGACGGCATCTCCGCGGGAGCCTTGGACCAACTGCGGGATGCCCTGATCGGGTTCGGCAGCTCCGATGCTATCGACCTCAAGGACCTGTCCGAACAGCGCAAGCCGGTGTTCGCCGGCGGCGTGGCCGTGCTGCGCGCCCTGTTCACGACCTTAGGGATAGAGTACATGCAAATCTCGCAGGAGGCCCTGCGCGAGGGCCTCATCTACGAGATGATGGGGAGGATCCGGCATGAAGACGTGCGCCAACGCACTGTGAGCAACCTGTGTCAGCGGTTCGGCGTGGACGAAGAACACGCCGATCGCATCAAGACCACCGCGATCGCCTTCTACGGTCAGGTCGCCCAACCCTGGGGGCTCACGAGCTCCGATCACTTGAACATGCTGGGCTGGGTGGCCCGCCTGCACGAGGTCGGACTCATGATCGGCCATAGCCACTACCAAAGGCACGGTGCCTACCTGCTGCGCAACGCGGACCTGTCCGGCTTTACCCGGCAGGAACAAAATGTCCTGGCGGCCTTGGTGCTCGGCCATCGCCGCAAATTCCCGAGTCAGGAATTTCTCGCCCTGCCCACGCCGGTGCGCGACAGCGCGCGCCGCCTGTGCATCATCCTCCGCTTGGCAGTCCTGCTGCACCGCGGACGTTCTCCAACCACCAAGCCTTGCCCCATGCTCAATCCGGACGGTGAACGACTCAGGCTCACCTTCCCCGAGGGCTGGCTGTCCCAACACCCGCAGACCCGCTTGGAGCTGGAACAGGAGACGGAACGCCTGGCACCGGCGGACATCAGATTGGAGTATAGGTGATCGTCTGAACCGCCAAGGTGCAACGGCTTTTTGTAGGGGTACCTCTGCGGAAAGAAGAGGAAAACTACGAATCGCGCGAATCCGCACGAATTCGTTTTCGCGTCGATTCGCCAGGGTGAGCGCGTATAACTCTTCCCGAAAACATGAAGTTGCCGGATTGGTTTTCCCGGCGCTGGAAGGCGTAGGCGCAGGCTTGCCCCGCACCTATCGCTGCCGCCCGGTCGGTCGACGGCGATAGGTGCGGGACTTGCCCGCGCTTTGGCTTACCCGCACTTTCCTGGGGTTCGACCGGCCGACCTGGTTGTCTTCCAGCCCAGCGCCAGCAAGCCGGCGCCTACCGGTCATGGCCAACCACCGCAGTTGCGGCTGACGACCGCAAGCTAGCAGCAACCTCAATTGGCAACAACTTTATACGCGCTCGCCCTGGTAGATTCGCGTGATGGGATACGTTTTTCACATCATCCTGTTAGAATCGAAAATCTGAGGCGGAGACCCGCCATCAGAATCTGGACTGCTCATTCGCCGCCGTGTCTCGCCTGGAGCGGCGGCTATTCTTAACAAGATCCTCTGGAGGACCAACGACAATGGCTGAACTTTTTTCCGATGAGTGGATGAAGAAATTCAAGGACGCCTGGAACGCCGAGCCCGAAATCAAGGACAAACTCGCCGAAATCGGCTTCGACTCCGTCATCTGCTACGGCTTCAAAGGCGAAGATAACCCCCGCGGTTTCCTCAAGGTGGAGAAAGGCGAGTGCACAGACGCCGGTAGCTGGAGCAGCGGTGAGATGAATTGGGACTTGCGTGCCGACCAGGAAAACTGGGACAAGTGGATCAAGAAGGGTGTCGGCATGGGAAGCCTGGGCATGGCCTATACCACCGGCAAGCTCAAGTTCAAGGTCGGTGACTACAAGAGCATGATAAAGGACCCCCGCATGGCCGGTCCCTTCGTCAAGAGCTTCAGTGCGATGGGGAAGGTGGGGACCTAGAGGCTGTTGACATTTAGCATGTTGTCGACCCCTCGCATAGCGCCCACTCCCACCATCCGTCGTCCCGGCTGGGATGCTGGGCCCCAGTCGTCCAGGGACGGCGAACGACAATTTACCCGTCCAGGCAGGGATGAGCCGTGAGTCGTGCAGGTTACCGCCGCTTGCCATCCCTGGTACCTGGATTCCGGCATCCCAGCCGAAATGACAAGCGGGTTTGCCGCTCTCCACTCGGGAATCCGGGGGGGACCCGTTTTTTGAAAACATGCGTTCATTGTTTCAATAACTTTAGGGTCTGTTGAGATTCAGGATTCCCAACCGTCGAGATTTGTGATTCAAGCTACCTTTCGAAGGAGGTTTAGATGACGACGGAGCGTTTTGTAATTACGGATCGTCAATGG
>Ga0056121_1000390_pt1 | contig 10679 bp, 6 predicted proteins | sample WorMetHEROISLAND_FD_83872 | JGI IMG/M metagenome (GOLD analysis project Ga0056121, IMG submission 83872) | Marine gutless worms symbiont microbial communities from Max Planck institute for Marine Microbiology, Germany - Olavius sp. 1 HERON ISLAND ...
GTGATTGTGGTACCGTATGGATCAGAAGCTTTTGTGCCTAATGTGTAGGTGGGACCGGAGATGTGTGTGTGTCATTGTACACTGTGTTTCATAAAATCGGGACCCCCTTTCTTTTTTGCTATAACTTTCCCAAATATACATAATTTTTATGAATATTGTATCATTGTATATGTTTGGAATATTCTTACTTGTGATAGTATTCTCGTGAGGTTACTAATTAAATATTTGTTGTAAAGATAGTTAAATTGCAGTTACGCATTGTTACACAAGAAGCACATTTTACTTAATGCAGCAGTCAGTCAGAGTCTACGTTTCAAAAATAATACATGATAAAACATCAGCAATGAGGAAATAATCACGTGTCGACAGTACTTGGAAACATTGACAATAACTGTTTACATCCATACTGTTTTGTTTGCCGTAATAATTTGATAGTGTGTTTCTCTTCAATTGAAAACAGCGTTGTTACTGACTTTCCATGGGTAACGTTTGCTGATAAGCCACTTCTGCGGTTTACTTGCAAAAAATAACAAAATGGATCACTAAACAAAGGTATCACAGCGGAAAAGAAAATTTCCTAGCAAAGACACTGATATCACTTTTATTAAAATTGACCAATATTGGGAAAAGTTATAGCAAAAAAACAAAAGGGGTCCCAATTTTATGGAACACAGTGTATAATGTACATTGTAGTTGCACACCATGGCTATGGACTCGTAACCTTTGCTGCGTCATGGACTCGTATAACTGATCTGAATGTATGACATGTGATGTGTGTATAAGTGCTACACCCAGTGGGTGTGGACTCATGACTTTGACTGTATTGTAGACTCGTGTGTTTGACCTGAAGATGGGATAATGTGATGGGTGTGTTAATTTGTCAGTATATGTCGTAGTTACACAGGATGGCTATGAACTCGTGACTTCTGCTGCATTGTGGACTCATATAGTTGACTTGAATCTTTGTGGTCTGAATATACGACATGTGTTGTGTGTATAAGTTCTGCACACAGTGGGTGTGGACTCATGACTATGACTGTATTGTAGACTCTGTGTTTGACCTGAAGATGGGATAATGTGATGGGTGTCAGTCGAATCCTGTGCTATTTGACTGTTTGCATGAACATATATGCCTTTAACGTCGTAGTTAGTCCGTTTGGCATTGTGGTGCTTCAATGCATTTGCATTATTTGTGCTCAATATATGTTCCAGGCAGCTTGGGCAAGGTACTCTATAACACTCGTTCTGTGCAGGAAGATCTAACACTCCTATATTAGAATGCAAAACAAGCTGTGGCCAACTTGAGGCATGTGGCAAAACTATTTGATGTAAGAACTGGCTGTCATGTGAAATATGCACTGGTTGGTTTCGTGCAAAGTGCATAACTGTAAAGAAGGAAGTGTAATGTTCAGAACTCTTCAACAGTTAGATATGCCAGTTGAAAGCTAATAGTTTTGGAAAACTGTTTCCATACCTCTTATAGGAGCTTGGCACCTAGACTGTGCTGGAAAATTTTACACCCTCCAAACTACTTGCATCGTCCTGCTAAGTTGACAAGACATGCACTGTGCTTAGACTGTTTTCTAGGCCTATAGTTATTTTCTTTCCATGTTCATAGTTTGTTATATCTTGTTACTCCAGATACTTGATAAATAACTATGAAATGAGGAAGGACATTATGAGATGATATATTAAATGTGAACTAAGTGTTCGAGATAAAAAGGGATATATTTGCTACAGTGAAGGGATTTGTCTATACTCACTTTCTCTCTTTCTGTCTGAGTAGGGGTCAATCTGTAACTGGATAGGGATCAAGAGGGATACTTTGGTACCATTAGGGAATTATCTTTACCCGTTGTCTGTGTGTAAGTAGGGATGAATCTGTAACTGAGTAGGGATCGTTAGGGATACATTGGTATAAAATGCACTTGTAAACTTCCTACTGTCTTTTTGTCTTTTTGAGTCTCTTATTATGAATTTTATGATGTGTTGTGTATGTAGGAATGTTTGTTAAGTTATTCAGTGAATTATTATGAAGCGCACCCGACGCATTACACCTAGTGAACAGGTGAACGTTTATTTTTTATTGCATCAGATTTTAATGTGATAGACTAACGTCTTTGATGCTGAAACATTCCAGATTTATTTCATACCAATATAATTTGTTGGCAATTGCAGAAATTCGTAAATGAAAAGATTCAGATATGCCTTTTGATAAAACATTTTAATAAAACATTTTGATTTAGACATACATTTTGATAACCTTGGAAATTCATGAAGTCCTAGAGAAGCAGCATGACACAGAACATTTGAACTACTAACATGGAATTGAGATATTAGCTATATGATAGTATGCGTGTATTCAGCGCATTAGTGGTGCTTACATAATTGCGTTGTGCAAATTGGCAAATACTTTAATACTTCAAAAGTCAGTGGCATAGATAACTTGACAGCATTACATAATGGCATTATCAGGTGATATGGGAATATGTATTCTAACCAATGGTAAAAAAATTATTTTTCAAAACATGGTCTCAAGCACTTTGTTTCGACGCGAAACATGAAGAAAATACGCTTCTACGTATCAAAAAGAAATTTTCGGAATTTCGAAAAAAAATTTAAAAGTCCAGCATTGCATTTTGGCCTGCGTAGACGAATTTGGCATACTATAGAGACCTCAGTTTTCGTATCTACAGAGATCAGATTTTTCACAGTACTCATAAAGTGATTGCCACAGATTCAACTTTGTGGGCCATAGGCCCCTATGTCAGATTTGGTGTCCCTTCGCACTTAGTAAGTAGCGTTATGTTCTAAGTCCAGCATTGCATTTTAGCCCGCATAGACGACTTTGGCGTACTATAGCGCCATCAGTTTTTTACGCACGGGGTTCAAATTTCGCACAGCTATAGTCCAGTTCTCGGAGTGATTGCGACAAACTGAACTTTCTGGACTTTGGAATCGCTGCGTCGTTGAATAACAAGTAAATTAGCACATGACGACGAGTTTTATGTCTCATAGTGGCATTAGTTTTCAGCGTAACATGTTTGTATATTGCGCCGCTGTTGTCAGTGACATTCTAAAGTGATTCAGACATATAGGTAGTATGATGCCTCGTAAGCAGAATTTTCTACGTCGTACGTTGCATTTTAGCACATGATTGACGTGTTGGAGTTGCCCTCATTAGTGAAAAGCACACCCTCGACTCTGACCACACTGAGTGTTTGATGTGTTGCTTTGACATTGAATTCATTGGATACTGTACAGGAGACAGATGTTCTAATGTGCTTTTATTGCAAACTGATGTCACACAGTTATATTTTGACTATTATGTACATGCAGTTGTGTATGCAATTTAGGTTACCACACATAACAAAATTAGCTGAATTATATTGGCACTAGTTGAGCCTCTTGTTACTAATTGGCTGTGTAATGATAGTTTACAGCAGAGTAATCTGTAGTGACTGCTAGTAAATGGTAGAGGTTCATCATTGGTACAATACAGTTTGAGTCCTGAAAAATGTTAGGAGAGGCAAAGTGTCGAAGAAGCAAAAAGTGGATCAGTGCAGGATGTGACCCACCTTGGCTGTCAGAAAAGTACATTGATCATGAGATCGGTATGTTGTTGATCTTAATTTTAGTTAACTGTTTTTTATTTTCATTGAATGTTATTATTTTGCATAGCAGTTTTGTTGTCTGTAATCCACGTGCACTGCGATCACAGGGTTAAACTTTTTGTCAATATTTTTATAGCATTTTGTAGCTTAGCCAACTGGAGTCATCGAAGCTAAAAATCACGAGGATCAGTCATAGGTATTCTCCCCTACCAATGGCATTAAATACAAGCAGTAGGTAAAATTGGCAATTATGGATCTTTAATCAGTGGTAACTCAAGAAAGGTGCAAGATATGGTCACAGATACTGTTAGTGACTGGTAGGAAACCACATCTGAAGAATTCAACATTATGACTTTTGATGATGTTGACCCATCTGGAACCCGGATTTCAAGGTCACTAGATTAATCCATAGGTAATATCAAAGCTCTGCCAAGTTGTAGGCAAGATTGTCTGTCTAATAATAAAAAGTTCCTTATATATCAGTAGTGTGATGGATAATGGTTTCTTATCAGGGCTGCTTTGGGTCCTGATAAATCCATGTCCTGAAATTGGCCATAGATCCTGAAAAAAGTTGTGATTTTTTGTCACAAGGTCCTGAAAAATGACATTGCATTACTTTGCAGTGCAGTTATAAAGCAATATCAGTTTCAGTTGGAGGGGGCTGTAAATTTCATTTCATTTTTGCCAATTGCTAATGGCCGCGGATATTGCAGCTGCATATATGTGGTGTAATAATTTATAATTATGTATAATAAAATAATTTATAATAATAATTCCTCGAGGCCTTACATGGCACTGAAATAAAATCTGTTATAGTTATTTATGAAATACCACAGAATTTTTCCCCACACACTGTGTAGATAGATAAATACATAGATTGATCGATTGTTTCATTTTACATTATTGCTTCCGTTTTTGTTGTTAGGTCACGGAGTTTTTCTGAATGAAAATAGACGAAATCGAAGTTTTATTGTCGAATATGCTGGAGAACTCTTGTCGGCAGTCGAAGGTGGTAGAAGAGAACAAGCAACAGATGATTGCAGTGTATACAGATATTTCTTCCATTATGATCACAAAGAGTATTGGTTAGTAAGATCATAGATGTCTTCTCACTGAAATTATTTCACTAACTGATAAAGACAATTATGTTTTATTTACTATACTAGAAGGCCTGCCCAGCATTGCTCGGGCCATGGACTCACACCTGACACCACTGTCCTCCTTATTGCCCGTTCAATTTCTTGTGCCTTTGTTTTAATATGGTATCGGTGTAGCAGAAAGTGAGTGTTGCAGTTGTGTGTCAGAAAGTTTCTGCGGTAATCTCTGATGTGGACTTTAGTATTCCGTTAGACTCCGCGAGTCCTAATACACATCTGCGCACACTGTGCACCATTAATGTGTTGTAACACGCCTACGAGACTTCGACCAATCACACACCTGCATTGCCGTCACACAATATGTGCTGTTGCCCTGAGACGTGGGCAACAGCATCGTGATAGCGTGCTGTGATTGGTCGAAGGTGTGCTCGCTAACTCCGGCTGACACCACTGCAGGTCTGTGATTGGTTGAAATGTCGTAGGCATGTTTGATTTACAGCATCAGGTAAACAAGTCATTTAATGTCAATAATCTCATTTATTGTCAATAAACGCATATATAAAGTTACAACTGTCGTTAATAATTCATTAATAGGCATGTTACGGCTCTCGGGCGACAGCCCACAGCCTCGAGCAACATTCTGGGCTGCTGCCTTGCTGGCCATTCATCATCTGTATATTGTTTTCCAGCGTATACACCAGAGTTTTTGCAATTGTGAGATTTTCTTTATATTTGCCAGATGGTGCACCCACAGCGCGGATGTTTCATTAGTATTCGGCAGAGGGCGCTGTTGTTGGCAAAGACGAAGCCTGTAAGCGTCGGTTTTCAGTCAAAAACTTTTTATGGCGATGTCAGAGGTCAATTTTAAGTATCCCATGACCTTTGTGGCATCGAAATACACCCCTGTGTCAAATTTCAGGTATTTCCGTCGAGCGGTTTTTGCGGCCATAGCATTTAAACTACAGACAAACAAAGAGACAAACATTTGTCAGATTTATTATTATAGATTATACCATGATATTCTATTAGTAATTTGGATCATAATTTCACTACTTCCTCTGAAAGTGACTACATTTTATCTACATGGATTTTAAAGCAGCTATAGTTCTGTGTCTGTGATGAGCTTATTGTAAGCACACCAGCCATATTGCAAGTTGTGTTTAAAGTTTCATAACAGATCTTGTTGTATGCTTTAGAGATGATGGTAATTACGGTTTTAAGCTCTAATGCCCATGATAGACGTAGGGAAACGGTGGGAAAAATGCCTGCAATACAGTTGTTATTGTTTTCATCAACATTCCCAAAAAAAACAAGAGTGTGCGGCCGTCGAGGGGCCTTCAGTCATGGGGTCGTCCTGGCAGCTAACTCACGCAATGATGATGATAACTAGACGGTGCTGCCACCTAGTGACTGAGAATACAGTAAGTCACAATACAAGCATATATGTAATTTGCCACCTTGACCTTTGACCCTTTGACCTTGAAACTGGATCACGGGGTGCTCGGGTCTCTTGGACCCTTCTCACCAATTGTGGGCTTTCTGCGTCTTTTCTTTTTGCTGTAGGTGGAGGCACGGGACGGACAGACAGACACGATCGATACATAATGGGCCTCATTCTAGGAAGGATGGCCCAAAATAAGTTACGTAGGTTTAATAGTAAACTTGATGCAACTAATAGTCTGTTTTACACTGTGTTCAGCGTTGATGCAACAATTGTGTCTGGTGGAGCTGTTCTTGGTCGACTTGTGAATCACAGCAGAAGACCTACAGCTAAAATGAAAGTAGTGTCTGTGGATGGAATACCACATCTGTGCCTGTTTGCAGTATGCGACATGACAGCTGGCCAACAAATTGTGTACGACTATGGTGTAAAGAATTTACCGTTCCATGACAAGGTATGATTAAGTTGATACGGAATGATCTAGTTTGTGTGATAAGACAAGTTTTAGTTTTTACCCAATGACAGGGATGTTAAGAAGGACTCAGGCTTCAAGTCCAAGGACAGGACCAAGGACTTGTCTATTTTTATCACCAAGGACAGAACCAAGGACTTCTGCCTATGAACCTACCAGTTACATTTTACTTGCCCCACATAAGTCAGTTGTAAATGTAATATGCCAGAAAATTAAGTCAGTTACAAATAACTGAAACCAGAAAACATGTTCAGTAAATGACACAATGTCACGCATGGCACAGACCAACAATTATTGCCAATCAAGCATAGGCCCCTATGTCTATAATAAGTTCTGTATGCAAATTACATCCACAATAATTCATCAAAGTTCATCAGTGTTCAATTATGCCAGTGTGATTTATTTATAATTGTTCTTTTTTGGGGGACCCAGCTTAACATGGAGGACTTATAGAAAATTATGTCAATTAAAAATAACTGAAACCAGAAAACATGTTCAGTAAATGACACAATGAAATGAAATGAAACGCTGTTGTTGGACGCAGGCTTGAGCCTGTATTTCCAAGTCACGTAAACCATGGCCCATACCATTGCACTACTAGCCTGTTGTGACAGAATGACTCAAACAAGGACTTGAAGTTCAAGGCCAGGACCAAGGACTGCAATTTTGTCCTTAAGGACAACCAAGGACCAAAGCCAAGGACAACATCTCTGCCCAATGATATACAAACTAATACAGTGTATATTTTATCATCACTGTGTTTGGAATGACTTGTCTCACTGTTCTGCTTGGATTGACAGATTACAGAATGTGACACTAAACAGTCTGACAGACGTGCAGGTTCTCTATTACAACATTTTTGTTGATGTATGCGTTAGTTAAGTTAGTTGAAAGGATTTGTGATGATTGCTGTTCATGTTCTGCGAATTTGCAAGCAACTCTAACCACCATTGACATTGTGTGTGAGTTTTGTGAACACTTGTTTTCTGTATGTATAATGTGTCGAGATCTCATTTTATGGAGATTGAATCTTACGCATTGTTTTGAGATAGATTAGTTCCTATAATAATTTGTATGATTTTAACATCCACCAGCCTCTAAATAATGCGTGTTTTATCGATAGGAATTCTCTCTGTCCATCACACTGTGCTAAAGTGAGGATCATGCAGTTTTCACCACAGAATGCAAGAACTCTTTCTCGGTCTACCTATCTCTTTGTGTCCGTTTATTAAGCGCACAAAAGTCGGCAGTTGAAACTAGTATATTCTATATGGTAAACATACTGCCGAATTTAGTTCTCAAGGATTCACTCCAAGCAAGCCTATCAGCTGTGACGGAAGGGAAATGTTGCTGAATTTTGGTCATTGTATAACATGGTCTGCTTAATAATGATGTCATAACTGAAAAATCAGACATACGAATCCTCTCAAGACTTGCTGCCAGATGATATTTATCTTTTTATTTAAGCTTAGATGATACTGAAATTTGCTTTGTGCTCTAAACTGTTCTGTTTAACATTTTCTTAACTAGTTACTACATGTATTCTGCTTGTCTTATTTAAGTCTACTGATTGTAAATAACACGTTAAATTTAATAAAAATTATAATAATTAATTCTGAACTTAGTTACATTTGACATTAGTTGCCAAACCTGAGATATTGAATGCAGTGGCTGATATGAGCAAGACGTAAAATCTGGTAGCATATTGCTTTCAGACTTCATACAATGGAAATTATTTCAAGAAATTGCTTTGCTATGCCAACAAATTGGGCAATTGCATGCAAATGTCAACCTTTAAGTCCAAAATTCAAAAGTATTATATTATGTTCAATTATATATCATTTGAAAGTGTTTACTTTCAGTTTGTAAAAATACAAAGAAAACAAAATATATCTCAATGACAGCAGTCTCAATAAGGTATGTCAAAAGATTAATAGAAGTCTGCGATTGCTGCTTATTACATTTTCTTCATTTTCTGTGCACTTCGGAGATAACGGATATACTTTGGCAACTTTTGGCTATAAATGAACTAAGTTGCTAATTTCTTTTGTTGTTTCTAAATTAGAAGAACCAATAACTATAACTGTTTTTTTGTAACTCACATAAATTATTACCGCGCGATGCTATGCAGAGTGCCAAGGCAAGTTGTCCGTCCGTCCGTCTGTCTATAACGTTGAGGTATCGTGGTCATATAGGTTGGAATTCTTGGAAAATAATTTCACGGCTAATTAGCCTAACCTCTTCACTCTCTGCAGACTGCAACATGACGGATCTACTCCAAGGGGAACACCCCAAATTTTAGCCGGAATACGAGTGGGGTAGGGAAAATTGTCAATTTTTGACATTTAAACCGCCGTATCTCTGAAACGGTGCAAGAAAGGGTCCAAGTTGCTATTGACCACTAATAGGAATATGTATATGCGCTTTCGATTGGTACCAAAATCGATGACCTTGAATGACCTCTGAGCGAGATTCAAGGTCACTGATTCCTTAAATGCCGCAAAAGTGGCGAAATACAGCTTAGTAATGACTCCGACGCCATGTAGAGTGGCTGGGTGCATGATCTCTATTAGGCCTACGTATTCTGCGCAGTACATTTACTTACTTACTTACACAGTTGGCTCTGGGCATATAAAACCGGCAATATCTCCGGCACGGTTGAAGATTGAGCGAAAGTTACTATTAACGGCCTACATAAACTCGTACACGGGCTTTCGATTGCCGCCAAAATGTATGATCTTGAATGACCTCTGAGTGAGAAGCAAGGTCATTCATTCCTTAAATGCCGCACAAATGACGAAATACAGCTTAGTAATGACTCCGCCGCCATGTAGAGTAGCTGGAAGCACTATAGGCCTGCTGATGTATGCGCCCGTACACTTACTTACTTTACTTACTTATTTACTTACTTACTTACTTACACAGAATAACCAGTGTTTTGGCGACTCTCCTGTGATCTGTAGTTTCCTGACTTTTCAGCGTATGATTTGTCTTCCCTTTCACTGCCTTTGGTAGGCCCTAAAATAATAAACGTACTGTATGGATAGTACTTTACTGTGGCATCGAGCGGTTTGCGTTGCTACTGCACGCCTCTTGTATGTCAGTCCGTTACCAGACAGAACAATTCTTTGGTCTGCTGCTAAAATTTCCTGCAGCAAATTAGCCACAATTTATTTCTGTTTACATCTGAACCAGTGAAATTGTTTTCAAGGCTGTGGCATTTATTTGGATTGATATACGACTAATAACATTTATCTTCTGGAGCAGCTCTGCTGCTCTGTGGCCAAATGGCAATTAAATTTTTGGAAAAATCATTTTTCGTAAAATTTCTGGAACATAAATACCAAACTATATAGAACATAGATAAAGCTGCTGCTTGTCTGTAGTCTGTCACTGGCATTCTACAACTGTACATTGCCCCGTGTGGGCTCATGAGCTGTAGAATAAGCCCACCTCGTTTCCTGGCCGTGTGTCGTAACCCTGTTTTTGAGTTGTATTTAGTTGTGTATTTTTTGTGTACCCTTTAGTTTTTCAGTCAAGTGATTGACTGTGAAGACCGCCCCCGAAATGACCTAAACTGTGTCGGGAGGGGCGTTCAACTCTAATCACTCACTCACCCTACAACTGTACCTAGTTTCTTTGGTCCAGTCTTAATTTAACTGTCCACAGCATGAGGTCAAATACTGGAAATTTTGTTGGTTTACTTACAGTGTAGTATTTCAAACATCAGTGCACTATGAGTGTTATGTCTAACATGGCACTCAGTGCACCAATGTTTGAAGCACTGCATTGTAAAGAAACCATAACTGAGTTACTAGACATATGGTGTGAAAGTGTCATTAATTAAATGCAGTGTTTTGCCAAGTTACTGTTTCATGAAATGCTTCTGTCCATGAAGTTGCATATGCTCTTTCGATTGGTACCAGTGGAAGTGACCTTCGATGACCTTGAACGGCCATTATGCACTCAATTTCCATTCTATTACACGAGAAACCTATCTTTCGGAGCCTACCACAAAAATGTGAATGAAGATAGACCCATACTATCAGCAACAA
>Ga0056121_1000391_pt1 | contig 10665 bp, 12 predicted proteins | sample WorMetHEROISLAND_FD_83872 | JGI IMG/M metagenome (GOLD analysis project Ga0056121, IMG submission 83872) | Marine gutless worms symbiont microbial communities from Max Planck institute for Marine Microbiology, Germany - Olavius sp. 1 HERON ISLAND ...
GGCGACATGTCGCCCTGGGGCATGATGAAGCGGATGTCGTTGTAGACCAGGTTGTAGGGGATGATCAGGTGGCGCGTGCCGTTGACCTGCGTGAAGTAGGGCAGGTCGTCGTTATAGGCGTCGGAGTCGTAGAGGAAGCCGCCGTCCTCGACCAGCAGCTCGCGGGTATTGGCGGACGGGCTGTAACGGCAGTACCAGCCGCGCGGCCGTTCGCCGCAGCTCGCTTCGATCGACTGGATGCAGGCCCGCAGACGCTCGCGCTCTTCCTCCCGGCTCAGGCGCCAGATCTGCTCCCAGCGCCAGCCATGCCCGCATGGTTCGTGGCCACGCTCGCGGATCCAGGCGCAGACCTCGGGATTGCGCTCAAGCGCGACGGCGCAGGCATACATGGTCAACGGGATGTCGTAGCTGTCGAACAGGCGGGCCAGCCGCCAGATTCCGGCGCGGCTGCCATACTCGAACATGCTCTCGGCCCCGAAGTCGCGGTAGCGCGGGTTCAGCGCGAACGGCACCTCGGTCAGGCCGTCGCCGCGGCCGTCGCCCAGCTCGTGGCTGAGTTCCGATCCCTCTTCGTAGTTGATGACGAAGTTGACGGCGATCCGCGCGCCGTCCGGCCAGCGCACGCGCGGCGGGTTGCGGCCATAGCCGACCAGGTCCCGTGCCGGGCCCGGCGCGTCGGCGACCTGCCAGTCCATGCCAACCTCCCACGCTCGATGTGGGAGCTACGGTAGCAGAGGTTGGCGCCCGGGATCACCCGGGCCGCCAGCAACGCCTACGTGTCGCCTCAGTCGCCGCTGCCTTTCTCGCCGGCGGCGAAGAACCGGTCGACGCCGATTTCGTCGCGGAAGTCGGCGGTGTCCGCCGCCTTCCAATCCTCCAGCGGGATCCCCGTGGAATCCGCCACCCGGTCGATGGCGTTGAACAGCGCCGCCACGCCGGCGGCATCGGCCAGGGCCGCGCCGCCCAAGGTTTCCGCGATCTCGGCCCGCACCGGGGCCACGTCGTCTTCGCTGCCGGCGACCACGGCATCGGCGAAACGGACCAGCAGCGCGCCATGGGCAACCCCGCCGTCGAGGCCGTCATCCGCCGTCATCACCGAGAGGTCGTAGATCCCACCGTCCTTTTGACCGCTCGCACGGAGCAGTTGCGCATGGCTGGTGGTTCAATAGACGCACTGGTTGAGGGCGGAGACGCGGCCGGCGATGAGCTCGATCTGGGCGTGGGTGATCGCGCGGTACTCGTTGTCGAAATCGCGCATCGCCGCCGCCGGCAGATACTGCGCCACCACCAGATCGAAGAAGCCCTTGACCTCTTCCGGCACCAGGCTCATCGCCTGGTAGATGTTGGCCGCCTGGGGCCGGCCGTCGTAGAGCCACTCCCACTCAGTGCCCAGCGCATGTTCCGGCCCCAGCGTCGGCACCCAGGCCAGATCCCGCTCGGCCGGCGGCCGGCGCCGGCTCGGCTTCCCGGCAACCCGGGGCGGCAGCGGCCACGGCGCCTGGCCGAGGCCGCGGCAGAAGGTATCGATCGCCGTGACGTCGGCAATGACGCCGACGGTTTCGACATATTGCTCGACGCCCAGGCCGGCGGCCATGAGATCCTCGAACCAGCGCCGGCTGAGCCGACCCGGATCGCTGACGATGGCGTGCACCTGCTCGACCGTCGCCGCCGGCAGGTTGCCGCCGCTGTCGTGCTCGCCGTCGATCGCCCAGGGCGACAATGCCGCCTTGCGCTTGGCGCACAACCGGCACGCGCCGACGCCGCGGACCTCGGCGGCGATCGCCAGCCGTTCCTTGCCCGTCAGCCAGGTGCCCGGCTGTCCCAGCCTGGCCCACTGCCGGCGCTGTGCGGCGACCACGTCGTCGCGCACCGGCCAGGCCAGGCCGTCATAGGAGATTTCGCTCATCCGCTCCTCCACGTGAAGTCGGATGAGAGCATAGCGCCTGCCTGCCGGCGTCGCGACACCGGGCGTTGCGCCGGATCAACGCCGCGAGCGGCGCAGAGGACCTAGAGTGGGGAAAACCAACCGGCCCCCGGGGCGCCAGCAGGGAGAGGCAGCATGAACGTGAAGATCAGCGATCTCATGGTCGAGCGGGTGATCACCGCGCAGCCGCATCATTCGGTGGACCACGTGCGCGGCCTGATGGAGCGCAACGGCATCCATGCGGTGCCTGTGGTGGGACCCGACGACGAGCCGGTCGGCATCGTCAGCACAACGGACCTGATCGGCGATCTGAACGGCAACAGCCCGATCCGAAAGCTGATGACGGAACGGGTCTATACGGTGCCGGCCTACAACGACGCCCATGTCGCGGCGCGGATCATGCGCAACCACAAGATCCACCACGTCGTCGTGACTCACGAAAAGCAGGTGGTCGGCATGATCAGCTCGTTCGACCTGCTCAGGCTGGTCGAGGACCACCGCTTCGCCATGAAGCAGGCGCCGCAGAACGACAAGCGACGCGCCGGCTGATCGCGCTCAGAGGCGATAGACCCGGCTCGCCGTGCGCTGGAACAGGTCGGCCCGTTCCTCGGCCGAGAATCCCTCGCTGACGCGCTTGAGCGCATTCCAGAGCACGGTGTAGTTGCACGACGCCTTGTCGACCGGGAAGTTGCTCTCGAACATGCAGCGGCCGGGGCCGAAGGCTTCGATGCAGGTCATGAGGTAAGGTCGCCAGGCCTCGGCCAGCACCTGCGATGACGGCGGCACGTCGCGGTGGTGAAAGTCGAAACCGCAGATCTTCATGCCCAGGCCGCCCAGCTTGACGACCACGTTGTCGCAGGCCGCCAGCTCGGCGATCTGGCCGCGCCACGTCGCGAACACCTCGTCGCGCCGGCCGGCGTAGGGGCCGATGCCGAGCGGGCCGCCGACATGGTCGAGGACGATCGTCGTCTCCGGGAAGTGCCGCGCCAGGTCGACGACGTCGGCCAATTGAGGATGGTAGAGCCAGGCGTCGAACGACAGCTCGTGGGCGGCGAGGCGGGCAAAGCCGGCGCGGAACGCGGGGTCGCGCAACAGTCCCTGCGTCGGCTTGGTGTGGCTGTTGCGCACGTCGTCGCTGGCATCCCAGGCGACGGCGTGGCGGATGCCGCGGAAGCGCCCGCCACCGGCCTGCACGTGCGCCGCCAGGACCTCGTCGACGGCGGCGCCCAGCGTGAGGTCGGCGAAGCCGACGATGCCGGCGCACAACCGGGCATCTCCATATTGGCCGCTGGCACTCATCGCCGCGACGCCGTTGACCACCTCGGTCTCGCCGACCGGGCGCAACGCCGGCGGGCCGTCGGCGCGGTAGAACGCCATGCACTCGACGAACACGGTGGCGACGATGTTGTGGCCGCCACCGAGATCGTCGCGCAGCTCGTCCAGCAGGTAGCGATGTCCGGGGTGGTCCCACAGGTGGTGGTGCGGATCGACGATCGGCAACGCCGGCTCTAGCGCCGTTTCGTCCATCTGTGCCAGCCAGGCAGGATCGACGATGAACGGGCTGGTGCGCGCCTGTACCGGGTTCTCGGTTTGTGTGCTCATCGTCACATCCTGGCCATGCGTCCCATTGCGGGCACCGCTGCCGCCGTGGCGGCGCCGCGGTCAGGCTAGCGCGGATGCCGCACGCGCGTCGATGTCGGCTGGCGTCGCCATCGGCAGTGCCTGCCGTGGTTAACGAAACCTTGGCATCCGCCGCGCACCATGGCGCGGATATCGCTTGAACCTCTAGCGACTAGAGGCAGTACGTTTGTCTCCACGCCGGCGATCGTGCCGGCAAGCCAGGCCATCGGAGCGAGAAAGGCAGCAATGTCGGGGTGTTGCGGCGACGAGGTCGAGCTCACCTTCACCGGGGAATCCGCGGCCTACAAGCGGGTCATCTGGCTGGTGATCGCGATCAACGCCGGCATGTTCGCGGTCGAGGCGACGGCCGGCGCGATGGCTCAGTCGCAGGCGCTGCAGGCCGACGCGCTGGATTTTTTCGCCGATGCCGTGACGTACGGCATCTCGCTGGCGGTGATCGGCCGCGACCTGCGCCTGCGCGCGTCTGCCGCGCTGTTCAAGGGACTGCTGTTGGCGCTGATGGGAACGTTCGTGCTCGCCAGCACGATCTACCGGACGCTGGTCCTGCCGATGCCCGACGAAGTAGTGATGGGGGCGGTCGGCATGATGGCCCTCGTCGCCAACGTCAGTGCGGCGCTGCTGTTGATGCGCTGGCGCAACGGCGACGCCAATGTGCGCAGCGTCTGGCTGTGCTCGCGCAACGATGCCATCGGCAACCTGGCCGTGGTCGTAGCGGCGGCGCTGGTCGCCTGGACCGCCAGCGCGTGGCCGGACCTGCTGGTTGCCGCCGGGATGGCCCTGCTGTTTCTCCAGTCCGCCGCCAAGGTGATCCGCCAGGCACTCGAGGAACTGCGACAAAATCACAACCTCGACTCGAGAAGTTTACCATAACATCCCCGGTTTTCCGCGATTCGCGCGAATTTGACTCGGAAAAGTAGAGTTAAGATTCTGCTAATACATGCATTAATGGTTGCGCGCGAGGGTGGTATCCGTATCCTGCCGGCTTCTGGCAGGAGACTGGGATGGTTTTCAGTCCTTTCGTTGTGGAAGGGTTGCGTACTGGTCGGCGCGCGCAACGGCGCCGCCGCCGGGCCGGTCGTAGGCTGATGTTGGCCGCGGCTCTCGTCCTTGCCGCCGCTTGGTTTGGCTGGTCCAGTTGGGTCGGCATACCCGCGGTCGGGCGGATGCTCTATGCCCAGGCCGACTTTGCGGCCGAGCCGCCACGGCGGCAACGGGTCCCGGACCGGCCGGTACCGGAGATGCGGCCGCAGGGCCCCGTCGAGTTTGCCAATGCCTTGAAACAAAAGCGGGAACAGCCGCCGGGCAATACCGGCGGGCCACCGCTGCTCGCGGCCGACTTCTACCAGTACTAGCCCGCGTGATCACAGGCGTCGGAACGGGCCCTCCAGGGCGCTGCACCGTTGTCATGCAAATGTCACCAAGCCCATTGTCGCGGCCGCCCGGTCTCGCGCATAATCTCATTTGAAACAAAGATCCGCGGCCCGGGGAGGGTGCCGCGGAAGGGAGGCGAGCGGGCTCGTGGCGCGACGGGCTGGCGTTTTGACGGGGAGGCACCCGTGTCCGACCCTATGACCAAGCTGCTGCTCGATCGGGCAGACATCAGCGCGGTCATGCATCGCTACTGTACGGCGGTGGATACCCGCGACTGGGATCTGCTCGCCTCCTGCTTTACCGCCGATCTGGAGGCGGATTTCCGCTCTTTCGGGGCGCGCGAGCCGGTCGCCGGCCGGGCCGCCTGGGTCGAGGCGGTGCGCGGCACCATCGGCGGCCTCGACGCCACGCAGCATCTCACGGCCAATCATGTCCACCATGTCGACGGCGACGTGGCCCGGCTTACGGCCTACCTTCAGGTGGTGCACTGGCTGGCCAACGAACTCGGCGACGCCGAATACACCGTCGGCGGCTACTACGACTGCGATTTGCGCCGGGAGGAGGACGGCTGGCGGATCTGCCGTTACCGCCTCACCGTGACCTGGCAGCGCGGCAACCGGCACATCCTGCGCCTGGGCCAGCGCCGCGCGAAGGACGCCGGCACGGGCTGAGCGCGGGCCGTCTTCGCGACTATTCCCCGGGTTTGCGGCGGCCGAAGTAGCGCGGCGAGTTGCACCAGATTCCCGACAGGTCGGGCGCCAGCCACGACACCAGGGCCGCGGCGATGCCGGCGACCGCCAGCGTGAGGCCCAGGCCGACCGCGCGGGTCGCCAACGCCGGATCGGGTGCGGCGGCCGACTGCTGCAATGCGAACAGGCCGAACGCCAGCAAGGCCAGCCCGAGCAGGCTGCCGGGAATGCGCAGGCGCAGGTTGTCGCGGCGGAGTCGCAATTGCAAAGCCATGGGCGACCGTCCTTAAGCCCGCCAGAAGGCGGCGTGCGTAGCCATCCAGTCGAGGAAGTCCGTCAGCCGGCCGTCGATGTCGTCCGGCAGGCGCTGGCCGGTGTCCTGTGCGAGCCGGTCGGTCGCCATCGGCAGCCGGTCCCTGTCGCCGTGCAGATTGACCGTCGGCGCCTCGCCGGCCTCGGCCAGCCGCCAGGAGAAGTCCGGGTAGCGGTGCGCCAGGCGGTCGCACCAGTCGGCTACCGCCCAGCCGCTGCCGCAACTGACGTGGTATAGGTCGTGGTTCAGCGTCTCCGCGCCGGCCAGCGCGACCAGGGCGTCGGCGACGTCGCGCGAATAGGTCCAGTCCTGCCGGTCGCGGCGCGGCAGCACGGCGGTGCCGCCGTCGAGCGCCAGCAGGGCGGCCTGCATGTGCGGGCTCAGGGTGTCGCGGGCGCCGCTGTCGATCTCCCAGGGACCGAAGATCGCCGCCAGGCGGACGCTGATCATGGAGCGCTCGCTTAAGCCGGCATAGCGCCGCGTCACCTGTTCGGAGGCGAGCTTGGAAATGCCGTAGAGGCTGTCGGGCCGTGACGGGCTCTCCTCTTCGCGCAGGGCCCCGGACCAGCCGTCGCCGAGCCGCGTCGGACCGTAGGCCGCGCCCGAGCTGATGTTGATCACCCGGTTGGCGCCGGCCGCGGCCGCCCCCTTCAGCACGTTGGCGAGCCCGGTCAGGTTCACCCCCAGCACCGCTTCGGGATGCTGCAGCTCGCGCACCGGCCCGGAGGTCAGCGCGGCGCCGTAGTAGACCACCACCGGCCGGGCTTCGATGATGGCCCTGGTCACGGCATCGTGGTCGCGGATGTCGCCGCGCACGGTCCGCACCCGCCCCGGCAGCTCGGCGAAGGCGCGGGTCGCCGCCGGCGGCAGCGGGTTGGAGTCGAACAGCACCACCGGGCCGCCGTGCCGGAGCCAGGCCTCGGCCAGGTTGAGGCCGATGAAGCCGCAGCCGCCGGCGATGAATACGGTCATGCGCGTGGCCCTCCCGATTGGCCGCCATCGGGGCCCATGCTACCGTCCGGCGCAACCAAAGGGGAGGAACGCAAGCATGAAAATCGACGGCAAGGTCTGCGTGGTCACCGGCGGCGCCAGCGGCATCGGCCGGGCCCTGGCACGGCGCTTCAAGGCGGAAGGGGCGGCCGGCGTGGTCGTCGCCGACCTGCAGGAAGGCCCGCTGCAGGCCGTGGCCGACGAGGTCGGCGGGATCGCCGTGCCCTGCGATGTCGCCCGCGAGGCCGACATCCAGCGCCTGGTGCAGGTGGCCGAGGAGAGCTGCGGCCCGGTCGACGTGTTCTGCTCCAACGCCGGCATCGCCCGCATCGGCGACGAGGACGTAGCCGACGACGAGTGGCAGCTCAACTGGGACATCCACGTCATGGCCCACGTCTATGCCGCCCGCGCCGTGGCCCCGAAGATGGCCGCGCGCGGCACCGGCTACCTGGTCAACACCGCCTCGGCCGCCGGCCTGTTGAGCCACGTGCACTCGGCGACCTACTCGGTGACCAAGCACGCCGCCGTGGCCTTCGCCGAGTGGCTGGCGATCAAGTACGGCGAAGATGGCGTGCACGTCTCGGTGCTGTGCCCGCAGGCGGTGCGCACGGCCATGACCCAGGGCCGCGAGGACGGGGTGGCCAGCGTCGACGGCATGCTCGAGCCCGAGCAGCTGGCCGATTGCGTGATCGAGACCATGGACCGGGAGGAGTTCCTGATCCTGCCGCACCCCAAGGTGCTCGACTACATGCAGCGCAAGACCGCCAACTACGACCGCTGGCTCGCCGGCATGCGCCGCCTGCGCAACGACTTCCCGCCGACGGCGTAGACTGACCGCGCCGTATAGGACCTGAAATGCCGGCGAAAGCCGGCATCCACTGGTGCGGCTCAATGCATGGACCCCGGCTTGTGCCGGGGTTTCTTTTTCTTGTCGCGCCGTTGACGGGTGGGTCTGAGACCCACCACTACAGCTCGCACGAAGGTTGGTAAGGGCGGGTCTCAGACCCGCCCGTCGCGCCCGTTCTGCGTCGGCCGATTGGCCTCAGTCGTCGCCGGCGGCGGCTTTTTCCTTCTCCGCCATGCGCTGCTTGAGCTGCTCGGGCGTCAGCCGGACGATGTCCTCGTTCTGGTGGGCGAAGATGTCGTAGGGCTCGGTCGACAGCTCCTCGAGCTCGATCCGCCCGGCCAGGACGTCGGCCTTCCACTGCTCGTGCGCCGGCTGGTCGGCGTGGAACTCGGGCATCACCTCCTCGGCGAACAGCTTCAGGCTGTCCGAGATATCCTCGTGGCTGTTGCGCCCGGCCTGGTTCAACAGGATCACCTGGTCGACGTGGGCGTCGCGGTACTGCCGCAGGCGCTGGCGGATGGTCTCCGGCGAGCCGATCAGGCCGCTGTTCAGCGCCTTCTCCTCCTGCTCGCTGCCGCGCCAGTCCTGGTATTCCTCCCACAGGTCGGTCTGGCCGGGGGCGTCGATGCCCTTGCGGCCATAGCGCGACAGGGCGAACACGAAGAAGGTCCAGCCGGCGGCCTTCTCGCGCGCTTCCTCGTCGGTCTCGGCGCACATGAAGCCGGCCACGGTGGCCAGGTTCGGATTACGCGGATAGTCGGCGAGCGGCCTGCCGTGCTTCAGCATGACGTTATAGTAGCGGTGGACCCAGGCCTGCGCCGCCTCGGGCGAGACGAAGCTGAAGCCCAGCGCGCCCATGCCCCATTCGCCGGCCTTGGCGATGGTCTGGATGTTGGAGCAGGCCACCCACAGCGGCGGATGCGGCTTCTGGTAGGGCTTGGGAATGACGTTGCGGGCGGGGAAGTCGTAGAACTCGCCGTGGAACTCCCAGGCCTCGTTGGTGAACATCGGGATGATCGCCTGCACCGCCTCTTCCCAGCGGTCGCGCTTGTCGCGCACCCGGACGTTGAAGGGATGCAGCTCGGCCGGGCCGGCGCCTTCGCCCATGCCGAACTCGACCCGGCCGCCCGACAGCAGGTCCAGCGTGGCGATCTTCTCCGCCACCCGGTGCGGCTGGTTGGTGGTCAGCTGGATGATACCGTGGCCGAGGCGGATGTTGTGGGTGCGCTGGCTGGCGGCGCCCAGGAACACCTCCGGCGCGGCGCAGTGCGAGTACTCCTCCAGGAAGTGGTGCTCGACCACCCAGGCGTAGTCGAAGCCCAGGCGGTCGGCCAGCTCGATCTGGCTCAGCGAATCCTGCAGCAGCTGGAACTCGCCGTGCTCGGCCCACGGCCGCGGCAGCTGGTGCTCATAGAAGATGCCGAATTTCATGCTCTCGTTTCCTCCTGGGGGCGAGCCTACACCACCGCGGCGCCGCCATCGACGTTGAGCACGTGGCCGCTGACGTAGGCCGCGGCCTTGCTGGCCAGGAACACCGCCGCGCCGGCGATGTCGTCGGGATCGCCGATCCGCCTGAGCGGCAACCGGTTCTCCACCATCTCCAGGCGGGTGGGATTGGTCCACAGGGCCTTGGCGAAGTCGGTCTTGATCAGGCCCGGGGCGATGGCGTTGACGCGGATGCCGTGCGGGCCGAACTCGACGGCCAGGTTGCGGGCGATCTGGTGCTCGGCGACCTTGGAGATGGCGTAGGCGGAGAGCTCGACCGAGCCCTTCAGCCCGGCCACCGAGGCGATGATGATGATCGAGCCGGACTTCCGCTCGATCATGTGCGGCAGCGCCATGTGGCACAGATCGAAGGTCGAGCGCACGTTGACGTCGAGGATCTTCTCGAAGGCCGCGGCCGGCATCTCGGCAGACGGCCCGTAGTAGGGATTGACCGCGGCGTTCGGCACCACGGTGGTGACCCTGCCGAAGCGCTCCATGGTCTGGTCGACCAGGCCCTGAAGCTGCTCTCGGTGGCCGACATGGCAGGGGATCGCCACCGCCTCGCCGCCGTTGGCGGCATATTCGGCGTTGATCTCCTCGGCGACGGCGGCGCAGACGTCGGCCTTGCGGCTGGACACGGTGACCTTGGCCCCGGCCTGGGCCATGCGGGCGGCGATCGCCTTGCCGATGCCTTTGGTCGAACCGGTGACGATGGCGACCTCGTCGCTCAGGTCGAACAGGCTCATGGCCGCTTCCTCCTCGTGCTGGGGCGCCCTTGCCGGGCGCCTGTTGGCGGGAAATATGGAAGAACGCCGGCCACCGGGCAAGGCACTCCCCGTCGTCATGCTTCCGCGCTACAGTCCGGCCCCGCAACGAGAAGCAAGAGGAAAGCGTCCATCATGAGCCTGTCGCGTGACGAAGCGACCGCCCGCCTGGTCGGGCCGGGCCTGCCGTTCGAGATCCGGGAGCTGGACATCCGCGGCGTGCGCACCCGCGTCTGGGCCAACGCCCCGGCCAGCCTGCGCGACATCCTCGAGGCCAGCCGGGCGCACGGGGAGCGCGACTTCATCGTCTACGAGGACGAACGCCTGAGCTACGCCGCGCATTACGCCGAGGTCTGCCGCCTGGCCTGGGTCCTGTCGGAGGTCTACGGCGTCACGCCCGGCGAGCGCGTCGCCATTGCCATGCGCAACTTCCCGGAATGGTCGGTGGCGTTCTGGGCCGCCGTGGCGATCGGCGCCGTGGCGGTGCCGCTCAACGCCTGGTGGACCGGGGCCGAGCTCGACTACGGCCTGGGCGATTCCGGCGCCTCGATGGCGATCGTCGATGCCGAGCGGCTGAAGCGGATCGAGGGCTACCTGACCGGCCTGAGCTTACGCGGCGTGATCGTCGCCCGGCCGGGCGA
>Ga0056121_1000392_pt1 | contig 10596 bp, 6 predicted proteins | sample WorMetHEROISLAND_FD_83872 | JGI IMG/M metagenome (GOLD analysis project Ga0056121, IMG submission 83872) | Marine gutless worms symbiont microbial communities from Max Planck institute for Marine Microbiology, Germany - Olavius sp. 1 HERON ISLAND ...
GGCGTTGGGAATGGTGCAGTGTTCAAGGGGTTGGGAGGGGATGGGTTTCATTTTCTGTCGCTTGCAGACCTCTACTTAATGTGCATGTGTTGCAGTAGACGAGAACATTATCATTGATGATGACGACACAGTGGACAATGTGCTGCATGTTTCACCACCTGATGATACTGCTGAACTGTAAGTCTTTACCACATATTTGAACTATTTCAACCGTGCATTACAGTGTCAGTAAGAATATCGAGCGAAATTTGAACGAATGTGCTTGGGGTCTATATTTTGAACTTCTCATGAGTAGTGCACCTATTGAGTTTGCGCAACAGGGAGTTCCATGGTACAAGTCTGGCAGGTGAAGAAGCATGTTCTCCGAACCTCGTGAGTAGTTGTGGGGAAAGTAGTCACTGTGCCCATGTTTTGTGTGAGGTCTGGACTCACTGGCTTTGACACACAGTGTCTCCGTCAGTGTGCTATTCAGTTCATGGTTATGCTTGGACATGATGTTTTTCAGCAGAAGGAGTCAACACACTGCGCTCGTGCAGTACATTTGCAGCGATGAAATGAGACGATATTTGTTCGACGTGGAAGTGGGCGTGGTGCCGTCGTCATATAGAGAACATTACTTTAACACAGTGAACCGTAAATACGGCATATTTCAGCTCAGCCAAGTGGGCCTAGGTCCACTGAAGCATAATGACAATGAGGTTTGCTTCTGTGTATGTTTTCGAAGTCACCACTGTGAACATTTATCTCATGTCTTGAGCATCTCATTATAGTGTTAACGTTGTAATAAATTTCCATGTGCGAACCTTAATAATGTACATAATATAACACGTGGTTTATTCCACATTCAGTATAGCATAACAGGAGTAGCCATGTGGGAATTGCTGTAGGAAAAATAGAGTGACATGACTATTGCAGAATATGTTTAACAGTCACGGACATTCACATAATGTATTCAAAGACAGTGAGTGTGAGCTTTGTGAAGATTTTCAGAAAATAGTTAATTGAGTAATCATAACATATTTGTGGGCGTTTGTCATCATTTAAGGGCCCCACTTTCTGAATGTGTTCCAGTCGTAATTTGTGTATTGCTTGTTTTACACCTTGGTTTTATGAGCTGTATTTTCCAGCATGAGCCAACGTGAATAGCACTGTATAGCATAGTTGTTCTGATGTGCCGTTAAGAATCTACTCACTCAGTCATAAATGTGTTACATAAGCATGTAGTAAACATGCGATAGTGTATCCTGCACTTACTTTGCTTGCAGTTTACTGGTGTTGTGTAACAGTAGCATAGGAAATACGTTACAGTCAGTGCTGCTTGACATGCACAGAAACGGAGTCAGATGGACGAAGTAGCACGTACACAAAATATGTTACATTGCAGTTACTGATATTTAACAGTCATATACAGTCTTGCACAAGTGAAACCGAATAATACATAATTTACGTACATTCAGGTTTGACATTTCTTGAGTAATTAGTGGCGTAATGTGGAGTTGTGTGTGAACATTGCTACACCGAATTCCGTGATGTGTTCTGTCACAATTTTGTGACACAACACTAGTTTGTGTGCATATCTGCTTGGAAAACTGCGGTGCGCAGCACGGCACTCAGTTACTGCAAAATACTCCTGACGTTGTGTAAGTCGTAGAAACGGCATAGTGTAACATTTATTGAACGTGGTAGTTTTGTCAATGGACATGCACTGGTGCCTGTATTAACCGTCATTAACAGCAATGAGATGTGTGGCAATTGCAGTATTCCACAGTCTTCAACAAGCTGTGTGACTACATGGACTGGTACATGGAAGGTCGAATTGTGCCCTTCGATGAGCGTGGCTACTTCTACATGCCGCCGTCATTGTCAAGACTGAATTATATCTCATTTGCTTGGCTACCGGAGGCAAGTTGGTGAACGTTCTGTACAATATAGAGTTTGATGTGACATGGAACACTTGCGGCATTATCATTGTCAGTGTGTGTTGAAAGTGATTACAGTATGTACTGTTCTCAATACATACAGTTGTTGCTCTTCATGTGTCATCGTGGATTAATCTGCTTGTGGAGATGACAGTGTTACGTCATGTGATCAGTAACACAAAATGGCTGAGCTGGATCCGCACTATCAACTACACTGCTTGAAATGCTGTAGTTACGCACACTTTCTGGATGTCACGTGTGTCGCACTCTCGACAAACCGTCTGCAATAGTATTCTAAGAAGTTGCTTGAGCTATCTTTTCATACATTAGTGTGTAGGTGTAACATGACACTGTGCATGAATGTGGTGTTGCAGGCTGTGGTGACGGCATTGCAAGTTGTACATGGCCTGCAGCGTTCTGAAGCCGAGCAAGTTTTTCGTGAGGGAAAGGACATACAGTAGGTTGCAGTTACTTGTTGTTACTTCATCAGTCAGTTTGCTCGCCAGACTTTGTCGGAGTTTTGTGACTATGGTTGTCGTATATTTGCCCCAATGTAGCACACTAGTAGGCGTATTTATGTTCATTTTGAGCGCAAAAGTCTTCCGAGTAGGCAGTAAGAGAACGATGACAATTACAACAATAAATTCGGGATTCGAAAGAGCTACGTTAACTCATCCTGGCGGTCGTGGAAAGTCAGACACTGTATTTACAAAAGTGACACTCACACATATATTGCTACAGATTGGGTACAAATGTACTGCTTGTCATTCTTTACACGTTTTTTTTGACACTGAACACAACGTTTGCACGTGTCGTCTAATCATAACATGTGTCTGGGTGTGTATATGTGTGTGAGACTGTGCTAATCAAATCGTCTGCCTGCAGCTTGTGCTGCTGTGTTTTAGTTTATGAATAATTCTGATTTGAAGTCTTATTTCACAGACCGTTGTATTGTTTAACTGTTAGTAAAGTGATCAGTTCCTGGACTGAATGATGCAGCAATTGGTTTCTTTAGCGGTTGATTGATTAAATACGTTGTCTGTCCATTTTTCAGGTAAGCAGCAGGCCATTGCGTAGCTGTCAGGTGTACCGTGCAGCGTCCACAGTCCACACTCTATACTGTTGTTCATGTCGTCTGCGAAAAACACTGTTGATACATTTGGAGTACATACGACAGTTTTCCGTGACTGCGGATATGCTGTGTACGACATTGCATCTGTACAATTGATTCAGTAACATGTTGTACTCAATGTAACAGTGGCCACCAACTTCACCTGCTGATATGCCGTTGCACAACTGTCTGTGAAATGTGAAACTGTTCATTTCATGCACTGTTCAGCAATGAATAATATTACATGGTGAAGTATGTACGTGTAACAGGATGGCGATGCCGTCTGCTTCGGTGCACGTTCAATTTTCAGCATAGCAGTGTGTGAGCCGTTGCCTGTAGTTGGCTGTGTTGTGACAAATACTTGATGAAAGTATTTACATACTTTGCAAATACTTGCAACTTAAAAAGTGTTTAAATGCTATTTACATACACAAATACTTGCTGAATATTTCAATAACAGCTTCAAATTATTTAAATACTTATAACAACTCCACATAAGTCCTATCCTTACTAGTGAACACCAATGACTTACGAGAAAATATTTGCAATGTAATTCCTTTTGTCACAAACATTATTAATCGTTTTCTTACTTATTCTGCTCATTTAGCACACTGCCAAATGAAAGAAAGACTAAAATCACTGGAGATTATGCACAACGTGGATCTTTATAAGTTCATATATCACCACTGTCACCTGTATTGCTTATTGACTTTGAGCATAGCAAGAGTTTCAAACAGTTTATCGTCAAGTCTGTTGCGACATTTCATCAGTACGAGTGGAGCCGAACTGAGGAGTCTGTCCACTGGCGCACTAGATGTCAAACAGTTTTTGTACAGAAAAAACAGTTGCTTGATCACAGGGTGTTTCTCCAACATTGACATATCTTTCTTACTGTCATCCAGATACTCCAGGTGTGGTTGTGGCTTGGTATGAGAAGGTGTTGTAGCAAAACAGAAAAAACTCAATGAAGAATCATTGATAATGCTGGACATCGCGGTGACCGATACGCTGTACGCTTGTTTGGCAACTGCAAAACAGTATGCAGTAAGCCAAAGACGTACTTAGCCATTTTTAAATATCAAATACCGCTGACAAGTATTTAAATACTGCTGCAAATACCCGACATTTGAAAGTATGTAAATGCTTGCCTGAAATACTGGCTAAGTATTTGAACAGTATTTAAATAGTTGACAACACTGGTAGTTGACTGGTTGGTCTGTAAGGGTTTAACAGCATTCTGAGCACACACACACACGCAGTAGCTGAATCATGGCTGAGAATGATTACAGTATATTAGTCTGGCCAATGGCATTGTGGTCTATCGGACAAATATTGGATAATCCGAGTTGCACTAACAGTACATTTTGTGACCAAGCGGTATCCGTAACATATATCATTTGTCACATTTATAATTTGTACATATGTTAATTATACTGTGAACGTGATATTGCATACTGTTTCGTGACTAATGCTTGGATGTGCAACAAATAATTACGTCACTGTGACATAGTTATTGTGTTTCATGGCATGACTTTGTTGATGTTCAGCAATGTCGTCAGTTTTAAGGTTATTTGAGTGAAGGTTAATTTTTGCCCACGAATTTTCACTGACCACATGTAGTTATTACGTTGACAGTCTTAATCATAGGCATACAGGCCTATTTTTCCAGGCGGGGGGCTGAGCCATCTTTGTCGGAAAAAAAATATTTCGACAGCGCCCAAAAAATGGTAATCTAACCTGGCGTGTTGTCATCTATTGAGAAGCGTCTCAACCCACACCCAATAATTAGCCCAGTAAAAGCAGAATACGGGCACTTTGTCTCGCTGGACATAACGAATTCCGTTTTTTTTTCGCTTAATAAATACCGAAATTTATGGTTTTTAGGTCATTCTGTAACGGAATGAACATATGCAATCGTGCGGCATCCGTCCGTCCGTCTGTCCATCCGTCTGTCTGTAGACATTTTGTGAAATTCGCTTCCTGTACTAGACAAATAGGTGGATCGCGACCAAACCTGCACACGATGGTCCCCTGATGGGCCTGCATCCAGGGTGTGCTCAAGATCAAGGTCGAGGTCAAAGGTCACGAGATACGGGAACTTTTATGATGTCACGAAAATCGTTTCTTCTCGCGGGCAAATGGGTGGATCGCCACCAAACTGGCACACGATGGTCCCCAGACGGGCCTGCATTCAGGGTATGCTCAAGGTCACGGTCGAGATCGAATGTCACGTGATACGGCCACTTTTGTGATGTCATGAAAATCACTTCTTCTCGTGGACAAATGGCTGGATCACCACCAAACTCGCACAGCGTGGTCCCCAGACGGGCCTGCATCCAGGATGTGCACAAGGTCAACGTCGAGGTCGAAGGTCACGTGATACAGCCACCTTTGTGATATCAACAAAATCGCTTCTTCTCGCGGCCAAATGGCTAGATCGCCACCAAACTTGCACACGATGGTTCCTAGCCTGGCCTGCATTACACTCTTACACTCTCCTTCCTGAATACGTATCAGGCAGCTAGATGCAACGTCTAAATCTGGGAATGAGCTACTCCGTCATTGATGGTCTGGTGTCATTTTTGCGCCCCAAAAATTGGTTTGCATGAAAAAACGTTTTGCCAGACTCGGGCTGCAGCCCCACAGCCCTCTCGGCTCATATGCCTATGCTGTTAATTGCATAATTACTTCATCATCTAATAATTATCATTACTACAGACCATGTGGCATGAATTTTGATTACATTGTTTATTTTGTCCAATAGTTCATTGAGGTGTACCAGGCGGCATCGTCACTGCCATTTAGAATTAGTAGATCCCTTAAGCACCCACATTTTGTGGTGCATATTGCAAGACTAGTGTTTTCCTGCATTTTGTATGTGTTTGCTGTTTCTTATCAGAGTTTATTACAGAGCCAACCAAAGTAGAGCTTTGCAGTTTAACTTGTGGTACCCTACAATTTTTTTCTACACCATGAATGTATTTTCAGTAATGGTCAGAGGTTTCTTGGAGAACATTTACAGATTACTTAAGGGACTGAAAGCAACTGAGTTTGTCATATTTTCGGCACATCACGCAGTGACTCTGTCCTACCACATATAAGTGGTTATTATATCCGCCAAGTGAACGTAGTGAAACTGGCGGATGTTATGTTTTTCACTTTTGTGTGTCTGTGTGCACATGGCTGCAGTGTTCCATACACAATACATTAATGCCAATTGCTCCAATATGGTTAAAGATACGGACTTCATATTTGACAAGAACGTCCACAGGGAGAGTCCAAACGTGACCCCTCGGAAAATTTTCGACAAGGGGGCGTGGCCAGGGTCTCGTGACTCCCTAATTTTTTTGGGCGTTAAATGCAAATTGCTCGAATACGCTTAAAGGTACGGACATCAAATTTGACAAGGTCGTCCACAATGACATTCAGGACATGACCCTGCGAAATTTTTCGAAAATGGGGCGTGGGCAGAGTCACGTGAACCCCCACAGCTGCAAATTCACTTGGCGGATATATGCACTCTCTGAGCGCCTTCTAGTATGTTTAATGAATAATCACAAAAGCTACTTAGTAACAGAAAAACTTTGCTGTATTCTGAAAGTGACAGTTGTGTGGCGACAGTTTAGTACCTCGGTACATATTAATCAATGTCAGGCTGATGAAGGTTGTTGACCAAAACAGCAACTTCGTGGCTATGTAATATTTCTGTTTGGTTTATGTGGTGACCTGTCATAGAAGTTGTTTTATTTGTTGTGTTACTGTTGGTATAGTTCTGCATTAATGTAACATTCCTCTTTGCCTGGTCATTCACTACTGTCAACATATTTCAAACCTTATCTGCGTTCACTGTTGTGACAGTTACCATATGTTGTAATACTGGCCAAAATAGTTGTTGTTATGTTTGTGACAAAGTGATGTAAAGGTTTGCTTGAGCGATGTTTGGATCCAGCTATTGCGTGCTTGTTCATGAGAAGGTTGCACCCCAACAGCTGTTCTGTTTCGAATCCTGATACTAGCATTGGAATTCTGTGTACCATTTCACTTCCTGTAATACCACGAACATTTTTACACCAATGGGTTGTCGCCAGAACATCACATAACTAACACACACATGCTTAACTACTTGAGCAGTCTGTGACAGCAATTTCAGTTGTGCACTCGGGCCAATGGCTAAACCTGCAATAACAAAAAATGTTGCCTCACGATTGCTTGCTTGTTGGCTCATCTCCTTTGAATTCACGAGGGTCGTTCCATAAGTAAGTTACCAAACGGCATCATTCTGTTAATCTTCAACATATGAAAAAGCAAGGTATACGCTTTGTAGGGAATTTATTCCTGAGTACCAGCTGTAAGTTTTATTACGATGACGTCATCATCCTGACGTCTCTTGCACTTTGAGCACAGTTAGTGCGTTATTTTACCCAGCATTCTTGTACAGCTCGCTCAGTGTTAAACAGCATAGCGAGTTACGAAAAAAACGAACAAGTTGAACGAGCAAACCTTTTTAAACCTCAGACAGTGACGATTTATTTTTCAGCATATCTTCCGTAGTTATTTATACATTTATCACACCTGTGAAGAAGCTTCTGAATGCCTAATGCAAAAACGATGCTGGCTGCTGGCTACTGCCTGCTGGCTAGGTCGTTCCACATCAACAACATTTTCTCGACCATCAGCATTCAGCAAACTTTTTGCATGTGTTACTGGTGTCGTAAACCACTTGTCACTTCACGTTGGATGCATTTGAGACTGAATGGCATTGACTTTGCACAGAGAAAACGAGTGACAGGCCGCTGTCCTTTACGGGAAACTGTCACCGGCGATGTCTCCATAGTTAATGTTTATAAATGACGTCACAGTGACGTTATCATGATGAAACTCACAGGTGATATTCACAATTAAATTTCCTTCCCATCCTTCAAAAGGTATATTTTGGAGTTGTCATATTTAGCAAATTAACAGAACGATGCCGTTTTGTAACTTATTTATGGAATGACCCGCGTATAATTTTTGCTAATCAGTGAATAAATATGTATTAGATTTTGTTGTTCTTTCTCTATTTCTTTTGGGGAGGACCTGCGATACGTCAGCTTATGTGTTTAATTTACTGCCTAGTCGCTGTCTGCATTGTATTGTATGTGTAATGCATTTGTATGAGAAACAGTTGTAAGTAAGATGTGTATTGCAGAGACTGTTTACCTCAGTTAAAGGTGTTGAATTCTGCGATCTGCACTCTATAGGCCTTATATGTGTGTGTTTCTTCAACATGTTGATGTTTATATCAGTGTTATTTTGGTGCTGAATCATTACCTAGTCATTTTTTTCGCAGACTTGGATTGAAGACTCACTAGCTCGAGACCAAGACCCTGACAGGCAAGACCAAGACAAAACCCAGGGCCAAATCAAACGTGACACAGCAAGCAGTAGCATGACAGCAGTATAATGTACATGCCTAGGCTGCACACTGTAATGCATGTTATTGCCAAGCTCATAGTACTTAACATATCACACGGCGACACTAGTCTTCACACACAGTAACTGTCAACACATGTAAGCAGCATACATAGACATAGGCCTACTATTGACATAAATTCACTACTGACTTGTGCCAGTACAGTCGTCGGCAATGAAGAACATCAAGTTACATTGCATTATTACAACGCAGAAACACCAACTGCGACAGCAACCTGTCGCCCATTCCTGCCCTGTTTGGCCTCATAAGCAACCCACGGTGACTAAAGATTCGCTCCACTGCAGGTGAAGTGGCATGGGCGGAAGTATTCTCTGAAACAGCGGGTGCATTGTTTGATACAGGGAATTTTGTGCAATTTCTTGCCCACGAATTTAACAGCGACATGAAAAACTTTACGTTTATTTAACAGCCACAAAGTAGTCTGAAGACCCAAGACCAAGGACCTTCAACACCAAGACCCAGACTTTCAAAATTCAGTCTGGAGACCAAGACTCAGGAAAGAAAGTATACTAAAAATAAACGCTGTTGTGTCGTTGTACCGGACTTATTAAGCGTATGTGGCAGCGTTACAATTGGGGTCTGCATTAACAAATTAGGGTTAAGATCGGCAGAAGTAACAGAAAAGTACGCAACACATGGAAGGTTATTAGCAACGCAGATGCTTATGTGGAACGCGTATAGTATTAGTAAATGAAATGTGTTAATTCAAAATTGGTATGTCAGTGGTAAATCGAAAGAAATAATAGACAGCAAAAACCAGTGATGTTAACGAGGCCAGAGACGCCAAGGCCAATGACTTGGGCTTCAAGGCCAAGGCCATATAGCCTTCAAGGCCAAGGCCGCCGCAAAATACCTACAGAAGGGAAATATGAAATTCGTAATTCCAACGCAAAATAACATGCATTGTGTTTGTATGATGTATGTTGCCTTGCAACTATGACTAAGTGAAGTCTGAATTGTCACACTTGTACACTATTTAATAACACAAGGACTTGGGGACACAAGGCCAAGGACTTTTTGTCAAGGCCAAGGCCAAAAAATTTGGCCTTAAGGCCAAGGACTAAGTAACATCACTGGCAAAAACGGGCAATAGGGCAACTTCTCCAGTCTTTTCTTTTGGCTTAAACTGCTTAGTATTAAGTCCGTTGTTATGTGACGAATGTTGCAATGGAGACGTCTATACTTTACTCAACACGTTTGTAATCGAACACACCTAGCTGACGTATGCTAGCTGCTCATTACGGAGAGTAATGCAAATTAGGTGTTCGAAGTTGGGGTTAACGTTGCAAATGGACGCGTTAAGTTAACGTTCCAAATGAACGCGTTAAGTTACAAATCCCGCACGCTCCAGTGTCGAATAAAACCATCAAATTCGGTTGTCAGTTAATGCTGTACCTTTTTCGCGTCCAATGCTGCTCATCAGCGAATTGTAGCTGTCATTCAGCGAAATGAAGCTATTGAGGGGGGGATATTGTGGAGTTATTTTCAGCTGAAAATAAGTGTTATTCAAGTTAACTGTAACTGAAATGTCAAAGTAACTTAAAGTTCTGATTAAGTTACCTGTACTATAACTGCAAGTGAAAAGTAACATTTAACTGAAACTGAAAAAACTGAATCAGTTAATACAATGAAAAATTGACACTAACTGAAAAATGTCTAAAGTAGACTAGAGCCAACCACCACTGAAAGGCTTCCAGCTCTTGGCACATGACATGATGGAACATTCTTCTGCTACAGCGGTCACTATGTCAAACACTGTGGACACTAAACTGATTGCTTACTTTACTGAGTGCAAGAAATAATCAGAAAGCAGTGGACTGAGGTTCTTGATCACGAATGCCAACTGAAAAAAATATTTAACTGAAACAGTAACTGAAACTGAACAACCCGCTGTTGTTGTTGTTGTTGAACAACGCTCAAGTGTGCAGTAGCCCATGCGACAAAGGTCTGTCCATGTGGGCTTCAGATAAGAACATGATTCCCAATTGTGCGTGCACTTCTGCTGTCCCTCTTTGACTCACACTTAATTTCTGATTATATTTCAGCTGCTCAACGTTCTGTGGTGTCACACAATGCCCCTCTAATTTTTGGAC
>Ga0056121_1000393_pt1 | contig 10583 bp, 15 predicted proteins | sample WorMetHEROISLAND_FD_83872 | JGI IMG/M metagenome (GOLD analysis project Ga0056121, IMG submission 83872) | Marine gutless worms symbiont microbial communities from Max Planck institute for Marine Microbiology, Germany - Olavius sp. 1 HERON ISLAND ...
CAGCCCCCACCCCGTCATTCCGGCTGGGACGCCGGAATCCAGGTGCCATGGATGGCGAAAGCAGTGGGGGGCTGAACGATTGCGCGTTGTTTTGGCTAGCTATGTATATAGATCCCATTTTTTCCTTGTCGCCCTGGACTTCCGCCGCACGGTTACACAGGTTCCGAATGCTTAAACTTTCTCCGGAAAACCAGCGCCGAGCTCATTATGCACCGCATCGGCTACGCCGATGATTTCCTGATCAGCTCCCGTTCAACAAGTCTCACACCAGCAGCTAAACTCCGTGTTCTCCGGCTAACCGTAATTAAAACAACGAAAAATCCTGTTAATCCTGTACGATTGGACGACAGCACGAACCATGAAGAATTGCTCAACCTTTCAGCGGTGGTGTTGTAATTTTGTTGTCCCTGGCTATACACACGATGAGGGTATCTCGGTCTGAATCTCGGAGTAGCGTGCCCACTCCACTGTTATCGACTCTGTTTCCACTTAGACCTCAATCACTACCAACGCGAGGTCCGCGCGGGCCGACCACGCGGAGGGTCACGTGGGGGCGTGGTCTTGAGATACCTTCGCGTGTAAACTCGTATCCGGTCACCCATTTGAATAACGATGGAAGTAACCGCTGGTATGTTGGAACGCGCGATCGAAAAGCTACTATTCTCCAGCCGCTGGATCCTAGCCCCGGTCTATGTCGGCATGTCCCTGGCCCTGGTCGCCCTGGGCGTGAAGTTTTTCCAGGAGGTCTTTCATGTCCTGAGCCATATCTGGACCATGCAAGAATCGGAAATGGTGCTCACGATCCTCGCCCTGATTGACATGGTGCTGGTGGCGAGCCTGGTGGTGATGGTGATGTTCTCCGGCTACGAGAATTTCGTCTCACGTATCGATATCGACGATAATGCCGAAAAGCTCGGCTGGCTGGGTAAGCTAGACGCCGGTACCCTGAAGCTCAAGGTCGCGGCCTCCATCGTGGCCATCTCCTCCATCCATCTACTCCGGGCCTTTATGAATGCGCCCCAGATCCCGAACGACAAGCTCATGTGGTATGTGATCATGCACCTGACCTTCGTGGTCTCGGCGGTGATGATGGGCGTACTGGACAAGCTATCCTTTGCTGCGCATCGGGAGCACTGACGGCGGCGCGACTACTATGTGATCGACACCGATTCAGCGGTTCAGCGGCCGCGGCGACGGGCAAGGCCTATGCAATCCGGCATTCACAAGCTACTCGAGGATATCAGGGCGGAGCTCCGGTACACGCACTTGATGACCGGACGTGATACCTTCGGTGAGCGCGTCATGACGGCTATGGCGGAGGTCCCGCGCCACCATTTCGTCCCGGACTATGAACAACGATACGCCTATGCCAACGGCCCATTACTCATCGGCCACGGCCAGACCATCTCCCAGCCCTTCATCGTCGCCCTGATGACGGATCTCCTCGCTTGTGACCCGGATGACTGTGTGCTGGAGGTCGGCACCGGCTCCGGGTACCAGGCGGCCATCCTCTCCCGCGTGGTCGGCCAGGTCCGTTCAGTGGAGATCATTCCCGAGCTGGCCCGCCAGTCCGCCGCGCGGCTCGCCCGCCTGGGCTATACGAACGTAGAGACTCGGCATCGCGACGGCTACACTGGTTGGCCCGAGTTCGCCCCCTACGACGGCATTCTGGTCACCGCCGCCGCACCCGCAGTGCCTCCGCCTCTGACCGAGCAGCTCAAGGAAGGCTGTCGACTGGTGATCCCCGTCGGTCCCCGGTACGGTCATCAGGAGCTCATTGTGATCGAAAAGCGCCCGGACGGATCGCTCAGCAAGACGGACGTGCTCGGGGTAGCCTTCGTCCCCCTGACCAGGATGCCCCCGGACTCTTCGTAGAATGGACGTAGGATGCGGTGAGCGCGGTATATCCGTAGCAGGACTACGCCAACCCCGACCGCGAACTGCATCTTTGGATGGCCCGTACCCAACACCCTCCATCAGGAATTCTTTTTGGCTCTTTATGGATTCCGGACTGTTGCTATCCCCTCCGGTACGACCGCGGTGCGACTGTAGGGTGGGCTGTACCCACCGACCGGGTTTCCAGTCACCAGCTGCCCGTTGCCGGCCTCCTGATTGATGCGGTTCTCGGTCCATGCCTATTGATTTGCGGCCATTTGTGTTTATTTGCGGTTAACTTCTCCCAGGTCCGGATAGGCGACTCGGCAGCCACCGTGACCACAGTAGCTGCCCAGATTCTTGGCCAGGTACTGCTGGTGATAATCTTCCGCGTAGTAGAATTCAGGTGCTGGCAGGAGCTCAGTTGTAATCACCCCGTAGCCGGCCTTGGTAAGCGCTGTCTGGTAACGTCGGGCGCTTGCCCGTGCGGCCGCTTCCTGGTCGTCGGCGAAATAGATGCCGGAACGGTACTGGGTTCCCACGTCGTTTCCCTGACGCATGCTCTGGGTTGGATCATGGGCCTCCCAAAACCGACGCAGCAACGCCTCGAAACCGATGTCCTGCGGCCGGAACACCACCAGGACGACCTCATTGTGTCCCGTGAGCCCCGAGCAGACCTCCTGGTACGTGGGGTTGGGCGTGTAGCCGGCGGCGTAGCCCACGGCCGTAGAGTAGACACCGGGCAGTTCCCAGAAACACCATTCGGCACCCCAGAAGCAGCCGAGTCCGAAGAGGGCAGTGCGGGTGTCGGCCGGGAACGGCGGTTGGATGGGCGTGCCCTTGACGTAATGCAGGTTGGTCACGGGCATGGCCCGGTTACGTCCGGGCTGGGCAATTGGGTTTTGTCCCGGAACATGCGCATGATCGAAGACCTCCAAAGAAAAAGCCGACCACGATCGTCGTGGTCGGCTTCCTGACAGTCCCACGGCGGGAGATTCCCGCCGCCGGTCTCCAGGTCAAAGCCTGCTTTTATGGAACTCCACACGGCGCTGGGCAACGGAGTAGGGATCGTATCCCGGACGCAACTCAGATTCGCCCCTGGACTCGGGGGGTGCGAGGTCCTCCTTAGGATAGCCTCGCCGAATGAAATACTCGCGAACTGCCTTGGCACGGTCCTCACCCAGCTTCCAGTTGTACTCATCAGAGCCGTCGGCGCTGGTGTGCCCCACAATGGTGATGTACTCGCGTTCCGGAGTCGCCTTCAACTGGTCGATATACTCATCGATCTCGTCGACCTGCCTCGGAACGACGTACTCGTCGTGATTGAAGTTCAGCTCCACGATCTTAGGGGGTTCCGGCTGTTTCACTATGCAGGGAGAAAGATCAGCGGGTCCGGTCTTACTCTGCCAGCACTCCTTGTATCTGGTGGCCCAGGCAGTATTTTCCTCCTTTGCCGACCAGAGGTTCTTGTCTGTGGGGGTATGACCCATGGCGGGTACCGCCAGGGCGAGGGTCAGCGCGACAGGGGTTGCATAGCCCATGACGCGAAGGGCTTTGTTTGCCTTGCGCATCTTTGGTTACCTTTATCTCTCAGGTTGTAGACAGTTGGTCAAAATTCGGTGCTTCGACACAGGTCCGGACAACATGTAGGCGAAAAACAACAAGCCCGCGAACATCATCATCCCGGTTCGGATGCGGAAGTTCCTCAAATCTCGTTTCCCGAAACCGCAAGTTGGAGCCAGAGTATGACGATCCGACCATCAGTGTTAATTCTAGCGCAAAATGCAGACAAAAGAGCAACTTTTCTCGTTTTTATACAATTCTGCAACGCCTAGGGCACCCATGGAACATTAACATGTTGAAAACTATGGGGCGAGGAAGAAAGACGATCACCGTAACCTTATCGTCCTGTTTTATTTCAGCAACAATCCGGCATCTGTACAGCCCGGTTTTCGAACGCCTGCATGTTCGTGCGCTTTTGAAAACAGCCACCGGCGCAAATCCATCCAGCCGCGGGGCCGCTACGCGAATCGGCCATCCCCGTCATCGGACCGGCAGTCAGAACAGAGTGTGCGGTAAAGGGTGGCGTCTTTCTGTGAAAAGCAGCAGGCGATAATTTCTTCGAAGTCCTCACGTTCAGCCTGCATAACCCCCAAGGCGATCTGGGCTGCGGCCTCCTTCGGGTAGCCATACACCCCGGTACTGATGCCCGGGAAGGCGACGGTACGCGCCTCCTTTTCCTTCGCCAGAGCCAATGAACGCCGATAACAGCTACGCAGCAACTCCGGCTCACCCTGTGCCCCACCCCACCACACGGGGCCTACCGTATGGATGACCCACTTGGCTGGTAATCCGAACCCAGGAGTAACGCGCGCCTCTCCGGTCGGACAACCGCCGAGGCTTCGGCAGGCCTCCAGTAGCTCAGGCCCCGCAGCCCGGTGGATGGCGCCGTCGACGCCGCCCCCACCGAGGAGTGACTGGTTGGCGGCGTTTACGATGGCGTCCACCGCAAGCTGCGTGATGTCGGCGGTGACGATGACAAGGGCTCCCATGGTTGACTCCTTTTCCTACCCAAATGTCTTATTTTACGCAAGGAGTAAACCCTAACCTACCGGGCTTGTCTCCTAATGGTACAGGATTAACAGGATATTATAATTTTTATTTAAGAAAAATAATCCTGTTAATCCTGGTCATCCTGTTAATCTTGTCCTATTAGCGGTTGGTACGACGATTATGTCAACAGCCCCTAAAACCTACATGGGTGGTGTTTCAACTTCGTTGTTGCCGGTGTAAGGCGCCTTAAAAGGGCCAAAGCGCGGGCAAGCACGTGCCTACAAGGCTCAGCAACAACAAAATTAGAACACTACCCCTACATGAATAGTCTGCTCGCTATCCTTGCCCTTTTGCTCCTGGGCTGGTTCTGGCTCGACAGCCTACGTGCCCGTGAGGTGGCGACCGAAATCTGCCGCGCCGCCTGTAAGCAGCGTGGTTTGCAGTTCCTGGACCAGACTGTCTCCCTACGTCGGCTGCGGATGCGACGGACTGGCGCCGGGTTGCGGATAGTGCGCGTGTACGGATTCGATTTCAGCGTAGAAGGCGTCGGCAGGCACAGTGGCTACCTCGTACTCGTCGGCCTGAATTCGGAGACGATCGGCCTGGATCCGCCCGAATGGCCGGCAGATAGCTGACCGTAAGCAACAAGCGGAAATTGGTCGTGGCTAAATTTTAAGTGGTGAAATCTACCAACCCCGACCTCGTCATTCCGGCAGGGATTGCTGGAATCCAGGTGCCAGGGATGGCAAAAACAGTGGTGTTTGAATCATTACGTCGCATAACCATATCACTTGAAATTTAACCACTACCACGGAAATTGTCCCCGGTGCTCTCACCTACTTGACGACCTTGAGTGTCGGTCGTTTCCGCGACGGTTTGGGGGCAATCGATTCGTCTTCCGTTCCCTCCGTGTCGTCTATCCCCGGTCCGTCGTCCGGGAACAAGAGCCCATGCCCATTCTCGCGCGCATAGATACCGAGCACCGCTCCCACCGGCACCCGGACCTGCATGGTGACACCACCGAAACGCGCACCGAATTCAATGTGCCCGTTTCCAAGTACGAGGGCGCGGACAGCGGTAGGGCTTATATTGAGTACGATCTTTCCGTCCTCAATGAACTGTGCCGGAACTACCGCCTGGGGATGGGTCGCATCCACGAGCAGATGGGGAGTCATTCGGTTATCCGTAATCCACTCGTAGAGTGCCCGAATCATGTAGGGACGGTTCGAAGTCATGGCGGCAAGTGGACAATCAACTATTTTCCATAGCCATCTCCCGCTCTGCCTCCGTCAGGCTTTTGCCGAAAGAGGGCCAGGTGAAAATGCGCTTTGCGTAGTTGGACAATGCCTGGGCCCGCGCCGGCAAGTCGATGCCCAACAGAGGGAGGCGCCATAACAGGGGGGCCACGCAACAATCCACAAGGGAGAACTCATTGTTCATAAAGAAAGGTTTGGCTTCAAACACCGGGGAGGTGGCGATCAGGCTTTCGCGCAGCTCCTTGCGTGCCGTGGCCACCTCATCCTCGGTGCCCGCGAGTATCCGATCCATCAGGGTGTACCAGTCGCGCTCCACGCGGTACATATAGAGTCGGGAGGTAGCGCGTGAAACCGGGTCGACGGGCAGTAGCGGCGGATGCGGAAAACGCTCGTCCAGATACTCCATGATGATGCGCGACTCATAGAGTCGCAGGTCCCGGTCCACCAATGTGGGTACGGTTCCGTAGGGGTTGAAATCCATGACCTCGTCAGACAGATCTTTGGCACACACATCGATGATGTCGACGGAGATACTCTTTTCCGCCAGTACGATACGTACCCGGTGGCAGTATGGATTCGTGGGATCGGAAAACAGGGTCATAACGGATCGTCTATTGGTGGCCACTGCCGGCTGTCCTTTACTTCAGTACTCGGGTTACCGCCCCAGGCCCGGAAGACCCGAGGCGGCCTATCAGTATAAACGAAAAGCCCCGTAGGATACGGGGCCTGTCTCCAATGCAGGACTCCCCATAAAATTACTATGGCGAGTCCGCTGCCATACCCTGGTCAGGCGACCGGTTCGTGTCGCGACCAGGTCTTCCCGGAGACAGATAGTCGACGCTCACAATCTTGAGCTCTTCGTGAGAGTTGAAGAGTGGGACGAACGATAACCCGTTGGGAGCATAGACCCGGATTTCCATGAGACCCTTTTCCCCGCCATCAAACCAGAAGATCCACGTGCGCTCGAACAGATCCGTATCTACTAACCGGAAGCTTCCGGAAGAGACAACCTCAGGAATCTCATATTTCTTCCGCTCTTCCTGGCTGGTTTGAAGAGACGAGATAGAAGACTCGGCGAACGAAAGAGCAATGGTGGACTCATGCTCAGGTGCGATGAAAAATACTGCAAGCAAAGCTGCGATGGATCCGACTACGGTTAAAGCGAGCTTCTTCACCATGCGCCTCAACGGGCAAAGGGCGCATAGCAGGTGCCGTCAGAAAGTGCGACCGCTACTCGGCCAGCGAACTCCCGGAAGCGTTCCGGGTTGAAGTACAGCCATCGCCCGATTGGGCAGATGACCTCATAGAGAAGATCATCCTGCGGTTCGCGCTCGCGGTAACGCGCGAACCACTCCCCTGGTTTTCCGTACTTGTAACCGATGATCAGGCCCGCAGCTGCGTGCTGGAGCTGGTTGAAGTTATCCCGGAACACGGCCCGAAAACCCGATGCACCAAAAACGTTGCCGGCAAAGAACGGGCCCCTACCCCGCCCCTCCATCATGCCTGTGCCGACGACTACATGAAGGAGATCGTCAATCATCGCATCTGTGTGAATTCGGCTCCCGCGGAACCATGGTAGCTCGCGACCTGATGGGCTGCCTGGTCGATAATGTTGACCAAGGCCTGGCAGCGGTTCTGGCTCCGGAACTGTATTTGTGCGAAGAGCCGGAGCCGTTGGCGGCGCACGAAGCGGCCAGCGGATTCTTTCATGGTAGCTTCGCGAACAGACATTTAACTCTGATTCAGTGCACGTCCTTCCAATATTCCTTTTTGAGTAGGTAGGCGAGGCCGAAGAGTATGACCAGGAAGCCCAGCACATAAAAACCCAGCCGCCGACGTTCGAGCTTTATGGGCTCACCCGCGTAGGTCAGGAAATTCGTCAGATCGCGGACCATCCCGTCATAGTCCTCCGTCGACAGACTGCCCGGTTGCACCGGATCGAAACCTTTCAACGAACCATGGTGTTCGCCCTCGACCTCCGTATGGACGGCCTTCTGCAATCCCTGTAGACCGGCCAAGACATGCGGCATACCCACATCGGGAAACACCGCGTTGTTGACACCGTAAGGCCGGTTCTCGTCTACATAGAAGCTCTTGAGGTAGGTGAAGACCCAGTCCGGATCGCGCCAACGGGTGACCAGCGTCAGATCCGGCACCTCGGTACCGAACCACTTCTCGCCGTCCTGCGGACGCATGGCGCTGACCATCAAATCGCCGGGCTTGGCTTCCTTGTCGAAGATGAAGTTTTGACGTATCCGAACTTCGTCGAGCCCGAGGTCTTCTCCCATCCGATTGTAGCGCATGTATTTGAGGGAGTGGCAACCCATACAGTAATCGACGAAGTACCTGGCACCCCGCTGCAGGGACTCCTTATCCGCAAGATCGATGTCGGCTTCCTCCAGGGGCAGACCGGTGCCGCCGGAGGCCGAGGCAAACATGGGCGCCAGCAAGAGAACGGATGCGATAAGCAATCTTTTCATTGTGTCCCCCTCTGCGGAACCGGCTTGGTCTTAATCCTGCTTATCCAGCTTGTTTTCGTCACCCGCTCCGGCACCGGCTTGGTCTTATCCAGCTTGCTGTAGATCGGCATCAGCAGGAAGAACAGAAAATAGAGCACGGTGAAGAATTGCGCGAGCAGGGTCTTGGCAGGCGTAGCCGCCTCCAGGCCCAGCCAAGCTAAAGCGATGAAGGTAACCGCGAACACGCCGATGGCGGTCTTGGAGAGGATGCCCTTGTAGCGGATGGACTTTACCTCGCTGCGGTCCAGCCAGGGCAGGAAAAACAGGATCAGAATGGCCGCGAACATCACCACCACGCCGGGGAACTGGGAACCGAACATGGGTGGAACCGCGCGCAAGATGGCATAGTAGGGTGTGAAATACCAAACGGGGGCGATATGCTCCGGTGTCTTTAAGGGATCGGCGGGTTGGAAATTCGGTGCCTCCAGGAACAACCCGCCGAAGTCCGGCCAAAAGAAGACCACGGCCGCGAAGAGGATCAGGAAACCCACCACCCCGGCAATGTCCTTGACCGTGTAATAGGGATGGAACGGGATCCCATCCGCCGGTGCCTTGTCATCCCAGCGATTGCCCTTGGGGCCCTGCTTGATCTCGATCCCGTCTGGGTTGTTGGAACCCACCTTGTGCAGGGCGACGATATGGATAAACACGAGACCCGCGATCAGGAACGGCACCAGGAAGTGGAAGGCGAAGAACCGGTTCAGGGTGACATCGGAGATGACATAATCGCCTCGGACCCATAAGGAGAGGTCCTCACCGATGCCGGGGACCGCTGCGAACAGGTTGACGATGACCTGGGCTCCCCAGTAGGACATCTGTCCCCAGGGCAGGAGATAGCCGAAGAAGGCGGTAGCCATCATGGCCAGATAGATGATCACACCGATAATCCACAAGAGCTCGCGCGGCTTGCGGTAGGAGCCGTAGAGCAGGGCGCGGAACATATGCAGATAGATGAGGATAAAGAAGGCCGAAGCGCCGGTGGAGTGCATATAACGCAAGAGCCAGCCCCAATTCACATCCCGCATGATGTATGCAACCGATGCGAAGGCATCGTCGGCCGAAGGCTTGTAGTTCATGGTCAACCACAGCCCGGTGACGATCTGCAGCACCAACACCAGAATCGCCAGAGAGCCCATGTAGTACCAGAAATTGAAGTTCTTCGGCGCATAGTACTCGGACAGATGCTCCTTCCAGACCTTCGTGAGCGGGAAACGTGCGTCGATCCAACCGAGGAATCCGGTATGCTCTGTACTCATCAGGCCGCTCCTCCGCCTTCACCGATCAGGATGACGGTGTCGGAAATATAGGTGTGCTTGGGTACTTCCAGATTGATCGGTGCCGGAACACCGGCGTAGACGCGCCCGGCCAAGTCGAAGCGAGAACCGTGGCAGGGGCAAAAGAAACCACCCTTCCACTCCGATCCCAGATCGGCGGGGGCCACCTCGGGCCGGTAGGTCGGGGAGCAACCGAGGTGGGTACAGATACCCACGGCCACCAGATACTTGGGCTTGAGTGAGCGCGTCGCATTCCGGCAGCTTTCCGGCTGCACGGATGTCGCCGAGTCCGGGTCCGCCAGCAGGTGGTCCAACTCGGGAAGAGCGGCCAACATCTCCTCGGTGCGATTCACCACCCAGACTGGTTTGCCGCGCCACTTGACTCGCAACATGGCACCCGGTTCCAGCTTGCCGATGTCCGCCTCCACCGGCGCCCCGGCCGCCCGGGCCTTGGCGCTCGGGTTCATGGAAGCAATGAAGGGAACGGCCACGTAACCGGCCCCGACGGCCCCGACTACGCTTGTGGCGGCGACAAGGACACGTCGCCTCTTCTTATCCACGCCTGGTGCGCTCATTTCTCTGACGACCCCCGGTAGGCTCTGCTAGGTTGCGCTTCCAGGACGGGAGCCTTACCGCTCAGGAAGGTGAGAATCAGAATATGCGAATCAACTGAAAGCTGGCATCGTATTTTCCCTGATATGCCATTAATGGGTCAAGGAGTCCCCCCGGATGAACACGTGCTACCGGTTTCCGGTCGCTTCCAGAAAAAAACCATGATGGACCAGGATCCCGTCCGCCCCCTGGGCGATTGCCGTATCGATCAGCGCCAGGCTCGCGCTCACATCGCTGATCAGGCGCCTGACTGGCCGATCCCTCTCCACCTGTAGCCCGTTGGGGCAGTCGTCGAATTCGTCACCGCCCAATAAGCCGTCACGGTAATCACGCAGCGCAGCGATCTCGATCATGGAGCGGTTACACGCGAAACATCAACCACTATGGACTGAAAGTCCATAGTCTGGAGGACTAACGTCCTCATCCGTGGACAAGCCACGGACTGAACGTGAAGGGACTTAACGTCCATAGTTTCAACGATGATGCGCTTCGCG
>Ga0056121_1000394_pt1 | contig 10563 bp, 10 predicted proteins | sample WorMetHEROISLAND_FD_83872 | JGI IMG/M metagenome (GOLD analysis project Ga0056121, IMG submission 83872) | Marine gutless worms symbiont microbial communities from Max Planck institute for Marine Microbiology, Germany - Olavius sp. 1 HERON ISLAND ...
GCCAAGGACTTGGCATCCGAGGCCAAGGCCGAGGCCAAGGACTACAGCTTCAAGGCCAAGGCCAAGGCCACCATTAGCTGGCCTCGAGGATCCTCGAGGCCAAGGCCACGGCCTCGAGGACTCCGTCTCTGAATTTCAATTCACTGAATTCCAATTTGCCAAATTGAAATAAGGGTTAGGGTTAAATTAGGTGAATTGAAATTCTGCAAAATGGAAAGGAATTGTTAAACATGAAATGGAACATTTGACCTCAACTGCAAAGTGTTCATGACTTACTGTAATTGAGGTATAAGGACATTTGTTTTTACTGTTGATGTTTTTTTTGTTGGAGGATCCAGTTTCTGTTAAGATGATTCAGTGTTGTTGAACAGTATGAACACATATACACGAGCTTGGAAAACAGCATAAACACAGAACATTAACATCGAACAGAATAATTAACGTGGCATTTATAACTTCAGTTGTGTAACGTAACGCGTAATGTGGATGTGGTGAGACTTGCAACTCAACACCGGATGTCAGTCAACGCAAATTATTAACATAACGTGTGACATGTATCACTTTAACACAGGAATATTCTAGTCACGTAACATAAGTTTTGGACATGATTGACCCCTATTTGTAACCGTAAAACTGACCGTAACCCTATTTCTAATCCTTACCCTAATCCTAAACCTTAAAAGTGACCCTCACTCTAACCCTAATCCTTTCCCTTACCGTGTTCCTTACCTAACCTACCGTAAAACTGAACGTAACCATATTTAAGGCTAACTCTAACCCTAAATCAAACCGTAAGTATAAAAATAACCCTAACTGTAAACCTACGTCTAAGTTGTATGTAACAAATAAAGTTATGAGTTGTATATATTCATTGCAGGTGGATGTAAACAACACCGTGGTATTTGGTACACTGTAAAAGTGATGTAAAAAGTTGGAAAAAGTTGTCATGAACTTAAAATTGTACGTTAGAAATTGTTTAACATTTAGATGTAAAGTGTGCTAAGGGATGCAAAGAGGTAAGTTTCAAACAGTTTGCAGTAGTCTCCAAATGTTTCGTTTCGCCCTGTTGATCCGCCATTTGATTTGATTGCGGGCACAAGCGGATGTTGTTAACCGACAATCCAGTAAATAAGTAACAAAGTAGACCAAAACATTGGCCATGTGCTTGTACCAGACGAATCTATACAGGGTGGGCCAAAAAATGGAGTGTTTTTCAGTTGTGACGATTACTGATCGACAGATATGTAGTATGTTAAAAGTTTGCAAATTGTGTAGAGAGGAGGTGTACAACTTGCATGTCAGTGCATGTAAATATTCTTTGCGAATTTGGAGAAGTATTCGTTATCTGTGAAATTACACTTAAATTGACAATGAGGCATGTATTTACTGAACTTTCACTCAACATACAGTGTAATGACAGTCATCATTTGCACATACGGTTAGTCTAGATGAAATTGAACGTGTGTTCTTGAGTTTAATAACTGTCACGAGTTTTTTGGCAGCTGATCAATCATTGGACTTCATGTGTTCTTGTTTAGCTGTGCCAAAGAGTCCATTAGCACGCATGTGAGCTGGTTAGTGTGTGAATTTTTGTGACAATGCACCATGTGTCGCAACATCCCACAGTTAATAAATCACAACATTTAGATGTGGACTGTTTGTTGGCCAGTTTTGTGGCTGAGTGAACTCTGGTACATGGGAGTGCAAGTAAGCGACAGTCTGGTATCAACGGTGTGTCGACACTCCGTACTGCTGAAACAGGTAGTGATCATGTGATAAACGGTGAATATCCGGCAGTAATCTTTTTTTCGAGCACGTTATTGCAATAATAGACAGAGCTTATTGTAGCACGTTGCTGCATAAACACAAGGTGAGTTTTACCAACTTTTCAAACAGCAATAGAAACCGTTACACTTGAGAGAAATGGTTTTTGTCCTGTAAACAGGCGGTGGTGGACAGCTCACTCTTTGCCTTGACATTTACGTGCACACTATTGATATGGGTGACCATGTTGAATTTTGACAGGACTAACCATTTGTTGTTTCGCTGTATGTTGAGTGAAAATTCAGTGAAATCCATGGATTTTTTGTCAAATTCAGTGTAATTTTACACATAGTGAATATTTATGCAGATTAGGAAAGAATATTTAAATGCACTGGTTGCAAGTGTTTTCCTTTTTTCTGGATGAAATGTGTAGACTTTTGACATATGACACGCCTTTGTAACAGTAACTGTCACAACTCTCAAAAAGTATGTATTTTGCGCCTACCCTGTGCACTCAGCTGGCCGTGTGTGTAGACACTTCGACGTGACTTCATTGAAGTATTTGTACGAGTTTGTTAATAAACTACAGTAACTAATCTGAAAGGATGTAGATGTAGTCATTAATTAGGCCCAATAGTACAGCCTGGTGTTTAATGTATTTCAGTATTTTGAACGCAGCAAATTCACCTACAGGATTGAAAGTCATACTGCCGACCAAATGTTAATAGTTGTCACCACATGATGCATTAACAATAAACACACTCAGGTGACAATCCTATGCTGCAGTTATGAAATTGCATTAGCACCGCTGTCCAGTAAAACATGACAGTTATGACAGTGACATTATTGAATTGATGTTTATGAAAACGAATGACTCATGACAGACAAAAGGACTTGACCAAGGCAAGGACTTCAGTGTCAAGGCCAAGGCCAAGGCTGAGGACTTGGTTCCCAAGGCCAAGGACTTGGCCGAGTTGGTATACAAGGACAGTGCCAAGGACTGATGAGTGAACTGTATGTCTTCGACAAGCACTGCAAATAAGCATTGCTGACACAGTAAGTCCAATGATAGTTGTAGTAGTCACGATCTTTCTTCAAGCTGTCATTGCATGTACAGATGTACTGCTTTATCTGTCATTACACTGATCACAACTGCAAATAACTCATTAACAGACAATACTGTATTCACAAGGCCAATGCAAGGACTTTGCTTCAAGGCCAAGGCCAAGGATTTGAGTGTCATTGCCAAAGCGAAGGCCAAGGACTAAGCTCTCAAGGCCAAGGCCAAGGACCAGAAAATTGTCCTTGAGGATTGCTTAAGGCTAAGGACTAACATCGTTGAAGACAACATAACATAAAATAACTTAAAAGTATGGGCAATTTAGTTATATAATATGAACAATGTCATCAGCATCATGGAATCATAAAAATGTAACATTTAAAAAATGAAAGACGTGGCAATGCAGAGAAATAGTGCACCTGAGAATTTGCTATGTTTGTGTGAAGGTCGTTGATTTCGGTATGAATCCAAAACCTGTAGGCTAGGCAACGTTCCTTGTTAACTTTGGTCACGAAAGTGCAGATCTCACTCTGAGATCGGAATTTTTGGGTGATCTTAGTTTGAATAAAAGTTGAGATATTGGGTATCGTAATGTGCTTCGGAGAAGTATTGAGTGCTGGGGAAGTAATTACTGACACATCTATACTGAACATAAATGCTGAACTGCCATCTGTGTCTGTCTTTACATCACTGATGATCACGTCACCAGTTGGAGCAATGAGAAGTAACTGCTGGCAGTGGATTGCCATGATTCACATCTCGGTTATCAGGAACATGACTGGATATACGGTGTTTCAGGAATAACCGTTATTAATTGACATTCTGTATGTAAGTGGTCATAGATAGATAAATGTTCAACCGACACAACAAAGGTACAGAAAGTGATTGTCAGCAGTGTAAATGTGAGATATGTAGATTACACATGTTATTGAATAATAAGGGATATTGTAACATATGTTTTAATCCTAACGTTAACCCTATTTGTCAGATGCTTAAAACACGTGAAGCAGTTAAAACACGTGAAGCAGTAAAGTAAACACTAGGTTTGTGAATAACAACAATTACACTGGAACTTGAACTTGACTAGCCATTATGATATGAGAAATGTCATATTGGCTCACTTAAGGGAAAGAAGTCTTGAAAAGACTTAAATAAATCCCATGTTAACTCTCAAGTGATAATCCAGTGTTTTTGCTGAAATTCGACAGTGCATGACATGTCTAATGTCTTCACCTAATCTATTCCATTCGTCAACAACTCTATTGCTGGAAAAATATTTTTCGACATAGGCCTATAATCTTTCCCTAGATTTTACTAACCTCTGCTCACGACCACTAATTTAAGTCTGTTTTACTAGTCTCATTACTGTGCCATCTCACTTCAACTATATCATAGTCTAGCACAGTAGTGCATAACATTGTTGTAAAGGTGATGATGAAAGTCAATGTGAAAGACCGAATTTTGGGCATCGCTAGTCCCCTAATCCACCGTGCAATCAACATGAAATTTGATATGAATGATTACGTCGGTGGAGAGACCCATACACCAAAAATTTTAACACTCCGCTCCGCAGGGTTGCCGCAGCAGAGGGGTGAAATATCATGTTCAGAAAGATTTTACACTAAATTTTTTTGGTTTTCGGATTTCTTGCCAAGCTCTACAGAACATATTTTTAGGAGTATAGATGTTTTCTTTATATTAAGCGACATGTTTGAGTCAGGATTGATTTCGTAGGGGGTTCTGATGTGTAATGTTAACAATTCCCCTACTAAACCCCAAAACGTCAACTTTTGGAATGAAAATTTCCGACGAAAACCAGTTGATAATGGGGATGTTCCGTATAAACTACTCTTAGTAATCGTCGCAGCACCCCAAACTTTGTATAATGAATACGCAAATCGGCTTCACGGTTTTCAAAAATGCGGTTATTTCTGACCCGCTAGAAACTGATGATGTGGTATAGCGCATGTGTAATGTGCTTTATGTGGCTGTTTAGACGGGAATATGCATGCTTGCTTCAGTGTTAGACATGTACACCAGAATATCTCGGGAACGATAATGGATAGGAAGAGGATATCAATAGACTACCTATGGGAAACCACAGAGCGCGAGTACAATAGTCACGTGACCGCTAATGTCACATCACGTTGAAAGGTCAAGGTCATGACATCAATACTTTTAACCCTCAATATTTTGAAATGCATTGGAGATTGTGCGTCAGTTGCAATGAAGCACCTGTAGGAAATCATATATAAAGAATCAAATGGTAACGACTAATGATGTCACATGACCCACATATATTTGAGGCTTAATATCACGAAAATAGTTCACGATAGTGGGTCGGTGACAATGGAACACCTATAAGAAATGTCGTACTGCAGGTCAAATGGTCACATCAGCGATCACATTACGTGACCTTGAAAGGTGAAGGTTGTGATTTTGGTACATTGTGGCCTTCACAGCTCGAAACTCTTTGGAGATGGAGTGTCAGTTACACGTTGAAAGTCATGGTTTGTTGCCATCCCTTTTCATCTCACCATCTACCGTTTCCATCCACAGTATATTGTTTCTGTTCAACAAGTAAACTGTTTGCTATTTTTACAGGATTTCTTCGGTTTTTCGGAATATTCCTTGTCATTTGAGATTGTGAACTGATTGGAGATTGAGTGTTGATCGGAGATTGAGAAGTGGTGATCAAAAACTGATTTGAGATCGAGTAGTTATTGTTGACGAGTTGACTGAAGTCAAGAGTCGAGAAGTAGTTGAGTGCAGGTCAGTTATTTGACTTTCATGAGTTACTGTAATGAGTAATGTTATTATTATTGTGCTTACTTTGCTATATGAATTCCTTCTGTGTTAGTATTACTGAGACTAGTGTTTTACAATATTCTTTATGCATGTGGCTACATAGCTTACATGTATTATGTTTCCCAATATAATAGGTGACATCATAATGTTGTTATACTGAATGTCAGTATATTTTATTTAAAAAATGTTGCTCAAGTCAAATTTCTGTACTTTCATGTAATATATGGCGGTCCTGCATTTATGCAACTGTTGGTTAAAATGAAGAATGTTCTGAGGAAAATTTCGGCAACATTGGTATGTTATATTGAATACATCCAGATAATAAGAGTACACACTTTGTTACCTGTGAGAACTATGTGCTCCACCATCTCAAACTACAACTAAACATGACATGGATTGGATCACTTGCGGAGATATATGCATTCACAGTTTATAAATATGGTATCATCTTTATTTCTTAAATATGACAACCTTGTGGACATCAGTATCGCTACAATCTAAGCATAATGCTACTGAAGTTGAAAGCATAACCGTTTGAATTGTACAAATGCAGAAATTGTTGTGCCACCATTATGAAAACAGTCAACTAGGTCAAAAATCAGTTGGACATGAACGTCATCTTATGGCCTGAAACACTGAATATTTCACGGGCAGAATACCCGCGAGAAGTGGATGATATGTCTGAAAGAAAAATATGAGACAGGCAAACTGACAAAGTGTAAGGATGATTCATTGATTGAGCTGTTCTGCTAGCTAACTGAGCTGCTGTCGCACTTGAAACAGAACGTGAAGTTGTAAATTTCATTTGAATTTGCACCATGTTCCCTACATTGATAAGTGAACCATGTTTGAGCAAAAGTAGCTTGGAGTACTCAGTTTTAGTTTCATCAATAGCTGTGGTCGAGTTGTTTGTAAAATGTCAATTTTCTGATTTGCAATTTTCAAGTGTGAATACAGACATTAGATAAATGGCAGGTTACCTTAGTGACATTCTGAATTACTCACGATTGATCGTTCTGTAGTGCGTATAGTTAAAGTTATGGACGAATTACTTACAAGTAGCCTGCACAAAAATGTCACATAAACTACCTTTGTTTCCTTTACATGGCGAAAAGTTGAGTTGGTATAAGCTAGAACAGTTTAAGGAGTGTTTACTATATGCTATTGCAAATACATCTGTCTGTACGTTTGTTCTAGACATATTGTCTGGCATGAAAGAAGTAAGTAAATTAAATTGGTTGTAGTAGACCTACAGGAAACAGTTTATGTTTCATATGCTATATTCATGCATCAGTGGTGTTGGTGTATTTCAATGGAAGATTATTTCCAAATTTCTTCAGCTACATAGCCTCAGACAAATGTGTGTTGCGTTTACTTTGGCAATTTTTCAGCAATTGTAGGATAGACCATGTAGTTATTGTTGGTGTTGATAATGTTAGAATGATGAAAAATTGTTCTTTCATGTTGGCTTCACAGTCCGTTGGCATTGACTGTGATATCTTCATACGCATGTAGGTTGAAGTGAATTAAATTACATCAATTGAAGTGGTAGCTCTCTATGTTTACCTTACTTGTAGGCTCACTATTTGAACCAGTAATAAATGTGGACACTGCATGAATTTCGTAGCTTGTCATTGAGCATTGAAACTTGTTCAATGTTAAGGCAGCAATATGTTGCATAAGCTAGTTATTCCTGTCATGTGTTGTTCACTTAGTAGTAATTAGGACAGTAATTTAAACTGTTGTCTGTTTGTGTTACTGGAGGTTTTTATTTTTCACGTCTTAATTATTTTGTTACTGGACGTTTCGATTTTTTGTTCTTATTTTTGAATTTTGTGGCCTGCATTTCAATTTTAGTTAAGGTCGGCGCAGCTAAAGGCGGTGTGGTGTTGTTGGATTGACAGCTGTTGAGTGAGTGTGTGTGACGTAGTTTTTCCACATGTGAATACTATACCACTTGTGATACAGTGAAACTGAATACTATATGAATGTTGTTGTAGTTGTGATAACATGCAATTACCATGGAAAAAACACGACACGTTGTAGAGACACAACTTTGTTTTGTAATAGCATTTATTGACAGAAATTTAGAAACAGATCACTTCGTAAGCATATAACCGACCAGGATTTATAATGTGGGCGAATTTAACTGCAAATAGCAGTTATATTTCTCCCAGACGGACCTAAAAATTTGTCTTATATGTGCGCATACTCTTTCGACGGTAAAAATTTCGTTATTTGAACATAAAGTTGGCTTTAACATGACTTGTGTAGGAGAAATGTACAACATTCTCCCACTCGACTGGAGATAATGAGGGTTGGTGAATTTAACTGTGTCCGTGATAATTGTCTCAGACAGATGTATGTTGACAGATTGACGAAAATTCAGAGCTTTTGGCAAAAACTGACTTATAGTAGGACTGTATGGATAGAAAACCTACATTTAGTGCCAATGTTGGCTTTATTGAGAAAACGAATAATTTTCAGATAAAACTGTCTCCGTTTGACGTTGTTGCCATGACGAAGAAATATGGGAATTTTAGCCTGTAAGTGGCTTTAAAATAGCAAAAATTATCTTTGAAAACTTCCTGCTTTTTAAAACTATGTAAGGGCGATATGAATCACCAATTGAAAATAGCAAAAATCAATTTACAGTTGAATTATCGTGTTACATTCTGGAGCTGCCCTTATAAGGCAAGCTATTTTGAATACTTGTAAAATGTATCGTGTAACTATAGCTTTACTTGTATACGAGATACAGCCGATACAGCTGGTGCAAGGGTATAATTAGAGTAAAATGAGAGAGGGCGACAGACACCTTGTGACTCGCAATAATGGATGGTTCCAAAATGGTTTCCACATCTTCTGCGTTATTACCGAAAATATACGGTAACTGAAGAATGTTACTAAAGTAAAAGGGGCAGAAGACGACAGACATCATTATCATCAACAGCAGGTGTGGGATGGAGGGTAGCCATTTCCTCCTATCCAATCCAGTCGTTTTGCCAGTAAAAAATCTCACTGCTGGATTCAGGTGATCCCACTATCACAACCCATCCTTCCACTTCAGGTTTAGTGAACGAAACCTGAAGCCAATCACAGGAAAATTCAGTACACTAGTCCACTTGGTCAGCTAGTAATACAGCAGGTAAGGTGGAAACCGTGTTGTCTGCTCCAACAATCTCGGTTGTATCTTGTATACGAAGCAAGTTATAGCTAATTCACACATCAAACATGTCTCAGTAAGAAACATGGTATTTTACAACTATTCAGAATGGCTCGTCATGTAAGGGCGGCTCCGGAATGTAACACGATGATTCAACCCTAAATTGCTATTTGCACTTTCAGGTTATACATCAAGACTGAGACTGTGAGCTGCAAGACTATGAGTGTCTAGACAAAGACCAACGTCAAGACTTTCGAAATATCATATCGAGATGTTTTGAAACAACATTTAAGTTTGAAAACCTCCAAAGCTCCTTACAAGCAGCAATAGTCTGAACATGACAAACAGGGCAATGAAGACGTCGTTGCAATGCTGTATAAAAATTTAAGTGGTCCAAACTATTACACCCGCTAAAGAAAAGTCACTCAATACAAATGCACAAGAAAGCGTGAGATCATTGTAAAGATATATATTTTCTCACTTATTGTTAGGAAGTAATAACCTATTAAGTTATGACAAACCTGACGACACACGTAACCGCAGGATTTCATTATACTGCTCAGAACTTTGATAGTAAGGGTTGGACGTTGGTGTCCTCATCGCCGATCTGGCCTGGTGAACCAATCCGTGCTATCTCTGGGAGCCAACCCCTACTCACCACCTTTTCTGATGTAAATGTAGAGACTAGGAATTTTGTGTATTTTGTGTTTTCTTGTGTCTGTTTATTGTAGATAGATATTGTTCTTGGACGTTCATTGCATTTGGAGTTGTTGTAGCAGTTGAGGAGTCATTTTGTGTTGACGTTGGTGAGAAATCAAGTAGTAGTCAGGACAGGTACACCTTCTGTCTTTCTGTCGTATTTTCTGTTGTTTGTTTTGAATTGTGAGTATGAGTGCAAGTATACAAGCCTGGAAAGACTGATCTCCAAAATGATCTGTTATGTATCAAACGGGACATAAACTTGTTGTTGGCGTGTGTTTGCTGTGCTTGTATTGTTATATGTCTTTGTACAGTATAATGTACAGTGGTTTACTTTATCTTTTGTTTAAACCTAATTTTCGTCGTGTAGTTTTAGACCAAAAGTTGGTTTAAAAAATAATTAATGCAAAAACTAAAGTGACAATGAAATCCAGTTTTAAACTTCGTTTAAAATGTAAACTTCCGGTAAAACCAAAGCTAAAACGAAAGATATTACCAAATTTTGGTTTTACCGCAAAGTTAATCTGAACAATGCAGTTTTAAACCAGATGTCTGTAATGGATTGAGATAGGCTTTTCTTCATAAATCCAAGTCTTTACGTTTGGTTTGAAACCAAAACGACTTGAACTTTCGCTTAGTGAAAATTAATCTTAGCATTAGTTTAAAACCATACTGTAGAGTGTAGATTAGAGATTGCTCTAAAAGTAAAGTTTAAAACTTAGGCTTAACCAACAGATAAAGTCACCCAGTGTTTTCATAGATAGGTTGCAGTTGATTTTGGTAGAAGGGTGCAACAGGAGGTGGATGAAAGAAGAGTTGTTTTTCTTTCTGCATGAGCATCAGTGCTCGAATTACGGAGGGGCCTGAGGGGGCCTGGCCCCCTAAAAGAAATGGCGGCCCCTCTAATAGCCCAATTTTGTAGGGTCCAAGGTACCCACGAAAAGGCCCCTTCAAAGGTCACGATTTGTGCTGCCCAATTGCCCAATATATTCTGGGCTCCCAACTTCCGAAGTAAAGGGGTTAACACAGCACCAGCCAGCAGTCCAATTGACTCCCATGCCTCAGA
>Ga0056121_1000395_pt1 | contig 10514 bp, 5 predicted proteins | sample WorMetHEROISLAND_FD_83872 | JGI IMG/M metagenome (GOLD analysis project Ga0056121, IMG submission 83872) | Marine gutless worms symbiont microbial communities from Max Planck institute for Marine Microbiology, Germany - Olavius sp. 1 HERON ISLAND ...
TTGCTTCAATAACTTTAGTGCGCGAAGCGCATCATCGTTGAAACTATGGACGTTAAGTCCCTTCACGTTCAGTCCGTGGCTTGTCCACGGATGAGGACTTTAGTCCTCCAGACTATGGACTTTTAGTCCATAGCGGTTGATCTGGATACCTAAGGGTATGAATGCCCCTCGGAATACTTGCAACCCACTTTTCAGCAACGTTTTAGCGGTCTCCTTGCATTTTCGTAGATCAATTGATTGGGTAGGATCATCTTTATAAGCTCTTTCTGCCTCAGCAATCTCCTTTTTAAGCGTCTCGGCAAGTTCGCCGATTTCCTCAGATCTCACCCAAAAGTCATCCTTGTATTCTTTCTCATATCCAGAATCATTGGTAACCAGAATGGATCGAGCCTCTGCGTGATTCCATGAAGTCTCACAGCGCTTTCCTTGGCTCTATTAAAGTAGACTTGGTTATTGGAATTGCTTTCCTCAGGTAGGTTTGCAAGCCGGCTAAGGTAAGGCGAGTGGCTTTCTGATTGACCCGCCAGGATCTCCCTATAAAGGCGGTGATAGAGATCGAGTCGGTTCTCAGGTGGCGTCTTCGAGTCCTTTCCACCAAGCTCGACCGAATCACTGTATCGACGCGGTTTGAAACGATCGATATTTATTCCGAGCACGAAACAAATCTCAAGCAAGACCCGAAAATCGAGATTGATCTCTTTTAAGAGGCTTGCAATAGGAGTGTTGTCATTCTCATGGCTTTCCAACTCTCCAGTCAATCGCGGTATTACCCTTTCGAGAACACGATCACCGTAGGCAACCAAAGTAAGAGCAGCCAAAGCAGTATTTCTGTCATCTTTCTTCGCGTCATATAGCGCACGTGCTAATTCATATCCTAGGTCTGTCGCCAACTCCGTGTCGAACTCCCCGAAAAACAACAACAACTGCGTCGATAGAATCTGGATCTTTACCTCGGGTGAAAGATCTTCTGTTTGCAATAAACGAAGAGGAAGGTCATCTCTGGATGTGATCGAATACAGCTCCGTAATCCAGGCCGCTAGTCCGGCAGAGTTCGTCAATCGTATCATTTGATCGCGCCCGCCTGCTTGACGGTAACGAGCCGAATCTTTCTTGTCCGGTTCGTCCGGTACGATCCCGAATTTGCGTTCCGCTTTTTCTAAGTCGAGAGGTATTGGGCGTAGACCGCCATCGCCCCACTCGGTAGCTGGATTGCGCTCCGACCAGTTTTCCTGCCAGGAATGAACCCTTACGCGATTTTCTCGGATGTACAGGCGCTGCGAAAGGTCTATTGCACGCCCAAGCCCACGGCATAGCGGACAATGCCCTTGACTTCCCAGGGCAGGAGCATCTAGTCGCCAATAGCATGCATTTTTGGTTCCGTCGTCACGATCGGTAGAACGATTTACATGATAGGTGGAGGGAAGTCGTTGCCGGTCGAGCATTACCAGAGAATAAATGTTCCGAAAGCCGATATTGTGCAAGAGGCTCTTGATCTCTGAATAGGTTCGCCCACTGATCATCGCGTCATCGAAAAAAACGACTGGCGGTGTTTCAGGTTGTTTTGAGTGGTACAGAATTTCCAGACGCTCCAGCGTGAGGCCAGAAAGCAGTCGATTACATGATCGGTTACGGGATGTGACGGAAAGATGAGCAGTGCATTGCTGTGTGCAAGACTTTCCGGAAGTAACCTGCGGAATTTGTCTTGGTGAATTGCTCGAAAGAGTGATTGTCCGGTTTCACAAAGATGCTCTTTTCGGATATCAAAAACGCGGAACAAGTTGACGTAGATATAGCGCCCCAATGCCCCTCCGATGACCAGGCTGATTTTGTCGAGCTCGGTGTCAAAGGCCAGCAGCAGATTGATGGAAAGCAGATCGTGATGCCCTCCGTAGCTCCAATGGCCTATCTTCATCGGGCTCCGGCTCGCATCCTGCCAAGTCCGATAGCTATCCTTGGGTGAATCTTCGTAGATCGGTTTCTCGTTCTCGTCGAAACGAGGCATGAGATATGCTTTCCAACCGCCCCTCGCGATTGCCGAAGAGCGGCCTACTCTTTGGTAGAGACCCCTTGGTCGCTTCTCAGGTTCTCGACAGTCGGACGGGGATTCACCCCGTGTCGGGGCCAGCCAGGGCAGGAGGTAGAATCCTTTTGCCTTTCCGCTCGGATGCCGAAAAAAATGGAATATCGTTGGTGTTTCCGAATCGCGATTGAGCCGCTCGGTCAGACCACTCACTTGGACGATTCCTACCTGCACCTCGACTGGTAGATTGCCGCTTCGATGCGAGGGACTTCCTATCCTCGGCCGCTGCTGAGCACGAAACCGGACGATCAGGCTTTCAACCAGGGAATCAAGAGGGGTAAGCTTGTAGTCGCGTTCTGGAAACAGGGCAGTCAGCCGTTCTAGACACAAGCCGTAGATCTCGCGGCAGACAGGGAAGGTCAGTGTTCTGGGAAAATCGAGATAGCCGTCGAGGCAAAGCTGATTGTGCCAATCTACCCACTCGTACACAAAGGGACCAGGGGTATCGTGATTGCCTTTGGACGGCATGAAATCGCCTGACTCGAATGCGGTTGACTGATTTTCGACGTTTACGCCAACGGTCTGCCACAACCGGCGTGCATCATGTAATCGGATAATCCGATGGTAATCGACAAGCCGGGTAAAGCGATGCTGCCCTGGATTACGGTTGTCTTTGACGAATCGCTCGGTCTGCTTCCTCTGCTCGGTATACAGACCCTTAATATCCTGCTCTAACACACATGCACGCAGATCCTGTGTAACGAGGATAATGCACCGGGGACGTTGTGGAAGCGGTGTGAGTAGTCTTCCTGCTCCGTGGATCGCGGCAAAGTAGGTCAGAGCCTCATCCGACGGAATATCTCCCACCAGCAAAGTACCGCCAGGTGCCAGGCAACCAGAGACCAAAACCTGCTCAAGGCGATCTTGGATACTATTCTTCATCCAATCCCGAGCTGGCAAGATCATTACGCTGGAAGCCGGCTTGTCCTTGAATGCTTCCACATTGCTCCATTCCTTACCGCTTAGGCGCCAGTCGTGGACCGGAAGATCATTGAGCGACGACACGTCTTCATACCCTTCGCGCAACCTGTCAAGTAATGGGGCTCGATGCTCGCGTAGTGTCATGCCCTGCCATTGGCCCGTGACTGCGGTGTCCATCCGATCCAGCCAAGATAAGCGAGCCGTCCACGCCAACCCCCGGATCGGTACCATCCCGTTGCTGGATGCCTCGCAATCGACGGTGAAACGCCCGACTGGTGTCGTGTCAGATTGAGTCATAGGCAACGGAAGCTCCTTGCCCCACCAAGTGTCTTCGTCGCGGCTCCTCAGATAGTCCTTAGCAGGTTCTAGTAACTGCCGTATGAGGTAAAGACCTCCAAACTCAGTGGGGCGATCTTTCTTGCTGCTGAACCCATCACGAAAAACCGCCGTCATAGCCCTGTGAAGCGGATTAGGTGACGTATGTAGATACCTCATGCCCTCTGATTCTGCGATTCGTCGCACGAGGCCAGCGCCGGCATCCAATATGTAGACTTCAAAGAATCCCGTCCTTACCCTCGCAAAACTATGGTGCTTTGGGATATTTCCCAGTAGAGCCATAGAATGTGGGTCTTCCTCGCGTCTAATGTGTTCTTCGAGCACCTTCCATGCGTTCGGAGCCTGACCCAAACCGCCTTCCCGGTAGCGCACATACACCCCGGCTAAACCTGCACCATCGTAGGCGTGTTCCGCGATGTTGTGCAGCGGCTCGCGCAAAAACATCTTTAGGCGATATTTCAGTCCGCGCTGCGCCCAGCCGGGTACCTTGTCAGCTACTACCGGTGATATCTGGACGTCCAAGGCACGCTCTACCCATTGGTCGATATGAATAGTCGTTTCGGTTCCGTGGTCATGGCAGGCAAAGGAAAGCAGCTTAGCCGGTAGGCATGTGCTCTCCTCGAAAGCGAGCGGTGCCCAAAGCTCTTGAAGTTTTTCAAAGTCGTCAGGAACAAACTTGTCGGGACCTAGCCGTGTAGGGCGCAAATTGGCGCTATCTACCGACAGCCTAGACGGTGGGACAAATGGCTTACGCTGCACAAGGAGTTCGAGAACCCCCTCTTTAGCCAGAAATTTGAGCAGTCGCGTGCGTTCGAGACATTCTGGATTCGTTTGCGGAGCCTTCGGGCACACTTCCGGTAGGCTAATGCTCACTCCTTTGCTCGCATCCTCGAACCGAGCTAGTTCCAATGCCAAGGAAAGCAGAGGAAGGGGATCTGCCCAACAGCAAGAAGAGAGATCTACATGGCATGCATCGATAGTGCGGGTACCCCACTGACCTTTTTCAAGTGCTTGTTGAACCTCTCCGAACCAAGCAGCCCACCCCCTTTCGCTGAAATCCTCGCCAATTATCAGCTCCATCTCTGTCGCTGCTCTCCAGCGGAGATCGAATGGCCTCGGGAGGTGAGGACGATTCTGACTATTGTATTTTTCTAATGCCATTTTTTAGCTTCTTGTAAAAGTGTTATTTATGCCGGTCGCTAGTTATCGGGTCCCAAATGATTGCGTGGATTTTTCTGAAAAGATGGCGTTGCTGTGAGTACCATTCCTAGAGCGTCTGCAAGGGCATTTTGTGGTACAAGCCTTTCTCTGTGAAGTGGTGATTATATAGGTGAACAAGCTGTTTGAGGGTTGACTAGAAGGAGGAGGAATCAAAACGGTGGATATGCAGCACGTCGGCGATTTCGATCACGGACTCACCGATCCGATAGTCGCTCTGTAGCAGTAGGTCGAAGGCTGCAACGCAGATGGTGTCAATCCCCGAAGCTCAGCCATGCTGACGGGGGCTGCGACACCGACAACCTGAGGTCCGACACGTTTGGCCTCACGGCGGGCAAGACGGTCATCAAGCAAGAATAGTGTGGGTTCGCTGCGCGAGACTACTGTTCGGATACGGCTGGTTTCGCCTGCTCCCAAGTGGGGATAGTAGGACTCCGTGAGAGAAGTCCGAGTTCCTGAAGTCAACCCTTATCAGTAGCTCTCTAGATAAGTACCTCATCGCCGCCTCCCTTACCGGCAAAAATCTCCTTGACGACTTCCGAAGTCACGGTAACTATGCCAAACAGCTCCCACAGCCAGACGGGTCTTGCGATATGTGCCAATCCGGTCAGAGAACCAGTATCGCTCAGGACCGGGCGAACCATTGCACTATCAGAGAAGACAATAACGTGAAAAAAACCGGCCGCCGGATCGTCACCTTCGACTGGGCCATCAAGACCATCCTGCGCGACAAGGCCAACTTCGATGTCCTGGAGGGCTTCCTGACCGCTCTGTTCGGACGAGCGGTGGTCATCCTCGACCTGCTGGAGAGCGAGAGCAACCGAAGTGACGACCGCGACAAATATAATCGGGTGGATTTGCTGGCCAAGACCGACGACGGCGAGCGGATCATTGTCGAGGTGCAATACCTCTCGGAGATGTCCTATCTCAGGCGCCTGGCCTACGGTACGGCCAAGACCATGGTCGAGACCCTCAAGCTGGGCGAGCCCTACACCAATCTCAAGAAGGTCTACTCCATCAGCCTCCTCTATTTCGACGTCGGCCATGACGGTGACGACTACATCTATCACGGCAAGACCGAGTTCACGGGGTTTCATACCCACAATCCCGTGACCTTGAAGAAATCCCTGGTCGGCGAGCAGGTCCGCATCGGTGAGACCAATATCTTTCCCGAGTACTATCTGATTCCCCTGAAACGCTTTACGGATGTGGTTCGGGACGACTTGGATCAGTGGGTCTATGCCTTCAAGAACAACGAGGTCCTGGACGAATTCAGCGCCCCCGGTATCGGGGCGCTAAAGGAAAAATTCGATTATCTGAGGATGGAAGAACAGGAGTGCAGAAGGTTCGACAAGCATATGGATTATGTCCGATCCGAGTGGGGAACGATCGAGGATGCCCGACAGGAAGGGCGCGAGGAAGGACTGGAGGAGGGGCTGGCGAAGGGACTAAAGGAAGGGCTTGCGAAAGGACGCGAGAAAGAAAGGAGAATCCTCGTCAAGTCTCTGTACGACAATGGGGTAGCCATCGAGACCATTGCTGTATCGGTTGGACTCTCCGAACCGGCAATACGCCGGTTGCTCAATGAGGCATGATGGATAACTATCAATGGTCCCTCGGCCCGGACCTATGAACGAGACCGCCCAGGATCCGGATACCACTCAGGCGACCGACCAGGCAGCCGACCCGCCGGAGGCACAACCCCCTGTTGCGGCGAAATCCGGTCGCCGGTCCTGGTTGCGGATTCCGTTCACGTTCCTGTTGCAGGCGGTTTTGCTGCTCCTGCTGGCGGTCTTTTGGGTGTTGGGCACCCAGAGCGGGTTGCGGTTCACCCTCTCCCTGGTGGAGGAGCTGACGCCGGGTCTGCTTCAGGTGGAGCGGGCCGACGGGCGCATCCTGGGGGATCTGCACCTCGATGGGCTGAATATTCGGCCCCCCGGCGTGGTGCTAAGGTTCAGCAACCTGGATCTGCGTTGGAGCCCCCTGGCGGCCCTGACCACCCGCACCCTGCGGATCTCCGAGCTCAGCGCCCGTGAGTTGGACATCGCGATCGTCCCTTCCGGGGACGAAGAAAAGGACGAAGAAGCGGCGTCCGGCCCCATCGAGCTGCCGGAGATCCGCCTGCCCCAAGGGATCGAGCTGGAGCTGGAGCAGGTCCTGGTCGGACGGCTGAGTATCAGTACCTTGCATGGGGGCACCCTGCATGAGGATTCTCGCTTTCGCATCGACCGAATCGGGCTGGCCGCGCGCTGGTCGGGCAGTCAGGTCACTGTGAAGGGGCTGACCCTCGCCCTCCCGGAGCCGCGTCTGGAGGCCGGCGCCCAGGGTGAGGTAGACCTGACCGGCGACTATCCGCTGGCGCTGGGACTGACCTGGAATCTGACCCAAGAGCCGGTATTGGCACTGGCCGGCACGGCAATGATCGGCGGTGACCTCGATACGCTGTATGTGAAAAACGACCTGACGGGGTCGGCACAGGCTGAAGTCCGAGCCCTAGTCTCGGGGGTCCTGGATCGCCTGCGCTGGGCGGGCGAGGTACGCATCCGAGGCATCGATCTGCCCGCGCTCCGGACCGACCTGCCGATGCTGGATCTGAGCGGAACCCTGACCACCGGCGGTGACCTCGACGACGCCCGGGTGCAGGGAAACCTGGTCGGCACGGCCCCGGATCTGCCCGATTTCGGACGCCTCCAGGCCACCTTGGACATCGGCTGGCGGGACGGGATTCTCGACATCGCGGGTCTCAAGCTGACTGAGCACAAATCCGGTGCCCGGCTTACCGCCGGCGGAGCGCTGGACCTCTCGGACCCCGCGGGCAAGGTCGATCTGCAGGCTACTTGGAAAGGGCTGCGCTGGCCCCTAGTCGGGGAGCCTATCGCCGAGTCTGGACAGGGCGCGCTCCAGGCCGATGGGACCCTCGATGAATTCAGCTATCGGCTCTCTTCCGAGGTGTCGGGCCGAGATTTCCCCGCGGCAAAGCTACAACTCGTAGGGACAGGCAATCAAAAAGCCGCACAGATCGACCAGCTGCGGATCGATACCCTGGACGGGACGATCGAGACCAAGGGCCAGGTCGCCTGGTCGCCGGAGCCGAGCTGGGCCCTGACTCTGACTGCGGACGGGCTCGACCCCGGCATTCAGTGGCCGCAGCTGCCGGCACGGGTCGGGCTCGAGCTGACCAGCGAGGGCAACCCGGATGCCTTCGGGTACGACCTGGAAGCCGGGATCAAGAGCGAGACCCTGCCTGCGGCGACCCTCGCACTCAGCGGCCGGGGCAACCTCGAGGGCACCCGCATCCAGGACCTGCGCCTGGACACCTTGGGCGGATACCTCCAGGCCATGGCGGATGTGACCTGGGCCCCCGCGGTGACCTGGGACGCGGAGCTCACAGTCGCGGACCTGGATCCCGGTCGGCAGTGGCCCGAATGGGGTGGTGTTTTGGACGGGCGCATCTCGAGTACAGGTAAGCTGGCGGACGGAGGTCCCGAGCTCGGCGCCCAGATAGCATCCCTCACCGGCAAGCTGCGGGGCTATCCGGTAGACGCCATAGCCAGGATACGGATGCAGGGTAGCGAGATCCGAATCGACACGCTGCGCGTCGCCTCGGGCCCCAGCCGCCTGCAGGCCAGCGGCGCGGTGGGCGAGCGGCTGGACCTGACGGTGAACATCAGTTCGCCGGATCTCAAGAGTCTACTTCCCGACGCCCAGGGCAACATACAGGCAGACGGGGCCGTGACCGGCACCCTCGCGGCCCCGGCGGTGAGACTTGGGTTGACTGCCGATAATGTCGCTGTTGCGGGGCAGAGCATCCGGAGCCTGAAAGGTACCGCCCAGGTCGATCTGGCGCCGGGCGGTCCGCTGAAGATCGATCTTACTGGACAAGACCTGATAGCGGGTGGGATAGTCTTCGACAGTCTACGTATTCAGGGCAACGGTGATATGGGCGCGCACCGCCTGTCCGCGCAGATCACCGGCGCGCCCTTGGATCTGGACCTCAAGGCCACCGGCGGTCTGAAAAGCGACAATGCCTACGCAGGCCGGTTGGAAGGACTGGAACTCCGCACCCGAAAATTCGGCAACTGGCGGTTGCAGCAGGCCGCTCCCATCGCCCTGGCCGGGACCCGGATCAGCGCCGGTCCGCTCTGTATCCGCGAGGAGGCCGGCTCGGGGGGCTGCGCGCGCTTCACGCAACCGGAGGCAGGGCGCTGGAACGCGGCGCTCGATCTGGACCGCCTGGCCTTCGATCTGTTCAAGGGGTTCGTTCCCGAAGACCTGGTCTTGGCGGGCGAGGCCAGGGCCAAGGCCGACTTCCAGGCGACGAGCGGGATGCTCACCGGCAACGCCAGGGTGCGGATAGCCAAGGGGATACTCAGCACCCTGCACGGCAAGGACGAGGCACACTCCGAGCTGCTGAACTTCACCGCCGCAAATCTCGCCGTCGATGCGGGTAGGAAGGGCCTCCAGGCCAAGCTTGCGGTCCCCCTGAAGGGTCTGGGCCAGCTGTCCGCCGCGGCCTCCCTGCCCGGTTGGAGTCTCGTACAACCGGCGCGTCCGCAGCAGCCCCTGCGGGGGGATGTGCAGGCGCGGATCAAGGATTTGGGCCTCGTCTCGCGCCTGGTCCCGGACATCATGCAGGTGACCGGCAACCTGAACGCGGATTTCAAGCTCGGGGGAACTTTCGCCAAGCCGGAACTCAGCGGCAGTGCCCGGCTGGCGAGCGGCGGGCTCCAGGTGCCCTTCATCGGCCTCGAGGTCACGGACCTGACATTCGACGCCCAGGCCAAAGGGCTCGACCGCATCGACTACCGCGGCGGCCTCAAGGCCGGTAAGGGCCGCCTGGAGCTCGAGGGCAGCACCCGGCTGGGCGCCGCGGGTCCGATTACCCGTATCGGCGCCAAGGGCAAGCGGCTTACGCTTGCGGATTCCAAGGAGTATTTCGTCCTGGCCGCGCCCGACCTCCAGGCCGAGATCGGGCCAACGGGAACCAAGCTGACCGGTACGGTAACGATGCCCGAGGCCCGCATCCGGCCCCGCACCATACCCGCCGGCGCAGTTTCACCTTCGCCGCACATGGTCATCCTCTCCGAGATGCAGGAGGAGCAGTCCCGTTACGCCACGAGCATGGACCTGCGGCTGGTGCTGGGCGATCAGGTAACCGTAGATGCCTTCGGTCTGGAAGGCGCCATAAAGGGCGAGCTGGCCGTTCTCCAAGCGCCGGGAAAAGACCTCCTGGGAGACGGCCGGCTGGAAATCGTCGAAGGGACCTACCGCGTCTCCGTCATCGGGTCCCTGAGTGTGGACATTGGCACCCTGCTCACCATCGAGCAAGGGTTCCTGAGCTACGCCAAATCGCCCATAACCAATCCCTTCCTGCTCCTCACGGCCCAGCGCGAAGGCGGGGACATCAGCGCCGGGCTGCGGGTCTTCGGCACCATCAGGAATCCGAAGCTGACCTTTTTCTCCGCCACCGATCCCGGTCTGTCCCAGTCGGAAGTCACCACCTACCTGCTGACCGGCATTCCCCCCAAGCGCGGCGGCGAGCAGCAAGACCACAACGTCTCGGTCGGCACCTATGTAGCACCCAAGATATTCGTGGAGTATGACTACAGCCTGGGTAACGAATCCGATAAGATCAAGCTGCGCTATGACCTCAACGACTGGATCGAACTGCAGGCCGAGACCGGCGACGCCCAAGGCGGCGATATCTTTTTCACGATCGAGCATTAGGATTCCTTGACAGACCCGCCGCTTTACAAATGAGTCAAATTCTGCGGACGCGGGGAACAGGAACCACGAAAGACACGAACGAGTTCACGCGCTCGGTTGGACCAGCTGGTTAGGCGATTGCCGGAAAATGATAGACCAGGATGGGTCGGCTAATCGTTCGTCTTCAAGGAGCGACAACAGGCGCATCGTTGTGCGATGTAACTGTTGTCGCGACCCAGAAGACGGACGAAAA
>Ga0056121_1000396_pt1 | contig 10490 bp, 10 predicted proteins | sample WorMetHEROISLAND_FD_83872 | JGI IMG/M metagenome (GOLD analysis project Ga0056121, IMG submission 83872) | Marine gutless worms symbiont microbial communities from Max Planck institute for Marine Microbiology, Germany - Olavius sp. 1 HERON ISLAND ...
GCGCAGCTACGACACCCTCGTCGAGGCCATCGGCGATGTCTGCGACCTCTATCAGCCCCAAGAGTGCTGGAACTTCTTTCAGGCCGCAGGATATGCCTCAGATTAAACGCGAAGTGCTTTAGCACCCGGGTGGTGCCGGGAAATCGGGCACGTTGCCGCAGCCACCGCGCCCTCGGCCGTCGGCGGCGCGAGGGCGCGGCATCGCGCATGTCCTACGTGATATGCGCCCCGCGCGTTTCCACGTAGACCGCGTAGAGCGACTGGCTGCCGGTCATGAACAGCCGGTTGCGCTTGCTGCCGCCGAAGCAGACGTTGGAGCAGATCTCCGGCAGGCGGATCTGGCCGATGCGCTCGCCGTTGGAAGCGAAGATGTGCACCCCGTCGTAGCCGTCGCCGACCCAGCCGGCGCTGGCCCAGATGTTGCCGTCCTCGTCGGCGCGGATGCCGTCGGCGAAGCCGTGCTTGCCGCCCATCTCCATGTCGGCGAAGGTGCGCGGGTTCACCAGCTTGCCGTCGACGACGTCGTAGCCCCAGATGATGGTCTGGGCCTCGGCATAGTGCGACTTGCCGGTGTCGGCGACGTAGAGCGTCTTGTAGTCCGGCGAGAAGCACAGGCCGTTGGGCTTGAACGGCTCGTCGGCGACCTTGGCGACCTCGCCGCTCTGGGCGTCGATGCGGTAGATCGCCTCTTTCTGGTAGGGCTGCGGCGAGCCGGTGTTGGCCCGGTTGCCCTCGTAGTTCATCAGGCTGCCGTAGCCGGGATCGGTGAACCAGATCGCGCCGTCGTCGGGATGCACCACGGCATCGTTGGGCGCGTTGAATGTCTTGTCGCCGAAGCTGTCGGCCAGCACCGTGACGGAGCCGTCGTACTCGTAGCGCACCACCCGGCGGTTGCCGTGCTCGCAGGCGATCTGCCGGCCCTGGAAGTCGAAGGTGTTGCCGTTGGAGTTGCCCGAGGGGGAGCGGAAGCGGCGGGCGACATGGCCGTCCTCCTCGAGCCAGCGCAGCTGCTCGTTGTTGGGGATGTCGCTCCACAGCAGGTAGCGGCCGACGCCGTTCCAGGCCGGGCCTTCGGCCCACAGCGTGCCGCGGTAGAGCCGCTGGATCGGCGCGTTGCCCAGCTTGTAGGTGAAACGCGGGTCGAGCACGACCACGTCGGGCTCGGGATAGCGTACCGGTTCGGCATCGGGGCCGAAGTTGCGGGCGAAGGCGTCCGAAGCCATCGCCGTCGTTGCCGCCAGCACGGTGGCGGTCTGCAGGAACCGGCGCCGGTTCATGCCGGCCGGTCGTTCGCCGGCCGCCGGCTGCGGCTGTGCCAGGTCCTGGTACTCGTGCGCTTGAACTCTGTGCATGACCATACCCTCCCTAGTCGGATTGCCTTGGTGCAATCGCAACTAGAGTGCGCTCATGCGGTCAGGAATCCAAACGGTCTTTCGTGCGGGCGCCCATCCTTCGAGACGGGCCGGAGCTTGTCCTCGGGCGGGCGAAGCCCGACCCGTGGGGCCCTCCTCAGGATGAGGTCGGTGTTCTCACTCGTCCCTCATCCTGAGGAGGCCGCGGAGCGGCCGTCTCGAAGGATGGATTGCCGGAGCCGGTGCCCCCGCTACACCTCGCTCAGGCGCAGGATCTCCGGCGGGCCGTCCATGTGCTCGCCCATCTGCCGGCCGAAGGTGCGGAAGTGGTCCGAGGCACGGTGCGCCTTGGTCGCCTCTTCGTCGACGTAGCGTTCCATGAACACGTAGGTCAGCGGATCGTCGCCCTTGTTGAGCGTGTAGAGCTTGCAGCCGGGCTCGTTGGCGTTGACGGCGTCGACCAGTTGCTTGGCGACCTCCTCGAACTGGGCGGCGTGGCCTTCCTTGACCTTGATGGTGGCGACGACGGCGAGCATGACGGTTCCTCCCTCTTTCCGGCTTGTTCGTCAGCGTTGTGCGGCAATCGCGGCGCGGGCATCGGGCGCGAAGTCGCGCAGGGCCTCGACGAGCAGGCCCATGATCTCGTCGATCTGCGCCTCGTCGACGATCAGCGGCGGCGAGACCAGGAAGTTATCGCCGCGCAGGCCGCCCATCATGCGGCGCGAATAGATGATCAGGCCGCGCTCGTAGGCCGCCTGGCTGATCCGCGCATAGGCGTTCAGCGCCGGCGGCAGCGGTGTGCCGGTCTCGCGGTCGGCGATGACGTCGAAGCCGAGCAGCAGGCCGCGGCCGCGGATCTCGCCGATGAACTCGAACTCGTCGAGCAGCCCTTCCAGGCGCGACTTCAGCAGCGCGCCCATGCGCGCGGCATTGCCGATCAGGTCGTTGTCGAGATGCTCGGCCAGCACGGCGCGGCCGACGGCGCAGGCGACCGGGCTGGCGGAATAGGTATGGCCGTGCATGAAGCCGCCGGCGTCCTCCACGGCGCGGACGATCTCGCGCCGGGTGACGCAGGCGCCCAGCGGGATGTAGCCGGCCGCCAGGCCCTTGGCCAGGGCGACGATGTCGGGCATGGCGTCGGGCCAGTGCTCGGCGGCGAGATACTTGCCCGAACGGCCGGCGCCGCTCATCACCTCGTCGTAGATCAGCAGCAGGCCGTGGCGGTCGCAGATCCGCCGCACCTCGCTGTAGTAGACGTCCGGTGCGGTCAGCGCCCCGGTGGCGGCACCGCCGATCGGCTCCATGATGAAGGCGAGCACGGTCTCCGGGCCCTGGTTGAGGATCTCGGTCTCCAGCGCGGCGGCGTATGCCAGCGCCGCCTCGTCTTCGCTCTGGCCCGGCGGCCGGTAGCGGCAGAACGGTGCCGGCACCTTGGGCTGGTTGACCAGCATCGGCGCGAACATCGAAAAGCCGGCGGGATCGCCGGTCAGCGACAGCGCGCCCAGGGTGGTGCCGTGATAGGACGGCAGGCGCGAGATGATCTTGTAGCGGCTCGCCTCTCCCCGCGCGACGGCGTACTGGCGGGCCAGCTTGATGCAGGTCTCCACGGCTTCCGAGCCGCCGGAGCAGAAGAACGCCATGTCGTATGGGTCGGGCGTGACCGCGGCGATCTCGTGCGCCAGGCGTTCGGCCGGCTCGTTGAGGAAGTGCGAGCGGAAGGCGAAGGAAACCTGCTCGGCCTGCTCGACCATGGCCTTGAGCACCCGCTTGTTGCCGTGCCCCAGGCTGGTGGTCTGCGGACCCGAGCAGGCGTCGATGTAGCGCTTGCCGTCGCGGTCCCACAGGTAGATGCCCTCACCGTGCGAGACCACCGGGCGGTCCGGCGTGGGCCAGAAGAACATCGCCGACGGCTGGTTGTCGCCGGCGCGGGCGTGCCCGGGCATGGCCATGGCTGTCTCCTCAGGTGCTGCGTGCGCAGCAGTCTAGCGGCTGCCGCGCTGCGCGCCTATGCCGCGTGCAGCGGGGCCGACAAAGCCGGTACATGGCGCGCCCGCTTGCGGCATAATCCGGCAGCGAAGGACCGGCGGCGGCAGAACCGCCGGCCCGCAGACGGGAGGAAGTGCGATGGCTTTGAGCGTCGAGCGCCTGGGCGAGAGCTTTGTCGCCCGCATCGGCGGGATCGACTTTTCGCGAGATCAGGACGACGCGACCTGGGCCGAGGTGCGCCAGGCCTGGTTCGATCATCGGGTCCTGAGCTTTCCCGACCAGCACATCGCCGAGCCCCAGCTGCTCGACTTCAGCCGCCATTTCGGGCCGCTCGAGGAGCACGTGCTCAGCCAGTACCACCATCCGGCGTTCCCGGAGATCCTTATGCTGTCGACGGTGGTCGAGGCCGGCGCGCCGAAAGGCCTGGCGGATGCTGGCAGCTACTGGCACTCGGACGTGTCCTACAAGGCCGAACCGTCGCGGGCGAGCGCGCTCTATGCCATCGAGGTCCCGGATGAGGGCGGCGACACCCTGTTCTGCGACATGGTCGCCGCCTACGAGGCGCTGCCCGACGAGATGCAGGCGCGGCTCGAGGGCCTGCGCGCGGTGCACTCCTACGCCTACCGCAACCGCCTGCAGGTCGACACCGTCGGTATCCGCAAGGGGCTGACCGCGGCACAGCAGCAACAGACCCCGGACGTGGTGCACCCGGTGGTGCGGACCCAGCCGGAGACGGGCCGCAAGGCCCTGTTCGTCAACCCGGGCTTCACCGTGCGCATCCTCGGCATCAGCGACGACGAGAGCGAGGCGTTGAAGCGGACGCTGTTCGAGCACTGCCTGCAGGACCGGTTCTGCTTCCGCTACCGCTGGCAGGCCGGCGATCTGCTGACTTGGGACAACGCCGTCACCATGCACTGCGCCACCGTGACCGAGCTGCCGCCGGGCACGCGACGGACCATGTGGCGCACGGTGATCGGCGGCGACGTGCCGATCTGAGCTGGATTTCACCAGAAACCGCTGTTAATCTCCTTATTCTTGATAGAGAATGCTTTTCAGCATTGAAAAAGGCAGGCGGTCGTGGTACAAAATGCGTGCTGAGGAAGCCCATGGTCACGGCGCCGCTGCAGGTGGAGCGCAAGACTCCGCGGCCCCGTTCCGACCGTACCCTGACCGGTCGGGATGCTGGCAGCAGCCGACGGCGCCGGACCAAAGCGTACGTTGCCTAATCCGCGACAGCCTCGCCTGATCCGTCAGGCGAGGCTGTTGTCTTTTGGGGACCGAGGGGAATTGAGCCGGGGCGTGAAACCACCGGCCAAAGTGGGAGGAAAACCGGGATGATGGAAACGCACGAGCACCAGGAACTGCGCCGCACTACGCGTCGCCTGGTCGACGAGGAGATCAACCCGCATGTCGACGACTGGGAGGCCGACGGCCAGATTCCGATGCGCGAGCTCTGCCCCAAGCTGGGCCAGGCCGGCCTGCTCGGCATCTCCCGCCCCAGCGAGTTCGGCGGCATGGGCCTGGACTACTCCTACGAGATCGCCTTCGCCGAGGAGATGGGCCATGCCAAGGCGCAGGGCGTGACCACGGCGATCGGCGTGCAGAGCAACATGGCGACGCCGGCGCTGGCGCAGTACGGCAGCGACGAGCTGCGACGGGAGTTCCTGACCCCGGCGATTGCCGGCGAGCAGATCTGCTGCATCGGCGTCACCGAGGAAGGCTCGGGCTCCGACGTTTCCAGCGTGCGCACGCATGCCCGCAAGGACGGCGACGACTACGTCATTTCCGGCGGCAAGATGTACATCACCAACGGCATCCAAGCCGACTGGATGTGCTGCCTGGCGAACACCGCCGAGGCCAACGCGCCGCACCGCAACAAGTCGCTGATCATCGTGCCGCTGGATGCCAAGGGGGTGAGCCGGCACAAGCTGAACAAGCTGGGCCTGCACTGCTCCGACACGGCGCAGATCTTCTTCGACGAGGTCAGGGTGCCGCGGCGCCACCGCGTCGGCGAGGAGAACATGGGCTTCATCTACCAGATGGAGCAGTTCCAGGAGGAACGCCTCTACGCGGTGGCGCGGACGATCACCCACATGGAGGATCTGATCGAGGAGACCGTCGCCTACACCCGCGACCGCCAGGCTTTCGGCCGGCCGCTGCTCGACAACCAGTACATGCACTATCAGATCGCCGAGATGCAGTCGAAGCTGGAAGCCCTGCGCGCGCTGCTGTATCGGGCGGCCGAGGTCTACGTCGCCGGCGACGACGTGACGAAGCTCGCCTCCATGGCCAAGTACCTGGTCGGCGACTACGCCAGCAGCTTCCCGGCCCGGCTGCTGCAGTTCTGGGGCGGCCAGGGGTTCATGGCCGAGAACCGCATCACCCGCGCCTACCGCGACCTGAAGCTGGTCAGCATCGGTGGCGGTGCCAACGAGGTGATGCTGCAGGTGATCGCCAAGCAGATGGGCATCCTGCCGCGGCGCTAGCACGCGGAGAGAAACATGTCAGATCTCCCGACCTGCGAGACCCTGCTGCTGGACCGCCAGGGTGGGCGGGTGTTCGTTACCTTCAACCGGCCGGAGGTGCGCAACGCCATCAACCAGCGGATGGGCGAGGAGTTCGATGCCGTGCTCGACGCCCTGCGCCAGGACGCCAGCGTGCGCGCGGTCGTACTGCGCGGTGCCGGCGGGCACTTCTGCGCCGGGGCCGACATCAAGGAGCGTCGCCGCGAGGCCGAAGACGATCTGCCGCCGGGCGTCGACCCGCTGGCCGAGCGCAATGCCCGCGGCGGCCGCATGTTCGCGAAGCTGAACGGCCTGCCGCAGGTGGTGATCGCCGCCGTGGAGGGCGCCGCCATGGGCGGTGGCTTCGGTTTCGCCTGTGTCGCCGACGTCACCCTGATCACCCGCGATGCCCGCCTGGGCATGCCGGAGACCTCGATCGGTGTGGCCCCGGCGCAGATCGCCCCGTTCGTGGTCAAGCGCATCGGCCTGACCCAGGCCCGCCGGCTGGCCCTGACCGGTGCCCGCATCGACGGCGAGGAAGCCTGGCGGCTCGGCGTGGCGCATGAGCTGTGCGCGGACGGCGCCGCCCTGGATGCGCGGCTGGAGCAGATACTGCAGGCGGTCGAGCGCTGCGGCCCGCGGGCCAATGCCGTCACCAAGGAGATCATGCTGACCGTCGGCAGCCTGTCCGACGACGACATGGTGGCCTTCTCCGCCGAACGTTTCGCCGCGCTCAACCGCAGCGACGAGGGCCTGGAGGGCCAGCGCGCGTTCGAGGAGAAGCGCCGGCCGAACTGGGTCCCGGCCGCAGACGGCGGGAGCGACGGGGCGTGAGCGACGGCGGCGAGAAGCTGGTCGGCGCCCTGCTCGGCGGCATCCGCATCATGCGCTACCTCAACGGCATCGGCGAGCCGGTCGGGGTCAGCCGGGTGGCCCGCGATCTCGGCCTGAACCCGTCGACCGCCTACAACCTGCTGCGCACCCTGGTGCACGAACGCCTGGCCTCGTTCGATCCCGAGCGCAAGACCTACGTGCCGGGCCCGGGCCTGGCCGAGCTGGCCGCCGTCGCTCCGGACCGCTCCGACCATCTGCGCCTGGCGCGTGCCCATCTGCGCCGGATGGCGGCCGAGCACGACATCACGGCGATGCTCTGGCATCGCAGCGACGACGAGCACGCGGTGCTGATCGATGCGGTGGAATCGCCGGCCGCCGTGCGGATCCGCATGGATATCGGCCAGCGCCTGCCGCTGCTGGTCGGGGCCATGGGCCGTTGCTTCGCCGCGCATGAAGGGCTCGGCCGCGAGGACCTGCGCGAGCGGTTCGCCCGGCTGCGCTGGCAGCACACGCCCTCGTTCGACGAGTACTGCCATGGCATCGAGCGGGTGCGCGACGAGGGCTTTGCCATCGACGAGGGCGACTTCGCCCAGGGCGTCACCATCGTCTCCGGCGCGATCCGTGGTGACGACGGCCGCGCGGTGATGGCGATGAGCGCGCTCGGCTTCTCGGCCCAGCTGGTGGGCGGTGCGTTGACACGGGTCGCCGACGATGTCGTGAGCTGCACCCGGGCGCTGAGCTGGGGCGTCGGCGGGGCAGAAAGCCATGCGGGACGTATGTGATGGATTTTCGCTTCACCGAGCAGCACGAGCAGATCCGCGACAGCGTGCGGCGCTTCTGTGCCAACGAGATTGCCCCGCTGGTGCGCGAGGCAGAGGAGAGCGAGCGCTTCCCCAAGGCGCTGTTCCGGCAGTGGGCCGAACTCGGGCTGCTGGGCGTGCGCTACCCCGAGGCCGACGGCGGCAGCGGCTTCGACAAGGTCGCCGACTGCATCATCCGCGAGGAGCTGAGCTACGTCTCTCAGGCGATCGCCGCGAGCTGGTCGGCGCATACCCACCTCGGCATCTGGCCGATCTGGCGCGCCGGCACGCCGGCGCAGAAGGAGCGCTACTTCCAGCCGGCGTTGAGGGGCGAGAAGGTCGCCGGCTTCGGCCTGTCGGAGCCCGACACCGACTCCAACGTGCGCGGGCTGAAGACGCGGGCCGACAAGGTCGACGGCGGCTATCGCCTGAACGGCGCCAAGATGTACATCACCAACGCGCCGATCGCCGATTTCCTGATGGTTGCGGCACGCACCCGGCCGGAACTGACGCCCGAGGCGATCAGCCTGTTCATCGTCGAGCTGCCCAACCCCGGCTTCGACATCTCCACCCTGAAAAAGGAAGGCATCAAGGCCTCAGAGACCGGGCTGATCTATATCGAGGACGCCTTCGTGCCCGACGCCTGCCTGCTGGGCGGCGAGGAAGGCACCTATCCGGTGATCATGGAATCGCTGTCGGAGAACCGCGTCGGCGTTGCCGCCAATGCCCTGGGCATGGCCCGGGCCGCGCTCGACGCCTCGCTCGCCTATGCCCGCGAGCGGGTCGTCGCCGGCAAGCCGATCATCGAGTACCAGGCGATCGCCCATAAGCTCGCCGACATGGCGGCCGAGATCGAGGCGGCGAAGTGGCTGGTCTACTACGGCGCCTGGCGGGTCGATCAGGGCGACCTCGATCTGGCGACCGCCTCCAAGGTCAAGCTGACCGCCAGCGAGACCGCCGTCAGGGTCAGCGAGGCGGCGATCCGCATCCACGGCGGCGCCGGCATCATGCGCGAGTACCCGGTCGGCCGCATCCACCGCGACGCCCTGGTCTATGTCATCGGCGAGGGCACCAGCGAGGTGCAGCGCAACATCATCGCTCGCGCCCTGAAGGAGGGCCGGACGTGACGGCGTGCCTGCCCGACCCCCTTACCAAGATGAAATGCCGGCGGAAGCCGGCATCCACTGGTGCGGCGGAACCTGTTGATCCCGGCTTTCGCCGGGATTTCATGAACGCCGGGACGTGCGAGCGATGACGCGCCGGGCCGTGATTTCCGGCGTCGCCGGCACGAAGATGGGCAAGCTCGAAGGCACGAGCGTGATGTCGATCCACGCCGAGGCGACGCTGGCGGCGCTGGCCGACGCCGGGCTTCAGCTCGACGACATCGACGGCATCATGTGTGCCTACTCGATCACCGAGCCGCACATGATGCTGAGCTCGGTGGTCAGCGAATACCTCGGCCTGCAGCCGACCTACTCCGCCGCGGTCTCGGCCGGCGGCGCCAGCGGCTGCCTGATGGTGATGACGGCCAAGGCGCTGATCGAGGCCGGCATGTGCCGGCACGTGCTCTGCGTGATGGGCGACAATCGTCTGACCGGCCTGCCGCCCGGCGGCGCGGTGGCGGCGCTGAGCCACGTTGGCCACGGCCAGTTCGAAGTGCCCTACGGCATGACCATCCCGTCCTGCTACGCCCTGGTGGCGCAGCGCTACATGCACGACTACGGCACGACGCCCGAACAGCTGGCGCATATCGCCGTCACCCAGCGCGGCTATGCCAGCCGGCATCCGCTGGCGCACATGACCAGGCCGCTCAGCCTGGCCGAGGTCTGCGACTCCCGCGTCATCGCCTCGCCGCTGCGGCTGTTCGACTGCGCCCTGATCTCCGACGGCGGCGGCGCCGTCATCGTCAGCGATGCCGACACGGTGCCCGATCTGGCCAAGCCGCCGGTCGCCCTGCTCGGCAGCGGCCAGAAGCACACCCACGAGCACATCTTCCAGGCCCCGTCGCTGAGCGACTTCGGCTGCGCCGAGGCGTCGCGCCAGGCCTTCGCCGAGGCCGGGCTGGGCCCGCAGGACATGGACGTGATCGAGGTCTACGACTCCTTCACCATCACCCTGGTGGTGGAACTGGAGTCGATCGGCTTCTTCGCCAAGGGCGAGGCCGGCGCCGCGGCGGCCGACGGCGCCCTCGGTCCGGACGGCCGCTTTCCCTGCAACACCCACGGCGGCCTGCTGTCGTTCGGTCATTCGGGTGCGGCTGGCGGCATGTTCCACATCATCGAGGCGGTGCAGCAGCTGCGCGGCGAGAGCGGCCCGCGTCAGGTGGCCGATGCCGAGCTGGCCTACGTGCACGGCGACGGCGGCATCCTCTCGGCGCACACGGCGCTGGTGCTGGGGAGGGCGTGACGATGTCGGAGTTGCCCGGCAAGCCGGTACCACGGCCGAACGCCGACAGCGCGCCGTTCTGGGACGCCTGCAACCGCGAGGAGCTGACCTTCCAGCGCTGCCAAGCCTGCGGCCAGGCACAGTTCTATCCCCGCAGCCTGTGCACCGCCTGCCAGGCGACCGACTTAGGCTGGGAAACCTCGGCCGGGCTGGGCACGGTGTTCACCTTCACCGTCAACCACCGGCCGCCGACGCCGGCATTCAAAGACGATGTGCCCTATGTGATCGCCCTGGTCGACCTGGACGAAGGCTTCCGCATGATGCTGAACGTGATCGATTGTGCGATCGAGGACGTCGCCATCGGCACGCGCGTGCGCATTGTCTTCGAGCCGCGCGGACCAGAGGGCGAACAGCTGATCCCGCAGGCGACGCCGATGGCCTAGCGCGGTGTCGGGCCGATTCCAGCTGTGGACGCCGGCTTTCGCCGGCGTTTCAGGGTGTTTGTTTATGAAACCCCGGCGGAAGTGTGTGGTCACGCGGGATTGTTTCGACGGCGCAGGCGTACTCAGAGGTATCTCCTTCATCAGGGAGCACCTCGCATCATGCAAGTGAAACTGCACGCCAACGCC
>Ga0056121_1000397_pt1 | contig 10424 bp, 10 predicted proteins | sample WorMetHEROISLAND_FD_83872 | JGI IMG/M metagenome (GOLD analysis project Ga0056121, IMG submission 83872) | Marine gutless worms symbiont microbial communities from Max Planck institute for Marine Microbiology, Germany - Olavius sp. 1 HERON ISLAND ...
CCACCCCCATGAGCACGCCCGCTCGGATCTGGAAGTCTACGACTATCCGGGTGGCTACACCCAGTACGATCAGGGCGACGGCTGGGTACGGGCGCGCATCGAAGAACTGCATGTGGACTATGAGACGGTCAAGGGCACCGGCAATGCCCGCGGGCTCGCCACCGGAGCGCTCTTTAAGCTGACCAAATATCCCCGCCCGGACCAGAACCGGGAATACCTGCTTATCTCAGCCAAGTATGAGCTCCAATCCGATGCCTTCGGCTCCTCCGGAACGCCGAGCGCCGGCCCCGTCTTCCAGTGCTGGTTTAAACCGCCCTGGATGCTCAAACGCCCTACCGTCCCCCACGCAAGACCCCCAAGGCCCGAGTCCAAGGCCCCCAGACCGCCATCGTCGTCGGCAAAGCCGGCGAAGAGATCTGGACCGACAAATACGGGCGGGTCAAGGTCCAGTTCCACTGGGACCGCTACGGCACATCCGACGAGCACAGCTCCTGCTGGATACGCGTCTCCCACCCCTGGGCCGGTAAGAACTGGGGCGCCGTAGCAATCCCCCGCATCGGCCAGGAAGTCATCGTCGACTTCCTGGAAGGCGGCCCCGACTGACCCATCATCACCGGTCGGGTCTACAATGGCGTCAACATGCCGCCCTACGGGCTGCCCACCAGCGCCGTCATCAGCGGGCTCATGTCCAACAGCACCAAGGGCGGTAGTGGTTATAACGAATATGTCATGGATGATACCAAGGGCAACGAGCTCATCCGTGAGCATGGTCAATTCGACAAAGACAGCACCATCGAGCACGACCTGCGCGAGCATGTACTGAATGATCGCAGTCGGGATGTCACCAACGACGAGACCACGGCCATCGGCACTGACCGGACCGAGCAGGTGGGCAGCAACGAGACCATCTCCATCGGCGCCAATCGAACTGAAACCGTCGGTGCCAACGAGATTATCAGCGTTGCCCAGACCCGTACCCGTAATGTCGGAGTCAACGAAACGATCAATGTGGGTGGTCAACAGGCCATAACCGTCGGCAGGAATCAGAGTGTCGCTGTCGGCACCAGTCTGAGCGAGCAGATCGGCGAGAGCCGGGATATTACGATTGGTACCAGCCTCACCGAGCAGGTCGGAACCGATTGGTCGGAGACGGTCGGGAAGAATCATGCGTTGAGCGTAGGAGAGAACCGCAGCAGCTCGATCGGCAAGGACGACTCCCTGCAGGTGGGAGAAAACCTGGCGATCGATGCCGGAGATTCGGTTACGATCAGGACCGGAAAGGCCAGCATCACCATGCAGAAGGACGGTACCATCACCATCCAGGGTAAGGACATCACCGTCAAGGGCTCCGGCGGCATCGACATAAAAGCGAGCAAGAACGTCGTCCTATCCCCTGCGCAAGCCCGCGCCTACGCCTTCCAGCGTCGGGAAAACCAATCTGGCAACATCATGTTTCCAGGAGGAGTTACACGCACTCACCCTGCCCCGCGGCTAGGTCGTGTTGACATTTAGAAGGTCCGCACAGCGGACCCTACGCTAACCACTTGGTCGATTGTGGGGAGGAGACATGACTACACAGCCCCTTGCCGTGGTCGGCACCGGCCTAGTCACCGGCGTGGGTCTGAGCTCACCGGCCGCCTGTATCGCTATTCAATGCGCCATCGACGGCTTCCAGGAGACGTGCTTCGTGGACGCCGGCGGTGAGTGGATCGTCGGCTGTGAAGTCCCGCTAGAGGGGGAGTGGGAAGGTACGCCCAAGCTGGCCAAGATGCTCACCATGGCCTTGCAGGAGTGCGCGGCGACAGCGCCCGATCTCCGGCTGGAATCGGTCCCCGTCCTGCTGTGCCTGGCGGAAGTGGAACGGCCGGGCCGATTGGAGCAGCTGGCGGAGCAGGTATCGCACCAGGTCAGCGCCGAGCTCGGAATCCTATTTCACGAGCAGTCCCTGGTCATCGAATACGGCCGCACCGGCATGGCGGTTGCCCTGCTTCAGGCGCGGCGGCTCCTACGAAGAAGGGCTCCCGCAAGTCATCGTTGCGGGTGTGGACAGTCTGCTGGCGGCACCGACGATTCAGGCCTACGAGGAACGCGATCTGGTACTGACCAGCCAAAATTCGGACGGCTTTATCCCCGGCGAGGCGGCGTCTGCCGTTTTGGTTCAGGCCCCCCGGCGCGGAGCCCCACCCCGCTTGATCTGCCGGGGACTCGGGTTCGGTGCCGAACAGGCGACCGAGGACTCGGAGCAACCCCTGCGGGCGGACGGCCTGACCAAGGCGATCCGAGACGCGCTCGCGGACGCTGGGTGCACGCTGGGCGACCTGGATTTCCGCATCACCGACATTGCGGGCAGCCAATATCGGTTCAAGGAAGCAACACTCGCTCTGTCGCGCATCTTACGCACGCGCAAAGAGGAGTTCGATCTCTGGCATCCGGCGGATTGTGTCGGCGAGGTCGGAGCCACCATCGGGGGCGTCATGATTGCGGTGGCCGACGCGGCTTGCCGTGAGGAATACAGCAAGGGGAATCATATCCTGTTTCATCTGGGCAATGATGACGACAAGCGGGCCGCCATGGTGTTCAGCTTTGCTGAGAGGGAAACCTGATGTCGCGGAATCATATGAACCGCAAAGGCACAAAGGGTTGAACCACACAGACGCAGAGGACACAGAGGAAAGTAGGGTGGGCTGTACCCACCACGAGAGCCCCGTAGGATTTGGTGAACGTAGCGAACCACATTGATTGAAAAAGGTCTTTTTCTGATGACAATCATCGAATGGGTCGTCTCCCAACACGCCGAAGAAGCGGCGTTTCTCTGGCTGCTACGGGATGCCGCCGTCTCCGCGCCCCACTATTCGCTGGCCGATCTGGCGGAGCTCGACCGCCGCGTCGAGAGGCACATCAAGGGCCTGCGGGTTGCCGGAGACGAGGGCTGGCCCTGGTGTGTCGAGGGGCTGCAGCAGGAAGAGAGCGGCGAGGTATTTGCCGCGGCGATGACCGCCTTCGACGGAGAGGACCCGCGGCGTATCGAACAGGTGTGTGCCGCCGTGGAATCCGCCCCGGAGACCGCACGTGGTTTTACCTCTGCCCTCGGCTGGACCGCACGGGACAAGCTGGGCGGTAAGGTCGCAGGGCTGTTGGAATCGAACTCTCCGTTGTGGCGACGGGTCGGTATCGCCGCCTGCGCGGTTCATCGGGCCGATTGCGGGGAATATCTGTCCCGGGCGCTCGAGGATGCGGACCCGATGCTGCGGGCACGTGCCCTGCGCGCCGCGGGGGAGACGGCCAGGTGGGATCTGCTGCCCGCTCTGCGCGGGCAGATTCGCTCGCAAGACCCGACCTGCGGATTCTGGGCCGCCTGGTCGGCGGTGCTGCTCGGCGACCGGAGCGCTGTCGGCGTTGCAATCCACCGCTGTGTCGGCCACACCGCTCGGCTCACGCGCACTCCAGGTGGTACCGCGCGTCCTGTCCCCGGCCGACGCCGGCAGCTGGCTGCAGGCGTTGGCGCACTACCCCGAGCGCCGGAGGGCGCTTATCATCGGCTGTGGTGTCAGCGGCGAGGACCTGGAGCGGGATGCACCTGACGGTTTCGAGGCCGGTCCCACCGAGCGCCCGGAGGACGAGGATGTCTCCATGGACCCGGATGAGGACCTCCCGTGGCCGAATCCGGGGCCAATCAAGGCCTGGTGGGACGCGAACAGCGCGCGCTTCCACGCCGGGACCCGCTATCTCTTGGGAGAGCCCATCAGCAAAGCCCGGTGTCGGCAAGTATTGGAAATCGGCAGCCAACGACAACGCCAGGCCGCGGCGCTGGAGCAGGCCCTGGTACGGCCCGATGCCCCCCTCTTCGAGACCCGCGCCCCTGGTTTCCGCCAGCAACAGGGACTGATGCAGGAAGCGATGAAGCGTCCCGGAGTGCAAAAAGCGTGAAGGGAATCTATCTCTACGAGCACCGCACGTGCCCGGCGGCGCCGGGTGACGGTAACTGTCACAGGGGGAATAATCCACAGATTCAGAAGCCGGAAAGGGGGCTGATAGGGTTATGGGGTCACTTATCGGGGATGACCCGAAGCCTGATGGTGGCATCCACATCGGCATGGAGACGAAGCACCACCTGGTACTCGCCGGTGGTGCGGAACGGTCCTTCGGGTAGGCGAACCTCCTGACGCTCCAGGGTTATCCCCAGCGCTTGTACCGCAACGGCAATGTCCTGGGTACCCACGGAGCCAAACAGCTTACCCTCGTCACCAGCCTTACGGGCTATTGTCACGGTCAGGCTATCGAGCTTCTCGCGACGGGATTCGGCCGCGACCAGGCTCTCTACGGCCGCTCGCTCCAGCTCGGCTCGCCGCGCTTCGAATGCCTCCAGGTTGGCTGCGGTCGCTGGCACCGCAAAACCAAGTGGAATCAGATAATTACGTCCGTAACCGGCACGTACCGACACCTTTTCTCCCAGATCGCCCAGATGTCCGACCTTTTTCAACAGGATAACGTCCACTTGAGTACCCCCATAGCGATTTCAGCAACACGAGACATCCCGGCCACCCCGGAATCCCGATAGATCATAATGCTAGCCCTTTTTTCGTACCGCGACCCGGGCCCGCAGATCGACCCAGCTATCCAGGAAACCGACCCCCGTGACCAAAATCTCGGCGTAGGGCATAGCCAGCAACAGCAACCCGTAGAACCCGATCAGCCATCCGCGATGCGCGGAATAGGCATGGGCGAGGCTATGCACGATCGCCACTCCCTGCAGGAAGAACAAGGGCACCAACAGTAGCAAGAGCTCGGTTGCCCACATGGCCTCGTCCAGCAGCAGAACCACAACCACCAGCCCCAGCGCCGGATAAGCCACGCCGGAACGTACCCGCAAGGCACGGAACTCGGCAGCGAAGCCACCCGGATTGTAGAGCAACGCCTGCCACCAGCGCCCAAGGAACAGGGCCAACAGGAGCTGGAAGTAGAAGGTCGCGGCGAACGCACCCGTCATCCAGCGGGCGGCCTGCACCACCAACTGCTCGCTTACGGCAGCGTCGATAACGCTGCTCCCCACCAAGCTCCGGCGCACCGGTTCCAGGAGTCCCATCCAATAGGCAGCCGGGTCCGGAGTGAACAGACGAATTCCTGCCACCACCAGCAAGCCGAACAAAGCGGCTACCTGAACCGTCAGCGCCAATGATCGGGTCTGACGCAGCACCAGGCCCAACACCCAGACCGGCAACCACAGCATCATCACGAAACCGACAGCCGGCAGTGGACTCCCCAGGGCAGCAAATGCCAACAACCCGCCGGCGAACCCGGCAAAGGCGCCCACGATCAGGCCCTCCTCGGCACCCTTGCGCAGCGTTACCAGCGCAATGGTCGCCGAGCTGATCAACCCGACCAGGGGCAGGATAAGCGACAGCATAGCGGACGCCGCCGCGACCAGGGTGACCTGGGAGCGACCACGCATGGTAAAGCTCGCCAGCGATTGCACCGGATAGCGCCTGCTTGGGTTGAATTGGACGCCGGAAACCGGGCGGGGTCAGCCCGGTACCCTTCCTTATGACAACAGCCGATCAATGACCGTCGGTGTAAGGCAGCAGGGCCAGGTAGCGCGCCCGCTTGATGGCCTGGGTCAGCTGGCGCTGATACTTGGCCGAAGTACCGGTTATGCGACTGGGAACGACCTTGCCGGACTCGCTCACATAGGACCTGAGTAAGTTCAGGTCCTTGTAATCAATCTCGGTGATACCCTCGGCGATAAAGTGGCAATAACGCTTGCGGCGAAAAAAACGCGACATAAAAACCTCCGACCTTTAGTCCTCTACCCCATCCTTGTCCTCATCTTCCATCCCGACCCCGCGCACGTTCGGCTCCTTGCCGGAGGAACCCTCGGATGGCTCCCGCTCCTCCGCCGACTTGGCCAGAGGTGATGCCCCGGTAATGGCTCGGTTGCGACGAACGATCAGATTACGCAGCACCGAGTCATTGAAACGGAACGCATGCTCGAGCTCGTCCAGCGCCTCACGATCGCACTCAACGTTCATCAACACATAATGGGCCTTGTGGAGCTTATTGATCGGGTAGGCAAGTTGGCGCCGCCCCCAGTCTTCCAGGCGATGGATGACACCGCCACGCTTCTCGATATTTTCCCGGTAACGCTCGATCATGACGGGTACCTGCTCGCTCTGACCGGGATGCACCAGAAAAACCACTTCGTAATGTCGCATGACAGCTCCTTTCGGCTTGATCAGCCTCCCGCCATCGCGGTGAGGCAAGGAGTCTACCCACTTCGGGGCAAGGATGCCCCCCCTTACTCGATCAGCCCAATCGGCTCGATCGCGTCACCGGCCCGAACAGGCAGTCAGTTAAAAGCGGACTTTTGACCTCGCATCTTAAGGAAATCCCTGGAAAGGATTCTTCAAGGTGTCCAGAGGTAAATATTTAACTATACAGGAGATACGGAGGTGTTCAAAACCGGAGTTTTGCCCAACATGAAACGAGTCTGAAGGATGGGAAGCGATTGTAGAGAAACTTATCATCAGGTAAAAAAGGTCAGCACGCCCGTATAGCCATAGAGCCGGTCCCGGGAGATTTCACCGTTTGCGTAAAAGCCGACCAGGGGGAAATCCCCCAGCTCCGAGGCGATGAGTTTGAGCTCGTCGGAATCCTCGCCGAACAGGTTACGGCCACGTCCCAAGCAGGAAATGTAGATGCCCCCCCGCGGAGGTCCACTGAGGTTTTTTTTGATCGCCGCCAACATGCGTAAAAGATCTTCTCGCGCGGTATTGGCGTCACGGCGGCAAAACATCACGCGTCCGCTCTGCTCGACCAGGTCGCCGATGGCGACGAGGCCGTTTTGCGGATCGATGCCGACCAGGTTGCGTACCAGATAGTCGCCGGTGTCCGAGCCGACGATAGGGAGACCTACGAAGATATAGCCGCCGATACGGGCCAGATCCCGGGACAGGATCTCTCCGATGTCCTCCTTCAATACATCCAGGGCCGGACGCCCATCCAGCTGAATCATGATGTTGCGCTGGGCCTCGGTGACGACCCGGTGCGGACCAATGGGGGCACAGCCCTGGCTCAGGCGGGTGACTACGCCCACTTCCTGGGAAAAGAACACCCCCGCGACTCCGCCTTGGGTGAGCCCGTCCGCGTACAGATGGACGTCGGCCCGGGAGCTGGCCAGACCACCGACCAGGAAGCCGGAGACCGTGCGCTCGGCAAGTTGCTTGATGAGGGCCTCGGTAAGGGGGTTGGAGGGATCGGCGTGGATCAGCCCGAGAAAGGGCCGGTGGGTTTCCATCCAGTCGCCGTGATGCTTCGTAAAGTCGTCCAGGTCCTTGAGTATGGAGGGAAAAACGCGGAAGGAGTCATCAGGGAACTCCCCGATCATCGCTACCACCGCAGGCTGCTCATAGTACTCGACGCCGGTGGCGCAGATCCCCACGCCGACGGTACCTACCCAGTGCGCCACCCCGGTGGATTCGCGGAAGCGGTCGAGCACCTCGCCCATGTGTCCCGCGAGTGCATCCGTAACATAGAGAATCCCCAGATTACCTGCCTCAGGGATCTGCTCGAGCGCGGTCAGGCACCGATCCACCGCCTCGCGCCAATCAGCACCGGATGCCTGTCCGAATGAGAAACCCGTCATCGCTGTGCTCTCCGGCGGTCTAATCGGTCACGGTTGCCGCATTGTAAAAACGACTTCTTTCAGCATGATCGAACCTCCTGTCATCAGCCAACGATTTCAGTCAGGGTGAGCGCGTATAAATCTTGCTAAAAACATGATGTTGCCGAATTGGTTTTCCCGGCGCCGGAAGGCTCGTAGGTGCGGGGCTTGCCCGCGCTTTGACTTGCTTGGTTGCCTTCCAGCCCAGCGCCGGCAAGCCGGCGCCTACCGGTCATGGCGAACCACCGCCGGTGCGGCTGACGACCGCAAGCTGGCAGCAACCGGTTAATCGCCAACAAATTTATACGCGCTCGCCCTGCGATTTCAGGGCGCTTTGAAAAATGCGATTTTCGTCTACGGCATACATCAACAATCAATGGCTTAGAGTCGCTTGATTGGTGAAAATACCTATCTTTTCTAAGGTGCCCTTCAGTATATAGGTCGTCATTACCTCGCGCGAGCCCCAAAGCGCACGGAACCGACCGTCACTACTTAGAAGCTGTCTGGTTAAAATGGATCGTAGCGAAAATGATCCAAAATGAGGGCATTTTTTCGCGTTTTCGAGGCGAATAGCCGGTCTATTTAACGAGAAAGCGCGAAAAAAGGGACCATTTTGGGCCATTTGCAGCCGATACACGTTTAGCCAAACAGCTTCTTATCATTCCGCACTCATTATTCCCTACTCAGACCTCGGCCAAATCCCCCTTCTCCTGCAACCAGCCGCGTCGGTCTACTGCCCGTTTCTTGGCCAACAGCATGTCCATCAAGGCGTTGCTGGCTTTCCGCTCCTCCACCGTAAGCTGGACCAGACGTCTGGTGTCGGGATGGATAGTGGTCTCCCGCAGCTGCATGGGATTCATCTCGCCCAGTCCCTTGAAGCGTTGCACGCTGACCTTGCCCCTGAGCTTCTCCGCCTGGATGCGATCCAGCACGCCCTGCCGCTCGGCATCGTCCAGGGCGTAGAAGACCTGTTTGCCTACGTCGATACGGTACAGCGGCGGCATCGCCACATAGATATGTCCCTTTTCTACCAGGCTCGGAAAGTGCTTCAGAAACAGGGCACACAAGAGGGTTGCGATATGGGCACCATCCGAGTCCGCGTCGGCCAGGACACAAATCTTGCTGAATCGCAACCGCGAGAGATCGTTGCTGCCCGGATCCACACCGATGGCGACAGCGATGTCATGCGCCTCTTGTGAGCCCAGGACCTCGGCGGGATCGACCTCCCAGGTATTCAGGATCTTACCGCGCAGGGGCATGATGGCCTGGAACTCTCGATTCCGGGCCTGCTTGGCCGAGCCCCCGGCGGAATCGCCTTCCACCAGGAAGAGCTCGCTTCGCTCAGGATCGGTGGAGGTACAATCCGCCAGCTTGCCGGGCAGGGCCGGCCCCTGGGAAACTTTTTTGCGCGTCACCTTGCGTCCGGCCCGCAGCCTGGCCTGGGCCGCGCCGATCGCGAGCTCGGCGATACGCTCCGCCTCGGCTACATTCCGATTGAGCCACAGGCTGAAGGCGTCTTTCACGATGCCGGAGACAAAGGCGGCACACTCCCGAGACGAGAGCCGTTCCTTGGTCTGGCCGGAGAACTGGGGGTCCAGCAGCTTCACCGACAGGATGTAGCTGCAACGCGTCCAGACGTCTTCCGGGGCCAGCTTGACCCCCCGTGGGAGCATGTTGCGAAACTCGCAGAACTCCCGCACCGCTTCCGTAAGCCCGGTACGCAGACCATTGACATGGGTGCCGCCCTGGACCGTGGGGATCAGATTCACGTAGCTCTCGGTGACCGGATCGCCATTTTCCGGCAACCACGCCAGGGCCCAGCTCGCAGTCTCGTTGGTACCCTCTAGGTCACCGACGAAGGGAGCGGCGGGGATGGTTTCGAGACCCGCGAGGGATTGGCTCAGATAATCTTCAAGACCGTCCTGGTAGCACCAGATCTGTTGCTCGCCGTTGGTCTCGTCACGGAAGCCGACCTCAAGTCCGGGACAGAGCACCGCCTTCGCCCGCAACAGGTGCTTGAGCGGCGGCCGGGAGAATTTGGGGCTGCCGAAATATCGCTCGTCCGGCCAGAAGCGCAGGGTGGTGCCGGTATCAAGGCGTCCGACGTCGCCGATTACCTCGAGATCCGAGACCTTATCGCCGTGGGCGAAGGCCATATTGTATTCCTTGCCGGCGCGCCTGATCCAGACCTCCAGGTGCTTGGAGAGGGCGTTCACCACCGAGACACCGACGCCGTGCAGGCCCCCGGAAAACCGGTAGCTGGCGGTAGAGAATTTGCCTCCGGCGTGCAGCTTGGTGAGGATTACCTCGACGCCGGGCAGGCCCTGCTGGGGGTGTAGATCCACCGGCATACCGCGGCCGTCGTCCCTGACCTGGAGGGAACCGTCGGCGAAGAGCACGACCTCGAGCTTGCGGGCAAAACCGGCGATGGCCTCGTCCACGCTGTTGTCTATCACCTCCTGGGCCAGATGGTTGGGCCGGGTGGTATCCGTATACATGCCCGGGCGCTTGCGCACCGGGTCGAGCCCGCTCAGTACCTCAATGGCAGAGGCATCGTAGCTGCCGCTCATGGCTGGTTTGGTTTTCCTTCGGAGGTTACCGCTAACTGCTGGGATGACCGGCTGGTCCGCCGGACGAATTGACCGCCTAACCACCGTAAGTTACCTTAGCCCCCGATCTGGTTTCAAACACAAAGGGTGGTGCCGCAGGGTGAGCGCGTATAAATCTTGCTGAAAACATGATGTTGCCGAATTGGTTTTCCCGGCGC
>Ga0056121_1000398_pt1 | contig 10420 bp, 5 predicted proteins | sample WorMetHEROISLAND_FD_83872 | JGI IMG/M metagenome (GOLD analysis project Ga0056121, IMG submission 83872) | Marine gutless worms symbiont microbial communities from Max Planck institute for Marine Microbiology, Germany - Olavius sp. 1 HERON ISLAND ...
CGTTCTCGCTCTTGTGCAATCCTCAACGTAGCATTAAGCTACGCCTGCGGTTGCAAAAGCGCTCGGGCCTTGCCTGGAACCGGAATCTACCACTTCTGATCAGTCACACTATAGTTCAGAAGCGGCATCTTCGTGCCCGGCAGAGCCGGGAGGCGACGACGGGTTGGCCCCAGGCGGCGTACTTCCGGCGTCGCCGAAGGCTATGCCGGACAAGCGCTCTTGGACACATAGTTTCGGTTCTCAAGCCGTCAGGCGCAACCGCCGGCGCTATCTTCAGCGTAGAAGAACTACGGCTACGGTTGCATAGATAACTCCGGCCTTCCGTCTTTGATTAAAGCTTCGCCGGACAAGCGCTTCTTGGGCACACATTGCCGGTGTTCAAGTCACCAGGCGCAACCGCCAATGCTATCCTCATCAAGCACCGGCTGCGCCTGCGGCTGCCAAAGCGTTTGAGCCTGGCGCCGCTTTAGACACTTGCTTCAAGGCACCTGAAACATAAATGCATTACTTGTGAGCAAACACCTTGGCCCTCAAAAAGACACAAAAGGATGTTGATTGTTCAATGGAATTTTTAAATGCGGCTTGCGATATTTCTTTTTCTGAGAAGGTCCGGATTTTTTCGCACGACTACCTCAAGTGCTGTATCTATATCACCAGTTTTGATAATCCCCGGTATCTGTTCACCAAGAAACTCTTCTCCGAGCTGATCGCGTCCTCGTCGGTTCTGGAGGATTTTCTCGACTTCCACGGCGCCAAGAACAACAAGAACTGGTTCTTCTATCGCGAGTTGTCGGCGGCTGTCCGGCATCTGAGCCTGGCCGGTTTTGCCCAGACCCATATCGCCACCCGCCTTCAGTTTTACGATGTCATGGATGCGGAAGAATTTGAAGAGCAGGGTACCCGGACCCTTTTCCAGCTCAGGAAAACTCTGATGAAGCTTGCACCGGTAATAATTGAAGAGGCACAGCGCCTCGAAATCCCTCTACCGCTAGATGAATATGACATTTCCGATTTTCCGGGGATTACGACCAGCGAAATGCTGGAATATGATATCGACGACACCAACCAGGATCAGGAGAAGAAAAGCATTGTCAAGATTGCCAGCGAATTTTTGAATATTGCGCAGAATTTCGAACAGCTGGGGATCTACGAGCCGCTGGAGCCGGACGAATTCGCTACTCTCATCCCTGGAAAGGTCAACGAGGTTGAGATCCGCCGATTCGAAATGTTGGTGCACAACCTTCAGTCTTCTTTCGATACCTATGTCATTCCCGGCGGGTATCGCCTTCAAAATCGCAAACTCAATCGGTTGCGCGGGTTTTTCTCGGTGGTTTTTCACCTGCTACAGATGACCGGTCGCCTGCTGCATTTTTACGAACGGCATCTATACCAGGCGGGCTATAAGAATATCTACCGGAAGGTCAACGAACGAATGTCCTCCCTGGTCAACCCCGAAGCACTGCTGGATCGCACGATAAATTACGGCTTTTTCTATGCCTGTCACTTTCTCAATACAGGCGTTGCCCTGGCCAAAGAAATCCTCAACGAAAATATCGAACGCGGTTCGATTACCGTCGGCATCCCGGTCAAGCTCGGATTCCACAGCCGACCCAGCCTGTTGGTGGCCAAGATAGTGCAGCATTATGGCGGCCAGGTCGAACTATGTATCGGGAAAGACCGGTTCGATGCCAGCAGCGTGCTCGACATTCAGTGGGCCGGCGGAAAGATCCACAAAGAAGATATATCCCGGGTTACGTTTGAAGGAGACGTGCGGGCCCTGGGTGACATTGAAATCCTGGCCGGCGTCAACTACGGTGAGGATACCATGGGTAAGGGGGTGCCGTTGCCGAAAGAACTCCGCTATTTAAGATGAGGAGGTTTGGAAACGGCCCCTTTTTCAAGTTCTCTGCGTTACATGCCTTTCGAAACACTGCGGCGTTCTCAAAGTACGCCTCACAATTCAAAAGGCCTGCGCCTTGAACGATGGTAAAATTGACCGTTTCCAAACCACCGCATGCCTAAAAACGAACGGGGCATTTCATATCTAACTGAGCAGCCTGGAGTTTTTATTGTCATGCCGGTCCACATCGAGTCCGGGATAACGTATCCGGCATCCAGGGACGTCTCTTTGACATGGACTGGATCCCGGCTTTCGCCGGGATGACGGGCATTAGGTGTGAAAACTCTCCGACTCCTGAACTATTTATGAGGTCATCAGAGTGAATATTGCTTTAATTGTAGCCGGTGGCAGCGGTTCGCGCATGCAGAGTGATCGGCCGAAGCAGTACATTGAGATTGACGGTGTGCCGATATTTTGCCGGACACTATCCATATTTAAGGATTCAGCTTTGATCGACCGGATCGTCTTAGTGGTTCCTGAAGACGACATTCCCTATTGTCGGCAGGATTTAGTACCCATGGTTATGCCTTCCGAGGCGGTTGAAATTACAGCTGGCGGGTCAAGCCGCCAGGCCTCGGTATATAACGGCCTGCAAGCAATGGAAGCAGTCGAAGATGATCTGGTGGTGATTCACGATGCAGTACGCCCGTTTCTGCAGGCCTCGGAGCTGGCGGCCTGTATTGAAACTGCCGGGAAAACAGGGGCCTGCATTCTGGCCCGGCAGGCTTTCGACACCCTGAAACAGGCGGATTCCGACGGGCGGGTCCGCACCACCCTGGACCGCGAATCTATCTGGCTGGCCCAAACACCCCAGGTATTTCGATACGGACGGATTCATGCGGCGCATGCCCGGGCAAAGCAGGCAGGAATCAAGGTAACCGATGATGCCGCCCTGCTGGAAATGGCCGGTCAACCGGTGAGCATTGTGCCCGGCAGCCGTTTGAACATCAAGATCACAACGCCGGAAGACCTGGCTCTGGCAACCGCAATTGTAAACTGTTGTTAAGCCGACCTCACGCTGCAATCTCCCATAAACTGCCCAACCGCCAGACCCATACCCATAAACATACCCAATATTTCTGCGTAATTGGCCGTCATCTGGAATGATCACCGGCGACGGAGCTTGCCAGGGGCGCTATGATAAAACCGGAATTGAATTGACATTTCTGACCATATCTAATATACCTGCATCTATTAATTATCACAGTTAAAACAAAGACCTATGGGATGAGGTTCATGATGTGATAATTGATACGTTCAATCCGGTTCCGCGAAGTAATCAGGCTTGCCGAACCAGGGCAGCCGCCACCCGGAGACAGCGGGATGGTCAGCACGACGCCCGTAGATAGTGGGTATAACTGATACCGACAAACCCTGCTTCTTAAATTTTAACAGAGAAGACATTATGACCAGATTACGTGAAGGCGTCCTGGCTATATTGCTCGTCCTGTTGTTGCCTTGGCCGGTATGGGCCCAGGAAACAACTCCTTTCAACCCTCCCCGCAAAGCAACCATAACCACAGCGAATATCAACCTGCGCAGCGGGCCCGGTAACGACTTTCCAGTTGTCGGCGGTATTAAAAAGTCGGGACTGGAAGTGCAAGCGCTGGCCCGAACGGGGGAGTGGGTCCAGATCAGGACGGGCGATACCGAAGCCTGGCTGAGTGAAAAATTTATCGACATTGGTCCACCGGAGGCAACCCCTGAATCTGGCGGACAGGTTATGGCCGCCACTCCGGCTGCCGCTACCGCAGCGGCCGCAGGCGGTGATGATGATTCGGCAGCTCAAGCGGCAGATCCGGAAGGAACCGACGACGAAGATGTCGAAGAGGATTTCGCCGAGGATGATGAAGAGGGCATCCTTGTCAAGAGCATTGTCTTCGAAGGCAACAAAGTCATCAGTTCCGAGGAACTGGCCATGGCGGTCCAGGACTATGTAGGCAAAGCCCTTACCATGGAGGAAATGGGTGAACTGACTGACCAGATTACCATGGTTTACCAGGAGAAAGGATTTATCCTGGCGCGGGCTTATTTACCGGAGCAAGAGATAGAAGCAGGGCAATTAAAAATTGCCGTTGCCGAAGGACGTCTGGGTAAGATCAAGGTGGTTGGCAAGACCCATTACAGTGACCGCGTTATTAAGCGTTACTTCGGGCCCCAGGAAAAACTGGGGGTTGTCAAGGAATCCGAACTTGAAAAAGGGTTGGTACTTGCAAATGAAATACCCAAGGTAAAGACCGACATTGTCCTCAAAGAGGGAGAGAAGCCGGGTGAGGTCGATATGGCGGTTAATGTGAAAGATTCCAGCTTTCTCACGTTTGGGTTAGATGGCGGTATTGATTACAACAATTTCGGTTCCAAATTTACCAGTCGCAACCGTTACGGGGCGACAGCCAATATTTACGATCACTACTGGGGGAATGAATTTAAGATCAGGGGCGTCGTGGGCGACAGTATTGATGATTCCGCCCTGGTTACCGGAGACTGGCGCTTGCCGATAAACCGCTATGGTACCCGCTTGGAATCCCATTTTGTACTGGCCAACTACCTGATTGGTGAGGGACTCGAGTTTCTGGGGTTAGGTGGTGATACCGAGATCTATGGCTTCCGGGCTGTACACCCTTTGGTCTCCAAGAAGAACAGCAGGTTTGAAATTTCGGCCGGCTACCAGCACAAACATGTAGAAAGCCAAATTACCGGTGATCTCCGCCTGGACGTGACAAATACACTTCACGTAGGATTCAATTTCGACAATCTAGACCGATTTCTGGGCAAGAACATCGTCTTTTTTGACTACCGCCATGGCCATCTCGAGCCCCAAGGGGAGCATACTTGGAGTGATACCTCAGCAGCACCAAGCTATTCCATAGTTAAAGCAGACATAGCCAGAATCCAAAAAATCTATGGCTACACCAGTTTGCTGGCCAGGGGATCAGGGCAGTATTCGAGCGAGCGGCTGGTCTCCACCGAGCAATTTGTCATCGGTGGCTACGGAAGTGTCCGCGGTCACGAGCCGGCCTCTGATATTGGTGATTCCGGTTACACACTTTCAGCAGAGTTGATGCTGGCGCCCCCCTTTATCGAAGATAAAAAACTATTCGGGTTGCGCACAACGCAGATGATTCAGTTGGCCGCTTTTTATGATTTCGGCCAAATATATGTCAACGATCCACCTGCGGGCGTATTAAATACCGCATCCTTGGCCGGCGCAGGTGTGGGCATTAGATTATTCTATAAAGACAGATTTGTTTTTAAATATGATTTTGGCGTACCAGTAGGTAGGCCGGATGGGAAAGAGAGCGCCATTCACTATTTTCTCGGGTCAGTGAATTTTTTCTAGAACAATGGCATCCAATGAAATATTGCGGGTTATGGCCGTTGACGACGAGACGTTCATGCTCGATCTTTATCGGGACTCTTTGAAGAGCAGCGTTAAAAATTTTCCTGCCTTTGATATCGAGTATGATGCCTGCCTTTCGGGTGAGGCTGCTGTTACGGCCGTTGAGCTGTCAATCGAAGCTAAACGACCCTATGCCCTTATCTTTCTTGATATTAATTTGGGAGCAGGTATGGATGGCATCACTGCCGGCGAGCAAATTCGGAACCTGGATCGCGAAGTCAATTTCGTCATAGCCACCGGCGACGCCGGCGCCAATCCACTGGACATCGGCAACCGAATTCCGCCCATGGACAAGCTGCTCTACTTGCACAAACCCTTCCAGGTCATGGAGATTCTACAATTTGTTGCCGCCCTGGGGACCAAATGGAAATCCGAGCGGCTTTTGAAAAAAGCACATACGGATCTGGAAGAAAAAATTGACGAGTTGCAGCACAGCGAGACGGCAATAAGAGAAAACAAAGCCGAGTTGGAGGATGTTAATAAACAACTGATCGAAACCAACAGTGCGCTTTCCATTCTGGCCCGGAATCTTGAAAAGGCCCGTAAAGTTTCCGAACGGCAGCTCCTGCATAGCAGCCGCACGCTTATTTTACCAATCGTAGATAAACTCAGGCAGTCGCGTTACCTGCACAACTATCGCACCGATCTGGATTTACTGAGCAGCTACATTAAGGACCTCAATCCCAGCCTTGCCGATGAAATGGGCATTTCCGGTTCTCTATCGGCGACGGAATCACGCATTGCCGCGATGATCAAGACAGGCATGACCAGCCATGACATAGCCCGCAATCTGTATATCTCGCCTGAAACTGTGAAAACCCATCGGAAAAATATTCGCCGAAAACTGAAGCTCCAAGGCTCCGGCATCAATCTCCAATCGTATCTCGAAGGCCATAATGGGTAGGGGGTATACCCATAAGCTACCCATGAAAATCCTCCTTGTCTTTTGACGCCGGTATGAAAGGATTGCTAAATATGTCAAAAGTCCAGTTTTCCAATTCAATTCCGACAACTCGGATTTCGGAGGCATGATATGACACAGCGAGATCGAAGAGGTGCGATCCGGTTCCAGCCTCGCAAGAGTACCTTTGTGGCCCTCCGGCCGGAATTTGTCCGGCTTGGCAAGGTTGTGGATATCAGCAGCAGCGGTTTACGGTTCCAGTACCTGATAGCCGAGAACAACCAGGTAGAGAAGGGGCGGGTAGCCCTGGATATGTTTATCGGTAGTGATGGTTACTATCTGCCCGATATTCCATGTGAAACTGTCTATGAGCGCAAACTGGAACAGCACGGTTCCGATACCCTGGGCTTGGAGCAGCGTCAGTGCGGATTAAGATTCAGAGCGCTCAACCAGGAACAGACCGACAAACTGCAAATGTTCCTCCGGCATCACACTTCGGATGAGGTGCCTTAGGCTGCCGATTAAACTTATTACATGCGCTTAACTCGGTTAATGATTTGGATTGGTCTTGAATCGAACCAAGATTCGGCTAATGGCGGCGGTTTTAAGTGTTAGGTTTTAGGTGTTAGGATTGAATCAGATTTTGATCTTAACACTTAACACATAAGACTTAAAACTAATGATTATTTGCTTTTAAATTGCACCAAGCACCTTTCAATTCCGTGGAGGCGGAAATGCAATTATCTACCTTTAAGAAGAAGGCAACCGCGCTGCTGGTGGCCATCCTGGCCTACAGTTTGATCTTTCCGGCGTATATCTTTGCCCTCCCGCAAGGTGGGCAAGTGGTAGCCGGTCAGGCCGACATCACCAACCCAAATGCGCAGGCCATGCAGATTAACCAGGCCACGCAAAAGGCAATCATCAACTGGCAGCAGTTTTCGATCGCCGCTCCCGAGGCGGTGAATTTCACCCAGCCCAATGCGGCCGCCATCGCCTTGAACCGGGTCATAGGGGTCGATCCGTCCGTCATCTACGGTAGCCTTACAGCCAATGGCGGTGTCTGGGTCATCAACCCGGCCGGCATACTGGTGGGATCCACGGGTGTTATCAATGTCAATTCGTTCTTAGCCTCCACCCTCGACATCCTGGACGATGATTTTATGTCCGGCAACTACACCTTCACCCAGCGGGTAAATGAATCGCTGGCTTCCATCGTTAATCAGGGCAGCATTTCCGCGGCCTCCGGCGGCAGTGTGTCCCTCATCGCCCCGGGGATCGTCAACCAGGGTACCATTGTGGCCAGTCTGGGCAAAGTCAACTTGGGCGCCGGTGAGCAGGTCACGCTCAACTTTCAAGGTAACGAGCTGATCAACTTCGCGGTCGACAAGAACGTCTTGGATGAAGTGCTGGGCCCTGACGGCCAGCCATTGGAAGACAGTATCCTCAATGAAGGCACCATCTCCGCTGAAGGCGGGGAAGTAGTTCTCAGTGCCCGCACGGCCTACGATGCCATCAAGTCGGTCGTAAATAATAAAGGCGTTATCGAGGCCCAGACCGTCGAAAACCAAAACGGCGTTATCCGCCTGCAGGGTAACGACCTGGGTATTGTATACAACTCCGGTACCCTGGATGTATCCGGCCTGGACGAAGGCGAGACTGGCGGCGAGGTCGAAGTTACCGGTGAAAAAGTTGGTCTGGTCCACTATTCCAAAATCAAAGCCTCCGGTCGCAAAGGTGGTGGGAAGGTTTTTGTCGGCGGTGGTTTTCAAGGCAAGAATCCGAAAATCAAGAACGGAAAAATTACCTATGTAGGCAAAGATGCCACCATCGAAGCCGACGCCCTCGAAGAAGGTGACGGCGGCGAGGTGATTGTCTGGGCGGATGAGACAACCCGGTTTTTCGGAGATATTAGCGTCCGTGGTGGCAGCTCAGGTGGAGACGGTGGTTTCGTGGAGGTGTCCGGCAAAGAGTGGTTGATTTTCCGCGGCACGATTGATACCCGGGCGCCTATGGGTGAAGTTGGGTCTATCCTTTTTGATCCCCAGGATATTACAATTCAGACCACAGGCTCAGATGATGCCAGCATTGCAAACACCATATTATTCGATAGCCCCGACGAGGCAACTGATTATACATTCTCGGTCAGTGCCGTTGAAGGTCTGTCCGGAGACATTTCTTTTCAGGCCAGTCGCAACATAACTGTAAGCAATGCACTTGACTTGAGCACAAATACAGCCGCCGGAGATACTTTCTCACTTGCGGCCGGCGACAGCATTACTATTTCAGATTCCATTACGACCGATGGTGCTAACATCAGTCTCACCTCTGCTGCAAACGCCGCGTGGGCGGGGTATAGTGCAACGGGTACCATAAGTATTGGCGGTGCATTGGACGTGGGTGTTGGGACCGTCACCTTGAATGCTGGCGGAAATATTTCCCAGACAGCCACTATAACAGCCGATACCCTGAATATCGCTGGGACAGGTGGCAGTGGCACGACCACAAATCTTAACCTGGCCAATGTAATAGATACTCTGGATATCACCGGAAGCGGCAGCGATATTGACGTTCATGTCGCCAATGTCGGCGGCTTGAGCATCTCAGGTATATCCCAGACCGCCAGTGGCGACCCAATCTTGGTGCAAAATACCGGCGGGAACATTGATGTTCAAGGTGCTATTAACACGAACGACGGTGCTTTAACTCTGAGAACTGTTACGACAGGCGACATAACCCAGAGCGCTACCATTACAACCGGCACAGGGGCCACCACCCTGGATTCTGCCGGAGCTATTACCCTGAATGCGGCCAATGTCATGGGGGACCTGACCGTTACCGGTACGACGGTCCAGATCACCGAGAACGACAATGCGAATGGCATTACCGATGGCGCTGCCTGGTCCGTAACCGGGGCTCTGACCCTCACGGATTCATCAACCAGCGGCGGGATCACGCTTGACAACGGTATTGCCAGCGTTACCGGTTTGACGCTCACAACCAATGGGTCCTTTTCGATAGCCGGCAGTGGATCGCCTACATTGGGTACCGTAGATTTGACTTTGGATGCCAGCACAGCCGGCACCCAGACTTATGCATTGACAGGTTTCAACGGCCTTACTCTGGTGCTCACAGATTCCGCCGGTGCACTCCAGTTCGGTACCAGTGCATTCACCGGTGATGTTTCGGTTGAGAACGCCGGCGGTGGTATTCAATTCGCCGGCGCCACAACTTTTAACTGGGGCGGCACCAATACGGCTACGCTGACCGCGGACTCCGATATCAATTTGAACAACGCCACATTTGCCAACACCAGTGGTCAAACATTAGAACTGCTGATTGGGCAAGGTGCGTCTGGCGGTACCTTGAATTCCACCGGTGGAACATTGAACGGGACCGTGAACGTAACGGGTGGCCTTCAAGGGGATACCTTTAATATAGCCATTACCGGTTTTAACAATCTGACCGGCAATGACGGTAATGATATCTTTGACGTCGATCAGGCTGTTGGCGGTTTGGTTGCCGGTGGCGTCGGCACTGACACTTTACAGGGCGATCTGATCACAGCGGTGACCTTGACGAGCAGCACGACAGACGGCTGGACCGGAACAGAGGCGGATATTACCGGCGGCTTTACGGGCATCAAAACCCTGACGGGCAATAGCGGCACGACCCTGACCGGTGACGATGTGGCCAGCACTTGGTCGCTGGGTGGTACGACGACGTACACGGACGGGAGCAACCCGTTGACGTTCAGTGGATTCGCGGCGTTGCAGGGCGGTACGGCGGCCGACCAGTTCAACGTGACGACGAGCAATACCCTGGTGCTGCTGGGCGGGGATGGCGACGACAATTTTGACATTGATGCGGCTTTGACCGGTGCGGGTCGGGTCGACGGCGAGGTGGGTACGGACGTGCTACAGGGTGCGCTGATCGATGCGGCGGTGTTGACGAGCAGCACGACGGACGGCTGGGCTGGTACCGAGGCGGACATCAACAGCGGGTTTGACGGTATCAAGACGCTGACGGGCAGCGGCGGTTCTTTGACCGGTGATGATGTGGCCAGCACGTGGACGCTGGGTGCGACGCAGGCGTACACTGACGGCAGCAACGCGCTGACGATCAGCGGTTTTGCTTCCTTGCAGGGCGGGTCGAACACGGACCGTTTCAATGTGACGAACGCGAACACGGTGAACCTGCTCGGTGGTGGTGGTGTGGACAC
>Ga0056121_1000399_pt1 | contig 10396 bp, 10 predicted proteins | sample WorMetHEROISLAND_FD_83872 | JGI IMG/M metagenome (GOLD analysis project Ga0056121, IMG submission 83872) | Marine gutless worms symbiont microbial communities from Max Planck institute for Marine Microbiology, Germany - Olavius sp. 1 HERON ISLAND ...
AAACCGATGAAAGCTTCGAGGCCATGATCTATGCCTGCGCCGCAGTCATCAACTCACGATGAATCTCAACAGACCCTAAAGTCCTCATCCGTGGACAAGCCACGGACTGAACGTGAAGGGACTGAAAGTCCATAGTTTCAACGATGATGCGCTTCGCGCACTAAAGTTATTGAAGCAATGAATACTCACGGTCCCCGGCATCGGTTACACTCCCGCCAGCGTGAACCTCCGGATACGCGCGCGGCCTTGAGAATCCCGAATGTCCTACCAGGTATTGGCACGTAAATGGCGCCCCAGGTCCTTCGCGGACATGGTGGGTCAGGAGCATGTGGTCAGGGCCCTGAGTAACGCCCTGGATCGGGACCAGCTCCACCACGCTTGCCTGTTCACCGGCACCCGGGGGGTAGGCAAAACGACGCTGGCACGCATCTTGTCCAAGGCGCTGAACTGCGAGCAGGGTGTGAGCGCCCGACCCTGCGGCCAGTGCAGCACTTGCCGGGAGATCGACGAGGGGCGGTTCGTCGATCTGCTGGAGGTGGATGCGGCGTCGCGAACCAAGGTCGATCAGACCCGGGAACTGCTGGACAATGTCCCCTTCGCCCCGGTCAAGGGCCGGTTCAAGGTGTACCTTATCGACGAGGTACACATGTTTTCGACCCACAGCTTCAACGCCCTGTTGAAGACCTTGGAAGAACCGCCACCGCACGTGAAGTTTCTGCTCGCCACCACCGACCCGCAGAAGGTACCGGCGACGGTGCTCTCGCGCTGTCTTCAGTTCAACCTGAAGTGCCTGGTGCCGGAGCAGATCACCGCTCAGTTGGCCCGCATTCTGGAGGTGGAAGGTATCGAGTTCGAGCCGCGGGCCCTGAGCCTGTTGGCGCAGGCGGCGGACGGCAGCATGCGGGATGGTTTGAGCCTGCTCGACCAGGCCATTGCCTTCGGCGGCGGGCGGGTGGCCGGGGACGAGGTGCGGACCATGCTGGGCACCGTGGGCCAGGAGCACTGTTTGAACCTGCTCCAGGTCCTTGCGAAGCTGGATCGACCCGAATTGCTGGACGAGGTGGCCCGCATCGCAGAGCTGACACCGGACTTCGCCGGTGTGCTGCAGGAACTGATCGGCCTGCTGCACCGCATCGCCCTCTACCAGGAGGTACCGGCGACCCTCAGGGAGGACGATCCCGAGCGCGAACGCATCGCGGATCTGGCGGGACAGTTGGCCCCGGAAGACGTGCAGCTCTTCTATCAGATCGCGCTGTTGGGGCAACGGGATCTGCCCCTGGTCCCGGACCCGCGCACCGGGATCGAGATGGTCCTGCTGCGCATGCTCGCCTTCCGGCCCGATGCCGGGGATGAGACAGGAACGGAGCAACGGCCCAAGCGGCAACCGACCCGGTCGCCGGCCCCGCCGCGGGATGTCTCTGGGGGACCGGTCACCCAGCAGGTGGACCGGTCCACGGGGCACGGGGCGGGGCGGCAGTCGAACGAAGCCCGAGGCGCGGCGCGGGGGACCCAGGCCCCGGTCGTGCCACCGCCACCCGCCGCGTCCGGCGCGGACGATTGGACCCTGGAACGCGAGGGGGACACTGCACCGCTGCGGGTGGCGGAGGCGGTCGCGGCAACGCCTGCACCCGACGATACCTACCCGCGGGGGCCGACGGGCCCCGACGGCTTGCATGGTCCCGAGGATTGGCACCGTTTGGTCGCGGAGCTGGGGCTAGGTGGCGTGGCAAGTCAGCTCGCGCACAACTGCGGGTTTGCCGAGTGGGATGGGCAGCGGCTGTCCCTGGCGCTGGACCCGGCAGGTGAGAACCTGCTGGGCACCTCCGCGGAGGAACGGTTGAAGGATGCCTTGGCCGGGGTATTGGGTGAGGGACTCGAGGTGGAGTTCCACATCGCCCGCCCGGAACACGAGACCCTGGCCCAGCGTCGGGTCCGTCACCGGACCCAACACCAAGCCGAGACCGAGGCCCTGATGCAAAACGACCCGGTGGCACGGTTGCTCCGGGACGAGTTCGATGCCCGCTGGGTGCCCGGCAGTGTCGAGCCGACCCCATAAGATTCGCCACCGGTCCGAAGGCCGGCGGTAATCAACAGCAGGAGATAACCCAAGGTGAAAGGCGGACTAAGCAATATCCTCAAACAGGCCCAGAAGATGCAGGAGGAACTGCGGAAGACCCAGGAGAAGCTGGCCCGGGAGGAGGTCATAGGTGAATCCGGCGGTGGTATGGTCAAGGTAACCATGAACGGTAAACACGAGGTCAAGCGAATCGAGATCGACCCCTCGCTCATGGAGGACGACAAGGAGCTGCTGGAGGACCTGGTAGCGGCGGCGGTCAACGCCGCGGTGCAGCGAGTCGGCGAGAGAACGCAGGAGAACATGGCGGATCTGACCTCCGGGTTGCAGCTGCCGCCCGGGATGAAACTGCCCTTCTGAGCCATGACGGAACCTTCCCTGCTTAACCAACTCGTGGAGGCCTTGCGTTGTCTGCCGGGTGTCGGGCCCAAATCGGCGCAACGTATGGCGTTCCACCTCCTGGAACAGGACCGGGAGGGGGGGCGTCACTTGGCCTCCGTCCTGGACACGGCCATGGAACGCATCCAGCGTTGCAAGCGTTGCCGTACCTTGAGCGAGCAGGAATTGTGCGGCCTGTGTGCCAGGCCCGACCGGGATGATTCCCTGCTGTGCGTGATCGAACATCCCTCCGAGATCGTCGCCATCGAGCAGGCCACGGATTTTCGGGGACGCTATTTCGTGCTCGGCGGCAGGCTCTCGCCCCTCGACGGCGTCGGACCGGAGGCGCTGGGTCTGGACCTGCTCGAAACCCAGCTGCGGGAACGGAAGATCGAAGAGCTGATCCTGGCCATCAGCCCGACGGTGGAGGGTAGCGCCACCTCGCACTTCATCGCCACTATGGCGGCGCGCTACCAGGTGCGAACGACCCGCATCGCCCACGGGGTTCCCCTGGGCGGAGAGCTGGAATACGTGGACGGTGGCACCCTGGCCCATGCCTTTGCCGGTCGCCAAGGTATAGAGCAATCCTGAGTTATTCGGCGTAGTTTGGGGGACCGGAGAGCAGTTCGGGTAGGTATTACTGCAATCCGCTAATAGTACAGGGTGAACAGGATTTCCAGGATTAACAGGATTTTTTCCGATCTGCGAAGTCGAAAATGCGCGCCCGATTTCGCTTTATTCTCAAACGATTACCCCAAGGTACACCCACGGGGTAATGGAGCATACGCCCATGTCAGACACGCTTTTCGGTAAGATAGCGGCCGGTGAGATCCCGGCGAATATCGTCTACCAGGACGAAGACGTGGTGGCCTTTCGAGACATCGGGCCCCAGGCGCCGACCCATGTGCTGGTGATACCGCGTAAACCGATCCCGACCATCAATGACCTGGAGCCGGAGGACGCGGAGTTGGTGGGGAAACTATTTCTCGCCGCCAAGCGGATCGCCGCGGATGAGGGCATCGCCGAGGCCGGCTATCGCACTGTGATCAATTGCAATGCGGCGGGCGGCCAGAGCGTATACCACTTGCATCTACACCTATTGGGTGGCCGCCCCATGCAGTGGCCTCCTGGCTGAGCTCGGGAAAGGGGGGCTTTGCCCGGCTGCGTTCAGGCCGTAGGATGCGGTGAGCGTGGTAGATCTTACAGGATAGCATCACGAGGAGACGCGAACCGCATCTTTGAACTAAAACGGGTGCTTTGCCTAGCTGCGTTCAGGCGTTAGTATGATGCCTATTACCCATGGATTTTCCGCGCGCTGCATGCCGCTCGTATCCCCCGGCGGCGTGTCGGCATGGGGAGAGGGAACCGGCGCTGAGCTGTCGCGCCTTACGCCCGGACCCGATAGGCGCGGTTTGCCTTCCGCGCAATCCACAGGCGACAGGTAGCATGTGGCAGTGCCGCGACATCCTTGCTCCAGACAGGTGAAATGCCCCCGCTCTCGGAGCGTGGGGGCCTGACAATAACGAGATCAATGGCGGTCAAACCTGAATCAGAAGGGAAGAGTCATCCCGCGGCGGTCGAGCTCAAAGCGGCGGCCTTTACCCTGCCCGTTATTCGCTTGTTCAATACCGACATGGATGCGGTAGCGGAGCATTTGGATCCGAAGGTGGATCAGGCACCGGAGTTCTTCCGCAACACACCCGTAGTCGTCGATCTCTCGGCGCTCCCCCCAAGCGCGGGTGATATCCAGTTTCCCCTATTGGTGGGTCTCCTGCGCGGATACGGCATGATCCCCGTCGGCGTGCGAGGCGGTAATGCTGCGCAAAACCGGGCCGCCGAGGTCATGGAGCTGGCGATCATGGGCGAGGCCACCATCCGCAACCCCAAGCAAGTCGTCGTCGGGCCGGAGCCGAAACCCCCTACACAGGCTACTGAGCAGGCATCGAAGACCGTTAAACCGAGCTCAGGGAGAACCTTCAAGTTAGTAACGCAACCGGTGCGATCGGGCCAACAGGTCTACGCCACAGGGGGCGACCTCTCGGTGGTGGGCCCCGTCAGCGCAGGGGCCGAGCTCCTGGCCGACGGGAACATTCACGTCTATGGCCCCTTGCGGGGGCGGGCCATGGCTGGTATGAACGGCGATGCCGAGGCCCGGATCTTCTGTCAGTCCCTGGCAGCCGAGTTGGTGTCGGTGGCCGGACGCTACCGCGTCAGCGAGCGGATACCGGACACACTCAAGGGGATACCGGTACAGATCTTCCTGGATCAGGAAATACTGCGGATAGAAAAACTCTGATGTTGGTACATCCTAGTATCACATTTCACCTTATTTTACGTTCTCAGCGAGGCGAGAAGCGGCCAGATGCGAGGCGCGCGAGCTTAAGGATAGCCAGTCTCTTTCAAGCTCGCGCAACACCGCAGGTGGCCGCTTCTCGTCGCGCCCGAAGGGAGCCCCCCAAACGCGCCAAGGCGGTGTTACAGCGTTTGGCAAGAGCGTGAGCTATTCCCTGCGCGCTGTGCCTAGCCTTGGCGCGTTTAGGGGGGCTCTTAGAATGCAAAATAAGGCGAAATGTGGTACTAGGGGCTGTTGACATTTATCTGAGCGAGGGCGATTGCGAGATATTTTTTGTGCTGACAAGGCGCGGCGAGGAGGAATAGCCGGCCTATTTTGACGAGCCGCAACGCCGTCAGCGCGGAAAAGGGCCGCAATCGGACCGTGAACGATGAATGTCAACAGCCCCTAGTACCGCAGGAACCGCTGAGTCGGTCGGCGTTTCTTAGTGATCACGCGCCTTAAGGAGGGCGGAACCTTGGCGAGAATCATCGTTATCACCTCCGGCAAGGGCGGCGTCGGCAAGACCACGACGAGCGCCTCGCTGGCCATGGGCCTGGCACAGCGGGGCAATCGCACCGCGGTGGTCGATTTCGACGTCGGCCTGCGCAATCTGGATCTGATCATGGGCTGTGAGCGGCGCGTGGTCTACGACTTCGTCAACGTCATCAACGACGAGGCGACCCTCAATCAGGCCCTGATCCGCGACCGGCGCTGCGACGACCTGTATGTGCTGCCGGCATCCCAGACCCGGGATAAGGAGGCCCTGGCCAAGGAGGGCGTAGGCAAGGTCTTGGAGGACTTGACTCAGACCTTCGAGTATGTCGTCTGCGATTCACCCGCCGGCATCGAGCACGGGGCAACCATGGCCATGTACTATGCGGACGATGCGGTGGTGGTCACCAACCCGGAGGTCTCCTCGGTGCGCGACTCGGACCGCATGCTCGGCATCCTGGCGAGCAAGTCCCGCCGCGCCGAGAGCGGTGCCGAGCCCATCCGCGAGTACCTCCTGCTGACCCGGTACTCGCCGGAGCGCGTTGCCAGAGGCGAAATGCTCAGCGTCGAAGATGTGCGGGAGATACTATCCCTAGACCTGCTCGGCGTGGTTCCCGAGTCCAAATCCGTGCTCAACGCCTCCAACGCGGGGGTGCCCGTGCTCCTGGACCCGGAGAGTGAGGCCGGACAGGCCTACAGCGACATGGTCGCTCGCTACCTGGGCGAGGAGCTCCCGCACCGCTTCCTCGAGGTGCGGAAAAAGGGCTTCTTTGGCCGGCTTTTCAAGGAGTAAGCCATGGGATTACTGGACATTTTCCGTTCATTGCGCCCCGAAGGTTCCTCTGCCATTGCCAAGGAACGGTTGCAGATCCTGGTTGCCCATGACCGCACCGAGCGTAACCGTCCATCCTACCTGCCGCAGCTGCAACGCGAGCTCCTGGAGGTCATCCGCAAGTATGCGGATGTGGACATGAACGCCGTATCCGTCAACTACGAACAGGAAGACAGCCGTGAGATCCTGGAGCTCAATATCGTCCTACCGGAGACTATGCAGCGGTAGACAAACGCGTACAAAACCTTGCCGAAAACATAACCTTGTAGGGTGGGCTGTACCCACCGGGGCTGTGTTCTCCACCTCGGCCTCGAGCGCCGAGGTTAGGTTCGCGTTTTGAATCCAGTGAGGTAGAGAGCAGGTGTTCCGCATCCATAGATTCAGCCTATCCTTTCCCACCCCTTCGGTTTGGCGGTGCCTCACGGGCCGAATCATAGCCCCGTTCGTCTGTCCTCCCCCATCAAACCTAGCCTGAGGTTTTCCTGCACGGTGCCTGCCGACTGCCTTCACAGTGGTGTGCAACGGCAAAAATAGTGGAGGGGATGAACAATTACGATGGTTCAACTTAATGGTATTGGGCATGACCTTGGCATTTCCAAAGGATATAAGACGATGAGTACCAACGCCGCAGACGCCGGCGCCCGGCAACAAGCCCGGCTCGGGACCACGCTGATCAACGAAGTCGGCAAGGTCCTGGTCGGCCAGGACACCATGGTGCTGCGCCTCCTGACGGGTCTCCTGACCGGGGGGCATGTGCTGCTGGAGGGGCTGCCGGGGTTAGCCAAGACCCTGACGGTGCACAGCCTGGCCAAGGCCATCGACACCGGCTTCTCGCGCATCCAGTTCACGCCGGACATGTTGCCGGCGGACGTGATCGGCACCGAGATCTTCAATCCCAAGGAGGGTACCTACAGCGTCAAGCAGGGCCCGATCTTCTCCAACCTGGTCCTGGCCGATGAGATCAACCGCGCCCCGGCCAAGGTCCAGGCGGCTTTGCTGGAGGCGATGCAGGAGCGCCAGGCAACCATCGGTGGTCACAGTTTCCGCATGGAGGAGCCCTTTCTGGTGCTGGCGACCCAGAACCCCATCGAGCAGGAGGGCACCTATCCCCTGCCCGAGGCCCAGGTCGATCGCTTCATGATGAAGGTCAAGATCGGCTATCCGTCCCAGGAAGAAGAGCGGCGAATCCTGGACCGCATGGCGAGCGGTCAACCCATCCCGGAGATCACGGCGGTCGCCCGCTCCCAGGACATTGCCGAGGCGCGGGCGGCGGTGACCGATGTCTTTGTAGACGAGAAGGTGCGTGATTATATCGTCGCCATCGTCCACGCCACCCGGCCCGAGGCCGCCGGCCAATCCAACGCCGGGGGCAACGTGCCCGGCATCGAGGGGATGATCGAGCACGGCGCCAGCCCGCGCGCCTCCATCTGGCTCATGCTGGGCGTCAAAGCCCACGCCTTCCTGCAGGGTCGCAGCTATGTGACGCCGCACGATGTCAAGACCCTGGTCCCCGATGTCCTGCGCCATCGGGTGGGGTTGAGCTACGAGGCCGAGGCGGAAGGCATGGTGCCGGAGGACATCATCCGGCGTATCCTGGATACCGTACTCGTTCCCTGAGCTTAGAAGCTGTCTGGTTAAAACGGATCCTCGCGTCGTGTCGCGTTACGTTCGGCGCCGTGCCTGTCCAGGCACAGTCCTGGGTTGTTTGGTATTGGTTGTGGGATCTGACGTGTTGGGTTACAGCGCGTTCGGCCCTGTCACTGTGCTTCGGGATCGGATAGCGCGCCTAACCCAACCTACACTTGACGCGAGGTCCGCGCGTGCAGGCCCGCATGGATCTCACTGTCACTGGATTCCGGCATTCCCTCCCGGAATGACGCGGTGCGGCCCGGACGATTACAATCTTGGTAATGAACGGTTTAAGACATAGGGAAAGTAGAGCAGCGCTCTACGTCCTCTTTCGCTCCGAAACCACAAATGGGCCCGAATGAACATAAATTAGTGTTGATTCGTGTTCATTCGTGGTTTTATTTTTCTCTTACAATGCTTGCTAAAGAGATCATCCGCCGGGTACGTGAGATCCAGGTCCGCACCGGCCGTCAGGTCGCCGACGTACTGGCCGGGGAGTATGTCTCCGTATTCAAGGGGGGCGGCATCGAGTTCGACGAGGTACGGCCGTATCTTCCCGGCGATGACGTGCGCTCCATCGACTGGAACGTCACCGCCCGCTCCGGCCAACCTTATGTCAAGCGTTATGTCGAGGAGCGCCAGCTGACCTTGATGCTGATGGCGGATGTCTCCGCCAGCCAGGATTTCGGCTCCCAGACGCGTTCCAAGCGCGAGGCGGCGGCCGAGTTCTGCGCCCTGATCGCTTTCTCGGCCATTCGCAACGACGACAAGGTGGGGCTGCTCCTGTTCCACGGGGGGATCGAACACTACATCCCCCCGCGCAAGGGTCAGAAGCACGCCCTGCGCGTGGTCCGGCAGATATTGGCCCACGGCGAGGAGGCACCCGAGTTCCGCCGGGAGACGACCCCTGACGGGGGGCTGCGCAGGTCGGAGCGCCGACATCCTGCCGGCAAATCGACGGAGAAGCTGCGCACACGGCTGCACGACTTCCGGGAATTTCTGCGCCGAACGGCCGCTTTGGATCTTCGAAGCCGGCGCCTGCGTCCCGCGCGGCGGTCCACCGACATCGGTCAGGCGATAGAGTTTCTCCGCTCGGTGATGAAGCGCCGGGCCGTCTGCTTTGTGGTGAGCGATTTCCTGGACGAGGATTTCGAGCCTACCCTCACCGCCGCCAACCGCAAGCACGACGTCATCGCGGTCCTGATTACCGACCCCCGGGAGCTCGCGGTGCCCAGTGTGGGTCTGGTCGCCTTGCAGGACGCGGAGACCGGCCGGACCCGGCTCTATGATACGGGCGCGGCGGGCTTTCGACGCGAGCTGGAGCGGGTGGCGCGGGAGCGGGTGGAGACCCTGGAGCGGCGGTTGCGCGCCCGTGGGATCGACTTCATCCATATCGACGCCGCGGGCTCGGTGATTGATCCCCTGGTCCGCTTCTTCCGTATGCGCGAGCGTAGGATGCGCCGATAAATTCCGATTATACCCCTATATTATATTCAGGATTTGGCAGTGGATAAATTCTAAATGGTGAAGTCTGCTAGCCCCCTCCCTCGTCATTCCGGCAGGGATTGTCGGAATCTAGGTGCCAGGGATGGCAAAAACAGTCGGGGTTCGAATGGAATTCTTTTTAAACTTATATAAAGATTTACCTAAACAAGGGCCAGGAAGCGATCGGATTACCGAGAAAGCCCTTTCATATATTCCCGAAATCGCTAAGATTAGGAGAATATTGGACGCTGGTTGTGGCTCCGGCAGGCAAACGCTGGTACTAGCCAAAAATACGGATGCTGATATTATTGCTTTAGATGTCCTGGATCAGCAAATCGAAGCGTTCAGGAACAATATAAACCGTTATCAATTAAATCGACGTGTAACTATTCATCGGAAATCAATGGATGATTTATCCTTCATTGAAGAACCCTTTGACTTGATATGGTCAGAAGGAACTATTTATTGTGTTGGTTTTGAAAAAGGTTTGCGGCATTTTCATCAATACTTGAACGAAAATGGTTATGTGGCTGTTACGGAAATTTCCTGGTTTACCGATAATCCTGACCAAGAAATAAAGAATTTCTGGCAGAATCAGTACCCCGATATAAAAACAGTTAAAGAAAATATCTCTATTATTGAATCCTGTGGTTATGAATTGATTCATAATTTTCATGTTCCAAGTATAACATGGTGGATAGATTATTATGAGATTCTAACAGAAAGGATAAATCACTATAAACGACGCTCCAATCTCAACGAATTAGCCATACAAACCTTAAAGGAAACCGAGCTGGAAATCGATATGTTTCATAAATACTCAAATCAGTATGGATATGAGTTTTTTATCATGAGAAAAGTGGGATCTTGTCACCTGGTGGAAGCCAGAGGCACTGACAACTAGCACAGGTTTGATATGAGTAGCCATCTCATTGGATAATGCAATTATGAATAAAGCAATAACATATGTGTTAAGAAAGCCGGAATGGCTATACTGGATTACCTTTGTGTTTTTGTCGGCACTTCTTGCAGCACACGTCATCTTTTTGCATTCATTGCTTCAATAACTTTAGTGCGCGAAGCGCATCATCGTTGAAACTATGGACGTTAAGTCCCTTCACGTTCAGTCCGTGGCTTGTCCACGGATGAGGACTTTAGTCCTCCAGACTAT
>Ga0056121_1000400_pt1 | contig 10395 bp, 10 predicted proteins | sample WorMetHEROISLAND_FD_83872 | JGI IMG/M metagenome (GOLD analysis project Ga0056121, IMG submission 83872) | Marine gutless worms symbiont microbial communities from Max Planck institute for Marine Microbiology, Germany - Olavius sp. 1 HERON ISLAND ...
GCTCTCCTGTTCGTCATACCCATGAGGCCGGCCCCGTGCCGGACCTCGAGCTGAATTGGGAGAGCAACCGCCGCCCTTAGTCCAAAGGGCGACCGCGATTACGCCATGTCTCAGACCCGCCCGGGCCTGCCGCCCAGCAGCTCCGCCAGCCGCTCGTCCAGCAACTCTGCGGCATCGAAGCCCAGCACCCTGAGCCGCCCGGTGGTCTCCATCAGCAGCAGGCCGATCATGTGCGCGGCCAGGTCGACGGTGCGCCGGTTGGCTTCGGCCGCCGGCCGTCCGGTGGTGGCGGCGAGCGCCTCGGCGATCAGGCCCAGCACGCGGATCAGCCGGCCGTTGAGCTGGCGGTCGAGCTCGGGCGTCAGGCCGCTTGGGCCCGCGCCGCGGTAGAGGTAGAGGCCGAGGTAGAGCTCGTCCGCCTGGGCCCGGTAGTAGGCGAAGAAGGCGCGGGCCGCGGCCGCCGCCCGCTCGGCCGGATCGACGGCGGCCGCCATGGCATCGCGCACATGGGCGTGGAGTGCCGCCAGGGATTCGGCCAGCAGGTCGCCGTAGATCTCCTCCTTGCCCTGGTAGTGGTGATAGATCGCCCCGGCGGTATAGCCGGCGCGGGCGGCGATCGCCCGCATGGTCGCCCCGTCGAGACCGTTCTCGGCGAAGACCTCGCGCGCGGCCTCTCGGATGCGGCGGCGCTTGAACGCCTGCACCGCCGCCCGGCGGCCGCCCTTGGCGGTGGCGGCGGCTCCGGCTGCCATCGCCGCCTCAGTTCCGGCCCGGACCCAGCGGCTCGCCGCTGTCGCGCTTGCGCACCGCCTCCTGGAAGCCCTGGTTCTCGGCCAGCTGCTTGAACCACAGGCCTTCCGGCGAGTGCCGGGTGATGCCGTCGAACAGGGTGGCGATCATCTGCGTGCTCTCCAGGCCCATGTTGTCGAAGGCCTGGTTGATCATCAGCTTCTGCATCATCAGCTGGTTGTGCGGCACCCCGGCCATGCGCTCGGCCAGGGCCATGACGCGATCCTCCAGTTCGTCGGCCGGCACCGCCTCCAGGGCCAGGCCGTAGTCGACCGCCGTGCGGCCGTCGATCAGGTCGCCGGTGAACAGCATCCGCTTGGCCAGCTGCGGGCCCAGGCGGTAGACCCACATCGCCGTGGTCGGGCAGCCCCAGACCCGCGCCGGCGGGTAGCCGATCCTGGCGTCCTCGGCCATCAGCAGGAGGTCGCACGACAGGGCGATGTCGCTGCCGCCGGCGACGGCATAGCCGTGCACCTTGCAGATGGTCGGCTTGTGGCAGCGCCACAGGGCGAAGAAGTCCTCGGTGTTGCGCTTCATGAAGCGGTAGTCGCGCATCGGGTCCCAGGGCATCTCCTGGGTGTAGCGGTTGGTGGCATCGCCCTCGGCGTAGTGCTTGAGGTCGTAGCCGGCACAGAAGGCCCGGCCGGCGCCTTCCAGGATCACCACGTGGACGTCGTCGTCCGCCTCGGCCGCCTTGACGCACTGACGGATTTCGGTGGGCATCTCGTCGTTGATGGCGTTCAGCCGCTCCGGCCGGTTCAGCACGATCCGGGCAATCCGCCCGTCGGTGCGGTAGTCGATGGTGGTGAGGTTCATCGGTGTTCCTCGGTTTTGTAACTTCGTAGAAAAAATTAAACAATGTTTGAAAAACGCGTCAAGGTGGCGAACGCCGGACCAGCAGTCCGGGATGTGCTAAGCCTGCACGGCAGGCAAATGGGAGACGGGGATGCAGATCGAAGACTTCCGCCGCCGGGCGCACGAGATGGTCGACTGGATGGCCGACTATATGGCCGGGGTCGAGGACTATCCGGTGCGCGCGCAGGTGGCGCCGGGGGAGATCGCAGCCCGGCTGGCCGAGAGCCCGCCCGTTGAAGGCGAGGCCATGGGCGAGATCTTCGCCGACTTCCAGCGCGACGTGATGCCCGGCATCACCCACTGGCAGCACCCCAGCTTCTTCGCCTACTTCCCGGCCAACTCGAGCCCGCCATCGGTGCTGGCGGAGATGTTGACGGCGACGCTGGGCGCCCAGTGCATGCTGTGGCAGACCTCGCCGGCGGCGACCGAGATGGAGACCCGGGTGCTCGACTGGCTGCGGCAGATGTGCGGCCTGCCCGAGGACTTCGCCGGGGTGATCCAGGATTCCGCCTCGTCGGCGACCCTGTGCGCGCTGCTGACGGCGCGCGAGCGGGCGACCGGCTGGCGCAGCAATGAGCAGGGTCTTGCCGGCCTGGGACCGCTCACAGTCTATGGCTCGGAACAGACCCACTCCTCGATCGACAAGGACGTGATGGTCGCCGGCCTGGGGCGCGAGAACCTGCGCAAGCTGCCGGTCGACGACGACTTCGCGCTCAAGCCCGAGGCCCTGGAGCAGGCCATCGCCGCCGACAAGGCCGCGGGACGCACCCCGGCGTGCGTCATCGCCACCATCGGCAGCACCGGGGTCGGCGCGGTCGACCCGCTGCGGGCGGTCGGCGAGATCTGCCAACGCCACGGCGTCTACCTGCACGTGGATGCCGCCTGGGCCGGCAGCGCCCTGATCCTGCCCGAGTGGCGCTGGATGATCGACGGCATCGAGCTGGCCGACAGCTTCGTCTTCAACCCGCACAAGTGGCTGTTCACCAACTTCGACTGCTCGGCCCACTTCGTGCGCGCGCCCGACGACCTGGTGCGCACCCTGTCGATCCTGCCGGAGTACCTGAAGAGCCGCGAAGCCGGCCAGGTCATCGACTACCGCGACTGGAGCGTGCCGCTGGGCCGGCGCTTCCGGGCGCTGAAGCTGTGGTTCGTGATCCGCCACTACGGTGTCGAGGGGCTCAAGCAGCGCATCGCCCGCCACATCGAGCTGGCGCGGGCTGCTGCCGAGCAGGTCGCCGCGGCCGAGGACTTCGAGCTGCTGGCGCCGTGCAACATCGCCCTGTTCAACTTCCGTTATCACCCGGCCGGGATCGACGATCCGGCGCTGCTCGACCGGCTCAACGAGACCCTGCTGCACCGGCTGAACGATTCCGGGCAGCTCTACCTCACCCAGAACAAGGTCGGCGATGCCTACGCGATCCGTTTCGCCGTCGGCCAGACCGGCACCGAGCAGCGCCACGTAGAAGCGGCGTGGGCGGCGATCCAGGCGACCGCCCGGGCGCTCGACCCGCGCAGCCTGGCGGCGGAGTAGGCGATGAGCGATACCTGGCTGCACACCCCGGCGGGCAAGCCGCGGGCGCGGGCCCTGGGCATTCCGTTCGACGGCACGCCGGGGCCGCTCAACGCCGTTACCGACGTCGGCGGCGTCGAGGTCGGCTATTGCACGCTGATCGAGGGCGACGGCCCGCTGGTGATCGGCCAGGGCCCGGTGCGCACCGGCGTGACCGCGCTGTTGCCGCGCGGCCGGACGGGCGCGAAGACGCCGTGCTGGGGCGGGGCGTTCTCGATGAACGGCAACGGCGAGCTGACCGGCATGGCCTGGCTGCAGGAGACCGGGCAATGCGATGGCCCGGTCACCATCACCAACACCCATTCCGTCGGCCTGGCCCGCGACGCCACCATCCGGTGGGTCGTGCAACGTCTGGGGCCGCCCGGGGCGGCGCCGGAGTGGGGCCTGCCGGTCGCCGGCGAGACCTATGACGGCTACCTGAACGACATCAACGGTTTCCACGTCAGCGAAGCGCATGTCTTCGCGGCCCTCGACGCCCGCGGCGGGGCGATCGAGGAGGGCAGCGTCGGCGGCGGCACCGGCATGATCGCTTACGAGTTCAAAGGCGGATCGGGCACCGCCTCGCGCGGCGTGAACTGCGCCGGCGTCGACGCCATGCTGGGTGTCTTGCTGCAGGCCAACTTCGGCCGGCGCGACCAGTTCACCGTCGCCGGCGTGCCGGTCGGCCGGGCAATCCCCGACGGCCGTTTCATGTCCCGCGACCAGGGCTCGGTGATCGGCGTGATGGTGACCGACGCGCCGCTGCTGCCCCACCAGTTGCAACGCCTGGCCCGGCGCATGGCCCTGGGCATCGCCCGGTCCGGCTCCATTGCCGGCCATCATTCCGGCGATCTGTTCCTGGCCTTGTCGACCGGAAACACCGAAGTCGTGGTCGCCGAAGGGCGGCCGCAGCGGGCCGACTTCCTGCCCGACGCCGACCTCGATCCGCTGTTCGAGGCGACGATCCAGGCGACCGACGAGGCGGTGCTGAACGCCATGGTCGCCAATGCCGATATGACCGGTCGGGACGGCAATACGGTTCTGGCGTTGCCGCACGACAGGGTTATCGAAATCTTAAGCGCTCACGGCCGAGTTTAGCCCCTGGTCCGGCCTGGCTGCCCTGGGGGGAACCTGGCGGCGCGGGCGATCCGAGGAGCGATCGGCCGATGAACGACCTGGGCGCCTATGCCAACGTGTTCGACGGCATCACGCCGTTTTCCGGCATGGTGCCGTCGGGCTTCCTGGTCAACTTCCTGGGCGGACTGACCGACGCCGGCTTCCGTACCATCTGGGGCGTCGATCCCGCGGCCGAGGGTGGCCGGGTGATCGACACCGAGCTGCCGGTCGGGGTCGGCGGCGAGAGTTGGTTCGAGATGGTCAACTGCGTCGAGGCCGCGCGCGAGGCCCGCGGCCGCTACGTGATGATGACGCTGGGCGCCTGCTACGGCGGCCAGGCGGTGGACGCCTACAAGACCCTGCAGGCGGTCAACCCGATGCCGGCGACACTGGTGGCGGTGGAGGGCGTGCCGGAGAACGTCGCCTGGGTGCGCAAGAACTTCCGCGACAACGGCATCGACCCCGACGCGCACTGGATCGTCGAGGCGGCGATGAGCGCCAGCAACGAGCCGGTGATCTTCCCGGTCGGCTCGCCCGGCTCCGGCGCGCAGAACTGCATCTCCACCAACTCCAACCAGGCGCGCGAGACCCTGGTGCAACAGGTGATCGAGAGCGGCAACGCCGAGAAGGTGGTGCGCAACCTGCTGCTGGGCAACACCACCGGCGTGCAGATCAACCTGACACCGGACTACGAGCAGGCCTTCATGGCCGAACTGCGCTATGTCAGTGCCATCACCCTGAACGACCTGCTCGGGCCGTTCGACCGGGTCGACTATGTCGAAGCCGACCTGCAGCAGTCGGAAGCGGTGGTGTTCCCGCCGGCGATGGCACAGCTCAGCGCCAAGGTCCGCCGCGTGCACCTGGGCACCCACGGCGCCGACGTGCACCACCACATGCACGCCCTGTTCCAGCAGCACGGCTGGGAGGTGCTGTTCAGCTACGAGCCGAACAGCCATCACGACACGCCGCAGGGCTCGTTCGACCTCAACGACGGCGTGCTGTCGGCGGTCAATTCGCGGGTGGCCTATCGCTAGGGTCTTGGCTTCCTCCCTGGATCCCCGCGTTCGCGGGGATGACGAAATGTGACTGCCACTTCGTCCGTCGTCCCCGCGAACGCGGGGACCCAGGGGCGGCTGGGCTGCGGTGTTGGCGGGCACGCCCATTCCGCGCTATTGACCAGCGCATGACACCCGCGGACCGCGACGAGCGCCTGCACCGGGCGCTGAACTATCCCTACGACTGGCCGGGCGCCTGCTACCTGTTTCACGGCCGGGCCGCGCATGCCGTCGACTCGCGGGCCGCGCGCCGGGCCGGGCGGACCCCGGTGCTGGCCTATGGCTCCAACCGCTCGCCGGAGCAACTCGCCCGCAAGTTCGGCGCCCTGCAACAGGCGCAGGCGATCCTGGTCGAGACCGGCAGCCTGGAGGGCTTCGACGTCGTGCACTCGGCCCACATCACCAGCTACGGCGCCATTCCGGCGGCGCTGCACCCGGCACCGGGGGTGCGGGTGACGGTGGCCGTGACCTGGCTGTCGGCCGACCAGCTCGAGACGATGGACCGGAGCGAGAGCGCCGGGCTCAACTACGGCCGCCAGCACATCGGCGTCGACGTCACCCTGGCCGACGGCACCGTGATCGCCCATGCCGAGGGCTACCGCACCACGCACGGGCCGCTCGAGGTCGACGGCGTCGTTGCCAGCCACGCCGATATCCCGGCCAGCGGCCGGCCCGGCCCGGCGCTGCGCAACCCGGAGCTGCTGCGCCGGGCGCATGCCGTGTTCGCCCCGGAGCTCGAGCTGGAGGCCTTCCTGCTGCGCCTGAGCCGGGACCGCGACTACCGCCTGGCGCTGACGCGGCGGCTGCAGCGCGGGCTGTAGCTTCGGCCGCAAGAAGCAGGCAGCGCGGTGTCCGTCCCTGCGGCACACTGGCATTGCGCTCAACCGAACCGCCCGGAGATCGACCGTGTCCACGACGCCAGCCGCCGGCCCGACCATGGGCACCCGCGAATGGGTGCTGTTGATCGTCCTGTCCGTGCTGTGGGGCGGCTCGTTCTTCTTCGCCGAGGTGGCGCTCGACGCGCTGCCACCGTTCACCCTGGTGTTCGCCCGGGTGGCGTTGGCCGCCTGCGCCCTCCTGGTGGTCTGCGAAGCGATGGGCTGCAGCCCTTTGCGGGTGCCGCAGATGTGGTCCGCCTTCCTGATTATGGGGCTGCTCAACAACGTGCTGCCGTTCAGCCTGATCTTCTGGGGCCAGACCCGCATCGACAGCGGCCTGGCGGCGATCCTCAACGCCACCACGCCGTTCTTCACCGCCCTGCTGGCGCAGTGGCTCACCGCCGACGAGCGGCTGACACCCGGCAAGGTGGCCGGCATTGCCCTCGGTGTCGCCGGGGTGGCGGTGATGCTGGGCCCGGAGTTGCTGGGCGGCCTGGGCGACGACATCGTCGCCCAGTTCGCCGTGCTCGCGGGCGCATTGTCCTACGCCTTCGCCGGCATCTACGGCCGGCGCTTCGCCGGCCGGCCGCCCATGCAGGTCGCCGGCGGCCAGCTCGTCGCATCGAGCCTGCTGATCCTGCCGGTGGCGCTGTGGCTCGAGCAGCCCTGGCAGCTGGCCCTGCCGCCGGCCCATATCTGGTGGTCGGTCGCCGCCCTGGCGCTTGTCAGCACGGCGCTGGCCTACGTGATCTACTTCCGCATCCTGGCCACCGCCGGCGCCACCAACCTGCTGCTGGTGACCTTGCTGATCCCGGTCAGCGCGGTGCTGCTCGGGGCCGGCGTCCTGGGCGAGCGCCTGGCGCCGGAGCAGCTCGCCGGCATGGCCCTGATCGCCGCCGGCCTGCTGCAGATCGACGGCCGCATCTGGCGCCGGCGCGGCCGGGCGGTGCGCGGTGATACCGGAAGCTAGACGGAATTCGGGTTAGTTGGAATCGCTACCCGTTGACCCCGGCTTTCGCCGGGGATTCACCAACTTGGAATGAAACGCCGGCGAAAGCCGGCGTCCACGCGTGCGACAATTCCCGTCGTCCAGTTCCTGAATAGGGCAGTGCCGCTTCAAACTGAAGCAAACGTGCTCTAGAGGTTGGCGCCGATCGTCTTGGCGCGGCTGATCGCGCCCTGCACCTCGGCGATGGCCTGGTTGAGCACGCCGGCCATGGCGACCATGTCGTCGGCGTTGTCGCCGGCGGCGATCAGGCCGTCGACCCCGGCCTTGACGGTCTTCATCTCCTCAAGGATGCGTTCACCGGCGGCGGCGATGCGCGGGATGATCAGATTCTTCTGACCCGACGCCGCGGCGGCGCGCGAGCGTTCCAGCGCCTCCCGGGCGCCGCCGAGACCGTCGGTAATGGCCTGTATCTGCGCCACCGCTGCCGCCAGGTCGGCGACCGAGGCGGCGACCAGGGCTTCGTGGGCGCGGTCGTTCAAGTTGCTGTCGAACGACGAGAAGTTCTCCAGTTCCTGCTTCAGCTCTTCGGTGCGGGCATGTTCGCCGGCCTGGCGGGCCGCCGCCAGGTCGCGGATCAGGGTTTCCAGTTGGTCTTGCTCGCTATTGGCCACGGTTGGCTCCTTCCAGGAAGATCCGGATACGGTCGATCTGCGCCTGCATGTTCTGCGCCGAGAAGTCGCCGCACGGCGCCTCGAACACCCGGGTGCCGGCACACTGGCGGAACCAGCCAAGCAGGCGCTGGTGCTCCTTGGCCCAGGCGGTGGCGGCGTCGGCAATGGCGTAGCCGGCCTCGATCCGCTGGTTGCGTCTGGCGTTCACCGCCGCGATGTCGGCCTGCATCTGCTCGTATTTCGGCTCGAGATCGGCGAGCTTTTCGATCAGCTCGGCGTGCGCCTGCAGCTCGCTGTTCGCCGCGGCAAGATCGGCGGTCGCGAGCTTGGCGCCAGCCGTGCCGTAGACCTTGTCGATGGACTCCCGGCCGGTCTCGTAGAACTTGATCCGCACCACGCCGAAGGCGCGTCGCAGATAGGCGCGCTGCAGCCGCGCGCTTTCCGTCACCGCCTTTTCCATCGGACGCGACTGCCCGTTTTCCAGCGGCCGGCCGTAGATCTCGACCAGGGCGTTGGCCAGCTCGCGCACGCCGTCGTCGGCCTCTTCCATCGTCGCCAGCAGGTTGTTTTGCGCCTGCACCCGGGTGAACGCCCTGGCGGCTTCGCGCACCGCTTCACCGGCGATGGTGCCGCTCAGTTCGACAGGCAGGGGGATCGCCGTATTGGCGAAACCGAGGAAGCTGGTGAAGCCCTGGATGGTGTCGGCGAGCTGGTCCGCCGCTTCGCCGCCCTTCTCGCCGGCGGCGGCCAGCGCGGCGATCTCGCCGGTATAGGCGGCGGCGAGGTCGACCATGTCGTCGACGACCTTGGCCGTGGCGGCGAAGTTGTCGGCTGCGGTCTTGGCCTGGGTCTTGGTCGTGGCTTTCGCCGTGCTGTCGGCGTTGACCTGTTCGGAGACGGTGCGGATGCTGCCGCCGACCGCGGCATTCTGCTGCTTCACGGCGGCGGCCAGTTTCGCCGTCTGGTCGGCGATCGGCTGCAGATTGGGCGTACTGCAGGCCGCGAGCGCGACGAACAGCAGCAGAGCCGGATAACGCGCGATAGGCATGACACCCCCCCTTCGACGGCCAGGCCCGTGCGGCCGCCGCCTCTGCATCGTTTCGTTGCGGGGAAGTTATCGCACTTGCGGCCGGCGGCAAGTGTGATCTGTACCGCAGATCACGCGGCGGGTGAGAAATGCCGGCTACAGCCCCAACTGTCGCGCCGCCAGGTCCTTCATGATCTCGATCGAGCCGCCGCCGATCGACATCACCTTGGTCTCGCGGTAGATCCGCTCGACCTTGGCGCCGCGCAGATAGCCGGCGCCGCCCAGGACCTGCATCGCCTCGTTGGCGCAGTACTCCATGGTCGTGGTCGCCAGCACCTTGAGCATGGAGAAATCGGCCACCGGCTGCTCGCCCTGGCTCATGCGCCAGGTGAGCTGCTCCAGATAGGCCTGACCGGCGTTGATGCGCATGGCCATGTCGACCAGCTTGTGGCGGATCACCTGGTTCTCGATCAGCGGCCGGCCGAAGGTCTGGCGTTCGCGGGCATAGGCCACGGCCTCGTTCAGGCAGGTCCGCGCGAAGCCCAGCGCCGAGCTGGCCATGCCGTGGCGTTCGTTGTTGAAGTTGGCCATGATCGCCTTGAAGCCTTCGTTCTCCGCGCCGATCAGGTTGGCCGCCGGCACCCGGCAGTCGTCGAAGTAGAGCGCAGCCGTGTCGGAGGCCCACCAGCCCATCTTCTTCAAGGGCGTGCGCGAGAAGCCCGGCGTGTCGCGCTCGATCATGATGAGCGAGATACCCTTCAGGCCCGGCCCGCCGGTGCGCACGGCGACGGTGTAGATGTCGGCCCGCATGCCCGAGGTGATGAACATCTTCTGGCCGTTGACGATGTAGTCGTCGCCGTCGCGCCGCGCCGTGGTTCTCAGGTTGGCGACATCGGAGCCGCCCGACGGCTCCGTGACGGCGAGCGCGGCGATCTTCTCGCCCGCCAGCACCGGCGGCAGCACCCGGTTCTTCAGCTCGTCGCTGCCGAACTGGGCGATGTGCGGCGTGCCGATGGTGTGGCTCATCAGGCTCGCCGACAGCCCGCCGCAGCCGGCGCGCGCCAGTTCCTGGCTGACGATCAGGTTGAAGAAGCGGTCGGCGGCGATGCCGCCGTATTCCTCCGGGTAGCCGATCTGCAGCAGGCCGATCCCGGCCGCCCTGGCGTAGAGTTCGCGCGGGAAGCTCTCCGCTTCGTCCCAGTCGTTCACGTGGGGCGCGATCTCCTGTTCGACGAACCGGCGCACCTGGGTCCGGAAGGCGTGGTGCTCGTCGGTGAAGAAGGGGCTGGGCGGGACTTCGAAGGGATCGGTCATCGTTGCCTCACTAGCCCTTTATTGCCTGAAATGCCGGCGAAAGCCGGCATCCACGGGTACGGATGGCCACGTGGACCCCGGCTTCCGTGTGTGGTCACGCGGGATTGTTTCGACGGCGCAGGCGTACTCAGAGGTATCTCCTTCATCAGGGAGCACCTCGCATCATGCAAGTGAAACTGCACGCCAACGCCA
>Ga0056121_1000401_pt1 | contig 10376 bp, 9 predicted proteins | sample WorMetHEROISLAND_FD_83872 | JGI IMG/M metagenome (GOLD analysis project Ga0056121, IMG submission 83872) | Marine gutless worms symbiont microbial communities from Max Planck institute for Marine Microbiology, Germany - Olavius sp. 1 HERON ISLAND ...
CTATGGACTGAAAGTCCATAGTCTGGAGGACTAAAGTCCTCATCCGTGGACAAGCCACGGACTGAACGTGAAGGGACTTAACGTCCATAGTTTCAACGATGATGCGCTTCGCGCACTAAAGTTGTTGAAGCAATGAACTCATCGCGCGCGGGCTGAACATCAGGAATAGCGCTCCGGCCTACTACTTCATCAGATTGAACGAAATCAAGCCGGCTATGCTGCGGGAGGCGACGAAAAATGTCCGGATTGCCGCGAATGAGTTTGCCGAAAATGCCGGGGTAACGGTTGGTGGTATTCGCGATGCCCACCAAGGTGGCTTCAGTATTCGAGATGTCGGAGAGAGCCACGGCGACACAGCGAAGATCGAGAAAGACGTGCGGGTAGTCACAACCATCACCTTCTACCTTACAAGATAGAACCGACGGTAGCCTTTGGTCGCAGGATGGACCAGGTGGGACCTAACAACTAACCGGGGGTATCCTCTATGAAACGCAACGCTATGAAGCACCGTTTTTTCGGCGCAACCCTGGAGCTGGGTCTGACCAGCGGGACAGGGGGGACGGCATTGGCCCAAAGCACACAAGATTGTGAGGCCCTGCGTAATCATGTCATGGACGGGGTCTATGTGGCCTCGGCGCGGGTCATGACAGCGGAGGATCTGACGGAATATTGTGAGGTACGTGCCATCGCCTTGCCGTCGATCGCCATCGAAGTTCGGCTGCCGCTCGACGCGTGGAACGGTAAATTCTACCAGGTCGGCTGCGGTGGTTTTTGCGGCGTCCTGGGGCGTGCGGATAAGAAATATGCCTTCGTCAATGCGATGGGGCCGGGGCTGGCAAGGGGTTATGCGACGGCGACCTCCGATAGCGGTCACCATGGCCTCGATATCACGGATGCGACCTGGGCCCATAACAACCTCCCGGCAGAAAGAGATTTTGGGTGGCGTGCCATCGGTGAGACCAATCGGGTAACCGTGTCATTGCTGGAGGCCTTCTATAACAAGAAAGCGGAACAGCGCTATTTCCAAGGCTGCTCTAACGGCGGTCGCATGGCCCATATGGCAGCCCTGAAATACCCGCAGCTGTTCAGCGGTATCATCTCTGGGGCACCGGCGATGGACTATACCGGGCTGGTTGCCCTCAAAATGGCATGGCTCACGCAAGCGAATATGGATAAGGACGGCAAGGCTATTCTGAAGCCGGGCAAGGACGCGTTGATCGGCGTTGAAGTCATGCAGCAGTGTGATGCCGAAGACGGGACCGAGGACGGCGTGGACCCGCAGAGGTGCGCTGTCGATCTTGCTGAGATGTGAGGCCGGTCAAGAGGCCGCAACCTGTTTGACCGATGCCGAGCTGGGGGTCATTGAAAAATGGCGCCAAGGCCCACGGAACAAGGCCGGTGAGCAGCTCTATCCGGGTGGTGTACCGGAAGGTTCGGAAAAATTCTGGTGGTTATGGCTGACCGGTAAGCCGGAGGGCGGCGGCAAGCTGGTGCCGCTGTTTGCTAAAGGCTTCGGGGCCTATATGGCATTTGAAGAGGATCCGGGGGCAGGCTATTCCCTGTTGGATTTCGATTTTGAAACCGACCCGAAGCGCCTGGAAGCGATGGCTGAGGTCTACAACTCAGACTGGCCGGACTTGCAGGCGTTCATAGCAGCCGGCGGTAAGATGATCGTGTGGCACGGTTGGGCGGATGCGATTGTCACGCCTTACAAGACAGTCGATTGGTATGAAAAACTGGCTTCGAATACGGGAGGCGAAGCAGCACTGAAGAAAAACGTGCGGCTCTTCATGATTCCCGGTATGGACCATTGCGGCGTTCTGCCCGGTCCAAACGGTTATCAGCCAGGACAACCTGAGTGTCTTGGAAGCGCTTGAAGACTGGGTTGAGAAGGGGATAGCGCCTCAAACCATCTTGAAGGCACCTTGAAAAATTCGGCCGGGTGGGTACAGGTGAGCAATCACCTGCGGCTACCCGACTACCGATTGTACTGCCACACGGCACAATCTGCACACTTTACTCCCTCTCCCTCCGGGAGAGGGCAGGGGTGAGAGGCTGTCTAAAAACTAACCCATTGATTATAAAAACATAATTTTCAGCTGGCCCCCACGCTCCGGCGTGGGGGCAAGTTTTGACGCTCCAGCGTCACCAAGCCTGGCCGCTGGAGCGGCCAAGGTGATGTTCCCACGCTGGAGCGTGGGAACAAGCAAAATCAATAAGTTATTTCTTAAACAGGCTCTAAGTGGTGAAGTCTGCCGGTCCCTCCCTCGTCATTCCGGCAGGGAGTGCCGGAATCCAGTGCCAGGGATGGCAAAACAGTGGGGGTTCGAATCATCAGGTCGCACAACCGCGCCATTTCAAATTTAACCACCACCGAATTTTGCGCCGCAAAGGTGCAAGGGGTAGGGTGGGCTCCGCCCACTGAAAGTGACTGGCTCTTCCCGCATCGACGCAGGTAGCCCCGGCTCAGCTGTCGGCCTCGAAATCGAACAAGGAGCCTTGGGCGCCCGCCGATCCGGGCGCTCGGAAACCTTTAGGGTCCAGCTCCCAGCCCGCATCCTGCCGCAACAGGTCGAGGCGTCCGGCGGCCAGCTCGAAGCGCTGCCACAGCAGCTCGGCGATCGGCCCCGTACCGGTGAACCGGGTATCGAATCGCGCATCGTTGAGCTTGCCCCCGCGGCACTGGCGGATCAGGCCCAACACCTTCTCGGCACGCTGGGGGAAATGGACCCGCAACCAGTCCGTGAACAGGTCCTTGAGCTCCAAGGGCAGACGGATCAGCAGGCTGCCGGCGCGAGACACCCCCGCTTGGGCCGCCGCCTCCAGCACCCGTTCCAGGTCCTGGTCCGTAAGGCCGGGGATCAGCGGAGAGACCAGCACCCCGGTGGAAATTCCGGCCTGCGCCAGCGCGCGAATCGCCTCCAGCCTGCGCTGCGGCGTTGCCGCGCGCGGCTCGAGGCGCCGCGCGAGACCGGCGTCCAGCGTGGCAATGGAGATCTGTACCGCCGCGCACCGGTCCGCAGCCATTGCGCCGAGGAGATCCAGATCCCGCAGCACCAGGGCAGATTTGGTGGTCACCGCCACCGGATGGCGGCAGGCATGGAGTACCTCCAGCACCTGCCGGGTAATCAGGAGCCGGCGCTCGATCGGCTGGTACGGGTCCGTGACGGCACCGAGCACGATGGTCGCGGGTCGGTAGCCGGGCCTTGCCAGCTCCCGTTCCAGCTGCTCGGCGGCGTCGGGCTTGTAGAAGAGCCGGTGCTCGAAATCCAGTCCCGTTGACAGCCCGAGCCAGGCGTGCGTCGGCCGCGCGTAACAGTAAATGCAGCCGTGCTCACAGCCGCGGTAGGGATTGATGGAACGCTCGAAGGGAACATCCGGAGACCGATTCCGGCTGATGATGGTACGGCTGGTATCCACCTTAAGCTCGGTGCGCAAAGGCTCCGGCGCCTCCTGATACCAACCGTCGTCGACCGCCTCGCGGCGATGGTCCGCGTGGCGGTTATCCGGGTTGGAAACGGCGCCGCGGCCCCGTTGCGGTGTAAGGCGATGGTGGCTCATGCAGGATTGCTTTTAACTGGACAGCTTCTAAGATAATGCCATCTCGACAGATACGGAGACTTTCAGATGATCTCGAATGCCATGGCGCAAAGACTCAACGGGCAGATCAACAAGGAGTTCTACTCGGCCTACTTCTACATGAGCATGTCCGCCCACAGCGAGAGCGAAAACCTCAGCGGCACCGCCGCCTGGTTCATGGCCAAGTACGACGAGGAGATGGCCCACGCCATGAAGATCTATCGTTACCTCCACGACCAGGGGGCCAGGGTCGAGCTCGAGGCGGTGGATAAGCCGCCGACCACCTACGCGGGCGTGCTCGACATGTTCGAGAAAACCCTCGTCCATGAACAAGCGGTGACCGCATCCTTCAGCGAGCTGGTGGAAGCCGCCCTGGCGGAGAAGGACCACGCCACCAGCATCTTTCTGCAGTGGTTCGTCACCGAGCAGATCGAGGAAGAGGCCACGGTCAGCAATATCATCGGTCGGGTCAAGCTGGTAGGCGAACGCGGTGAGGGATTATTCATGATCGACAACGAGCTCGCGGGGATCGCGCAACAGATGTCACAGACCTTGGCCGCACAGCCGCCACAATAAGCGCAAACCTCTTCCATACGGCTGAGAAGCTGTCTAAAAACTAACCCATTGGTTATAAGAACATAATTGTCATCTGGCCCCCCCACGCTCCAGTGTGGGAGCAAGCCTTGTCCCGACACAGGAGGGATCTTGACGCTCCGGCGTCACCAAGCCTGGCCGCTGGAGCGGCCAAGCTGGTGTTCCCGCGCTGGAGCGTGGGAACAAGCAAAATCAATGAGTTAGTTCTTAGACAGGCTCTGAAAGGCGTGATACCGAAATGGGTAAAAAGGCCGGTAAGTGCTGCAAGAAATACCGGCAGGGAAAGGCCTGTAAGTAGTGTCCGAGGAAGACGGGCCACAAAGGCACAAAGGGCACCAAATTAGACCCCGACTACTAAGCGGATTGGCAGGATCCCGGCACCGGAGCCGCTCACCCACAGGCCTGATCGTGATCGCCGTCGTGATCGAGATCGGCTTCGATCACGATGACGACCACGAGAATGAACGCAAAGTCCTTCCCCCGCTACCCCCGCGGCCAGGGCTGCGACCCCGCAAAGGTCCGCGCCAACCAGAGGGCCACGGACGCGAAGCGTCCGCGGCCGGTGAGCGCCCGGTTCTCCGCAGCGGAGCTGCGGGCGCTGGATGCCGAGCGGGACCTGGACGCGGGCGAGAGCCGCGACCAGGCGATCTGCCGCATCGTGCCGCAGAAGCTATTTGGGCCGCATGAGTAGGGTGGGTGGCATGGTCGTGCGACCTAATGCTTCGAACTCCCACTGTTTTTGCTGTCCGTGGCGCTTAATCCATACTACTTGGGATTCCGGTACTCCCTGCCAGAATAACAAGGAGAAGAAAGACTGTCGTCCCGGCTGGGACGCCGGGACCCAGGTGCCATGGAGGGCAGGCCTGTTTTCCGCGGAACAACGGAAGATGAGCACGTATTGGTTGGAGTTGTTGCCATCCCTGGCACTGGATTCCGGCACTCCCTGCCGGAATGACGCGGTAGGGCCGACAGGCTTCACCATTCGAGATTTAGTCGCTACCGCCTCAGGTAGGCCCTTGTTCGTGCCGCTCGTAGGTGGGACCATAACGGACACGTCCAGGTCGAGCATCCATCCTTTTATCTTCATGCACAGCGCTTCTGTCTTATCCCGCCTGTCCCGACATCGCACTGCCCAGGCTCGGGGTTACCGCTGAGTCGTCATGACCGACCGCAACCAAACCGACGGTCATGCACCGCGCGCCGCGCGTGGAAGCGGGGGCTGGCGTCTGCTGCTCTTCGTCGGTCGCTGGGTCTTGCTGCTGACCCTGGCCGCCGGCCTCGCCGGTGTGCTCTATGCCATGCATCTGGACGGCACCGTCCGTGCCAAGTTCGAGGGCAAACGCTGGGCGCTGCCCGCGCGGGTGTTCGCCCGGCCGCTCGAGCTCTATGTGGGCCGGCCACTGAGTGTCGAGGCACTGACCGGCGAGCTGGAACGTCTGCGCTATCGCCGGGTGAAGACCCCGAACTACCTCGGGTCCTACTCCCGCCGGGGAGACCGTTTCCTGGTACATACCCGGCCCTTCCATTTCTGGGACGGTCCCGAGCCCGAACGCATCCTGGACATCCGGATCGAGGACGGCCGGATAACCTGGCTCAAAGACGCCGCCGGTGGCGCCGATCCGGCCCTGGTGCGCCTGGATGCGGTGCTCATCGCGAGCATTTATCCGACTCATAACGAGGACCGGGTCCTGATCCGGGGCATGGATCTGCCCCCGCTCATGCTCAAGGCCTTGCTGACGGTGGAGGATCGGGATTTTTACCGGCATTGGGGGGTGAATCCCCGCGCCATCGCCCGCGCCATGTGGCGCAATCTGCGGGCCGGCAAGGTAGTTGAGGGCGGCAGCACCCTGACCCAACAGCTGGTCAAGAACTTCTACCTGACCGACGAACGGACCCTGGCGCGCAAGCTCACCGAGGCCGTGATGGCCGTTCTGCTCGAGCTGCATTACGGCAAGGATGAGATCCTGGAGGCCTATGCCAACGAGATCTCTCTCGGCCAGGATGGTCAACGGGCCATCCACGGCTTCGGCCTGGCGAGTCATTTCTACTTCAACCGCTCCCTCAACGAGCTAGGAATCGCCGAGACGGCCCTGCTGGTAGCCCTCATCAAGGGACCTTCCCGCTACCACCCGCGGCGGCATCCGGAGCGGGCCCTGGCGCGGCGTAACCTGGTCATCGACATGCTCCGGGAGCGGAAAGTCATCAGCGCTGAGAAGGCGGCGGTAGCCAAGCGGGCACCCTTGGGGATCAGCGACAAGGGCGGGCGACCGGCGGGGGCCTACCCCGCCTACCTCCAATTGGTGCGGCACCAATTGCAGCGGGATTATCAGGAGCAGGATCTGCGCTCCGAGGGACTACGCATCTTCACCACCCTGGATCCTCTGGTCCAGGCGGTTGCCGAGGCGGCCGTGCGCAAGCGGGTGCCGGAGCTGGAGCGTGGGCGTGGCTTCAAGGCCGGGACCTTGGAATCCGCCGCCGTCGTCACCTCCGCCGCCCAGGGAGAGGTCCTGGCCCTGGTAGGCGGGCGTGATCCCGGTTACGCGGGCTTCAACCGCGCCCTCGATGCGGTCCGATCCATCGGCTCGCTCGTCAAGCCGATGGTCTATCTCACGGCCCTGTCGGAACCGGAACGCTATAGCCTGGTCAGCCCGCTGTCGGACCGCCCGGTGAGCCTGCGCACCCGCGACGGCAAACTCTGGGAGCCCCGGAACTACGACCGCAGGACCCACGGGCGAGTGCCCCTCTACCAGGCGCTGGCCAAATCCTACAACCTGGCGACGGTCAATCTCGGACTGGAGCTGGGTCTCGACCGGGTAATGGCGACCCTGAGTACCCTGGGCGTGCGCCGGCCCGTGGACCCGGTGCCGGCCCTGCTGCTGGGTTCCGTATCCCTGACCCCGCTGGAGGTCAACCAGCTCTACCAGACCTTGGCCGCGGGCGGCTTCCATACCCCCCTGCGCGCCATCCGCGAGGTGTTGGATGCCGCCGGCCAGCCGCTGAGTCGCTATCCCTTGGCCGTCGAGCCGGTGGTGGACGCCGTCGCCGTGTACCTCACGACCTGGGCCATGCGGCAGGTCGTCCGGCAAGGGACGGCAAGGGCACTGAAGAAACGCCTTCCCCAGGGGTTGACGGTGGCCGGCAAGACCGGCACCACCAATGGTCAGCGCGACAGCTGGTTTGCCGGCTTCAGCGGCGACAAAGTTCTGGTGGTCTGGGTGGGACGGGACGACAATGGGCCCACCAAGCTGACCGGGGCCAGCGGGGCCTTGCGTATCTGGGGTGATATCATGGCCTCCATCGAAAACCGGCCGCTGCCCGAATTCCGGCCGGAGGGCGTGACCGAGGTTCGGGTCGATCTCCTGACCGGCCTGCTGGCAGATACCCATTGCAGGCGTGGGGTGAGCGTGCCCTTTGCCGTGCGGGGCGTGCCGACGGCGAGCTCCACCTGTGGCGTAGCGTCCGCTGCCGCGACTCCCAGGACGGTGGAGAGAAGACCCCGGCCTGCCCCTGTCCCTCGCCCTACCCCTCGCGCCGAAAAGAATAAGAAGAAGCCCGAAACGGGAGGCGCATTCGACGACTATATGAACGATGTGTGGTGACCGATGAATAGAATTATCCTGATTGTTCTGTTGACGGCCAGCCTTGCCGCCTGTGCCCCCCCGAAACGGGTCGGCCCGCCGGCTCCGATCATAACCGCCGGCCAGCCGGCGCCCAAGCCCCCTGCGCCGCCCCCCAAGAAGGAGGTAGCCAAGGTCTACCCCTATCGACCGCCTGCCTCCGCACCGGACGCCCCCACTCCACGGGGTACCGTTCCGGCACCGGAATCGCGTCAGGAAAAGGCAGGTCGCGGGTCCAAACCGGCGCCCAAGCCCACACCTAAACAGGGAACCCCGACGTGGCCGGCCAAGGTCCCGTCCAAAACCGCGCCACCCGCCCCGCGGGTCGTGGCCGCTGCTCCCCCACCCCCGCCGACTCCGAGCCTGTCACCGGCGGTGATCACCCTGGTCAAGCAGGCCGAGCAGCAGCGCCGGGCCGGGGATCACGTGGGCGCCGCGGCGAACCTGGAGCGTGCCCTGGGTCTCCAGCCCCTGGAGCCCTATGTCTGGAACCGCCTGGCGCGGGTGCGCATGGAGCAAGGGCGCTACGTCCAGGCGCGCCATCTGGCCTCACGCTCGAATGTCCTCACCGGGGGAAAGTGGAGCGCCCTCACGCGCGACAACTGGAACATCATCGCCGTCGCCAGCCGGGCCACCGGCGATACGGCCGGGGCCAAGAAAGCCCAACGCAACGCCCGCGGTGGCTAGGTAGCGTCTTTGCGCCTAGGTGGTTCGAACCGTCCAGTGATCCCATTGCTGCCGAAGGTCCTGGCGGTGGGCATAGCCCACCCTACCCTGCTGCTGCCGAGGAGCTTGGCGGTGGGCACAGCCCACCCTACGTCCACGCTTCTCATCTGGCTCCCACGCTCCGACGTGGGAGCCAGAGAGACTGATTGGTGGGGATATTTCAGTGCCAGACCAAATCTTCATCAGCTACAGCCACAAGGATAGAAAGTACCAGGAAGAGCTTCTCACCCAGCTCAGACCCTATGTTCGCTCCGGAAGCATCACTGCGTGGTCCGACCAGCAGATCGTGCCCGGTTCAAAATGGCTGGACGAGATTCGCGCCGAATTGGCGAAGACAAGTGTTGTCTTGATGTTGGTCAGTCCCGGCTTCCTGGCGTCTGATTTTATTCGCCGCGAGGAGTTTGAACCGTCGCTTCGAGAAGCGAAAAAAGGCGGGGTGACAATTCTATGGGTTCTAATCAAAGCCTGCGGATATGGAGAAACTGCTCTAAAGGACTATCAGGCCGTTGTCTCCCCACCGGCTAAACCCTTGGCGGAGCTCCCCCCAACCCGCCGCGCCGCTGCGTGGGAGAAAGTGTGTCAGGCCATCAAAGATTCGGTTTCCCGACGCCTCCCGCCCGGCGAGTCCGGGTCGAGCGAACCGAGCCTATCAGAGGCCGATCCGCCAGCGCGGGCTTCCCTGCGCCGACGGATTGCTCCTTCCCGCCTGCTCGATCTGGGCGTCGCCAGTCGCTTCGAGGAGCTGGTGGGACGTGAGGAAGAACGGCAAATCCTGGACCGGACCTGGCACGACCGGAATACCCGCATCCTGATCTTTGTCGCCACAGGCGGGGTGGGCAAGACCGCTCTGGTTACGGACTGGATGACGGGCTTCGTCCACAATCACTGGCAGGGCGTGGATGCCTTCTTTGATTGGTCCTTCTACAGCCAAGGCACCCGGGATCAGGGCACGGCCAACAGCGGTCAATTCCTGGACACCGCCCTGCGCCATTTCGGCGAGACGGCACTGGCCGACAGCCCAAATCCTGCCGAGACCAAAGCCGAGCGGCTGGCCGAGCGTGTGGCGGAGACCCGGACCCTGCTCCTGCTGGACGGCATCAAGCCCCTGCAGCACCCCTCACACGCAGGCAGACTAGCGGGCCGGCTCAAGGACCAGGGCCTGGAGCGGCTCCTCAAGCGCCTGGCCCAACTGTCCGGCGTGGGCGGCCTGTGTGTCCTTACCAGTCGGTTGTCCTTGGTGGATCTGAAACGTTTCCATGGCCGGGGCGTGCGGGAAGAAGCGCTCTCTAATCTGTCCGCGCGGGCCGCCGCCCGCCTGCTGTATCAGGCCGGCGCCCGTTATGTCGACGCAGCCGCAATTGTCCCCGACCGAGCTTCCGACGACCGGGAGCTGCTCGAAGCGGCACGGGAGCTGAAGGGCCACGCCCTGGCCGTCCAGCTGCTGGGGGGCCATCTCAAGCACGCCCACGGCGGGGACATCCGCCGCCACGACCGCTTGGACTGGCCCCAAGCCTTCAATCTGGAGCAGGAGGGCCATACCGGGTCCCTGATGCGTGCCTATGAGCACTGGTTCGAGCACCAGGGCAAGCTCGGCCGCCGCCAACTGGTTATTCTACGTTTGCTCGGCTTCTTCGACCGCCCGGCCCCCCTGGTGCTGCTGGATGCCCTGCGCTCCGCTCCGGCCATCCCTGGCCTGACCGAACCCTTGGCTGAACCCGATTGCTAGCCGGAGGATTGGAATGGGACCTATATACATAGCTAGCCGCGGGGTTGTAACCGTTCAGCCCCCACCCCGTCATTCCGGCTGGGACGCCGGAATCCAGGTGCCATGGATGGCGAAAGCAGTGGGGGGCTGAACGA